>JACCDP010231215.1_pt1 | contig 46712 bp, 39 predicted proteins | sample 7445841 | NCBI WGS metagenome assembly JACCDP01 (sample SAMN15323441, study PRJNA562643) | freshwater metagenome | isolation source: river surface water | place: USA:Blue River Watershed | collected 2017-08-17
CAGCAGAAATAATTTCTGTATTTAATTTTTGCGCTAATTCGATTGCATACTTTGTTTTACCCACTGCGGTAGGACCAACAACGATATATACTGTGGGCGTCAAAATAAATGTATTAAATATTAGTAGGCTTCGGAATTAATAAGCTTCGGAGCTATCATCAAACATGCCACCTGCGTCATCATCCCCTGCATCCTCATTCCCTGCGTCTTCTTCTTCTTCTGAATCATCATCAGACGCAAGTCCTTCTTCACCCTCTTCTCCAAAGCCATCCTGGGCTTCTGTTAAATCATACTTCTCCTCTATATCAGTGAAATTAGGGCCTAACAAACCTTTGGTGCCATATTGCATAGGACCAACACCTTCAATTCTTGAAATGGTTGGATAATTTAATTCCATATCCGCATCCGCATTCTTGATCACTTGAATCAACTGTATTAAAAAAGTCCAAGACTTAGCGAAATCATATAGATAAACAAATTGTTGATTGGTATTCAAAATCTCAGATCCTATTGACACTTCATCCATCATCAATGGTGGCACGACATAATTTTTTTCGTACACTGCTTTACTTATTTCTCTTCCTCTTTGCCATTTTTCGTTGCTTCTAAAAAAAGTGGCATCATGTTTTTCATCAAATTCAAAAGCCTTCAAAATAATATGATGTAGGTCTGTAAAATTTTGTGTGTGTTTCACCATTACATCTCTATAAATCGCATCGTCATCCTCCCAAGAAATTCTAAATTTTAAAATGGCCATTTTGGTGATTTTGAAACGCTAAATTAGCATTTATTAGCTTGATTTTAAGCTTTTTTATTGGCAGGATGCAACCCAATTTTAGCCGCTTCGGCCATCATGAATGTATAAGCAGCATCATACTCATTAGGGATAATGCCATCTAAAATGGCTTCTCTAATGGCGTCCTTAATTATACCCACTTGCTTGGAAGGCGTTATATTAAAAATTTGCATAATCATCTCTCCAGTAATTGGAGGTTGCCAATTACGCATCTGGTCTTTTTCCTCCACTTCCACAATCCTCGCTTTGACCATTTCAAAACCTTGTAAATACCTTTTAACCTTATTTTGATTCTTACTTGTAATGTCTGCGGCACAGAGTAGCATTAAAGATTCAATGTCTTCCCCCGCATCAAATAACAATCTTCTTATCGCACTATCTGTTACATTTTCCTTCGTTAAAGAAATAGGACGTAAATGCAACGCCACTAATTTTTGCACCAACTTCATGTGCTCGTTTAATGGCAGTTTTAATTGTGTAAATAATTTAGGCACCATTCTTGCTCCAACCACTTCATGTCCATGAAAAGTCCAGCCAAAACCAGGTTCAAATCTTTTGGTATTTGGTTTCGCAATATCATGTAATAAAGCAGCCCATCTTAGCCAAACATCTTCTGTATTTGCAGCAAGATTATCTAGCACTTGTAAAGTATGTGAGAAATTGTCTTTATGCCCAATGCCATCTAAGGTTTCAGCGCCTTCCAATTTTAATAAAACTGGAAATATCTGAGCTAATAAACCTGCTTCTTTTAATAAATACCAACCTTTCGAAGGTTGTTTGGTTTTCATTATTTTTTGCAACTCATCTGTAATCCTTTCTTGAGAAACAATCTTGATACGATCTGCCATTTGTTGGATGGCTTTGAATGTTTTTTCCTCAATTACAAAATCCAATTGTGTTGCAAAACGTATAGCACGCATCATCCTTAATGGGTCGTCATCAAATGTTTGTTCTGGCGACAAAGGAGTACGAATAATTTTTAATGCTAAATCTTCCATTCCATTGAATGGGTCTAAGAGTGCACCAAAGTTAGATACACTTAAATCTATCGCCATCGCATTGATGGTAAAGTCTCTCCTGTTCTGGTCGTCTATCAATGTGCCTGGTTCGACAGTAGGATTTCTACTTTCTCTTACATAGGACTCCTTTCTTGCGCCTACAAATTCAATCTCTATATCTGTCAATTTCACCTGTGCAGTGCCATAAGTCTTAAACAAAGAAACAAATGGCTTAGGACTAAATTGATTGGCAAATGTAGTTGCTAATTGCAAGCCATCTCCTATGCATACAATATCAATGTCTTTGGTATTTCTTGCTAATATTTTATCACGCACAAATCCACCCACTGCATAGGCAGGTATTCCTAATGTTGCCGCAGCTTCTCCTGCAATGGCTAAAAGGTCTTTTTCTTGTGCTGTTAATTCAATGGACATCGATGCAAAAGTACTAATTGTATAGCACTTGTTGGAGCGGTTGATAGATTTGTTCCATGGTGATGGTTTCGGCGCAATTAAAATGCTGTTTTGGACATTGCTTTTTTCCATGTAATCCACAAGGCCTGCAACTTAAAGCTTGTTTTGTCTCAATAATAAAGGAGGTATCTGACAATGGACCATAGCCAAAATCGGGCACTGTAGAACAATAAATAGCAGCAACTGGTGCATTCACTGCAGAAGCAAAATGCATGGGTGCGGAATCATTGACATAATTCAATAAAGCACCTTTTTGTAAAGCAGCAGATGCTAAAAATGATAACCTTCCAGCCATATTGACTAAATTAGGTTTTTGCACTGCTTGCAATATCTGGTCATTCAAATGCTTATCACCTGGTCCCCCTAGTAAATAAATGGGCCCTTCAAAAGGAATTGAATGCAATAATTTGATCCATAGATGCAATGGGAATTGCTTAGTAAACCAAACCGAAGCTGGTGCCATACATAAATAAGGTTGTGCCTGATACCCTTCCACTTGTTTTTGATCTTGCAAGGAAGGATACAATGCGGGCTTTGCATTTGGAAATATTCCCAATGGTGATAATAAGGCCTGGTTGCGTTCCGTTTCATGTAAACCATTACCGACAGATTGATGTGGTATTGTATTGGTAAATAAAAATGCAAATGGATTTTTATCAAAACCAATTTTCATTTTAGCACCAGACAAAGCCGTCCATAAACCAGTAGCAGCATAACGTTGCACATTAATTACTGCATCAAATTGATGTTTTCTAATGGTGAAAAGTAGTTGTAGCCAATGTCCGTATTTATTTTGTTTTTTATCCCATACGAATACTTGATCTATAAATGGATGCAGATTGAACAATGCCTCATTTCCCTTTCTCACTAAAATTGAAATCGATGTAGCAGGATTTTGCTGATGTATGGATTCCAACATAGCTGTTGCTAAAACGACATCACCAATAAATGCAGTTTGTATGATTAGTATTTTTTGTGCCATAGATTGGATTTAAGAACGAATGATGATGATTTGATCTTTTTCCCATTTCACAATGGCAGAAGGTTCCTTTAAAGTGGTATCCTCTTGCTCTGATCGCACCACATAATCAACACCTTCAATAATATCTAAAGAGATATCTGAAAAACATTTTGGTGTGGGTAATCCAGAAATATTTGCCGAAGTGCTTACAATAGGTTTACCAAAAGCTTGCATTAATTGTTGTGCAAAATTTGCTTTGCAAATTCGAATTGCAATAGAGCCATCTGGTGCAATTAAATTAGATGCTACATTTTTTGCATGATCATAAATGACAGTGGTTGGCTTCGCAATGCCTTTAATATAATCTGCCACTTTAGGCTTGGGTTCTGCTACATAATCTAAAATCCATTTTTCTTCCGGCACAAGCACAATCATCGCTTTTGTATCTGCTCTTTTTTTGAGTGCATAAATCTTTTCAACTGCTGCAGGATTAGTTGCATCAGCACCAATCCCCCAAACAGAATCTGTAGGATATAAAATGATGTCTCCTTTCCTTAAGGCAGCTAATGCATTGCTAATATCTTCTTCCATTAAAAACATATTGCAAATTAATCATTAAGGTTTAAAGCAATTCAAATGAATGTGTAAAAGAAAGGGTTTAACTATCTAAATCAACCTGTATTTTTGCCAAAATCGAATGAAAAGGACTAATCTATACAATCAAGGGTTTCTCTGGGCAGTCCTAGGCACCATACTATTCTCTACCAAAGCCATTTTGATTAAGCTTTGTTTTAAAACAACCAATATTGATGCAAGCAGCTTGTTGATGTTACGCATGTTGTTTGCTTTACCATTTTATGCTGCTGCAATGTGGTATTATTTTGCAAATCAACAACTAAAAAAAGTAAAACCATCTACCTACTTTGCCGCAGGTCTAATAGGTTTACTTGGATACTATATGAGTAGCTTATTTGATTTTATCGGATTGCAATATGTGTCAGCAAGTATTGAAAGGATTATTTTATTCATCTATCCCACCCTTGCTGTACTATTGAATTTATTGATTTTTAAAGTGGCCATAACTAAAAGACAATGGCTTGCAATTTTAATTACCTACATCGGCATTGGGCTTGCTTATTGGGGCGAATTGAATCAAATACCAGATACAAAAATGTTCTTCTTTGGAACTTGGATGATCCTGCTTTGTGCCATCACCTTTGCCTTTTACTTAGTGGGTTCAGGTAAAATAATACCAAAAATTGGGGCGCCACAATTTACAAGCCTATCTATGTTGGCAGCAAGTGTTGGTATTTTTATACATTATTTTGTTACGCACCAACAAGGCATCGCTTCTATTGTAGACATGCCCATCTTTTATTCAAGTAGTATTTGGTTGGTGATTGCGCTAGCAATTATAGCTACAGTAATTCCCTCCTTTTTAATGAGTGGAGGGATGAAAAGGATAGGGAGCAACGATCTAGCCATTATTACAAGCATTGGGCCTGTATCGACCTTGTTTCAGGCTAGATGGATCTTAAATGAAGCATTTACCTGGGAACAGATTTTGGGAACTGTATTTGTAGTACTTGGGGTTATACTCGTAAAAAAAGTTGGGGCAACCGAGACGAATCCTGATTACCCCAATTATCCTTCCCCCAAAGGATAAAATCTTTATATATTATATTTCTTTAATTTGTTTTAGTCTATATTGTAAATATGGCTTAGTTTAATATCTCATTCCAAACTATTCATAAACTAAGTGGTGAAAAGAATATTTTAGATATAAATAATAGATTTAAAATATTTTATATATTATTAAAATATTAAATTTGTTATTTTTTGCATTAAAATATTTTTATATAATTAATTTATATAATTTTGGCTCATGCTTCGAAAAATTGGAATCCTACTTTTTTTACTAATCCTTGTTCATATAAATAGTTTTGGACAGTCTGACATTACCAATAAACAGCTTTCTTTAGCGGAGCATGCTTTATTAGATTTTATTACAACTGATTCTGTCAATGACCTTAGCCTGGACATTTTTAAGGAAAACCTGAAATTTGGGGTAGACAATAAATTAGCCAATGGTATTAGTCTTTTAAAGAAAAAAGATAAAGTTTATTTACAATTACTGGGCTCTGGGAGACTATACCAGATACAAAAACAAGGAAAGGGTGATTATCTATTCAACCGACTTGATTCAACATTATACTTTGGAGCAAATTTTGGCAGTATTAACTTCTTTTACAAAGACACTTTATTTAAGTTAGGTGGTGGTGGATTTTGGAAAATCATAGATTATTTTACCTTTTATAGTACTAAAACAAATGAGTGGGAACTGATTAGTTCAAAGAAAGGAATCCCAGTGTATCAAAGCCCAGAAAATGGTGTATCATTTTTTATGGATCAATTGAATGGTAAATTCTATTTATCCAATTCAATAAACCAAACGGATTTTCCCGCTTCTCTTAATACAACTTATTCGGACACCTGTAGAGTTTTTGATTTTAAAGATAAAACTTGGCAAAACTTAGGCAAGATAAACCCTGCATTAAAAGATAAATTACAGAAAAGCTTGGGTTTGAAAACAACATTTGGTCCTTATTTGATTTTTCATTCAGACTTAGAAATAAAATGGATTAACTTTTCAACCAACCAATTTGGCGTTCTTGCAAAAGAGAAGCAAGCTGAATTCAGGGAAAAATGGCTCAAGTTATACAAAGGCCTTCCTGAACATTTGTACCAATTTGTAATGGGCAATCAGTTTTACTTAATAAGAATCGAAAATAATGGCGCTATAGCATATGAATCCATTGAGTTAACGAGTAAAGACTTCATTGATCCAAATGCAGAACCAATTTATTCTAATAGCCCTATCGTTTCTTTATTAAATAAAATTGAACCAGGAAAACCTGTCATAGGTAACGTCTTTATAGTGCTAATGGTCATTCTGATTTATTCTTTATACAATAAAAAAATCAAAAAGAATAAAACACCAATCGAAATACAATCTATCTTATATAAAAACTTTTTCAGTGCTTTAACGGCCGTTGAGAAAGAATTAATTCAAGCGATTTACGCATTGCAAATCAAGCAAGAACAAATTAGCATCAAAGCAATCAATAAAATTATTGGCGTACAACAAAAGGATACCATCACTCAAAATAAAAGTCGCAGTGATTATTTCTTAAGAATCAATCAAAAATTTAAATTAGCTACAAGAGCAAGTGAATTATTGATCGTAAAGCAAAGAGAAGAGACAGATAAAAGAGTATACAATTATAATATCAATCCAATTTTTATTGATTCAATGAAGGCTTTGATATTAAACAACCAGTAAACTACAACCCCTTCTTGCACTTTGGTCTAGCCTCCCAATCACTTCGAAACTTCCGTCCGGATGCACTATCCCAATATCTTCTGTGGCAATAAAAGCACAACTATGATGATTTGCAAGGTCAATAATATGTAAAACGCCCCTTCCTGTGGTACTCAAAGCTGTTGGATCTGATTCATCAGCCACCAATACTTTCATCCAAGGCGGACAAGTATATATACCCTCTCCTTTTGAATAAGCTTGACTTAATAATTCTGTCATTCCATATTCTGAATGGATTGATTCAACACCAAATCCATTTGATAAGCAAGCATGTAAGGCAGGCTTAGTTAGTTCTTGCTTTCTGCCTTTCATCCCTCCTGTCTCCACCACTATTGTATGTTTCAACGATTGAGGATAGGCATCTACAAAATCCATTAAAGCAAAACTTACTCCGATTAATATCGTTTTCTTTTGCTCTTCTTCCAACATAGCTAAAGTATGATTCAATTTTTCAAAATCATACAAATAAAACCCACTTCTTGCATCTTTACTAGCTTGGATTAAATGCTGGGTCATATACACTAAAGAGGAATGTTGTCGCTCTAAATAATTGGGCAATAAACCTAGAATACAATAGTCATGTGGTGCCCCAAAAAATTGTTGAAAGCACTCCATAAAACTTTCTTCATATACACTTAGGTCTTTTACAAAATGTTTACTTACAATATCTTGCGTGGTGCCACTACTTTCAAAATAAAAACTTGGACATTCCGATCCAGTATAAATAGCATGCGTCTTGAAAAAATCAATAGGCAAGAAAGGTATTTGCTCAAAAATTTTTACACCTTCTAAGTCTACCTTCATAGACTGAACCCACTCCCTATAGACCGCGTTATTTGTTGCTTGGTATTGCATTAGAGACAAGGCCTTGGACAAGAAATTGGAGGATTCCAATCCTTTTAAATCCTCCATGTTCCAGCTTTCTACTTGCATACTACCTAGGTTTGCTACAAATGTATTAATAAATACAGAATGTAGTATCTTGCAAGGGTTATAATTAAACGAACTATGGCAAAAGCAACAACAAAAAAAGCAAGTACAAATAAAGTAAGTAACTCTAAGAAAAAAGAATTACTAGATCCAATAGCATACCAATTTTTAAAGGAGTATATCAACAATCCTTCACCAGTTGGTTTTGAAAGTAGTGGCCAAAAAATTTGGTTGAACTACTTAACACAATATGTGGATACCACTTTTTCGGATCCTTACGGTACAGCAGTGGGTGTCATCAATCCAGATGCTCCATTTAAAGTGGTAATTGAAGCACATGCGGATGAAATAAGTTGGTTTGTCAATTACATTAGTGATCAGGGATTGATTTACCTAAAACGCAATGGTGGTGTGGACCATCAAATTGCCCCATCTATGCGTGTTTGGATTCATGGAAAAAAAGGTCCTGTAAAAGCAGTATTTGGATGGCCTGCAATCCATACAAGATTGAGCAACCCAGAACAAAAAGAACCACAACCTAAGGTTGATAATCTAACATTAGATTGCGGAGCAAGATCCAAAAAAGAAGCAGAAGCATTAGGTATTCATATTGGCGCAGTGGTCACCTATGAAGAAGGTTTTGATGAATTAGCGCACGACTTTATTATTGGTAGAGCTTTTGATAATAGAATCGGAGGATTCATGATTGCAGAAGTGGCAAGAATGCTGAAAGAAAATAAAAAGAAGTTACCATTTGGCTTATACATTGTGAATGCGGTTCAAGAAGAAATTGGATTAAGAGGTGCCGAAATGATTGCTAGAAGAATAAAGCCCAATATTGCAATTGTTACAGACGTGACACACGATACCCATACCCCAATGATCAATAAAGCGATCGAAGGTGATATCCAATGTGGCAAAGGTCCTTCATTAGCTTACGCACCAGCCATCCACAATAAATTATTAGCGATTGTAGAAGAAACTGCTAAAAATAAAAAAATTCAAGTACAATTTAGAACACTTAGCAGAAGTACAGGAACTGATACAGACAGCTTTGCTTATGCCAATGACGGATGCCCTTCTGTTTTAATTTCAATTCCATTAAGGTACATGCACACTACTGTAGAGATGATTCATAAAAAAGATATCGTGGATACCATACAATTAATGTATGAAACCTTGTTACAGTTGAGTCCAAAAACCAATTTGAACTATTTATAATGTCGCAATCCAGTCCTATTCATATTGCTATACTAGACCTTTATGATGGCAGTGCTAATGTAGGGATGGATTGTATTATGGATATACTAGAGGATTGGAGTAAAAAGCAATCTGTAACAATCATTACTACCGTTTTTGATGTTCGAGTTAAGAATGTATTACCAGACGATACCTATGATTTATACCTATCATCGGGTGGTCCTGGTTCTCCAATAGACACGCATACAGCAGCATGGGATATTGCTTATTGCAATTGGTTAGACCATATGTTTGTACAAAAAAAACCTGTCCTTTTAATATGCCACAGTTTTCAAATAGCTTGTAGACATTTTAATATTGGAAAAGTAGGTTTAAGAAAATCAAAACAGCTTGGCATTCTTCCTATCCATCCAACTGCGGATCACGCTATTTTTGAAGCATTGCCTGATCCATTTTTTGCTTTGGAGAGTCGTATGTATCAGATTACTGAACCCAATGATGAAAAAATTGAATCCATGGGGGCTACTATCATCGCATTAGAAAAAATAAGACCTCAACTTCCTTATGAAAGAGCCCTGATGGGCGTTGCATTTAGTGACAAGATGATTGGTGTTCAATTTCATCCAGAGGCAACGAAAGAAAGGCTTTCCACCTACTTTAATACAGAAGCCATTAAGTCAGCAGTTGTAGAAGATTTTAGTGAAGATAAGTGGAATCAAATTATACAATCCTTAGAAGAAGATTCAAAAATCAAACATACTTGTAGCAGGTTTATTCCCAACTTTCTAAACCAAATGTTGCCTGTATGATCCCAGCAATTAGAGCAGCATTCAACGAGCAATTTACAGAAGCAAAATATCAAGCATACCTTGCTATTTTAAATGAACCATTTAAAGATCCAATTCCTTTTAGAATTGCAGAAACCCCTATTTTTATAGATCGAGTTTTTAAATCCCAATTATTAGATGCTGGAGATTATATCTGTGATTTCATTACAGCAGCTTCCTTCCCATCAAAGACCTCTGATGCCATACCTAAAGGATTAGATATTCCAGGTGAAGCAATTTTACCTGAATGTATTGTGATTGACTTTGCGATTGCGGAAGGACAAGACGGAAAAATAACGCCTCAATTAATTGAATTGCAGGGATTCCCTTCTTTATTCGCTTTTGAATTATTACAAGCACAAGCATTAGAAAAGGCTTATCATTTACCTAAAAACTTTTCTCCATTTTTAAATGGTTATGACCCGTCAAGCTACCTCGATTTTTTTAAATCAATGGTACTTGGAGATCAAGCCAAGCATACCATTTTATTAGAGATCAAACCTTTTGAACAAAAGACAAGGCATGATCTATTGCTGACAGAAGCATGGTTAAATGTGCCAATTGTTTGTCTTTCTGAAATTTACTTAAAAGACAAAAGTCTTTTTTACCAAAAAGATGGTGTTGAGATTAAAATTGAACGCATCTTTAATCGTGTGGTGTATGATGAATTGATTCAACAAGCACCCATTTTTATACAACAATTCAAATTATTTGAACAAGCAGAAAATATAGAATGGGTCAATCATCCGAATCATTTTTTTAGAATTAGTAAATTTATATTACCCCTTCTAAGTCATCCATTTGTTCCAGAAGCCTGCCTATTAACTGATTGGAAAAATAATCAATTAGGGACTGCATTGAATTTAGATGAATATATCTGTAAGCCTTTATTCTCTTTTGGAGGTCAAGGTGTGATGCTAAATCCAACCAATGATTCTGTAAATGCAGTGAATGATCCAGAAAACTGGATCTTACAAAAGAAAGTAAATTATGCTGCTGTGATTGAAACTCCTTCTGGTCCTTCTAAAGCAGAAATAAGATTGTTTTATTTCTGGAATAAACAATTAGGACGTTATGTGGCTACCAATAACTTAACTAGAATTAGTAAAGGCCCTATGATTGGCGTGAGCTATAATAATACTGCCACCTGGATAGGTGGCAGTATTAGCTATTTTGAAGAGTAAATTACTTATTCAGAAATATTCATCATCTTACCTAATAAGCTATAGGCATTTTTTACAACAATTTGTTTGCCTATCCATGCATTCGCATCTGCATTACTTACAGTCACATATGCTGTATTGGATTGAATAACTTGAATCTCTTTAGCTTCAAATACATTTTCTGAAGTTTGTATAAAAATATAATCTTTACCTTGGAATCTTTGCACCGATTCAATTGGAATTAATATAGCGTCCTTGGTTTCAACAACCATATCTGCTGTTAAAAACATTCCTGGCAATACATTTGCAGGTATTTTATCAAAATGACAATGTAAAAGCGCTGTTTTATCTTCATTAATATTATGCGCAACTGCAAGAACAGCAACAGCATATTTTTTGTTCGGATCCTGCGTTAATGTAATTGTTCCTTTCATGCCTACTTTAAAATTTGCGATATCTTTTTCATAAATAGTGATAGCAGCATGGATGTCATTTGGATTGATGATTTCTAATAAGATATCCGAGGGGGTCACATACTTACCTCTATTGATATTCACTTTACTAATATAACCAGCAATAGGTGCCACTAATTGCACCAAACTTGACATTTTTTCGGTCGTTAAATTTTCTGGTTGTATGTTTATAAGCTTTAGTTGTTCAGAAAGGGCTTTTAATTGAATTGCATTGGTATTGTAGTCTGCTTGTATTTGTTGGAAAGATTTTTTACTCACTGCCTCCTGTGTCAATAATGTTTTCTGACGATCCAGATCTTGTTGCAAGTAACTTAGCTTCGCCTTAGTTGCTAAATAATTTTCTTGTAACTGAACATATGCAGGATCTTTCACAGTAGCCAATACCTGTCCTTTTTTTACAAATGTGCCTGGTATTAAATTAATGTCTTGTATATAACCTCCCATTGGTATACTAACAGATGCGATACCAGTTGGCGGCACATCTATGACACCATTTAGATGCGTCATACCTTTCATTTTTCCTTGTTGGATAGGCGCAAGTTCTAATTGAGCGAGGCTTGCTTGTTCTTTGGTTAATTGAACTATGTTAGATACAACATCAGCAGTTGAGTCTTCCTTAGTCGTTGTTGATGTTGTATTCCTGCCACAACTACTTAAAATAATAATGGTCAGTAAGCTGGTATAAATTGTTTTCATGATAGACTATTTTGAACGTATTATTTTGACAACAAATAATACAATGTAGATTGATTTAAATTAAATAATGCGAGTGATTCTAATGCTTGCATTTGAATTTGTTGTACTTGACTCATCGCATTCGACCATTCAATATAACTTATTTGCCCTTCTTTAAAAGACAGGTTTGCCATAGTAGCCATTTTTGCTGCATTAGGTATGAGTCCTTTTTGTATATGTTGATACAAATCCATTGTTTGTTGATAATTGGACCAAGCTTTTTGAATTTGCATATTTAAATCAAGTAGCGCTTTATCTTTTTCATGCATCATGACAGTTTCATTCACTTGACTTGCTTTTACTTTTTGTTTTAATCCAGACCTAAATAAAGGAATATTTAATCCAAGATTTACAGAATTATACCTATTTGCATCTTCAGGATTCATTCTAAAGCTTTGATTTGTATATCCCATTGCAACTTGAGGCAATATCTTTGATTTAGCTACATTGGTCTCAGCGATGGCTGATTGCAATTTTTGCATCCATAATAAATTGATTGGATGACTTGCATCAATCACTGTATCTAATAACCTAGGTTCAAATTTCAAGCCATCTGCTGGCAATAGCAAGGACGGATCTTGTAATAAAATAACAAACTGCTTTTGTAATCCAAGCTGCTCATTTTGATGCTGTATCATTAACTGCTTGTGCAGACTAACCCAATTCTGCATATTCAATTGTTCCAATCCATTATCTTGCCCAGCTTTAAATCTTGCATCCACTGCAGCCAATTGTTTAGCGTAAATAGAATCAAGCTGACCTAATAACAATCCCTTAGCCACTTGAAATTGCAATTGAATATATAATTGCTCCACTGCGTGATGGATCAATTTTTCATCCAATATTGCTTGATAGCTATAGGTTTGACTGATAGAAAGGTTTAAGTTTTTTTGTGCTTGATAGACCTTTGGTAAATCAAAAACTTGTTCTACTGCATATTTAGAATCATTTAAACTGCTATTTACATTCCCTATTTCTCCTCTAAATGCCAATTTAGCTGGATCAAAACTTGATTTTGATAATGCTTGATAATAATTACGTTGTGCTTCGGTTGTTTTTAGTGTTGGAGACACTAACATAGCCTGTTCAAATACTTTTGCCAATGGCTTTTTTACCGTTAATTGTTGTGCTTGTAAAGCAGTAGCATTCAAACCAATGATACAAAAAAGAATGGCAATCGTAGTTTGACCTAAACGTTTTTTCTCAAATAATTGATAAAAAATAGGTAAGACAAATAAGGTTAAAAGAGTTGCTGATAATAAACCCCCAATCACCACCGTTGCTAATGGCTTTTGCACTTCGGCTCCAGCACCACTACTTAATGCCATAGGTATAAAGCCTAAAGAAGCTACAGCTGCTGTAATTAAAATAGGTCTTAACCTTGTCTTAGTAGCCGTTGCAATAATGTCTACAATTGTTCTATTAGGTTCCATCGCTAATTTATTCATTTCTGTTAACAATACAATCCCATTCAATACAGCTACACCAAATAAGGCAATAAATCCAACACCTGCTGAAATACTAAATGGCATTCCTCTTAACCATAATGCAAGCACACCTCCTATGGCAGAAAAAGGAATTGCTGAAAAAATCAATAAACAATGCTTTAAATTATTGAAAGCAAAAAATAACATTACTAAAATCAACAATAAAGCACCTGGTACAGCAATTTGTAATCGACTTACTGCGTGCTCTAAGTTTTCAAACTGCCCTCCATAAACAACATAATATCCTGGAGGAAATTGAATAGACTTTTTCACTTTTTCTTGTACCTCGTTGACCACTGTCTTCACATCCTTCCCTCTTACATTAAATCCAACTACAATTCTTCTTGCAGCATCTTCTCTTTGTATTTGATAGGGCCCCTCTTCTATCTTCACTTCCGCAAGCTCATACAATGGAACCTGTTTGTTATTACCAACAGTCACCATTAAATTTTTAATTTGTTGCCAATCCTTCTTTTGAATATTATTTAGCCTAACAACTAAATCGAATCTTCTATCTCCTTCAAACACTTTACCCGCAACGCCCCCAGCATAAGCCGATTGTATGACTTGATTGACTTCTTTAATATTCGCACCATACCTTGCGATAGCTGCTCTGTTAAAATGAATCACTACCTGTGAAATCCCTGTAACAGTTTCTGTATATAAGTCTTTAGCGCCCTCTACATCATGGATAATATTACCCATTAATGCTGCATACTTCGCCAAACTATCTAAATTTTCACCAAATATTTTACATGAAACATCCTGTCTTGAGCCAGTCATCAATTCATTGAATCGCATTTGAACAGGATATTGAAAGCCTGATGTAATACCAGGCACTTGAGACATCACTTTGCCCATGGTATCCGCTAATGCATCAAATGTGTTGGCAGACACCCATTCTTCTTTATCCTTCAAAATAATAATCAAATCAGATGCATCCATTGTCATTGGATCTGTTGGTATTTCTCCAGAACCAATTTTGGTCACAATTTTTTCGACTTCAGGAAAACGGTCAATTAATAATTTAGAAGCCTTTTGTGTGGCATCTAATGTAGTATTAATTGAACCTCCACTCAAAACCCTTGTTTCTACAGCAAAATCACCTTCTTCTAGCTTTGGAATAAACTCCCCACCCAGGCCATTTAATAATATTAAGGCACAAATAAAGAGCGAAATAGTTAATCCGATAATTTGCTTTGGAATTTTTAATGCCTTGATTAATAATGGTTCATAGAATGCTTCTAATTTTTGCATGAACTTGTCGGTCATTGTTTCTTTTTGCACTCTATTTCTATTCAAAACAAGTGCACTCATCATTGGCACATAAGTAATTGAAAGAATGAAAGCGCCAATCAATGCAAAGGAAACAGTTTGGGCCATTGGTTTAAACATCTTACCTTCTATACCTGTTAAGGACAAAATAGGCAGGTATACAATCAAAATAATAATTTGACCAAATGCGGCAGCGCCCATCATCTTATTAGACACCTGGCCCACAATGGAATTCATCTCTTGTTTATCTAATTGATTATGTCCCTCTTTTTTAGAACTATGGTATAATTGATGTAAGACTGCTTCTACAATAATAACCGCCCCGTCTACAAGTAAACCAAAATCCAGTGCCCCTAAACTCATTAGGTTGCCACTCACGCCAAAAAGATGCATCAATATAAATGCAAATAACATCGCAAGTGGTATGACCGAGGCCACCACCAATCCAGCTCTTAAATTGCCTAAAAATAAAATCAATATAAAAATTACAATCAATGCCCCTTCCAATAAATTTTTAGAGACAGTACCAATGGCATTGTCTACCATTTTTGTTCTGTCTAAAAAAGGCTCAATAACAACCCCTTCTGGCATCGTCTCCTGAATGGTTGCAATTTTAGTTTTAATATCCGAAATAACTTGATTACTATTTTCCCCTTTCAACATCATCACTACCGCACCTGCAACTTCTCCGTCTGCATTATAAGCAGTGGCTCCAAACTTTGTTGCTTCTCCAATTTTAACTTCTGCAATGTCTCTGACCAAAAGCGGTATCCCATTTGATAAAGTCTTAACAGGAATACTTGAAATCTGATCCAAACTATCAACCATCCCTTCTGTCCTTATAAACAAAACATTAGGCCCATGCTCAATGTAAGCACCTCCTGCATTTTCATTATTGTTATTTAATGCATTATAAATATCATTGACCGATAAATCATATTGCTTTAGTAATTCTGGATTCACGCTTACTTCGAATTGCTTCACTGATCCTCCAAAACTACTCACATCCGCTACGCCAGGTGTCCCCAATAATTGTTTACGAACAATCCAATCCTGCATTGTTCTTAATTCAGTTAAGCTATACTTACCTTCATATCCTTTCTTTGTTCTTAAAACATATTGATAAATTTCCCCCAATCCTGTTGTTAATGGACCAAGTTCTGGGTTACCCATGCCCTCTGGAATTTGAGACTTCACAGTGATTAATCGTTCAGAAACCTGTTGTCTAGCCCAATAAATATCAATATCATCTTTGAACACCAAGGTCACTAAACTCAATCCAAAACGTGAAAAACTTCGTTGCTCAATCATGCCAGGAATATTCCTTGTAGCTTGTTCAATTGGCACTGTGATTAATCTTTCCACATCTGGCGCGCCAGCACTTGGAACAGATGTAATAATCAATACCTGATTGTTGGTAATATCCGGAACAGCATCAATAGGTAATTTAGAAATGGAATAAACCCCTCCTAGTATCAATGCAAAAACACCTAAGAGAATAACTAGTTTATTCTTAATTGAAAACTGTATAATTTTTGATAGCATAATTAAATTTCTTACTCGACAGAATGAATAGATATCCACCTTCTAAAGTTAATCAATATTAAGTTTGTTTATTCAAATGTAATACTATTCAGCTACTAAGCTTTGAACACTAAATCCTGCATCAGCAACCGCAGATTTAATTTGATCAATTACCACGGTCTTGCCTGATTTAAAACTTAAGACAAATTTAGACTTCTCAATATCTACTTTCACTTCATCTACAAAATCTAATTTAGTTAATGCTTTAAAAATTGCTTTAGAACACATTGAACATGTTAAGCCCGAAGCCACAAGAGACACTTTCTTTATAACTGTATCTTGTCTAACCACACGATCATATTTACAACATTCATGCAATGCATCATAAGATGCTTGTGTTGCTGTTTTATGCTCAGTATCATATCCAATAGCAGCAATGGCAGATTCGATTTTATCTAGATTGGTTTTGCCATCAAAGATCAAAGTCAACAGCTTCGCATCCATATCCCAATTGGCAGTGGTTGCACCTGCTGTTTTTGCAGCTTTTTCGATACTTGATTTACACATGCCACAATTGCCTGAAACTTTTAATTTAGTTGAAGTTTGAGCATTTGCAGAGAAAATGGTGGCCATTATAAAGGCAGAAAATAGAATAATTTTTTTCATACAATAAATTTGATTTTTTAAATACTACAATACAAATAGCAAGGGTACAGCAATGAAATATTGCCGACTCCATCATCTTACCTAGATAAAAATCAAATTAAATAAAAACAATCTAGTGCATAGATTGGTGGACCGGTAAATAACAGTCCTTTCTTGGAATGTACTCGAATGAAAGTATCCTTTACAACGACAGCAGGCACTGTGTATGTAAAATTGAAAGCAGGAGTAGTTGTTTCAGATAACCCCTTTTTGATTGCTTGAAACTCAGATGACTGATGCAGGTCTTGCTTTTTTACAAAACTTATTTTTTCTGCACAACAAGTATCCTTTTTAGTTGACTTGTTTTTAGATGCCTTGCCACATAAACATTTTTGAACTTTCCCAGCACATAAATGTGCTTTTACAGTTGCTCCAACGCTGGAAAAACTATATACAAATAAAAGTAGGATGGTCAAAAGTTGCTTCACCATACAAAGGTAGTACTAATTGATAAAATTCCACCAAATCCCAACCCTTAACCAAGTCCCTGTACCTAGATAATTTGGCGCAGTAAATTGGTAACGTGTACCTAATTGATTACTAGTAGCTAATAAGGTATTCAATTGTTCCATGCGTATAAATCCTTTGAATCTTTTGATCTTGAAATTTAAAAAGGCATTGGCAATAGGCCTATTATTGGTAGTAAATTGATCTTGTAGGTAGAACTGTCCAGTGAGTGGCATGTATGCGTCAGGTTGAAAGGCGCTATGATAGATCAATTCTAAGCCTGTGGATAGAAATAAATTTTTAAAAAAGTTGCCCTCAAAAGCAAGACGCTGTCTAGTAAAAATAACAGGCAAATGCAATGGCGCATTGGGATCTACTAACTGAAAGCTTAGTTCATTGTACCAATTCCAATAAGTACTTAATTTTAATTGATTGGATACAGTACCCTTAATATAACTCAATGTCTTATCATAAACCATTGGCTGATATCCTGTACCAAAATATTGAAAATTTTGAATGAGTTTGTACTGAAAAGAGGCAGTTAAACCAGGACTTTTTTGATCCCACATAACACCAAGCTCTATAATATTTTCTTTATCAATAGTACTTAATTTAGAAATAGGGAATGCGGTGATACCAAGACGATTAAAGGAAGGCGTACGATTTGAATTTTGCAACCACAAGGCAACTTGATCCCCTTTTTTATTGAACACACTTGTCAAAGAAAACAATGCTTCATAATCACCTGCATGATAGCCATTTAAAAATAATTTTCCAGATGCTTGAATATCCCAACGCAGGTTCTTGGTTTTATTTTTATAGACTCCTAACCCATATATATCATGATTAGACCAACTTAAAAGGGTGTCTTTGAAATTCAATTGTTGGTAACCAAGTCCAACTTGAAGAAATTGATTGGGATTGGTTTTTTCAGGAAAAGATACTAAGCTAAATTCATTGGTAAGTCTTCTCCATTGATCTTGAAACAACATGGCATCTCCCACTGGCAATTTGTAATTAAAATACTGCTCATAATTGAGTGCCAAAGGGTTCGCGTCGGCAAAAGCAAATTGATTGGACTGGTATTTTATTTCATTTTGGAATCTGAGCCTAGGATAAAATAAATAAGTAGTTACCGTATCTTTAACTATTGAATCTTTTTGTCCAATATCATAAGTCTGCTTCCAGACAAAACTTTGTTCCTTATAAGTTGTACCCGTGGCAATACTAGTATTGAATGGATTTCTAAAAGATACGCCACTAATACCTAATCTTGTTTCTAGCTCATAGGGGTTGTTTAAAGAAAGGCTGTCAATTAAATTACTATTAACCAATCCTCCATTTTCAGAAGAGGCAGATTTATTCAATAACATGACCCAATAAGAAGCATAGCGCTTGCGTTTAGATTGATAATTTGCAGCAATGCGCATATTATTCAAGTTCGCGTGTTGGTTTTTTAAATTTCCTGGTGCGTTACTAAAACGATAGGCAAAAGAATAATTGAATTGCTTGGTTTTATTTTGGGTATGTAATAATTCTATTAATTGTTCACCTTTCCCTCCCAATAAATACCCTAATTCTGTATACGGCTTGGTGGTTTGATAGAATGGTGTTTGCTCTAATGTATAATTGTAAACTTCATAGGACCTAAAACCAGCATCCCATCCCCCTCTCTGCAATGGATTAAACAAATAAGATTTGCTAGCATTCCCTAAATTACCAAGATGATAATTGCTATAGGGCAGAATGAATTTTGAAAAGAAATCATATATACTTGTATCCATATTCTGAATGGCCAAGCTATTATATAATCGATAATAAATAGCAATCGAATCTTCGGCCTTATCTCTTTTTTGTAAGGAGTCTGTTGCACCTCCTCCTCCACCACCAAATGAATTAAAGCGCATATTCTGTGCACTCAACTGTCCATAAAATAGACAAGTTGTAAAACAGCAGATGAATAAAATACGCTTAGTCCTCATGTTAGATATTATGATAGTGCTATGAAAAGAAATGCCTTAAGAAGCGATTTCTTTTACCAATGCACTGAAAATTACTGTTAATAAAGGTTCAGCTGCATTTGCTGCTGCCAATACTTCTTCGTGTGTGATGACATTATTGTCTTCTCTAATACCTAAATCGGTTACTACACTCATGGCAAAAACTTTCATGCCACAATGAACTGCAGCAATATTTTCTTGCACTGTACTCATGCCTACTACATCTCCGCCAGCTATTTTGATTAGTTGGTATTCTGCTCTTGTTTCAAAAGTTGGACCTGTCACGCCAACATAAACCCCTTCATGCACTTTAATTTTATTTGCAGATGCAATTTGTTTTGCTTTTTCAATAAATGCATTGGCATAAGGCTCGCTCATGTCTGGGAAACGTGTGCCAAGGGCAGGCTCGTTTTTTCCCAATAAAGGGTTAGGTGTAAAAAAGCTAATATGGTCTTTTATGATCATTAAATCCCCCACTTCATAATCCTTATTGACTCCTCCGGCGGCATTAGATAACAAAAGATTTTCTACACCTAGTAATTTTAATACGCGGATTGGGAATACAACTTGTTCTGCAGTATACCCTTCGTAGAAATGGAAACGACCTTCCATGACCCAAACCTTTTTGCCATTCAATGTCCCTAAAATCAACCTTCCTTTATGTCCCTCAACGGTACTCACAGGAAAATTCGGTATTTCGTTATAGGGTATACTAAAATCTGCTTCTATCACACTAGATAGATTTCCCAACCCACTACCTAAAATGATAGCAGTATTTGCTTTTGTACTAATTTTTGACTGAATAAACCCTGCAGTTGCTTCCAACTGTTGCATTAATGGAGACATAAATTGGCCTTTATTGAGCCACAAATATAACAACAGTAAGGGACTCTAAGCCTTAATTGACTTAGTTTCTCCCTTTAAAACGGTATAGGCAATCACAGCACTAATGATCATAAATACTGCACCCATTAAAAAAGAAGCGCCTGGAAAATAAATTGGATTGCCTGGCTTAGTAAAATAGGCAAATAAACTGGTCATGATCAATGGCCCTGCAATGGAAGTCACACTCATGATACTTGTTAATGATCCCTGCAATTCACCCTGTTCATTTTTAGGCACATGGACAGAAATCAATGCCTGCAATGCTGGTCCAGAAATCCCTCCCAAACAATAGGGGATTAAAAATACAAACATCATCCATGAGCTACTTGCAAAAGCAAATAAGATTAAACCTATTGCATATAAAGCAATACCAAAATAGACCGATTTCTCGTTGCCAATTTTTGGATTGATATAACGAATTAAAACGCCCTGTACCAAGCCTACTAAAAGCCCTACCATACCCAAAGAAAGGCCAATCATTTTAGGAGACCATTTGAATTTTTCCATATTGGCAAAACTCCAATTGCTTTGTACCGCATGGGATGCTAGATAAATAAATACCAAAGCAAAAATCAAACCTGATACTGCTGGATATTTTTTTAAATGCACAAGGGAGCCTAAAGGATTTGATCGCTTCCAATCAAAGGCCCTTCTATTTTCCACTGGCAATGATTCAGGTAATACAAAATACCCATAAACCACATTTAACAAGGCCAAAGATGCAGCTACAAAAAATGGAAGCCTAGGACTGAGTTCTCCTAAAAATCCACCTAACATGGGTCCAATAATAAAACCAATACCAAATGCGGCACCAATCATACCAAAATTTTGTGCTCTATTTGAATCATCGCTGATATCTGCCATGTAAGCTGATGCAGTGGTTACACTAGCACCTGTGATACCAGAAATAGTTCGTCCTATAAATAGCCAAAGAATGGATGGTGCAAAAGCCAAGAATAAATAATCCAAACCAAAACCTAATAGTGAAATTAACAAGACCGGCCTTCTTCCATATTTGTCACTTAAACTTCCAATGAATGGTGCAAAAATAAATTGCATTGTGGCATATAAAAAAGTCATCCATCCGCCATACAAGGAAGCCTTACTTAAATCATCTGTATGCAGCAAGCCCTTGATTAATTGTGGAATGACCGGAATGATAATGCCAAGGCCCACAATATCAATCACCAATGTGAGAAATATGAAACCAACTGCTGCCTTCTTTGTGTTTGCCATAAAATAAATTGACGGATAGTGCAAATTTGCCTATCCGTCAAATATACAAGTACAATTCAATACTTCAAAAACTATCCCTCATTCCTAAAGACAACCACCCCGTCAAAAATATCAATTAAGACTTTTTTTGACTTATCAATGGCGCCGCTTAAAATTTGCTTACTCAATTCATTCACAACCAATTTCTGAATTAAGCGCTTTAATGGCCTTGCGCCGAACTGCATATCAAAGCCTTGTTCTGAAAGGTATTCAACCAGGTAATCTGTAAACTCAATTTGCATGCCGTTTTCAGCCACTAGTGACTTTAACTGCTTCAATTGAATTTGTACAATCGAAGCCATCTGCTTTCTCAATAATGGTGAGAACATGATGATATCGTCTACCCTATTTAAGAATTCAGGACGGATAGTTTGTTTTAGCAAATCCATCACTTCTGTTTTTGCTAGAGCTGTTTTTTCTTCCAAATTTTGATCTGTGACTTCTTCAAATGCATCCTGAATTAAATGACTACCAATATTACTTGTCATAATGATGATGGTATTTTTAAAATTAACCACCCTTCCTTTGTTATCGGTCAATCGTCCATCATCCAATACTTGTAATAAAATATTCCAAACATCTGGATGCGCTTTTTCTATTTCATCCAAGAGCACTACGCTATAAGGCTTTCGACGCACCGATTCTGTCAACTGTCCACCCTCTTCATAGCCCACATATCCTGGAGGGGCACCCACTAATCTTGACACGGTATGCTTTTCTTGGTACTCACTCATATCTATCCTAGTCATCATACTATCGTCATCGAACAAATAATTTGCCAATGCTTTTGCCAATTCTGTTTTACCCACACCAGTTGTACCTAAAAAGATAAATGAACCAATTGGCTTCTTAGGATCTTGTAATCCAGCCCTACTTCTTCTTATTGCATCTGATACTGCTGTGATAGCTTCTTCTTGACCAATTACTCTTTCATGCAAAGCCGTTTCTAAATGCAATAATTTTTCTCTTTCAGATTGCATCATTTTATGCACGGGTATGCCTGTTGCTTTTGCAATATTTTCTGCGATATCATCTGCATCTACTTCCTCTTTCATTAAACGCTTGCCTTCTTCTCCTAATTCATTTAACTGATTGGTGCACTCTAATAGAAGGGTTTCTTGTTCTTTTAATTTACCATAACGTATCTCAGCTACTTGTCCATAATCTCCATTACGTTCAGCCACTTCTGCAGCTTGTTTTAATTGCTCCATTTTACCTTTTGCATCCTGCACTTTATCAACTAACTCTTTTTCTACTTTCCATTTTGCAGTGAGGGTATCTTGTTGTACCAATAAATTACTTATTTCTACATTCAATTGTTTTAATTGATCTGGATTGTTCTCGCGTTTAATGGCTTCTCTTTCAATTTCTAATTGTCTAATTTGACGTTGTAAAGTATCCAAATCTTCTGGCATGGAATTCATCTCTAATCTAAGCTTTGCAGCACTTTCATCAATTAAATCAATGGCTTTATCAGGTAAAAAACGATCTGTAATATACCTAGAAGAAAGTTCAACAGCAGCTACAATCGCCTCGTCCTTAATGCGTACATGATGATGCGTTTCATACCTTTCCTTTAACCCTCTTAAAATAGAAATGGCATCTTCCTTGGAAGGCTCATCAATCATGACTTTCTGGAATCTTCTTTCCAAGGCTTTATCCTTTTCGAAAAACTTTTGATATTCATTTAAAGTAGTTGCACCAATCGCCCTCAACTCTCCTCTTGCCAATGCTGGTTTCAAAATATTAGCAGCATCCATGGCACCATCACCTCCACCAGCGCCAACTAGTGTATGAATTTCGTCAATGAATAAAATAATATCTCCATCACTACTAGTCACTTCTTTAATGACCCCTTTTAATCTTTCTTCAAATTCACCCTTGTATTTTGCCCCAGCAATCAACAATCCCATATCTAAAGCATATATAATTTTAGACTTTAAATTTTCGGGCACATCCCCATTCACTATTCGCATCGCCAAGCCTTCTGCAATGGCTGTTTTACCCACACCTGGCTCACCCACTAAAATTGGATTGTTTTTACTTCTTCTAGTTAGGATATGCAATGTTCTTCTTATTTCATCATCACGACCAATCACCGGATCTAATTTTCCTTTGTTGGCCATCTCGTTTAAATTCTTTGCATATTTATTCAATGCTTGAAACTGAGTCTCTTGTGTGGCGGACTTAATAGTTTCACCCTGTCTTAATTCTGTGATCGCAGTTTTTAATCCTTTCTCTGTCAAGCCTGCATCTTTTAAAATTTTTGCAACAGCATCATTCACTTGAAGGATACCCACAATTAAATGCTCCACTGTTACAAAGTCGTCCCCAAAATCTTTCAATGAAGCAGTTGCTTTTAACAACACTGCATTCAAATCTCTACTCAATGCAGAGGCAGGTTCACCACTTTGTTGTTTTGGCAATTTTTCAAATAATGCATCTAGCTTTTGTAATACCCAAGCTGGTTGTACATTATTTTTTTTCAATAAAAAATCAGTTGGACTGTCTTTGTCTCCAAGAATCGCTTTTAATAAGTGCGCAGTTTCAATATTGGCATGTTGGTTATTATAAGCCAATTGCTGTGCAGCCTGAATAGCTTCCTGCGCTTTAATGGTATATTGATTTAAATTCATATTACTAGTTTTAGTATTTACTATAATCCCGCAAATAGAAAGCCACAGCTATAATTCAGCAATTATGTCTTAATCCGACTTAAAAAAGCGTAATAAAGTCAGTCATAGATTGGTTTTTCTGCTAAATTTACATTTGATGACAAAAAGCTATAAGATGACGCCTAAAAGAAATTTATTCTTGCCTCAATACGAACACAAGAGCCAACCACTAGCCTCCTCTAGTGTTTACTATCAACGTGTTTTAACGAACCTTTTTAAATCGATTTGTATTTTAGGCGTATCGTTGATGATTGGTATTCTTGGCTATAAATTTTTAGGGCCAATGCCTTGGATAGATGCATTACACAATGCCTCTATGATTTTAAGTGGCATGGGGCCTGTTGTCACCATTCAAACCAATGCAGGAAAATTATTTTCTTCATTCTATGCCATATTTAGCGGCGTTGTATTTATCACAAGTATTAGCATATTGATTGCGCCAACTGCGCATCGTTTTTTTCACTCCATGAATCTTGAAGATTGAATCAATTTAGGCATACTCAAATTATTAAGGACCTAGCCCTACAGCATGGATTTGATTTCTGTGGTATTGCAGAGGCTAAGGAATTAACTGAAGATGCATTTAGATTAGAGCAATGGCTGGCAAAAGGTTTTCATGGAGATATGCAGTACATGGAAAAACATTTTGACTTAAGAATCAATCCAAAAAAATTAGTACCTGGTGCAAAATCTGTCATTACTTTTTTAAAAAATTATTACCCAGAACAAGAACAACCAGCAGGTTTTCCAAAAATTGCGAAGTATGCTTATGGCCAAGATTACCATGAAGTCATTAAGCTTTCATTAAATCAAATGCTAGATGAATTACGTCAAAAAATTGGCCCAATTGAGGGTAGAGGATTTGTTGATTCTGCTCCCGTCTTAGAGCGTTCCTGGGCTTGGCTTTCAGGTGCTGGCTGGATAGGTAAAAACGGCAATTTAATTCAACCTAAAAAAGGTTCTTATTTTTTTATTGCTAGTTTGATCGTAGACCTTGAATGTGTTTATGACCAACCCATTGCAAAAGATTATTGCGGCACTTGTACCAAATGCATTGATGCATGTCCAACACAAGCTATCCTGCCCAATAAAACCATTGAAGCAAATCATTGTATTAGCTACTACACCATTGAGTTGAAAAAACAAACCATCGAAACAGGCTCTGATAGAGCCTACCAAGACTGGGCATTTGGTTGTGATATTTGTCAGGATGTTTGTCCTTGGAATCGATTTAGCCATCCGCACCAAGAAGCAAAATTCAAGCCAATCGAAGGCTTATTAACCATGTCTAAAGATGCTTGGCTCGAAATGGAGGAAACAAGTTTTAAAGCAAGGTTTAAACAATCCCCTTTACTAAGATCAAAATTAAATGGGATCAAAAGGAATATTGAATACTTAAAGAATCAAGGTCAATAAACTTTATCACTTTATTTTAAGGCTACACTATCAGATAATATACAAGCAGTTAAGTTTTGTAATTCTTCTTCCATTTTTGCACCTAAGACTTTCTCATTTAGTAAAGTCTGAAATTTTTCCCAAGGATACCAATTGACATGTTGCTCAAAGGACCAGTGAATCACATAAGTGCCTTCCTTTAAAGGCAGCCATTCAATTTGTACCTCATAAGGCGCTTGTCCTGTGGCTACCCACTGTAAAAGGACTGAACTATCGGTACTTGAAAGCATTTTGATTGTTTGCGTACCAACTTGTGCTAGACTATCCTGCACCATCACGGATTGATCTTTCCAATCACTCATCCAGCCTTTCCAAGCAGATAAGTCTTTCACACAATGTTGAATTTGCGATTTTGTAGCATTGACTTCTACTGCCCTTGATGTAATGACAACCGAAGGGAATAAGCTAGCTATAGCAGTGATTAAAATGCTTATCACTAACACACTTATGATAGCAAAACGAATTAGTTTCATTTTATTCCCATTTAAAAATTTTATATGCAGCCGCATACACAATCACAATCCATACAAAAAGTAACGCTATCTCATTTCCTACTGAAAATAAATTTGCGCCTTCAAAAGCAATTTCGCGCATAGCATTGTTAAAATGCGTTAATGGTAAAATATTACAAAATGGTTGAAGCCATTTAGGAAAGGCATCGATAGAAAAGAAGGTGCCCGCCAATAAAAACTGAGGCAAGGTAATTAAATTAGCAAATGGCGGAATGGTACTTTCGTTTTTAGCCACACCACTCACAATAAAGCCAAAACCCATAAATAGGATCAAGGCAATAAAACTAAGTACCATGATATTCAAGAAAGTGACAAAGCCATGCACAAGCGTGAAATTAAATGCAAAATGGCCAATGCCAATAATGATTATAGCAGTCATCAATTGAAAAATGACCCTACTCAAGGCCTCTCCTAAAATAATATACAACCGTCTAATTGGTGTAGCATAAAACCTTTTTAAAACGAGTTGTTGTCTTAAATTAAAAAACAAAAAAGCCACACCAAACACCCCTGCACTTAATAAAGAAAAACCTAGTTGTCCAGGTAAAATGAAATCGATTGTTCTATAGGTTCTGCCTGGCACTTCAATCACTTCGTTCTTGACCACAGCAATAGTTGGGGCATCTTTAAATTCAGAGGCATTGATATTTGCAATCACTGCATTTAAGATAGATTTAATTACTTCAATATTTTGCGGATTCGCAGCAGCCGAACTTGTTAATTGGATTTGATATGGCTGGCTAGGATTTTGTGTTGGCTGAATATCAATTAACGCTATAATTCTTCCCTTAGCTAATTCTGCATCCACGATACTTTGATCAGCTGTTATAAACTTCAATTCTGCCAGTGACTTTATTTTTGTATAAACCAAGTTAGTTGTATCTGCATTGGGTGCTAAAGCTACTTTAATATTGAAGTTTCCACCGCTACTTAAAAATCCAAATACTAAAATGAAAATAAGCGGGAATGCAATACTAAAAATAACTGCAGATGGGCTTCTCAAGATAGAGCGCAGGCTTGCTCTTGTAATAGCAAGCATCGCTTTAATTTGACTATATGAATGCATGATACCTAAGGCTGTTTAACCACAAATATAGGCATTCGTGCTTGAGGGGCGCCAACCATTTGTTGTACAGTTTTCAAATTTTGGAAAATCTGCCATTGGCTTGCACCTATTTCAGATTCGATTGACTTGACTTTTACATAGTCCTTATAATCTTCAATTAAATCTTCTAAAAATGATTTTGATTCTGGATATTGCTTGATGCTATAACCCTTTAGTTTCGCCATTTTAGCTGCAGAAGCAAGTGCATCATTTAATGTACCAATTCTATCCACTAGTCCCACATTGATCGCATCCGAACCTAACCAAACTCGACCTTGCGCAATTGAATCCACATAGTCCATGGATTTTTTCCTACCCTTCGCTACCCTAGTTTTAAATGTATGGTAGATACTATCTACACCAGATTGCAACATTTTTTGCTCCATCGTATTAAGTGGTCTTGTCACTGTAGGCGCATCTGCATATGGCGCGGTTTTTACACCATCAAAACTAATGCCTAATTTATTGTTCATGAATCCTGAAATATTTGGAATCACCGTAAATACGCCGATCGAACCTGTAATCGTATTGGCATCTGCGTATATTGAATCAGCGCCAGATGCAATATAATATCCACCAGAGGCAGCCACATCGCCCATACTTACAATCACAGGTATCTTTCCTTTAATCAATTCTATTTCTCTCCAAATAATATCACTTGCTAATGCACTTCCTCCTGGAGAATTCACTCTTAAAACAAGTGCATCTATGGATTCGTCTGCTCTAATTTTTTGAAGCAACATTCTAAAATCATCACTTGCAATTGAGCCTTTGATGTTCTTGCCCATTACAATATCTCCGTCTGCATACACCACTGCTATTTTACCGCCACCAGTTCCTCTTAATGGCACGGACTTAGCGTACTCCTTAATTGTAACAAATGGGATATCGTTTTCTTTTATGCCATTTAATTTTTTTGCAATCATTTTCTTCAATTGGTCGTCATAGATTAATCCATCCACCAAACCATTTGACAAAGCATCTTGTGCCGATTGAATTTTAGCCTCGTTGGCCATTGCCTTTAACTTTTCAGGTGCAATTTGTCTTGCACTTGCTACTGAACTAATAAAATGATCATATAAACCATTCAACCACACACCTGTTTGCTGCTTATTGGCATCCGACATTTTTGTATATCTAAAAGGCTCTGTTGCACTCTTAAATTTACCTGCATAAAATACTTGCATTTCTACATCCAATTTATCCAACATTCCTTTTAAGAAAACCGTCTCCAAAGAAAACCCACTAAACTCTAATCCACCTTGTGGATGTGTATAAATTTGATTAGCTACATTTCCAACCCAGTACCCTTTTTGAGAAATCGTTTCGCCGTATGCAAAAATAAATTTGTTGCTTTTTTTGAAATCAACCAAGGCTTTTCTTAGTTCCTCTGAACTTGCATAGCCATTCGCATTTTGTTGACACTTGATATAAATACCTTTAATATTTGAATCTTTTTTTGCATGCTGAATCAATCCAATCACCGATGTTAAGCTTGGAACTTTCCCCGTACCTGGATTCATCAATTCAGTAAATGGATCCGATACTTCTTTTTCTGTGAAAGTATCATTTAGGTCGATCACTAAAACTGCATTGGTTGGAACAGTTACTTCTACATCAGAAGAAAAAGCTGCAGCAAATCCTATTAATAGCATCAAGCCACCAATTGAAAAAACAACGATTGCAAGTAATGCAGCAAAGAATGAACTAAAGAAACTTTTCATAATAAAGATTGATTTTGAAGAAATCTAAAATAGCACCAAAAAAATAAAGATTGCCTTGTAAAATTATGGATATTTGCGTTCATTCTCAGCATACTTCTATGAACCATGTATACCTCATGATAGGCGGCAATATAGGGAACCGATTGGCCAATTTAGAAAATGCTCGAAATAGCATTAACATAAAGTGTGGCCCAATACAAAAGCAGTCCGCTATCTATGAAACAGAAGCCTGGGGTATGAAAGACCAGCCTGCATTTTACAATCAAGCACTCTGTATCGAAACAGCATTGGACCCACAAGACTTAATGGCCATGCTTCTAGCGATTGAGGTTTCAATGGGTCGAGAAAGATTGATCCCCCTAGGTCCGAGGACCATTGATTTAGACATTATTTATTTTAACCAAACAATTATGGATATACCTGGTTTGATTATTCCACATCCTAGACTAGCATTGCGCAACTTTGTTTTGGCGCCATTGGTGGAAATTGCACCTGATTTTGTGCATCCTATCCTTAAAAAAACGAATTTTCAGCTATACAAAGAGAGCACAGACAGCGCTGTTGTGCATAAAAAAACCGATCTATAAAGGTTCCAGAACTTATCTTTGTCCGCAAGTATTAGAAGCATTATGAAGCATCATTTTATAGCAATTGAGGGGAATATTGGTGCAGGAAAGACAACGCTATCACAATTGCTTGCACAACATTATGATGCAAAGCTTGTTTTAGAGGAATTTGCGGATAACCCATTTTTGACAAAATTTTACGAGAACCCAAAGCAATACGCATTTCCATTGGAACTGTTTTTTTTAGCAGAGCGATTCAAACAGCAACAAGAAATGCTTAAGTCCAATGACTTATTTCAAAATATCACTGTATCGGACTATATTTTTACGAAGTGTTTGCTCTTTGCTAAGGTAAATTTGCCCGAAGAAGAATTTAGATTGTATCAAAAAATGTTCGATGTCTTTGTGCAACAATTGACTCCGCCTGATATTTTGATTTATTTACATGCCCCAGTGAATAGATTGCAAGGAAATATTAAAAAGCGGAATCGAAAATTTGAACAATCCATCCCCGACGAATACTTATTTAAATTACAAGAGACCTATACCAGCTATATCAAACAACATAATATCAAAACTATTTTTGTGGATGCTAGTAATGCAGATTTTTTGTACAATGAAAAGCATTTTAAAGTCATTACAGAAGCATTGGATAAAGATTTAGAAGAAGGACAACATTATTTTACACTACCCTAAGTTCAACCTATTCACACTGTTATGGAGCAAAATGCACAACAACTAACCAAAGATCCATTTGCAGCTTTAAGGATAACTGAGTTTAGAAATTTAATGATTGGACGTTTTTTGTTTATCATGGGACTAAGGATGATGGGCACATTGGTCGGCTGGTGGATCTATGAATTAACCAACGAGCCTTTTGCGATAGGATTAATTGGTTTAGCAGAAGTCATTCCTGCGGTATCACTCGCATTATATGCAGGCCATGTGATTGATAAAAGCGAGAAAAGAAAAATTATATTAAGAGGCGTTTCACTCTACTTTATTTGTGCAATTTGTTTGTTGCTCTTATCCTCGGCCTATGGTAAGGCACATTTAGGCAATCTACAAGTAGCCTTAGTTATATATTTTGTCATCTTTTGTACCGGTATCATCCGTTCATTTACAGGACCTGGATTTGGTACTTTGGTGGGTGAAATTGTTCCTAAAAATTTATTACAAAATGCCACTACTTGGAGTCAAGGGATGTGGTTGAGCGCCTCGGTGGTTGGGCATGCAAGTGTTGGCTTTATGATTGCAGGTTTTGGCATTCATGGCTCTTTAATACTGGTGGTATCCTTGGTAGCAATTGGCTTTTTCTTTATTCAAAAAATAAGTGCAAAGCCTCCGCACCCCACTGTGGTGGAACAAAAGCCTTTAGAGAGTGTGAAAGAAGGATTGCGTTTTGTTTTAAATACCAAAGAATTATTAGGCGCACTTTCATTGGATTTATTTGCTGTTCTTTTTGGTGGAGCAGTTGCAATGGTACCCGTATTTGCAAGAGATATATTAAAAGTAGGTCCTATTGGTTTTGGATGGCTCAATGCAGCGACTGATATTGGTGCGATGCTGATTATCATTTTAATTACATTATTCCCTGTTACACAAAAACAAGGAAAAAAATTATTACTTGCTGTCGCAGGCTTTGGTGTTTGTATCATTGTGTTTGCATTGTCTAAAATATTTTGGATCTCATTTGCAGCATTGTTAATGAGTGGTATTTTAGATGGATTTAGTATGATTGTACGAGGCACCATTGTTCAGCTCAAAACACCAAGCCATATGCGAGGCAGGGTGATGTCGGTGAATTCGATGTTCATCAATAGCAGTAACGAATTAGGACAATTTGAAAGCGGATTGGCAGCAAAAGCAATGGGTGTAATACCATCGGTGGTATTTGGTGGTGTGATGACCATTTTAGTGGTATTCACTACTTGGTTTAAAGCACCCAAATTAAAAGAAATGGAATATTAATTATTTCGCAATAAGTGCATTCATGACATCATGCACAATAGGACAGAATTCTGCATTTTTCATTGTAATTGGAATGCGTTTGAAAAAAACATCTTCATCGGTATAAGGGAATCTTTGGCAATCGGTTGGTCGATGGTCATAAATACCACAAGCATTATCACTTCCTAAAAAAGGGCAAGGCCTTGTCTTAGAAACATAGTCCCCTTCTTCATCCATACTCAAATACTGATCAATGAATGCGGTCTCTTTCATGCCCATGTATTTACTGATTCTTTTAATGTCGGGCATTTTGAATCTTGGGGAATAATTTTTGCAACATCTTGCACAATCTAAACAATCAATTTTCTCAAAAGCGGCTTCATGCAAGTCAGGTAATTGCTTTAAAATAACGCGCTTATCCACCCTTTTAAGAAAGTTCTGGAATTTTTTAAGTTGTTCCGGAGCGGGCGTATCGTATAAGTGTTCAGTGTTTGCTTGCATAATAGATAACAAAAGTAAACTATTTAGCCCTCATCCACAAGCTTTCCCCATTCAAGTAAATTTAGTCCCCTATCCCTTTTGAAGGCGGCACGAAAAGCCTATCTTTGTGCCAATTTTTAACCCTTTCAATTCCGTCGAAATGAATCAAAATGGCGCAGAATTTATCCAAAGACATATTGGCCCAAATCCAGTAGATAGTGCAAAAATGTTGAAGGCAGTTGGAGTGGATACTTTAGCAGCATTAATAGACAAAATTGTACCTGCAAATATTCGTTTAACAAAACCAATGGAGATTCCTGAGGGATTGACCGAGTTTGAAATGTTGCAATCACTTAAAGCAATTGGTGAGAAAAATATTGTTGCGAAAAATTTTATCGGACAAGGTTACTATGGCACTATCACGCCTTCTGTGATCCTAAGAAATATATTTGAAAACCCAGGTTGGTATACACAATACACACCTTATCAAGCAGAAATTGCACAAGGCCGTTTAGAAAGTTTATTGAACTTTCAAACTATGGTGACCGATTTGACTGGAATGGATATTGCAAACGCCTCTTTATTAGACGAAGCAACTGCAGCTGCAGAAGCGATGGCGATGATCTTTAATCATATCAATAAATCAGAGGTTATAAGTCAACCAAAATTATTTGTGGACGAAGCTATTTTTGCACAAACAAAATCTGTTTTGCAAACTAGAGCAACGCCAATTGGTGTAGAATTAGTGACAGGTGATTTTAAAACTGCTACTATTGATGGTGGATTCTTTGGTGCGATCCTTCAATATCCAAATGCCAATGGTGCAATCCAAGACTACACCAGCTTTATAGACCAAGTGCATCAGGTAGGTGGTATGGTTATTTTAGTAGCCGACTTACTTTCATTGACTGTTTTAAAAAGTCCAGGTGAATTGAATGCAGATGTGGCTGTAGGTAACACACAAAGATTTGGTGTACCAATGGGATTTGGTGGACCACATGCTGCTTATTTTGCAACTAAAGATGCCTTTAAAAGAGGTATGCCAGGAAGATTGATTGGCGTAAGTATTGATGCACAAGGCAACCGTGCATTAAGAATGGCATTGCAAACTAGAGAACAACATATTAAACGCGAAAAGGCAACTTCTAATATTTGTACTGCACAAGCATTACTCGCAAACATGGCTGTGATGTATGCAGTATATCATGGACCTGATGGATTAAAAGCAATCGCTACAAGAGTGCATGCATTGGCTCAAGGATTGGCACAACAATTAGAAAGTTTAGGAGTTCAACAAGTGAATGAATTTTATTTCGACACATTACACTTAACAGGTTTTGATGCGAATAAATTATTTGAGCTTGCAAACAAAGAGGCGATCAATTTCAACTATTTTACAAATGGCACAGTTTCTATCAGTATTGACGAAACAACCTCTGTAAAAGACATTCAATCAATTGTGCATTTGTTTGAAACATTGACAGGTAAAACTGCTAATGCATTGAATGCAAATATCAAAAACGCAGCTATACCAGCGCAATTGGTTAGAACCAGCGACTACTTAACACATCCTGTATTCAATACACATCATAGTGAGACACAAATGATGCGTTATATCAAGCAATTAGAGAATAAAGACCTTTCTTTAAACACGAGTATGATTAGCCTTGGTAGTTGTACTATGAAATTGAATGCTGCGACAGAAATGATTCCAGTGAGTTGGCCTTGTTTTGGTGGCTTGCATCCATTTGCACCTGCAAATCAAACCATCGGATACCAAGAGATTGTAAAAGAGCTAAGTGCTTATTTATGTCAAACAACTGGATTCACTGCTTGTAGTTTACAACCTAACAGTGGTGCACAAGGTGAGTATGCAGGATTATTAACCATTCGTTCTTACCATGCTGCCAGAAATGAGCCGCATAGAAATATTGTTTTGATTCCAATTAGTGCACACGGCACCAACCCTGCAAGTGCGGTTATGGCTGGCTTTAAAGTAGTGGTAGTGGCATGTGATGCTGCAGGAAATATTGATGTGGCAGATCTTACAGAAAAAGCAATTCAACATAAAGACAACCTTGGTGCACTGATGGTGACTTATCCGTCTACACATGGTGTGTTTGAAGAAACCATCATGGATATCTGTAATACCATTCACGTAAATGGTGGTATGGTTTACATGGATGGTGCAAACATGAATGCGCAGGTTGGATTAACAAGTCCAGGAAATATTGGTGCGGATGTATGTCACTTGAATTTACATAAAACATTTGCGATTCCACATGGTGGAGGTGGACCAGGTGTTGGACCAATTTGTGTGAATGATAAATTAGCTCCTTTCTTGCCAGGTCATATTAAGAATGGAGATGCAACCAACGCAGTAAGTGGTGCGCCATTAGGATCTGCAAGTATTTTATTAATTAGTTATGCTTATATCAAAATGTTAGGTGCCAAAGGATTGGAATTAGCAACAAGCTATGCCATTCTGAATGCAAACTATATGAAATCAAGATTGGAAAAAGCATACACTATCTTATACACTAGCAAGAATGGCACATGTGCACACGAATTCATTATTGACCTAAGACCATTTAAACAAACTGCAGGTATTGAAGCAGAAGATGTGGCTAAACGTTTGATTGATTATGGATTCCATGCACCAACAATGAGTTTCCCTGTAGCAGGCACTATCATGATTGAGCCTACAGAAAGCGAGGACATGGCAGAATTGGATCGCTTTTGTGATGCATTGTTAGCAATCCATGCAGAAATTGTTGCCATTGAAACAGGCCGTTTTGATAAGACAGACAATCCATTGAAAAATGCACCACATACACAACATGTGATTTGTGCAAACGAATGGTCTCATAATTATACAAGACAAGAAGCTGCATTCCCACTACCTTATGTTGCGTTGAATAAATTCTGGCCAACTGTAGCGCGTGTAAACAATACACATGGGGACAGAAACCTTGTTTGTACTTGTGAGCCAGTATCGTCTTATGCTTAGTTAGGATAACAATAAATAGTAAGTACAAAAAGAGGCACTTCAATTGAAGTGCCTCTTTTTTTGATCTAATTCAGCATATATAACTAGGCATCCATCCTTTTTACGACACTGCTACTAGTGATAGGGGGATTCCCATTTAACATGAACTCATACAAACCAATGATTTTCTCCTTGTCAGTTAATGAGGTTTGTAATTTATCAAAATCGTTTTCAAGTTTTTTTAATTTCTTGTTTTCACTTGTGTATTTATTAGTAAAGTCTTCTAAAATTATATCGTCAATTTGTTGACTTTCTTGTTCGGCCAGTTTTAGCATTTGCCCCTCCCCTGTTAGTATCCATAAAATATCAAGTTCTGGATAGGCTAAGTAAATCTTAATTAAGATATCTGATCCTACCGATCCTAAGTTCTTTAATTGCTTTGAAAAGTAGCCATTGGACAAATCAATTTTTTGCTCAAAAGCATGTGGCGAAATCTTTTTGAAATGCATAAAGATTTCGATTCTTTCAATTGGTTTCATGATAATAATATTTAGAGGTGAATTTAATACGATATTGTTTGCTGTATCGTTATACTAAATTACCTCTATCAATAAAATCATATCCAAAACTTAGGCCTCAATTATATAAGACCTAGGCCTCATTTTGTAGAAAATACTAACAAACTATTGTTTTTCGCTAAGTTCTAACCACCTTAATTCTGAAGCTTCTAATTCGGCTGTAACCGAAGCCAGCTGTGCACTCAGGGCAGTGATTGCATTATAATCTCCGGTCGTATTGTTAAGTTCGCTGGTGAGTGTCGCTTTTTTAATTTCTAATGCCGGCATGGACTTATTCAATTGTTCTAGTTCTAATTTTTCTTTGTAAGACATTTTTTCAGCCACTTTCTTTGGAGCATTGTCAATTACAAAATCATTTGATGGGCTTATTGTTGCAGAAGCTAATGGCTTTACCTCATGCTCTACCTGCGTAGTGATATCAGAGCTTACAGCAGCATAGTTTTGTTTGCTTTTTTCTAAAATTCTAAACTGTGTATAGTTACCAGGATAGTCACGAATCACACCATCCCCTTCAAATATAAATAAGTGGTCAACTAATTTATCCATAAAGTAACGATCATGTGATACCAATAATACACAACCCGCAAAATCAATTAAAAACTGTTCTAATACCGCCAAAGTTGGAAGGTCTAAATCATTGGTAGGTTCATCCAAGATTAGAAAATTAGGATTTTTAAATAAGATGGTTAAAAGCTGCAGTCTTTTTTTCTCTCCACCACTCAAAGCGCTTAAATAAGTATATTGTTTGTCTGGAGTGAATAAAAATAATTCTAAGAATTGGGCTGCACTCAATGTGCCACCGCTAGCCAAAGGAAACTGCTCGGCAAATGTTTTTAAGTACTCAATGACACGCATGTCCTTTTTGTAGGTAAGCCCCTCTTGAGAAAAGTGACCAAAGACAATGGTATCGCCAACATTTATTTTACCACTATCTGGCATTGTCAAACCTTGTAAAATTTGTAAGAAAGTAGACTTCCCAACCCCATTCTTGCCTACAATACCAATACGTTCTCCTTTACTAAAAGTATAATCAAAGCCTTTTAGCACAACCAAATCGCCATAGGACTTGTAGACTTTAATAGCTTCAATAATCTTACCCCCCAATCGGGTCATCTTCATGTCCAATTGCAAATTGGTGTCTTCTATTTTTTGTTTTGCCTTCGCTTCTACTTCGTAAAAATTATCCTGCCTACTTTTACTTTTAGTTGTCCTCGCTTTTGGCTGCTTACGCATCCACTCTAATTCTTTTCTAAAGGTATTTTTTGCTTTGTCAATACTTGCCAATTCTGATTCAATCCTAGCAGCTTTCTTCTCTAAATAATTTTCATAATCCCCTTTGTAACTATATAATTTTTCTCTTTCTAATTCCCAAATCTCGTCTGTGACTGCTTCTAAGAAATAACGATCATGCGATACAAGTAACAAGGTTACTTTTTCTTGCTCTAAATAATTTTCCAGCCATTCAATCATGTTTAAATCTAAGTGGTTGGTTGGCTCATCCATTAATAATAAAACATGCTTAGGTTCAAATCCAATTTGGATCAGTGTTTTAGCTAAAGAAACACGCTTTCTTTGTCCACCACTTAATTTAGAAACGGGTTGTTCTAAATGATGGATATTTAATTGGGTTAAAATCGTTTTTACTTTTGATTCAAAGTCCCAAGCATTGTTCTCCTCCATTTCCATAATCGCATCTGTAATCAAATTTTCATCTTCTGTCTCCATGGCCATTTCATAATTGCTGATGGCCTTCATGATAGGATGTTCTTGATTGAACAAGTTCTGAGTCACCGATGCAGTTTCAATAAATTGAGGGTCTTGTTCAAATAAGACTAAGTGGACGTCTTTATGCACTTTAGCAGTCCCAGAGTCTGGCACTTCCTTACCAGATAAGATTCTTAAAAGGGTACTTTTCCCAATACCATTCCTGGCCACCAAGGCGATTCTGTCACCCTCATTGATATTAAAGCTGATTCCCTTAAATAAAGGCGTAATACCATAACTCTTTGTCAGATTTTCTACAGATACATAATGCATGGCGCAAAGATACAAGCACTAAATTAAAATAGGGGAAAAAGCAACGAAGATTGTACTTTTGTATACGTTAATATCGAAATAGATGAAAAATTTTGAAGTGCCTTCAGGCTACAGAAGCCCATTAATTGTCGCGATCAAACAAAAGCGCAAATTGGACGATAAGCTCAAGAAAGATTTCACCCCAACTGAACTCGACTTTGGCAAGGTGAAAATCTATTTAGCTAGGCATTTTGGATTTTGTTATGGGGTAGAAAATGCGATTGATATTGCCTATAGAACCATTGAGGAAAATAAAGGCAAAAGAATATTTTTATTGAGTGAGATGATCCATAATCCTCAAGTGAACAATGACTTAACAAGCAAAGGCGTACAATTTTTACAAGATACTTTAGGCAAAGAATTGATTCCTTTATCCGAATTAACAAAAGACGATATTGTCATTATTCCTGCATTTGGAACCACACTAGAATTAGAGGAGAAATTAAGAGCAAAAGGTATTGCAATTGAATCCTATGATACTACCTGCCCTTTTGTAGAAAAAGTTTGGAACCGTAGTGAACAAATAGCACAAAAAGGCTACTCTATTGTTATACATGGTAAACCAAAGCACGAAGAAACAAGGGCCACTTTTTCGCATACTTCTGCACATACGCCCACATTAATTGTAAACGATATTGAAGAAACGAAGGTCTTGGGAAAAATTATTAGCGGCGAATTGCCTCTCACTTATTTTTATGATTTTTTTATCAACCGTTTCTCAGCAAACTTTGATCCAGCTATACATTTAGATAAAATTGGTGTTGTGAACCAAACTACGCAATTGGCCACCGATACCCAAGCAATTTCAGATTATCTAAAGCAAGTCATTTTAACAAAATTTGGTCCAGAAAATTTAGCTGCCCATTTTGCCGATACAAGGGATACACTTTGTTATGCCACCAATGACAATCAGTCTGCAGTGATTGGACTTCTTGAGACCCAAGCTGATTTAGCGATTGTAATGGGTGGAAAAAATAGCAGCAATAGTTCACACTTGGTAGAATTATGTGAACGAAAATTGCCTACTTATTTTATTGATGACGTAAGTAAAATTATAGATGCGCAAAGGATTGAAAAAACCAATTGGAAAAACAAACAATCAGAAATAGTAGAGGGTTACTTACCTGATGCAAATCCTATTCGAATTTTAATGACAAGTGGTGCAAGCTGTCCAGACACCGTTGTAGAAGCTGTTATCAAAAAAATCCTTGGCTTTTATCAATTAGAGGCTGCATTTGAAAAAGTAAAGGATAACTGGATAAATTAATTTATCCGCTCCATGGCCCACTGCATGGCCAGCTCGAATTGCTGCGCTCTATCTAAATTAGTATTGTCTAATACCAACGCATCCTCCGCTTGTTTTAAAGGACTATGCTCCCTTGTGCTATCCATTGAATCTCTTTGTTGCAAATTTGCAGCAACTTCTTCCTTACTTATGGTAGGATTTGTTTGAAGTAATTCTTGGTACCTACGTTCCAATCTAATGGCCGGATCTGCCGTAACAAATATTTTTAATGCTGCATTTGGGAATACCACCGTGCCGATATCTCTCCCATCCATCACAATGCCTTTATCCACGCCCATCGCTTGTTGTTGCGCAACTGCAAAATCTCTCACCGCTGCAATAGATGCCACTTCGCTTACTTTTTGACTCACTTGCATTTCACGAATTTCTTGTTCAACATTTTCACCATTTAAATACATATCGCTTTTCTGACTTACACTATTGTACTTAAATCTTAATTCAATTGCATGCAATGCAGCTTCAATAGACGCATTGTCATTGAATGCAATATTGTTTCTTAAAAAATACAGGGCGATGGCTCGATACATTGCACCTGTATCAACAAATACATACTCCAATGCTTTCGCCATTGCTTTAGCAAGTGTACTCTTCCCGCAGGATGAAAAGCCGTCTATTGCTATGATGATTTTTTTATCCATTATGGTGCTACTGTGATGGTTGCTGTTTGAGGTAGATTTGCATTTCGAATTGCGATCTGTCTTACTGCATTGCCTACAAAAGTCCTGAATGCATCTTTTGATACCGTATCTGACCCAACCATTGCAGGCACCCCTTCGTCTCCACCCTCTCTAATACTTTGCACCAAAGGAATTTGACCCAAAAAGGAAAGGTCATATTCTGAAGCCAATTTAAGTCCTCCTTCTTTTCCAAATAAATAATATTTATTCTCAGGCAATTCTACAGGCGTGAAATAAGCCATGTTTTCTACTAATCCAATAATAGGTACATTCACATTTGCTTGTCCAAACATGGCGATTGCTTTTTTAGCATCCGCCAAAGCCACTTGCTGTGGTGTCGTTACAATCACCACACCAGTCACAGGAACTGTTTGCATAATCGTCAAATGAATATCGCCTGTGCCAGGTGGCATATCAATCACAAGGTAGTCTAGCTCACCCCAATCAACATCGGTAATGAATTGACGAATGGCACTACTTGCCATTGGGCCTCTCCAAACTACCGCATCTTTTTCATCCACTAGTAATCCAATACTCATTATTTTAATGCCATATTGATCCAAAGGTATGATCACCCCTTTTCCTCCTTCGTCTTTCATTAAAGGTCTTTGGCCTCTAACACCAAACATGATTGGCACACTAGGTCCATAAATATCTGCGTCCATCAAGCCTACTTTTGCACCACCTTCAGCCAAAGCCAATGCAAGGTTAGCAGCAACCGTACTTTTACCTACCCCACCTTTACCACTCACTACGGCAATGATATTTTTAACTTTTGACAAGACCGACTTTTCGTCTTTTCTTAAGGAAGTCGTATTAGATGTGAAATTGACTTGTATTTGTGCTTTTGGATTTACCAATAATTTAATGGCATTTTCAGAAGCGTTTTTCATCAAATCTTTCATTGGACAAGCAGGCGTAGTCAATACAATCGTAAAGCTTACAGCATCCCCATCTATTTTTAGATCCTGTATCATATTCAATGTCACTAAGTCTTTTCCCAGGTCTGGCTCTTGCACATTGCTCAATGCTTTTAGTATTTCCTCCGTTGTCATTATGAAAGTTTTTGTTAAAATATTTAATCCCGGCAAAGTTAACGTTCATAGCGCTTATTTTGCCCTTTTAAAAGGCTTAAAATAGGGGCTATTTAAAAAAAACTACTCATTTCGAAACAAAAAAAGTACGCCATTTCTGAACATTGAGGCGTAAATTTGCAGCTACATGAAAAAGAAACTGATCCTGCCTTTATTGATGCTTTTTTCAGTGATATCATCACAGTTAAATGCCCAGACAGTGGATATTTATAGAGACTCCGTTGTCCAACTTTATGGTGTGGTGATGACTGCAGATAGTTTAAAGGCAATCCCTTTAGCGAGTATTGTAGTGAATAAAAAAGGTAGAGGTACAATCACCAATAACGATGGTGTTTTCTCTATTGCTGTCAATAAAGGAGAAACCATCACTTTTAGTTGTGTTGGCTTCAAAAATAGAAATATCGTCATTCCTGCAAATTTAGTAGGCAATGAATATAGTGTGATTCAGTTAATGGTCAACGATACTAATTTTTTACCAGCAACGATTTTAAAACCAAGACCAACTCGTGCGCAGTTTGAGAGAGACTTTGTCAACTCTAAAGTAGATGACGACATGTATGAAACTGCAAGAAAAAATACAAGCCCAGCACAAAAAAGAATTATTTTATCCAGTTTGCCAAGAGATGGTAAAGAGGCAGTGGGTGCAGCATTACAAAACCAAGCATCAAGGTATTATTATTCAGGACAATTACCTCCTATGAATATTTTAAACCCAAGTGCATGGAGAAGTTTTATTAATTCATGGAAGCGTGGTGATTATAAATCAAAAAACAAATAGATGAAAAAGATTGCAGTAATTGGAGCAGGGACAATGGGAAATGGCATTGCACATGTATTTGCGCAAAATGGTTTCGATGTGAATTTAATAGACACACAGTCTGCTGCACTTGATAAAGCAATGCAAACAATTGCAAAAAACCTTGATCGCCAAGTAGCTAAATCAGTCATCCAAGCAGCCGATAAAGATGCAACACTTGCAAAAATAAATTGCTTCACCAGTCTTAAGGAAGGCGTGCATGACCGCGACTTAGTGGTTGAAGCTGCAACAGAAAATAGCAAAATCAAGCTGGCAATTTTTTCAGAGATCGACCAATACACTAACCCTACTTGTATTTTAGCAACCAATACCTCTTCTATTTCTATCACGCAATTAGCGGAAGCAACACAAAAGCCAGGCAATGTAATTGGGATGCATTTTATGAATCCAGTACCGGTAATGAAATTGGTAGAGATTATCAATGGCAAGGCAACTAGTTCGAAAGTGACAGATACAATTGTTGCCTTGACAACACAAATTGGAAAAATTCCATGTGTTGTTAAAGATGCACCAGGATTCATTGCCAACAGAATTTTGATGCCAATGATCAACGAAGCGATACTCGCATTTGAAGAGGGTATCAGTGATGCCGCTACTATTGATCAAATTATGAAATTAGGAATGGCACATCCAATGGGACCTTTGCAATTAGCAGACTATATTGGCCTAGATGTTTGTAAAAATATTTTAGAAATAATGGAAGATGGATTTCAGAATAGCAAATACAAACCTGCTGCACTATTAACTAAGATGGTATTGGAAGGTAAATTAGGCGTAAAAACAGGCGAAGGATTTTACAGCTACCAAAAATAAACTAGTCTACCTTAAGCGTTGTCTTAATTGTAACATCTCTTAATGTTCCAAGCTTTTCAAGCACTTCATCCAATCTATTTTTTGGTATACCTATATGAAGCTGTATAAATAATTGTGCAGTTTGCTCTACTACGGAACAATTATAATGTTTCACCAACATCATTACTTCATTCATTTGATGGTAATCAAAATTAAGCTCATAAGGAATTTCAATTGGCTTCTTAATAATAGGAGAAAGTTGTAAAGCTAAAGCTGTAGCAGTTTTATAGGCGTTGATTAAGCCAGGTATCCCTAATAAAGTGCCTCCAAAATAACGCACCACTACTACAAATACATTGGTGAGTCCTTTACTATCAATCTGACCCAGTATTGGCCTACCTGCAGACCCAGCAGGTTCTCCATCATCACTTACTCTAAAGGTGGAACCATCTACACCAAGTCGATATGCTAAGCAATGGTGTACAGCCTTTCCATGTTCTTTTTTAAGTTGTGCTAATAGCTTTTTGCAAGTATCTATATCTTTAGCTGGATAGGCATAGGCTAAAAATTTACTACCCCTATCTTTAAATTCTGCCATGGAAGGCTGCTCGATTGTATAATAGTAAAATGGATCCATTCAAAAAATAATAAGGCTAATTATAAACAAAGCTAGTTCATAATGATGAATCATTTGTAACATTGCAGTATGCGTTTAAACGAGATCAAGCAATCCTTGAAAAAACAGTTAGCAGTTCAATTTGAAAGTGTTGAGCTTAATCCAATCCTTTCTATTTTAATTGAACATGTCACAGGCTGGGACCAAGTTCAACAGGTCATACACAAAGACGATTCAATATCTGCAGCACAACAACTGGCTTTTGAAACAGCAGCAGAAGCACTTTTAGCAGGAAGGCCCATTCAATATATCACGGGCAAAGCCTGGTTTATGGGAGAGGCTTATGCTGTAAGTGATCAGGTATTGATACCAAGACCAGAGACCGAAGAATTAGTAGAATGGGTCATTGAATATGCAGCCATCAAAGGAAATGCTTTGCGCATTCTAGACATTGGCACAGGTTCAGGCTGTATTGCAATTGCATTAAAAAAAGCTTTGCCTGAGGCAACTGTATCCGCTATAGACATTAGTACGGGTGCAATAAAAATAGCACAAGCCAATGCTGCAGCATTAAACGCTGAAATTGAATTTACTTGTTTGGATATTTTGAATACCGCTTTTTTACCAGGCCAATATGATGTAATTATTAGTAACCCACCCTATATTCCAATGCAGGAAATGAAAAATATGGAATTACAAGTAACAGATCACGAACCTAATATTGCTTTATTTGTCCCAGACGAAGATCCTTTGGTATTTTATAAAGCAATCGCAAGACTTGCAAAATTGCATTTAAGTACAAATGGACAATTGTTTTTTGAAATTCATTATGATCAAGGGGATGCCATGATTGCACTCTTAGACGAAATGCATTTTCATGCAGAATTAAGGGCTGACCTATTTGAAAAAGACAGAATGGTCCGCGCTAGTTTGAAGCCAAGATAGATTCGAAGAAAAAAATACTACTTAATTTAAAGACTTTTAATTCGATGGATCCACAGCAACCACAGGGGTTGCACCAAGTGCTTTGATGATTTGCATCACTTGTATTGTCACACCTAAATTTGCTACACTATCTCCATTGATGACTACAGAAGGTTTATCAGTTTCTTTAGCCAAGAAAATTTGTAATTGACTAGACAATGCGTCTAAGCTAACAGGAGTTGACCCAATAAATAATTTTTGATCTTTATCGATGGTGACTACTACAGTTTGTTTTGCCTTAGTATCATTTGCTGCTTTAGGATTAGAGACTTTGATCACATTTGGATTTGCCAAAGTGGATACAATCAAAAAGAACAATAATAAAATAAATAAGATGTCATTCAATGCACCTGTATGCACTTCCGGATGATGTCTTAAACGATTTCTAAGATTCATAGCAGGTGGATTAAGCTTGTGTTGGTTCTTGTAAAATATCTAAAAAATCTGCACTCGCTCTTTCCATCTTATTGGCAACCTTATCTATTTGAGTAGATAAAAAATTATGTCCAACATAGGCAATTAAACCAATGATCAAACCGGTTGCAGAAGTAATCATTTTAGTATAGATACCGCCAGCAATAGTGTTTAATGTGTATTCACCAGTGGATGCAATGCCATAAAATAATTGTACCATTCCAATAATCGTTCCTAAAAATCCAAACATAGGTGCAATACCAGAAACCAATGATAGAATATTCAAATTACGCTCCATAGAATACATTTCTAACTTGCCTACATTTTCCATGCTTTTTTCTATCGCGTCAATTGGTTTACCAATGCGCATAATCCCCTTCTCAATCATATTCGCTACTGGGTTGTAAGTATTTTTAGCAAGCCCTTTTGCAGCAGCAACATTCCCAGACAAAATATGATCCTTAATCATTTTCATGAATTGAGGATCTGACTGTCCTGCTTTTTTAATCGCCAAAAATCTTTCTATGAAAACATAAATTGCAATCACCAATAAGGCATACAAAGGATACATAATCCATCCACCTTTCCCCAATAAACTAAATAAAGAAATTTTAGCATCCGGTACTTGTAACAAAATCAACATAGCATTTAAATTTATATTTAAAGTTAATTTATTTCTACCATATAGGCTAATACTTGCACGGCTTGTTGCATATCTGCAACCCCCACCCATTCATGCTTACTATGAATCGCTTGCATGCCTGTAAAGATATTAGCAGTAGGCAGTCCCATAAAACTCATCCTACTTCCATCTGTACCACCACGAATGGGTTCAATGACAGGTTTGATGCCTGCTTTTTGATATGCATTGAGCGCTAATTCGACCATTTGTGGATACTGATCAATTACTTCTTTCATATTACGATATTGCTGCTTCACTTCAATCTTTACGCTGGACTGATTGTAATTTGGATTTTCACGAATCACCGATTCAGCAATATTCAAAATTCTTTGCTCATAAATTGCCAAATTGGCTGTATCAAAATCACGAATTAAAAATTCAATTTGTACTTGCTCTGCTCCACCTTGGATATTTGTAGGATGAACAAAACCTGCTTTCCCTTCGGTATGTTCTGGACACCATTGATCTCTTGGCAATGCAGCAACAATATCTGCAGCAATTTTTATGGCATTTTGCATCACCCCTTTTGCCGAACCAGGATGCGCCATCACGCCATCAATGGTTAATACAAGATGATTCGCGCTAAAACTTTCCATTTCAAAACAACCCAATGCACCGCCATCTAATGTATATCCAAAATCGGCATTCAACTTTTTAAAATCAATAAAATCAGCACCCTTACCTACTTCTTCATCAGGGGTAAATAAGATTTTGATTGGTCCATGTGGGATGGATGGATTTTGCATTAAATAAGCTGCTAAACTTACTATTATGGCTACACCCGCCTTATCATCCGCCCCCAACAAGGTCTTCCCACTTGCTGTAATTATTTCCTTGCCTATAAAATTCTTTAAGTAAGGATATTTTTCTACTGTAATAATTTGAGTAGGGTCATCTGGTAGTACAATCGGTGCGCCATTATATTGCTTGTGCAAAATAGGTTTTACATTAGTGCCACTACAATCCGGCGCAGTGTCCACATGTGCACAAAAACAAAGCACTGGCAACTTTAATGCATCTAATTTTTCTTGTTCAATCGTTGCTGGAATAGTAGCCATCACATAACCATTGGCGTCCATGGTGGCATCTACTAAACCTATTGCTTGTAACTCTTGTAGTAATAAAGTAGATAAATCCTTTTGCTTTTCGGTCGAAGGAAAACTAAGACTATTGGGATCACTTTGTGTGTCTATTTGCACATACCGCATCAGCCTTTCAGCCACTCCAAACGCATTCCATTCCATAGATTAAATTTTGCTGTGTGAAGGTATTAAAAAAGGCATCCCAAATCAATGGAATGCCTTTTTTTAAAAATCTTTAACCTATTATTAAGGCATAATGATGGTAGACTTTGGTGTAATACCTACTAATTCAAGATCGAAAGTTAAATCTTGACCAGCAAGGCTATGGTTTGCATCTAATACAACCACTTCCTCTTTCACTTCTACTACAACCACTTGAAATTGTTGACCTTGACCATTATTCATTGTTAAAGCCATTCCAATTTCAGGATTTAAATCTGCAGGAAACTGTGTTTTTGGAAATTCAACAATCATTTCTGGTTGTTTAGGACCATATGCTTCCATAAATGGAATATGAATTGTTTTCTTTTCTCCAACTGTCATATCTAAAACTCCATTATCAAAACCAGGAATGACCATACCTGACCCAACTTCAAATTCC
>JACCDP011342816.1_pt1 | contig 46645 bp, 39 predicted proteins | sample 7445841 | NCBI WGS metagenome assembly JACCDP01 (sample SAMN15323441, study PRJNA562643) | freshwater metagenome | isolation source: river surface water | place: USA:Blue River Watershed | collected 2017-08-17
AAACTGGAGCCAACACCCGGATTTGAACCGGGGACCCACGCTTTACGAAAGCGTTGCTCTACCAGCTGAGCTATGTTGGCGCGAGACCGGGAGGGAACGGTGGGAGGAAAGGATCGCAAGCAACTTTTTCCCCGAGGAGCGCGGCTCAACCCGGACCGCCGGTGATGTAGCTCTTCAAGCCTTCCGCCTCGGCATGGTCGTTCGCGGCAACCCAACGTGAGATGTCTCCGATCGAGATCAGGCCCGCCAGCCGGCCGTCGGAAACCACGGGCAGGTGGCGGCAGCGCTTCGCGGTGAAGATCGAAGCCACCGCCTCCACGCTAGCGTCAGGTGAAACCGTGATCACTTCGCGCGTCATCACGGCCGACACCGGAGTCGTCCGCGGGTCGACGAGGCCCAGCACCCGGCAGAGCACATCGCGCTCGGTGAAAATTCCGGCGATAGCTCCGTCCGTAAGTACTACGATCGCCCCCACCCGGTGACGGTTCATCTCGGCGACGGCGGCGAGTATGCTCACCTCCGGGGAGACGCTGAAGACCTGATCACCTTTGCTCCGCAACAGGACCGAGATCGGGAAATTCATGGCTTGGCGGGTTTCCCGGCAATATGCTCAGCAGGCACGCAACGGCAAACGCCATTCCGGCGCGTGACGGAACCGTGAGCAGGAGTTGGATCAGGTCCGCGGGCCGCCCAGCAGCTTGTCGAGCGCGCCGAGGCTTTTGACCGGCGCGGACTTCGCACCCGAAGGCTTGGCGGCGACCGCGACGATCGGTTTGACCACGGCCGGAGCGGCGGCCGCTGCAGCCGAACCCGGAGCGGAAAAACGCAGCTCAGCGATCCGGCGCTCGAGCTTCAGCGCTGAGACGGGCTCCGCCGTGCCGAGTTCCTGTGCGAAAAGACTCACCCGCAACTCCTCCAGCTGCCAACGCAGCCGGGAAACCTCCGCGGGATCGGCTTCGCGCGGTAGCTTTCGCCACGCGTCCTCGAGGGTGGCCGCCTGGCTCTCGCGCTCAGCGTCCTTCGCCGGATTCCGGCGCGCCCGTTCGATGCGGAGACGCATGGCCTTCAAGTAGCGCGGAAAATGCGCCAGCCGCGGGAAGAGAGTCGCTCGCAGGAAGTCCGCCGGCAGCAAGGACGCGAGATGCCGCGCCACGGCGGACGGCGCGTCGGGCGCAACCTGCAGCTCGAGCCGCAGCGAAAGGATCTCCCGCAAAAGATCGCCCAGCCGCGGCACGATCCCGCGCAGGTCCGCCCGCGCACGCTCGAGAACGACCTCGAAAGTCCCCGCTTCGGCGGGCTCGACCGGTCGGCCGGTCACCCACGCGCGGATCGAATCGAAGGCGTGCGACTCCAAATCAGCGACCGGCGCCAACGTCGCCACCAGTGGACCCAGTTCACGCAAGGCCCGCAAGTCCCGCTGCGTCCACATCAGTTCGCGTCCCAGCTGCGTTTCGAACAACGCCTCCAACCCGCGCCGCGTCGCTTTCGCAGCCTCATCCGGAGTGCGGAATAAACGACGGGAGACGCCGTCGGGCCCGGCCTGCAGGCCGGGAAAGGCGTAAACCGGCGCTCCCGCCTGCTCCGTGACGAGCACCCGTTCCGGCAGACCGTCAAAAGCCCAAGTGGTGTGGGCGGGCGTTTCCCAGCGCGCTCGCGCCGCACGCCACGCCGCCGGCTCCTCGCGGGCCACGGTCACGCTGGCGGCAAGCGAACGGGAAAGAAGCCCCGAACGGATCTCGGCCAGATCGCGGCTGGCGGCGAGTTCCCGCCCCGCACCATCGACCACCCTCACCCTAACGCGAAGATGGTCTGGAGGCGGCTTGCCGTCCCAAACGGCGGCATCAAGCGCGATACCGTGCGTCTCGGAAATGACGGCCGCCAAGGCCTGGACCAGCGACTCACGCCGCTCCATCAGCCGGTCCCGTGACGCAACTTTCCCCGCCAGAGACCGGGCGGTCTCCGCGAGGGGTACGAACGCGCGCCGCAATTCTTTGGGCAGGACGCGGAGGTGATGCTCCACTTTGGCCTCCAAATGTCCGGGGACCGCCCAGTCCAGCGCCGCCGGCGTCAAGGCCTCCGCCTCCCCCACCCCGACTTCGAGGGTAACGCCGTCGTCGGCCTGCCCCGGCCGGTAGGCGTAATTGAGCGGCAAGACGCGGGTGCTGAGCGGCAATGCGGCCGGAAAGGCCGTGGCGTCGTGCTCGACCGTGGCGGGGTCACGCAGATCGGCCGGTTCCATCATGAGGAAACGGGGCTCGGATCCGCGACGCTCGCGCACCAGCGCGACCAAATCGCCGACCGCGCTCACGCCCTCCGCCGGCTCGCCGTCCCCTCCCGGCAGCAGCCGCGCCGCGTAGAAGCGGTAGGCGGCCTCGTCGAGATTCAGGTACGAGCTGTCCCGCGCCCGCGTGAGCAGATCCTCGATTTTTTCCCGCACCGTCCGGTTGTGGGCCAGGAAATCCAGCGGGAACGTGACGGTGTCGTTCACCAGACCCTCGCGAATGAAGATCTCCGTTGCATGCCGGGGATCGATGCGCCCGTAGGCGACGGCCCGGCTCTCGAGTTCAAGCCCGTAAAGCCGCGAACGGCGGCGTACCATCACCCGGCCGCCCTCCGCGTTCCAGAACGGCTCGCTGTGCGCCACACGCACCACATGGGCCCCGAGTTCCAGCGCCCAGAGCGGGTCGATCCGCGCGCACGTGCGAGCGTAGAGGCGCGTGGTCTCCACGATCTCTGACGCCATGATCCAACGTGGGCCGCGGGAACTGGGGCGGGCGGCGCCTTTCGGCGCGCCATCCTTCGGCCGATGCTTGGCCCGCGGGTCCTCCCGGCGAAAAAGCACGGAGCCGGGAAACAATCCCACCCGCCGGTCCTGCGTGGCCTTGTAAGCGCCGCTCTCCTCGTCGAGTTGCGCGATGTTTCCGAGCAGCCCGGCGAGGATGCTGCGGTGGATGGCGCGGTACGCCGGCGTCCCGAAGCCAGTCGAGCGGGGATCGGTTTCCTGCATGCCGGAGAACGCGGAGGAAACGCGGAAGCCGTCGCGCCCCTCAAGCGCGTCCATGAGTTGCGCGTGGATGTCGCGCCACTCGCGCATGCGCGGGTAACTGAGGAAATGATCCCGGCAAAAGCGCCGAAGCCGCGCCTGCGTCATCCGTTCCACCTCGTCATGAAAGGCGTCCCAGATGGCCAGCAGGGTCAGGAAGTCGGAGTCGGGATGGGCGAAACGCCGGTGCGCCGCGTCAGCCTGCGCCTGCCGGTCGAGCGGGCGTTCGCGGGGATCCTGGATGGAGAGACCGGCAGCGATGACGACCACCTCGCGCAACGCCTTTTCCTCCCGCGCCTGCAGGATCATGCGCGCCACCGTGGGGTCGACCGGCAGACGCGCCAATTCGCGCCCCACCGGCGTGAGTTCGATTGCTCCGGCGACGGCGCCGGGCGCGGTGGCGCCCAATTCCTCCAGCAGCGCGTACCCTGCCCGCACGGCCTTGGCCGAGGGCATGTTGATGAACGGAAAGCGCTCGATGTCGCCGAGACCGAAGGCCTTCAGGCGGAGGACGACGTCCGCGAGGTTCGCCCGCTGGATCTCCGGCTGGGCGAAGCGAGGCCGCGCCAGATAGTCTTGTTCCGAGTACAGTCGGATACAGACCCCCTCCGCCACGCGCCCGGCGCGGCCGCGGCGCTGGTCGGCGCTGGATTGGGCGACCGGCTCGATCGGCAAACGGCGCGTGCGGGCCTGCGGCGCGTAGCGGCTTACCCGTGCAAGGCCCGTATCCACGACGTAGCGGATGCCGGGTATGGTGAGCGAAGTCTCGGCAATGTTGGTGGCGAGCACCACCTTGCGGCGGGTCGTCGGCGCGAAGACGCGCTGCTGCTCGGTGTTGGACAGGCGGCCGTAGAGCGGGACCAGTTCGCAATCGCGCAGCCGCCGGCCGGTCAACAGGTCCCCGGCCTCGCGGATGTCGCGCTCGCTAGGCAGAAAAACCAAAATGTCGCCGGTGGTGCTTTCCCGCACGACCCGCTCCACCGACTCGACGGCGCCATCGATGTAATGGAGCGCCTCGGCGCGGGCGGAGGCGACCGCGGAGGCGTCATGCCGCTCTTCATTCTCATCGTCTTCGGCGTAGTCCCGCCCCAGCGAGTCGAGCGGGGCATGAATCACCTCCACGGGAAACATGCGGCCCTCCACCTGAATGACGGGGGCACCGTCGAAGGCCGCGCTGAAGGCGGCGGTGTCGATCGTGGCGGACGTGATCACGATCTTCAGGTCGGGCCGCCGGAGGCGAAGGCCGCGCAGGTGACCGAGCAGGAAGTCGATGTTGAGCGAACGCTCGTGGGCCTCGTCGATGATCACCGTGTCATACTCGCGGAGCAGCGGGTCCCCCTGCACCTCGGCGAGCAGCATGCCGTCGGTGAGAAATTTAACCACGGTGGCGGACGACGTGCGGTCGTCGAAACGCACCTTGCAGCCGACCTCGCGTCCCCAGGCGACACCCATTTCCTCCGCCACACGCCGGGACACGGACAACGCAGCCACCCGCCTCGGCTGGGTGCAGGCGATCCGCCCCCGCGCGCCGCGCCCGGCGGCGAGGCAAAGCTTCGGGATCTGAGTCGTCTTTCCCGAACCCGTCTCACCCGCGAGAATCAATACCTGCCCCGCCGCGATGGCGGCGGTGATCTCCTCGGCCCGGGCGCTGATGGGCAGCTCGGGAGGGAACTCGAGACGGAAGGGAAAGGACGGCTGGGCGTCGGAAGGCACGAAGAGACTTGAGCTTCCGAAACCTCCGCGGGATGACAAACCTTCGATGCGACAACCACCGCTCCTGCCCGCCGAAACCCTTGAGCGCGTGGAAAGGCTCGCCCGATTCGACGGAATAACCCTCGTGATTCTTGGTTCCTTGTTCGCGATCACGGCCGCCAGCGTCCGCGACGTTCCTTTCGCGTTGATCGGACTGCTTGCGGCGGGAGCCGGCGCCCTGGAACTCCACGGAGTGGGATTGCTGCGCGAGGGCGAGCGGCGCGGGATGACCTGGCTCGTGGCTAGCCAACCCATGCTGCTGGTGGTGATCTGGTGCTACGGGGCTTTACGCCTGCTTTTCTTCGAGCCGCCGCCCCTGAACGAAGGAATGGCGGACATCGCGAAGGCGGGCGCCGCGCAGTGGGGCATGCCGGTCGAGGAGTATTTCCGCCGCGTGAATCAAATCATTGTGGGAACCCTCTCGGTGATCGCCGTGCTGTACCAAGGCGGGATGACCCTTTACTATGTCCGGCGTCGCGCCGCGGTGGCAGCCGCCCTGCAACGCGAAGACCCCGCGCCCGCCGGGCCCGGCGAATCCGCGGACGCGTGAAGCGCGACCGGAGCAGGCCGGCTTGCACCGTTAGATTCCAGGGGTAGGGTCGATTCTCATGTCGAAAGAGCGCTACATAGCCGCGAAGCAGCAGTGGGCGGAAAAACAGCGCGCCCGCGGGATAACCGCCCGGGCGGAAGCGGCTCCGGACCGCCTGCCACCTGGGCAGAAACTAACCACCGGATTCCCGGTGTTGGACCTCGGCGTACAGCCGCGGATCGCGGAGCAGGACTGGCGGCTGCGGATCGACGGCCTCGTTGAAAACCCCGTGTCACTTACCTGGTCCGACTTCAACGCGCTGCCGCAGGTTGAGGACGTGAGCGACTTCCACTGTGTGACCACGTGGAGCAAGTACGATTGCCGCTGGGGCGGTGTGGCCTTCACCACGCTTTACGAATTGGTTCGGCCCTCGCCGGACGCTGGCTTCGTTTATTTCACGAGCTACGACGGTTACTCCACCAACGTCGCGCTGGAAAAATGCCTCGATGCCGACGTGCTGGTGGCGACCAGCTTCAACGGTGCCCCGCTTCCGCTGGAACATGGCGGCCGGGCCCGCGTGATCATTCCCAAGCTGTACGCTTGGAAGGGCGCCAAGTTTGTTAACGGCATAACGTTTCTTGCCGAGGACAAGCTGGGGTTCTGGGAGGTTCGCGGTTATTCGAACACCGCGGACCCTTGGACCGAGGACCGCTACGCTTGAGCTAAGGCGGAAATCGGGGTTGCTGGCAGGCCGGCGTTTAATTGTCCTCCATGCGATGGCTTTGATTTCGGCCGCCAAACCAGCCGCAGGGAAACCCGCCGTCCGCGGGTCCTCGGGCTCATCCGGCGCGATGACGGCGCAGGCATTGGCGAAACAGAAGGCCATCGAGAAGAAGGCCAAGACGTACAAGCTGCCTCTCGGCGAGCTCGCCATTTTCACGCAGCAGCTCGCGTCACTGCTCACGGCCGGCCTCCCTCTCGTTCAGTGTCTCGAGGCGCTGCAGGATCAAACGGAGGATCCATATTTCCGGGTGGTGATCCGCGACGTGCGCGTGGACATCTCGCAAGGCAACTCGTTCTCCTCCGCCGTTCGGAAGTTCCCGAACTCCTTCAACAACCTGTTCTGCTCCATGGTGGAGGCGGGCGAGGCGAGCGGCGGCCTGGCGGAGATCCTCGGCAAGGTGGCGGGTTACTTCGAATCCACCGTGAAGCTGACCAAGAAAGTGAAGTCAGCCATGACCTACCCCATCGCCGTCATCGGCCTCGCGGTGGCGCTGGTTAACGTGCTGCTCATCTTTGTGATCCCGGTCTTCGCCGGAATGTTTTCGGATTTCGGGGCGAAGCTGCCGGCGCCTACCCAGTTCCTGATCGACGTCTCCGATTTCATGAAGGCCTACTGGTGGGCCATCGGCCTGGGTTGCTACGGCGCCTATTGGATGCTGGGCAAATTCGTGGCCACACCGAACGGCCGGCGTGCCAAGGACCGTTTCCTCGTGCGCGCGCCGATCTTCGGCAATCTGGTCCACAAGATAGCGCTTTCGCGCTTCTGCCGCACCTACGCCACCCTAATCCGATCAGGCGTACCGATCCTGCGGACCCTGGAGATCGTCGCCGCCTCCAGCGGCAAGGTTCAGATCGAGGACGCTTGCGCCGAGATCGCGAAGCACGTCAGCCAAGGCGGTCAGGTGTCCGAGGTCATGGCCGCCAATGAATTCTTTCCCCCCATGATGAAGCACATGGTCAAGGCGGGGGAGTCGACCGGCAACGTCGACGGGATGATGAACAAGATCGCGGATTTCTACGACACGGAGTGCGATGCCACCGTCGCCGCCCTGACGTCGCTCATCGAGCCGATGCTCATTGTATTTCTCGGAGTGGTGGTGGGAGGCATCGTCATGGCGATGTTTCTGCCCATCTTTCAGATGGGTGCGGTGGCCGGCGGGGTCTGAGTACGCGGGGCGCAAAGCTGGTTGGCGGCCGCCGGCAAGGGTCGTTTGACATCGCGCCTTCCGGACGAGACCATCGGCTCCTTTTCCCGACACCATGCCCTCCGTCCTGATCGTCGACGACCTCATCTCGATCCACGAGATGCTGGAGGCGGTCATACAACCCACCGGTTTCGCGACCTCCTTCGCCACGGACGGGGAAAAGGCGCTGGCGCTCTACAAAGTCGAGAAGTTCGACCTCGTGCTGGCCGACATCGACATGAAGCCGATGGACGGGATCACCCTGCTCAAACGTCTGAAGCTCTACGACCCCGGCGTGGTCGTGGTGATCATGACCGCCTATGCCTCCACGGAAAGCGCGGTGCAGGCCCTGAAGTTCGGGGCGTTCGACTACCTGCAGAAGCCGTTTCGCGTGGACGAATTGATCGCCACGCTGCGTCGCGGGATAGAGTTTCGAAACCTGCAGGCTGAACGGGCGGCGCAGGGCGGCGCCGCCGCCCAAAGGGGAGCCGACCTAGACTCCCGGTTGATCGGCGGCGGCGAGAAAATCACCCGCTTCAAAGCACAAGTCCGCAAGTTGACGGCGACCCGAACCGCGGTGCTGCTGCTGGGCGAGAATGGCACCGGCAAATCGACGGTTGCCGAGATCCTGCACGCTGCCAGCGGCGCCCCGGACTCCACCTTCGTCCGTATAGACTGCGCCTTGGCCAGCCCGGAGAAGCTCCGCGAAGGTTTGCTCGGTTCGGCAGGCGCGGGCGGTTCCTGGGTGCAACAGGCCAAGGGCGGCACACTGTTTCTGCAGCATCTACCGTGTCTCGATTTGGAGTTGCAGGAGCAGTTGGTCAGCGTGCTCCGCAACAACGCCAACCATTTCCGTCTGATTTGCTCGAGCGGTGAGGACCTTGAGCGGTTGGTGGAGGAAGGTCGGTTCAACGAGGAGTTGCTCTATCGGGTCGCATCGCTGCCCCTTACCGCGCCCCCGCTCCGCGAACGCATCGAGGATCTCCCGGCGCTGGTGCGGCACTGGGCGGCCCAAGCGGTGAATCCCCACCTGGACACCAAACTGATCGAGTTCACCGACGATGCCTTCGCGGTGATGAGCGCATACCATTGGCCCGGAAACGTGACCGAGCTGTTCCAGGTCGTCTCCCGGATCGCCGCCGCCACCACCACGCGCGTCGTCACCTCGCAGCAACTGCCGCTGCGGCTGCGCGAGGTGAAATCATGGCCGACCCTGGAGGAATTCCTGCGAGGACAGGAACGCCATTACACCGATCAGGTGCTGCAGGCCTGCAGGGGAGACAAGGCCGCCGCCGCGAAGGTTCTCGCCGTTCGGCCGGAGCGATTGAATTGATCGGAAGGGTCGGGCGCTCCCGACAGGTCTTTCACCACCGGGAACCGAATCGCAGAGGCCCATCGGGCCTGGACAGAGGACGAAAACGCTTTCCCGCTTGCCGGCGGTTCCGCCGCTCACAACCCTCGTCGAAATCTACGTCATGCCCAAGCGCACCGACCTGAAATCGATCCTTATCATCGGCGCCGGCCCCATCGTCATCGGCCAGGCATGCGAGTTTGACTACTCCGGCACCCAGGCCTGCAAGGCGCTCAAGGAAGAGGGCTACCGCGTCATTCTGGTTAACTCCAATCCGGCCACCATCATGACCGATCCGGAGTTCGCCGATGTAACCTACATCGAGCCGCTCACGATCGAGTTCCTGGAGAAAATCATCGCCACCGAACGTCCCTCGGCGCTCCTACCCACTCTCGGCGGCCAGACGGCCCTGAATCTATCGATGGATCTCCACCACAAGGGTATCCTTACGAAGTACGGGGTGGAGATGATCGGCGCGAAACCCGAGGCGATCGCCAAGGGCGAGGACCGGGAGTTGTTCAAGAAAGCCATGCTCCGAATCGGCCTCGACGTGGCCCGCTCCCGGACCGTGAAGTCCCTGGAGGAGGCCCGCGCGGCGGCGGATGAGCTGGGCATGTTCCCCCTCATCATCCGCCCGTCGTTCACGCTCGGCGGCGCAGGAGGAGGCATCGCGTACAACCGCGAGGAATTTGAGCGCGTCGTGGCCAGCGGACTGGATCTTTCCCCGGTGCACGAGGTGCTGGTCGAGGAATGCCTGCTCGGCTGGAAGGAGTACGAGATGGAGGTGATGCGCGACCACAAGGACCAGTGCGTAGTCATCTGCTCGATCGAGAACTTCGACCCGATGGGCGTCCACACCGGCGATTCCATCACCGTGGCGCCATCGATGACGCTGACCGACAAGGAGTACCAGGTCATGCGCGACGCCTCCTTCGCCGTCATCCGCGAGATCGGCGTTGAGACGGGCGGCTCCAACATCCAGTTCTCCGTGGATCCCGAGACCGGCCGGATGGTCGTGATCGAGATGAATCCGCGCGTGAGCCGCAGCTCGGCCTTGGCCTCGAAGGCGACCGGTTTCCCGATCGCGAAGATCGCCGCCAAGCTGGCGGTCGGCTACGCGCTCGACGAGCTGCGCAACGACATCACGCGGCTCACGCCGGCGAGCTTCGAGCCGACGATCGACTACGTCGTCACCAAAATCCCGCGGTTCACCTTTGAGAAGTTCCCCGACGCCGACGCCACCCTCACCTCCGCGATGAAGTCCGTAGGCGAGGCCATGGCCATCGGGCGCACCTTCAAGGAATCGATCCAGAAGTGCCTCCGTTCACTGGAGACGGGCGCCCGCGGCTTCGGTGGCGGAAGGTATGGCGGCGACGAACCGGTGGAGGAAAAGATAATCAACGCCAAACTCGGCACCCCGAACGCCGAGCGGATCTTCTATATCCGGCACGCGTTTCGCGCCGGGTATTCGGTCGAACGCATCTTCGATCTCACGAAGATAGACCCGTGGTTCCTGCACCAGCTCCGGGAGATCTGGGAGATGGAGACCTCGCTCGCCGGCCGCACCCTCGCGGCGCTTCCCGACACCGAGCTCCGCCGCGCGAAACAATTCGGCTTCTCCGACGCCCAGCTGGCGCACCTGCTGAAGTCCGACCTCACCACCGTGCGGGCGGATCGCAAGCGCCGGGGCATCAACACCACCTACCGGCTGGTAGACACCTGCGCGGCGGAATTCGAGGCGTTCACACCGTACTACTATTCGAGCTACGGGGACGAAAACGAAATCCTCCCGCCCTCCGGGAAGAGGAAGATCATGATCCTCGGCGGCGGCCCCAACCGCATCGGGCAGGGCATCGAGTTCGATTATTGCTGCGTCCACGCCAGCTTCGCCCTGCGTGAGATCGGCTACGAGAGCGTGATGGTTAACTCCAACCCGGAGACCGTCTCCACCGATTACGACACCAGCGACCGGCTCTTCTTCGAGCCTCTCACCCTCGAGGATGTGCTGGAGATCTATCATCAGGAAAAGTGCGACGGGGCCATTGTGCAATTCGGCGGCCAGACCCCGCTGAATCTCGCCGGCGCCCTCAAGGCGAACGGGGTGAACATCATCGGTACATCGCCTGAAAGCATCGAGATTGCCGAGGATCGTAAGCTGTTCGCCGCCATCCTCCACAAGCTCCAGCTGCACCAGCCCGACAATCGTATCGCGACCAGCGAGGCCGAGGCCATCGCCTGCGCCGGCGAGCTTGGATATCCGGTGCTGGTCCGCCCGTCGTTTGTTCTCGGCGGTCGCGGCATGTTCATCCTCTACAGCGAGGAGGAGCTCAAGGGGGTCGTTCGTCAGGTCTTCGACGTGATGCCGGGAAAACCCGTGCTCATCGATAAGTTCCTGGAGGACGCGATCGAGCTCGACGTCGATTGCATCAGCGACGGGGAAACCTCCGTGATCGGTGGAATGCTCGAGCACATCGAGTACGCGGGCGTCCACTCCGGCGACGCCGCGATGGTCATGCCACCCCACACGCTCTCCAGCGCGGTCCTGGACGATGTCCGGAAGGCCACCCACGCGCTGGCGCGCGAACTGCGGGTGATCGGGCTAATGAACGTGCAGTTCGCGATCAAGGAACAGCAACTATACGTCCTCGAGGTCAACCCGCGCGCCTCGCGCACCGTTCCGTTCGTCGCGAAGGCCATCGGTGTTCCGCTCGCCAAGCTAGCCGCCAAGGTCATGACCGGGGCAAAGCTCCGCGACCTGGGCTTTACCCGCGAGCAGACGCCGAAGCATTGGTGCGTGAAGGAGGCCGTGTTCCCGTTCGTCCGATTTCCTGGCGCCACGATCGCCCTCGGACCGGAGATGCGCTCCACCGGCGAGGTTATGGGGTTGGACGCCGACCTAGGCGTAGCCTTCGCGAAAGCCCAAGCCGCCGCGAAGCCCGGCCTCCCTACTCAAGGCAATGTCTTCCTATCCGTAAAAGACTCGGACAAGAAGCGTGCCATCGGCATTGCCCTCGAACTGGAGAAACTGGGTTTCACGATCTGCTCCACCAGCGGGACCGCCAAGGAGCTCACCGAGGCGGGAGTCAAGGTGCGCAAGCTTGCGAAGATTCAGGAGGGTCGTCCGAACGCGGTGGATCTCATCAAAAACGGTCAGATCCAATTGGTGATCAACACACCGGCGGGGATGATTCCGCGACGGGACGAGAACGCCATTCGCGCGGCCGCCCTGGCCCACAACGTCTGCATCATGACTTCCATCACGGGCGCCGCCGCCGCGCTCGATGGCATCCGCTCTCTACGAGACAAGCATGTCGGGGTATGTCCGATTCAGAAATACCGCGGCAACGTGAAGATGCTCTGAGCAACCTGAAGGGTAACTTACTGCCATGCCCTCAAAGGCTTTGCCGCCCGTCGCGTTCGTTTTGATCGCTGTGCTGACCGGCTGTACCACGACTTCGTCTTCCGAATCCGGCGAAAGCGCCCGCCCCGAAACGGAAGCCACCGCTTCCTCGGAATCGTTCCGGTCAACGGAATCGAAGTCCGCGGCGGAAGAGGACCCCCTCCGCCAATCCTCGCGCGAACGGACCACGCGGACGCCAGCCCAGGAAGGCCGTTCGGAAACACCCACCAACACCGAGCGTGCGGCGGCTAGGAGCGCTCTTGCCGTCGCAACTTCGGGCGGCACCGCCGATATTTCCCGCCTGGTGGAACAACTGAGGGAAGCAGGTCGGGAGCTTGCCTCCCTGAGGGCGGCTAATGCGCGTCTGAGGGTGGAAAAGGCCCGTGCCGAGAAGTCAGCCCAGACGGCCGCTGAGTCTGAGGAAGCGCGGCGCGCCCGCGAAAAGACCCTCACCGAGCTCAAGGCCGCCGGAGAAGAGATGCGCAAACTGAGGGAAACCGTCGACCGCCTGGGGGAACTCCTATCGGAGGAAAAGGGTCTCCGTACGCAAGCCGAGGCCACCACGGCGCAACTTCGGGAGGAACTACGAACCATCGCACGGGCGGTCGGCGAGTTGGCCGTCGAGCCGCGCAGCGACGAGGACCGCCGCCGAAAGCGTGAGTAAGGCGCCCACCGGATGACGCATCACTCCCCCACCCTGATCGCATTGCTCCACGGCGCCGACCAGCCGGGTCTGGTAGCGAGGGTGTCCGGCTGGATTTTCGAGAAAGGAGGAAACATCCTCCATGCCGATCAACACCGCGATATGGAGGCGGGAATTTTTTTTCAACGAGTTGAGTGGGTGCCGGCGGACAAAAGCCCCATGCCGCTCGCCGGCGCCGCGGAGGAGTTCGCGCGCTTCGCCGTTTCGCTTGGGATGCAGGCGCGCGTGCTCTCTTCCGCCCAGCGGAAACGTATCGCGCTTTTCGTCTCGAAAGCGGACCACTGTTTTCACGATTTGATCCTACGATGGAAGGCTGGGGACCTAGCCGCGGACATCGTGGCCGTGATCAGCAACCATCCGGACCTCGCCGAGGCGGCCCAGGGCTACGGTATCCCTTTCCACCACATTCCGGTGACCGCAGAATCCAAGTCTCAGTCGGAGATGCGCCAGTTGGCGATTCTCCGCGACCACGCCGCTGAGTTGGTGGTGCTGGCGCGCTACATGCAGGTTCTGACACCCGGCTTTCTCGATCAGTTCGGGAAACCTGTGATCAACATTCACCACTCCTTCCTGCCTGCGTTCGCCGGTGGCCGGCCTTACCATCAGGCCTACCTCCGGGGAGTTAAGCTCATCGGCGCGACAGCGCATTACGCCACTCGCGATTTGGATGAGGGACCCATCATCCATCAGGACGTGGTGCGGGTAACCCACCGGCACGACGTGGACGATCTCGTGCGATTAGGCCGAGACCTTGAGCGCCTCGTGCTCGCCCAAGCGGTTCGCTGGCACCTGAACGGCCGCGTACTCGCCTACGGCAACAAGACGGTCGTCTTTGATTGAACCGACCCCGCGGCCGAAAATCAGCCGCGGCTCGCTGCCGCTACTGCGGTAGCAAACACCCGGGCCTTGGCCGAAATACCGTTCCAATCCCCCTCTTTCAGCGCCTTACCGTCGATCAGCGAACTCCCCGCCGCCACCGCAAAGGCACCGGCCTTCAGAAACTCGCCAACGTTAAGCTCATTAACCCCGCCCGTCGGCATCATATCGATCTGAGGAAAAGGAGCCCTCACCGACTTGATGTAGCCGGCGCCCAGCGCCTCAGCGGGGAAAATTTTGACCACGTCCGCACCTGCTTCCCAGGCCTGTAAAATCTCCGTCGGTGTGAACGCACCGCAAAAGACCGGGATACCGTAACGCCGGCAGATGCCGATAACCTCGGGACGTACCGCCGGAGTCACGATAAACCGGGCTCCCGAAAGAATCCCCGTCCGGGCAGTTTCGGCATCAAGAACCGTACCTAATCCGAAGAGGAATCCCGGCAATTCCGAAGTTGCCTTCTCCAGCATCGGGATGGCCCCCGGAGTCGTCATCGTCAGCTCAATGCTGGTCAAGCCGCCATCGGCCAAAGCCCGCGCGCAATCCAATAATCCCGCCGACGACTCAGCTCGGATAAGGGCCACGACGCGCTCCGAACGAATTTTCGCCAAGACAGACTCCCGATTCATTGGGTGCAAGTTTTTAACCAAGGCACTAATTCTTATTCGACCAACGAAAAAACCGGCCAAGAGGCCGGTTTCCAGCGGTTTCGCGATCGAAACCTGACCTTACTGGGCCAAAAGCATGTTACGCGATTGCTTCAGGGTTCTGGTGACAGAACGCTGGTGCTTGGCCGAAAGTCCGGTGTACTTCCGGGGAAGGATCTTTCCTGTGTCGGTGACATAACGAACCATCGCCTGAGGATTCGTGAAAGGAATTTCAGCCGGAGTGGGGGTCTGTTGATTTTGCTCGGAAGTGCTCATGAGGAGGCGTGAAAACATGCTATCGGTCCAAGGGTGTCAACCGGCATTTAAGGTCCGACGGCCACCAACGATGGGGCAGTCGGAGTAGCTCTCGGAGGGTTACTTCTGATCCCCGTCCGAAGCGTCGCCCTTGGACATAGAAACGTAATAGTCCTTGTAGGACTTATCGTAGTACTGGGCGTAGTAGTAACCGGACACCGCGAGGTTCAATCCGTTCAGAATCGCTCCGAAGTTAGGCACATTCGCCTCAAGCAGACTCTTGGCGCTAAATTGAGCCGCCTTGCGCCTGACTTTGTTGAAGAATATCGTGAAGAGAGATCCGTCAACCAAAGGTAATATGATCAACGCATCACTTACCGCCGCGAGCGGTGGAGTATCAATAAATACCCGATCGTAACGCTTCCTTAGCTCAGCGATCAATTGTTCAAAGCCCTTACTATTCAATATTTGGGTTGGGTTTTTCGCCCGTCCTCCAGCGACGACTACATCGAGGTTAGGCTGGAAATTTTTCACGGTTACCTCGTCTAAACTGTATCTTCCGGAGACAATATCGATGACACCCCTTGAGTTCTCCAGACCAAGCGATTTATGAACGTTGGGCTTCCGCAAGTCGCAATCAACAATCACAACCTTCTCCCCATGGGCCGCAAAGGTCATCGCTAGATTCGTCGTCAAGAAGGACTTGCCTTCACCGGGTACCGTACTTGTCGTCAGGAACGCCTTGGCGTTCTTGCTCTCGTCCTTCAGACGCAAACTGGAGTGGAGAGTCCGGAACGCCTCCGCTACTTGTCGATCGGCGTTGGAGGACACCACCGTGGCCCTTTCGTTCGCATCGAGGCGTTTCACTTCGGGAACGATGCCGATCAAAGGGAGTCCTAATACTCCTTCGATATCATAGGCGCTCTTAACCCGATCATCAATAAAGGCGACAAAGAAAGCCAAAGCCAGACCGAGTCCGAGACCTCCGACCACACCCAGGCCAAGATTAAGCGGAACGTTCGGCGAGATAGGCTTGTTTTCAGGAGACGGCACCGCCTGATCCACCAGACGCGCATTCTGGGTGGCAAAAGTGCTCGTCATCGTCGTTTCCGTCTTTCGAGCGACGATACCCTGCAGAATTTGATTTTGCGTGAGGTATTCACGCTCAATCTGAGTGTACTCGACGGCGAGGGACTCTAGTTGGAGGGACTCGGTTTTCTGATTCCCCAACTCCTCCTGCCTTGCCTTTAGATTTGCTAGAGAGGAATTATATTCCGATTGAACCTGCTCGCTTATCGAAGCTATAGCCCGTTCCAACTCTAGTCGAGTTTGGTCAAAGGATTTCCGAGCCTGCTTCATATCAGGATGCCCATCCCGGTAGCGTTCCTTCAGTTTTGATATTTCGATTGTTCTGGCAGCTAATTGTTGCTGCAAGTCTTGCACAAGCTTGGACTCCGAAATGAAAGCGAGACCGGTGAGATCCTGGGACTTGGCTCGGTACTCACGAATCTGATTGAGACGCGACTCCGCCGCTTGTAGGGAAATTCCAGCCTTCTGAGCCTCGAGATTGGCCACCTTAAGCGACTCGCTCACAATATCCTTACGCTGATCTAACGAAACGGTCTTGTTACGTTCCTTGTAGGCTTGGAGCTTGTGAGCCAGCTGGTCTACTTTTCTCCGCTGTTCCTCGACCGTCGACTGCAGGTCATCGACCGCCTTGGAGAGGTCCGCATCTCGGACTCCCTTATTGTACTTCATATACTCCTCGACGAAGAGATTTGCGACCTTAGCGGCTACGGCCGGGTCGGGATGCTGGTAGGATACGATGACCACTAAGGTTAGCCTTTGAGGAACAACCTTCCTGTTGCGGGCGATGGTATTTTGGACAAAGGCCGCTTCTGATTCGGGTATTCCAGCCCTTTCGAACGGCGCGAGGAATGCCTTCAGGTCACTCCCCTTCAATCGATCCGCTACCCTGCGGATCAAGGTTGAGCTCTCGATGATCTTAATCTGAGTGTTGAGATCCTCCGCCGATCGTATTTCACTCTCAGACACCTGCTGCACTCCCGGCATGGGGGTGAGGTCCCTCCGCAGAATTTGCACCGTAGCGCTGGATTGGTAAATTCGCGTCTCTCCGAGAGTATAGACTAGCGAACTGGAAAAAACGACCAAGAATACAACGACGATATACCAAATACGCTCGCGGAGGATCAATATATAATCACTCAAAGAACGCTGAACCGTTCCCGCCGCAGTATCACCGCCGTAACCATATCCGTATCCGTAGGAGTCATAGCCTCCGTAATTATAACCGTAGCCACGCCCAGACTCAGAAGGCCGTTTCGTACCTGGCGATTGCTCGTTCGACATTTGCGCGAGTTTCTAAATTACCCGTTCCGGCACGTACACGACGTCTCCCGTCTTCAGTTGCACGGCGTCCTTGCCGCCCTTGTTCATCATCGCCGAAACATCAATTTCCTCCACCACCGTTTCTCCGTCGGTCTGTTTCCGGGTAAGCTTCACGCGTCGAAGGTCAGCCAGTCGCGTGGGCCCGCCGGCCAGAGTGATTGCCTCGATGATGGTAAGTCCCTTTTCCTGGGGAAAGGGAACACGATCGGGCTTCCCGACTTGCCCGAGAACGTTGACGCTCCGCTCGGCGTATTTGACTACCACCACACTGACCTGCGGGTTGACTATGAAATCACGGTCGAAAGCCTCCCGGATCGCACTTTCCGCCTGACGGGCAGTCAGACCGCGCACACTGATCGTACCGACTAAGGGAAGACTCACGGTGTGCTCGGGAGAGACCTGAACCGAGTCCATCTGCTTGTTTAGATCCTCATGCTGAAAGATGAAGACCCTCAGGGAGTCCTGAGGTTGCAGAACATAGTCCGGACGACGCTCAGATGCGGGCGACTGAACACCGCTGCCCTCCGTGATTTGCTGCGCAGCGATAGACCGGGCAACCCCACTGATAGTAACGGCCATCAATGCGAGCAGAACAATCAACCTATACCGGAAGCATATCATATCGGCACAAGAAAAAGCGGAAGAAGACACGAGTCTTCTTCCGCCCGGAGGGTTAGACGAGACGGCTTGTGTCCGCGAAGCCCACTCAGTAGCGGAAGTTGGCAGCAACGCTGAATACGTTGTTCTTGAACTCGCTGGCAGAAATATCGGAGGAGTAGTCGCGATAGGTATAGCCACCGATGATCCGCACATTCGAATTAACTGTGTAGGCGGCGCCTGCGGTCAACTCGACGTAGTCGTCTGTGCGGGTGCCGTAGTCGGTGGCGCGGTAATTCAAGCCGCCATTTACGCTCCATTCCTGGGAGATCTGCGATGACAGAGAACCGCCGAGAGAAAAATTCTTTTGCTGCTGCCCTTGGGGGCTGGTTCCAAAATCATTCGTTAGGCTGAAATCAAAAGAAGTCTTCGGGGAGATTTCGTAAGAGAAGCCAGAATCCACGCCCAGAAGGGTATCGTCGCCACCGCGTTCAAGATTACGCGTGTTTAAGCCCACGGCGAAACGCCCTTTGAGCTTCGGGGAAAACTCACCCCGAGCGCCGACGTTAAAGAAATGGTCGGTTGAGTCAGAACCTAGGTCGACCTTGTAATCCCGATAACGGTAACCGACACTCAGATCGGTTTTTTCAGTCCATTTGTAAAACACGTTCAAGGGGATATCCAGACTGTCGGAGTCGGTATAATTGCGCCGCTTATAGTTCTCGTGGTTAAACGTTATACCGGCACCGACCTTCGTTAACTGGCTCAACTCGACTTCAGTGTTACCGCCGACATTGAACACATCCCGGCGAGTGAGGCCGCGAATATCGACTGAATTTTGATTGAGCTCAGTGTAGGAAAGATTGAAACCCAACTTCAACTTCCCATCGTCGTAATTTGAACGAAACGCCCCCGAAAACAGCTGGGTGTTCAATTTGCTGTTATCGGAATAATTGGAAAACGAGTCGCTCAGCGTGAGCGCTCCCTTGAGCTGGGCGTTCTTGCCAAACTCCAACGCGAGCCCTGGAGCGATATCGAAGATCAAGTCGCTCTCAGCATTAGCGGCCAAGAAAATGTTGTCGTCGGACCTGATGCCCAAGGATCCGGTCAAGAACAATTCGGCCCCGTCGCCGATCGCCATGAATGGAGCGGATGAAGCAACAACGGGCAACGAAGCAGCTAAAAGACAGGAATGGAAGGTTTTCGAGAGCATTGTGTAGTCGAGCTGCGAAGATGGTCGCATTGGAGACACGGGGAGGCAACCTTTTTTCTCGATGCAACCTAAACTGAAGCTGACTTTTCCGTCAGCTTCAGATCAAAACCTCCGCTCAGCCCGACTGGGCACCCTTTCGACGAGAAGCGCCAAGCACGCAGACCCTCAAGCAAAGACCCGTTTGCCTCCGGATTCCCAATGGTGATTCGCACCCAATCGTTGAGCCCATAAACAACCATTGGACGGACGATAATTCCGCGTTGCTGGAGCCTCGAAAAACAGCCGGTGCCATCACCTACCTTGGATAAGACAAAGTTGGCGCAACTACGGACGAACTTAAACCCAAGATCCGAGAGCGCGCACTCGACGGCGGCCATGCCCTCCGCGTTGGCCCGCCTGCAACGATCAGCAAAGTCTTTGTCATCCAGAGCCGCGAGCGCCGCCGCTTGGCCGATGGCGTTAACGTTGAATGGCTGCCGGACGCGCTCGAGCAGTGCGCAGAGATCCGGGCTTGCGTAGCCGTACCCCACCCGAAGCGCAGCCAGGCCGTAGATCTTGGAGAATGTCCTAAGGCAGATTAGGTTCTTTCCCTCGCGAATTAGGGGTTTTAAGTCGGGAGGATTTTCCAGGTATTCGATGTAGGCCTCATCAATCACCACCACGACGTGGTCCGGCATCGCGCGAATGAAAGCCTCCAGCTGCTCGCCCGAGTTAGCGGTGCCAGTCGGATTATTGGGGGAACAGACGCAAACGAGTTTTGTGCGAGGCGTGACCGCTGCCGCCATCGCAGGCAAGTCGTGGGTCCAATCCCGCAGAGGCACCTCAACCGGCTTAGCCCCGAACAAAAGCGTCACCAGCTTGTAGACCACGAAGGCGGGCGTCGCCATGACGACCTCGTCTCCCGGACCGAGAAACACGTGCCCGAGCAACTCGATTAGCTCGTTTGAGCCGTTACCCACCACAAATTGATCCGCCCCGAGTCCGTGAAAGGACGCCAGCCTCCGCCGGAGCTCGTAGCATCCGCCGTCCGGATACAAAGCACCTTGGGCCAGCGCCCGGATCGCCGCCTCGATGGCGCGCGGGGAGGCCCCGAAGGGATTCTCGTTGGAGGCCAGCTTGATGATGCCGGCAGGATCAAGCCCGAGTTCCCGCGCCACATAATCGATGGGTTTACCCGGCTGATAAACGGGCTGCGAGAGGACCGACGGCCGGGCAAGTGACTCGATGCGCATACGGCGGAAGGATTGGACCTAACCGAGCGGGGAGAAAGTATTAAATCCCCACCCTCGCGGACGGTCCCCCCGGCGCGACGGCGGCGGGCCGGCTGGAAACGCGGACCCACTGCATGCCCGCCGACTCCGCAGCGCGCATTCCAGGCTCCGCATCCTCGAAAACGAGACACTGGGCCGGCTCCACCTTGATCAGCCGCGCGGCGAGCAGGAAAATTTCCGGGTCAGGCTTTCCATGGACCACATCGTCCGCGGTGACCACAACCGGGAAAAGCGGCGCAAGACCCGTCATTTCCAGCGAGCGCCGCACGATGGCGCGGGGGCCACCAGAAGCGATGGCCACCGGATGCGTGCGCGCGACACGGCGCGCGAAGTCCGCCACGGGGCGAATAACCCGGGCGTCGCCCTGCAGGTCCTGGAAAAGCGCCTCCTTATGGTGGAACACGGCGTCCGGATCGATCCTAAGCCCGTAGTGGGCGGCCATCAGTTCGGCGACCCGCCGCGTGGGCACACCACCAAGCGAGTAGAAAAGATCCTCGTCCAGGCGACAGGCCAGGCCGACGTGGCGCATCGCCCCTTCCCACGCGCGGAAATGCAGCGGCATGGTGTCAATCAAGGTGCCGTCCAGGTCGAAGATGTAGCCGGCGAAGTCACCCGGCGGGATATCGAGTTTCATGAGCAACTAACTGCCAGAGCGGCGCACATCTTCCCTCCCCGAGCGCCCTCAAAACCTCTCAGCGGCGCGCCCCGCGGTGCAGACGACTGACAGGCTTAGCCGCGGCCGCCGCGGTCTCAGCCAAGGCCTTGTCGTCGAACAATGCCGAGTAGATGTAAGGGAAGCCGTCGATTTTCTTCCGCTCCACGGACACGCCCATGTATCGCTCGATCGAACGCGCGTCACGAACGTCCTCCTCGGTCACCATCGTGAAGGCATCGCCCGTGTTTTGGGCGCGGCCGGTGCGGCCGATCCGATGGACGTAATCCTCGGCATTCTCGGGCACATCGTAGTTGATGACGTGGGAGACTCCGGCGATGTCGAGGCCCCGGGCTGCGATATCGGTGGCAACAAGTACCTCGTAACGGCCAGTCTTGAATCCCTCGAGGGCCTCGATGCGCTCCCGCTGATTCCGGTCGGAGTGCAACACACCAACCGTGTGGCCGCCACCCTGGAGGCGATGGGCGATCCGATCCGCGCCCATGCGGGTGCGGCAGAAGATGATCACACTCTTGAAATCAGTCTGGGATAGCAGCAGCTGGAGTAGGTCGAACTTCTGCGTGGCCACCACGGGGTAGAAAGCGTGGGCAACCGTCTCGGCAGGGGAACGCTGGCGGCCGATTTCCACCTTCACCGGATTGTTGAGCGCCCAGCTGGCGAGCTGTTCCAGCTCGGGCGGAAGCGTCGCGGTGAAGAAAAGGGTCTGCCTCGCCTTGGGACACTTGCCAACGATGCGACGCACGTCGGGCAGGAAGCCCATGTCCAGCATCCGGTCGACCTCGTCGAGCACCAGGATGTCGACATTTTCCAACGTGCAATTGCCCTGCTCGAGATGATCGAGTAGTCGCCCCGGCGTGGCCGCGAGGATGTCGACTCCGCGGCGCAGGTCTTCCATCTGCTTGCCGTAGCCGACGCCCCCGTAGACTATCGTCACCCGTAGGTCGGTGAACTTGGCGAACTTCTGGAACGCCTCCTCGACCTGCAGGGCCAATTCGCGCGTCGGTTCGAGGATTAGGCACCGCAGGCGTCCGTGCGTTCCGAGGCGCTGGATGATGGGAAGCGCGAAGGCGGCGGTCTTGCCGGTGCCCGTCTGGGCGGACCCGATCACGTCCCCGCCTTTCAAAACCACCGGAATCGCCTGGGCTTGGATCGGAGTAGGGGTGACATAACCCATTTCCTGCACGGCGAAGGCCAAAGGATCTCCCAATCCGAGCGCCGTGAAGGCGGTGTCCATCTTGGGTACATTTACCGGGACCGCCGGTTTGATGTCGGCCGTCCGCGGATGGTCAAAATCCTTGTCGATCTGCGGGCGCTCGCGCCGCACGGGACCACCCTCCCCACCTCTTCCGCCTCCGCGCCGACCACGACCGCCTTCGCCCCGACCACGCTCATCGCGGCGCCCCGACGGTCCGCCGGCGTCGCGGGGACGCTCTCCGCGGGGATGATCACGCCCGCCGCGTTCTCCGCGCTCTCCGCGCGATTCGCTGCGGGCTGGTTTCGAAGACTGGACGGAGGAAGGGGTGGAGCCGCCGGACTTGGCCGGCGCCGCGCCACGCGAGGGCGCGATCTTTTCGCGCAGCTTCGCGATGATTCTCTTAAACATGTGGATTAGACCGACCACCCTTCGCGAAGCGCGTCCTATTGCAACCCCCATATCCGCGCGGGCGGTGGGCGCGCCTCCGCGACGCGGGCTGCCAGCCGGCCGAATTTGACCGCGGGAATGACCGCACGGAAAAGCCCGCCATGCCTCCGCATCCGCACCTACCGTTGGTCCGCCTGCGAGTGAGGCACCTCGGGGCATGCGTGGTGTTCTGCACGAGCAAGCCGGGACTCCGCGTTTAGACCGACCGCGCGAATCACTCGCTGCTTTCCTCCACGCAGGATGATTCCCCTGGAGCGCGTTTTCTGGCGGCCGGCGGCTACCATCATTACCTGCCGATGAACATCTGGCGCCGTGCCCGGCTGCCTTGGCGGGAAGCGGCGCCGGGGGCGCCGGCACGGCTTTTTTCATCCGGGGAAAAGCCGGTGCGTGAGCTGAAGGATCCGGACGGAATACCGCTGCTGGTCCGCGGCTGAGCCAGAACCTTCGCGCTTGGCTCGGCCGCGGCGCCCCGGCACCTTCCCACCGCCCACCCCGCATGAAAGCCGACCTCCGCTGGCTGCTCCGTCTCGGCGCCGAACAAAAAATGTTCACCGCCGAGCAGGGACGGACGTTGCTGGCGAAACTCGGCGGCTCTCCGGATCTGATGACGTTCGCGCAGGGGCTGATCGATAGCGGCGTGGTCACCGCGCTGGAGAAACTCGAGGAGTTGGCCGGCGAAGCCATCACCAGGGCCGCCGACGGACCACCCCAAGAAACCGCCCCCAAGCCGGCGGCGCCCGTGCGGGAGAGCGTGCCTTCCGCTGGCCTCGCGTTCGAGATGCTCGGCGCGCTGGACGACGCCGCGCTCGCGGCCGGTCTGCGCGGACTTTTGCGGGCAACAGCGGCTGCCGGCGCGAGCGACCTGCACCTTTCCACCGGAGCGCGACCTTTCATCCGCCGCGCGCGCGTGCTCTCCCACGTCTCGGAGCATGTCCTGACCGCGGACGAGGCCCTCCGCCTCAACACCGTGCTGCTTTCCGAGGGGCAGCGCCGTATTTTTCTCGAGCGCCGCGACTACGACTACGCCTTGGCCATCGGAGCCGACGACCGCTACCGCGTGAACCTGATGTTCCACAAAAACGGCGCCGCGGGAGCCTACCGCATGGTGCCGGCCGGCACGCGCTCACTCGAGGACCTCGGTTTCGCGCGGCACCTCGAGACGCTTCGGAAATTACTCTCCTACCACAACGGCCTCATCCTCATCACCGGACCGGTGGGTTCGGGCAAGACGACCACCCTCGCCTCGATGGTCGCGCAGCTCAATGAGACGCGCTCCGACCACATCATCACGGTCGAGGACCCGATCGAGGTCGTGCAGCCGGCACGCGGCTGCAACGTCACCCAGCGCGAGGTCGGTCCGCACACCCGCTCGTTCGCAACCGCGCTGAAGGGCGCGCTGCGGGAGGATCCCGACGTGATCGTGATCGGCGAGCTCCGCGACCTCGAGACGATCGAGATGGCGATCAGCGCCTCCGAGACCGGGCATCTCGTGATCGGCACGATGCACACGAGCGACGCCGCCACGACGCTGAACCGCCTGCTCGACGTCTTCCCGCCATCGCAGCAGACGCAGATCCGCGCAAGCGTCGCCGAATCGCTGCGCGGCATTGTCTGCCAGCGCCTGCTGCCGTCCCCGACCGGCGAGCTGGTGCTATCGTGCGAGATTCTCGTGGCGAACACCGCCATCCAGAACCTGATCCGCGAGGGCAAATCCGCCGGTCTGCGCAACACGATGGAGACCGGCGTGAAGGAGGGCATGTGCCTCATGGACAACTCGGTGTATGCGCTGTGGCAGGAAGGGCGAATCGCGCCCGACGTCGCCCGCGCCAATATCCCCAACCGCGTCCTGCGCCAGAAGATCACCGGATGAACGAACTCGACGACCAGATCGCGGAGACGCTGCAAGCCTACCGCAAGGCGCGGATGCGGCTTTTTCTCAACCTCGGCTTCGTCGTCGCCTGCTGCGTCGCCGCGAGCGGCCTGCGCGCGGCGTTTGGCCTCCCGCCCGCGTTCCTCTCGGTGGTGCTCATCGCGACCATCCTCCTGTTCAGCCCCGAGATTTTCCGCTTCCTGCGTCTGAAAAACGAGCTGCAGCGCCTCGAGCGGCTCCGCGACCAAGATTCCTGAAGATGGCCGCCATCGACACGCTTCTGAAAAGCATGCTCGAGAAGGGCGGCTCCGACCTGCACCTCACGGTCGGCCTGCCGCCCAAGATCCGCGCGTCCGGATCGCTCCAGCCGCTCAACGACCAGCCGCTCGACGCCGCCGCCATGGAGGCCCTGCTGAGCGAGATCTGTCCGCCGCGCCGCTGGCAGGATTTTCTCGACCGCAAGGATCTTGACCTTGCCCACGAGATCCCGGGTGTGGCGCGTTTCCGCGGCAACTACCTCTACAACCACTGGGGCCCGGCCGCGGTGTTCCGGCAGATTCCGGCGAAGATCCTCTCGTTCGAGGACCTCAAGCTGCCGGAGGCCCTGAAGAAACTGTGCCATCTCGACCAGGGTCTTGTGGTTGTCACCGGCCCAACCGGCAGCGGCAAGTCGACCACGCTCGCCGCGATGATCGACTACATCAACACGCACCTTTCCCGGCACATCATCACCATCGAGGACCCGATCGAATTCGTGCATCCGGTGAAGAAGTCGGTGATCGTGCACCGCGAGGTCGGCGAGCACACCGAGTCATTCGCCGCCGCCCTGAAGGGCGCGATGCGGCATGATCCCGACATCCTGCTGCTGGGGGAGATGCGCGAAATGGAGACCATCAAACTCGCGCTCGGCTGCGCGTCGATGGGCATGCTCGTGTTCGGCACGCTCCACACCAACAACGCCCCCAAGACCGTCGACCGCATCATCAACACCTTCCCGGCCGAGGAGCAGAACCAGGTGCGCGTGATGCTCGCCGGCTGCCTCGCTGGCGTCGTGGCCCAGCTCCTCTGCAAGCGCGTCCCCAAGGGCCGCTGCGCCGTGCACGAGATTCTCCTCACCCACGAGGCGCTGCCCAATACCATCCGCAGCGGCCAGATCGCCAACATCCGCGCCATCATCGAGAGCGGAGGTGCTGACGGGATGGTGACGATGGACACCAGCCTGATGAACCGCGTGAAGGACGGCACCATCGAGGCGAAGGAGGCCTACATGAAGGCCGCCAACAAGGCGCTCTTCGCCCCGCTGCTTAAACCCGGCGACCTCGAGGGCGGGCACTGAGGGAATCCATGGGCACGCCCACGAGGAAAAAAGTCGCTCCCGCGGAGGACCGCCGCGCCGTTTGGTCGTGGGCCCTGATCGACTGGGCGAACTCGGCGTTTGCGATCGTCGTGATGACGGCGTTCTTCCCGATCCTCTTCAAGGACCACTGGTGCGAAGCGCCCGGCATGACCCCCGAGCGCAGCACCGCCTACCTCGGTTACGCCAACACCGCCGCGAGTCTCCTGATCGCGCTGCTCGCGCCCTTGCTCGGCTCGATCGCCGACCAGGGCAACGGCAAGCGTTGGTTCCTGCTCGCATTCACGTTGCTCGGCGCCGCCGCGACCGCGCTCCTCCCGCTGGCCGGCAAGGGGGAATACGTTTTCGCCGCGGTGCTCTTCGCCGTCGCCGCGTTCGGGTTCTCGGGAAACAACCTGTTCTCCGACGCGCTGCTCACGGATGTCGCGAAGCCCGAACGCTACGACCGCGTCTCGGCCCTCGGCTACGCGCTCGGTTACGTCGGCAGCGGGGCGCTCTTCGTCGCGTGCACGTTCGCCGTGCGCGAGCCCGCGCGCTTCGGTCTAGGCGGCCCGGTCGCCGCGGCCGGGGCGTGCTTCGTGGCGACGGCGGTCTGGTGGTTGGTGTTCACGCTCCCCGCCTTGATCTGGGTGCGCGAATCGCCAGCCGTGCCCGCCGCCGGCGAAGGCCCGCTGTTGACGCGCGGATTCCGGCAGTTCGCGGCGACGTTCCGCGAGATCCGCACGCAGCGCCCGGTGCTGCTCTTCCTCGGCGGCTACCTCCTGTACATCGACGGCGTGAACACCGTGATCAAGATGGCGGTCGACTTCGGCCGCGCGCTAGGCCTCGACGCGGCCGGGATGCTGCTGGCGCTGGTGGTGACGCAGTTCGTCGCGTTCCCGGCGGCGATCTTGTTCGGCCGGATCGGCGAACGCTTCGGCGCGCGGCGCGGGATCATGCTCGGGATCGCGGTCTACGCCGCGCTGTGCGTGTTCGCCACGCAGCTCGAGACGCAGCGCGGCTTCATGGCGATGGCTGCGGTGGTGGGCCTCGTGCAGGGCGGCGTGCAATCGCTCAGCCGCTCGTACTTCGCTCGACTGATCCCGGCGGAGAAAGGCGGAGAATACTTCGGCTTCTACAATATGCTGGGAAAATTCGCCGCCATCATCGGGCCGACGCTGATGGGAGTCACCGCGCTCGTCTCCGGCACCCGTTTCTCGATCCTGTCGCTCCTCGTCCTCTTCGGCGGCGGACTCTGGCTGCTCTCGCGGGTGGAGGAGCCCGTGGGGGAAAATCCCCCCGCGCCGCGCAACTAAGCCCCGAAGGCTCCGGCCTGGCGGGTCAGCGATTTCTCGAGACTGCCGCAGACCAACTCGCACAGACGGAAGATCGAGGGGTCGGCGATCGAGTAGTAGACCTGCAGGCCCTCCTTCCGCCGCGCCAGCACGTGCGCCTGGGTGAGGGTCTGCAAGTGCCGGGAGATATTACCCTGCGTCCCGCCGGTCGCAGCGACCAGTTCACCCACGCTCCGCTCGCCGTCGAACAAGGCCTGGATCAGGCGCAGCCGCATCGGCTCGGAGAGCACCGCAAAGCGGCGTGCCACGAGCTCGAGGGCGTCATCGGAAAGGGGAGCCTTGCGGGCCATGGGTGGAAACCAGCAGACGCTTGACACAGCTTCAAGCATATGCGTATATGCGCATATATAGTCCACCAAAATCCATGACCACCGACCAACTAGTCCGCCTCCTCGCCGGTACCGTCACGCTGCTCGGCGTCGCCCTCGCCCACTTCGTCAATCCGTGGTGGCTGCTCCTGTGCGCCTTCGTCGGTCTCAACCTGATCCAATCGGTCTTCACCGGCTTCTGCCCGCCTTCCTTGATCCTGCGCAAGCTGGGCTGGGTTGATGCCGATAACGTGATCCACTGGGGAGGGATCCGTCCTGGAACACATTCCTGAAATCCCGGGCAATGCCCTCCGCCGTCATCCTGCGCCTCTCACTCGTCGTTTTCGGCGGCGCCGCGCTGGGCGCGCTCCTCGGGTGGTTTGGCCAGTGCTCGTCCGGCACCTGTCCGCTCGCCGCCACCTGGTGGCGCGGCGCCCTGTATGGCGGGTTCCTCGGTCTAATCGCCACCCTCTCCGCTCCGCGGGCCGGTTGACGCCAGCCCCACGCGCTTCCCGGAACCTCACCTGATGACTCATTTTTGTCTCCGCCGGCAATTGGCCGGGCTCTTGTCACTTTCCTCGGCGGCCGTGGTTATGGCCGCCCCCTCCGGCGAGCCATGGACGGTTGACCGCGCGGTCGCCGCCGCGCTGCGGCAAAGTCCGGACGTCCATTCGGCCCGGCATCGCATCGAGGCGGGCGAGGCGATGCTGGCGCAGATTAACTCCGCGTGGCAGCCGCAGCTGACCCTCGCCGGCAGCTACACACGGACCAACGGCGCCCTCGGCGGACTCGGTTTCGCGCTCAACCAGCGTGCCTTCTCCCCTTCCCTCGATCTCAACCGGCCAGGCTGGGCCGACAACCTTAACGTTACCGGCACGGTCTCCTACAACCTCTACGACGGCGGGCGCCCCACCGCACGGCGGGAAGCTGCTCGCGCCGGCGTGCGGGCCGCGGAGCAGGATCTGCGCGTCGTTCAGCTCCAGCTTGCGGCCGATGTCGCCCGCGCGCTGCTGAATCTCCGGAAAGCACGCGAGGGGGTCACCGCGCTGGAGGCGGCCGTGAAGGCCCATGAGGCCAACACGGCCGACGCCCGTCTGCGCTTCGAAGCCGGACAGGTGCTCAAGGCCGATCTCCTCAGCCTCGAGGTGCAATCCGCCCGTACGCGCGAGCAGCTGTCTTCCGCCCGGAACGCCGCGGCCCTCGCTTCCCGGATGTTCACCTTCCTGTTGGGCGGCCCTCCGTCCGAAGAGGCGGTGGAGCTCCCCGCGGAGGATGCGGCGCTAGCCGCACTGACGGCCCCGGAGAGCGGGAACTCTTCCCAGCGGCCCGAGTTGCACCGCCTCCGCGAACGGGTGCGCGCCACCGAAGCTCTGCTCACGGCGGCCCGTGGCGGCCAGCGACCAGCGGTTAACGCGTTTCTATCGGGCCAGCATGACACCGGATGGCACTTCGACCGGAGTGCCGGTAGCGTCCAGGGCGGCGTCGCCGTGGAGCTCAACGTCTTCGACGGCGGACGGCATACCGGCCACGTGCGCTCCGCGGCGGCCGAATTGGCGCAGGCGAAGGAGGAACTGCGGCGCATGGAGCTCGTCATTGGTTTGGAGGTCGAGCGAGCGCGCCTCGCCCACCTCGATGCCCGGGAACGGCTGCAGGTCATGAGCGGCGCCGTTGCGCAGGCGGAGGAAAGCGCCGCGCTCAGTCGCGCCCGCTTCAGCCAGGGCGTGCTGCTTACCGCGGAACTTCTGGGTAGCGAGAGCCGCCTCGTGGAAACCCGCCTCAGCCGGACTCTCGCCGCGGCGGACGAACGCCTCGCGCTCATCGAACGGCGCCGCGCCCTCGGCCTGCCGGTCATCCCGCTCCCTTGAGATCCTCTCCATGAAATTCCCGCTGCTTCTTTCCGGAATGGTCGCCGTGGTCGCCGTCGGCTGTTCACGCTCCGACGCGCCCTTGTCCGCAACCGCGCTGCCCGTCGCCAAAGTCCGAGTAACCAACGTGCAGGTGGCCGACCTCCCGCAGTTTTCGGAGGTCACTGGAACCGTCCGCCCCGTGCAACGCGCCACACTCGCCGCCAGGACCATGGGCGCGATCATCGAACTGCCGGTGGCGCTGGGCCAGCGCGTGCGCGCCGGCGAAGTGCTCGCGCGGATCGCCGCGGAGGACACCGCGGCGCGCGTCGCGCAGGCGAAATCCCAGCTGAGCCTCGTCAAACGCGACCTGGGGCGGGAGCGCAACCTCCTGGCCAAGGGCGCCAGCACGTCGGAAACGGTGCGCGCCCTGGAGGACCGCCTCGCCGGCATGGAGGCCGCGGTGCGCGAGGCCGAGGCCCTGCTGGGGCACGCGGAGATCCGCGCGCCTTTTGACGGCGTGATCGCGCGCCGTCCGGCCAGCCCGGGCGACATCACCTTTCCCGGCCAACCGCTGCTGGAAATCGAGGGCGTCAGCGGATTCGAGATCGAAGCCGGGATTCCCGAATCCCTCGCGTCCGCACTGCGTACCGGGACCGCGCTGGACTGCCGCGTCGACGCGCTGCGTTTCAACGGCGTCATCCGCGAGTTTTCGTCCGCGTCCGATCCCGCCACGCGCATGGTAAGCGCGAAGCTCGCGGTGCCGGCGGGAGCCGCGGTCCGTTCCGGGCAATTTGCGCGCGTGGAGATTCCGGGTGCCACGCAACGGACGCTGCTGGTGCCGGCGGGATCCGTTTCACTGCTTGGCCAGATGGAACGCGTGTTTCTCGTGGGCGAGGGCAACCGCGCGGTCCTGCGGCTGGTGCGGACGGGCGCCCGACGCGGCGACGCGGTTGAGGTGCTCGCCGGTCTCGACGCCGGCGACCGTGTCGTGCTCGCGCCCGTCGCGACGTTGCGCGAGGGCCAGCCGCTGGAGGTGCAGCCGTGAGCGGGGGCCCCTCCGCTCCGGCGAAGGCCGGTTTCTCCGGCCGCGTCGCCGGCGCCTTTGTGCAGTCGAAGCTCACCCCGATCGCGATCATCGCCTCGGTGCTGCTGGGGCTATTCGCGGTCTGGATGCTCCCGCGCGAGGAGGAGCCCCAGATCAAGGTGCCCATCGTCGATGTGTTCGTGGGTATGCCGGGCGCTGATCCGGCGGAAGTGGAGAACCGCGTCACCCGGCCCATGGAGAAGCTGCTCTGGGAGATTCCCGACGTGGAGTACCTTTACTCCACCTCCAGCCCCGGCGCCGCGCTGGTCATCGTCCGTTTCAAAGTCGGGACCGACGTCGAGGCCGCACTCGTGCGCCTCAACCAGAAACTGCAGGGCAACGCCGACCGCATCCCGGCCGGAGTCGGCCCGCCGCTCGCCAAGGCCCGCGCGATCGACGATGTGCCGGTGCTGGCGCTCACGCTGCACAGCGGGCGGCTCGACCATCTCGAACTGCGTCGTCTCGCGACGCAGGTCGACGACGTCATCAAATCGGTGCCGCAGGTGGCGGAGACGACGGTCATCGGCGGCACGCGGCGCACTGTCCGCGTCGAACTTGATCCGGCCGCCCTGGCCTCCCGCCAGCTCGACCCCGCCCAACTCATCTCCGCCCTGCGGAGCGCCAACCGGAAGCTGCAGGCCGGATCCCGGCCGTTCGCCAACACCGAGGTCCTGCTCGAGACCGGCGCCTTCCTCCGCGATCGCGCCGACGTCGGCAACGTGGTGGTCGGCGTCCATGACAACCGACCGGTGCTGCTGCGCGACGTGTCGACGATCAACGACGCGGCCGAGGAACCCTCCACCTACGTGCTGCACGGCGCGGGGCCGGGAGGCGGCGCTTCCGCCCCGTCCCTTTTCGAACAGGCGGCGGTGACCGTAAGCATCGCGAAACGCCCCGGCGCCAACGCGATCGACGTGGTCAACGCGGTCCTCGCCAAGGCGGAAGGCCTGAAGGGCACGCTGATCCCGTCCGACGTGGGCGTGGCCGTCACTCGCGACTACGGCCATACGGCGGCGGAGAAGAGCAACGAACTGCTGCTCCACATGGGGATCGCGGTGTTCGGCGTGGCGATCCTGATCCTGTTGTTCCTCGGCTGGCGCGAATCGGTCGTCGTGATGCTGGCGATCCCGTCGACCCTCGCACTGACGCTTTTCATCTTTTACCTCTACGGGTACACCCTGAACCGGATCACGCTGTTCGCGCTGATCTTCTCGATCGGCATCCTGGTCGACGACGCGATCGTGGTGGTGGAAAACATCGTGCGCCACGTGCGGCTGCCCGGGGCGGCCCGCAAACCCCTCGCGCAAGTGGCGCTGGAGGCGGTGGACGAGGTCGGCAACCCAACGATTCTCGCGACTTGGGCCGTGATCGCCGCGATCCTGCCCATGGCGTTCGTTGGCGGACTCATGGGGCCCTACATGCGGCCGATCCCGATCGGGTCCACCGCGGCAATGCTGTTTTCCCTGGCAATCGCGTTCACGATCACCCCTTGGGCGGCGATCCGCGTCATGCGCCGGAAAGCAGCCGGCGCGGAGAAGCCTCCCGAGGCGGGGCGCTCGGACCTCACCTTCGACCAGGACCACGCCCCGTCTGACTGGTTCACGCGGCTCTACCACCACGTGATGGAACCGCTGCTGGGCCGGCCACTGTGGCGGTGGCTGTTTCTTGGTGGCATTGTCGCCCTGCTGCTCGGCTCCGCCGCCCTCGTCGGCCTAGGACGCGTGCAGGTGAAGATGCTCCCGTTCGACAACAAGTCGGAATTCCAGATCATCATCGATGCCCCCGAAGGCACCACGCTCGAGCAGACGACGCGGATCGCCCGCGAGATGGCGGCCGCGATCCGCACGGAACCCGAAGTGCGCGATTACCAGGTGTACGCGGGCACGGCGGCGCCGTTCAATTTCAACGGTCTCGTGCGCCATTACTACCTGCGGCGCGGCCCGAACGTCGCCGACATCCAGGTGAACCTCGTCGGCAAGGAGCTCCGCTCCCGGCAAAGCCATGACATCGCGAAACGGATCCGGCCGGCCGTCGCCGCCATCGCGCGCAAACACGGCGTGGCCGTGGCCGTCGCGGAGGTTCCTCCCGGGCCGCCGGTTCTGCAGTCGATCGTGGCCGAGATCTACGGCCCCGACGAGGCCAAGCGCATCGAACTCGCCCGCGAGGTGCGAAAGATCATGGAACGCACCCCCGGCGTCGTGGACATCGACTGGTACGTCGAGGCTCCGCAGCCCAAGGTCCGCTACGTGGTCGACTCCCGGAAGGCCGCCCTGCACGGCGTCAGCGAGGCGACCGTCGCCGATGCCCTCCAACTCGCGGCGCAGGGCCGCGCGGCGGATCTCCTGCACGTTCCCTCAGAACGCGAGGACGTGCCGATCATGCTGGAGCTGCCCGCCGCCGACCGCGGCCACCCCGGCGCGCTGCTCGATCTGCGGGTGAGGGCCGACCGCGATCCCGCGGCGCCGCTGGTGCCACTTTCCGAGCTGGTGCGGATGGAACGCCTCACCGCCGGACCAAACCTCTACCGCAAGAACCTGAAGCCGGTGACGTACGTCACGGCCGACGTGGCCGGGGCGGTCGAGAGCCCGGCCTACGCGATGTTCACCATGGACTCCGAGCTGCGGAAACTTGACGCGCGGAAATTCGGCGGAACGAACGAGCGCCTGCCCATCTATCACCTCAACCTCCCCGCGGACGACCTGAACCCGGCGCTCAAATGGGACGGCGAATGGCACATCACCCTGGAGGTATTCCGCGATCTCGGCATCGCGTTCGCCGCCGTGCTGGTGCTGATCGCGATGCTGATGGTCGGTTGGTTCAACAGCTTCGTCACCCCGCTCGTAGTGATGGCGGCGATCCCGTTCTCACTCATCGGCATCCTTCCGGCGCACTGGGCGATGGGGGCATTCTTCACGGCGACATCGATGATCGGCTTCATGGCCGGCGCCGGCATCGTGGTGCGGAACTCGATCATCCTCGTCGATTTCATCGAGCTGCGCCGCACGCATGGTCTGCCCTTGCGGGAAGCCGTGATCGAGGCGGGCGCGGTGCGCTTCCGCCCCATGCTCCTCACCGCGCTGGCGGTGGTCGTCGGCGCCAGCGTCATCCTCGCCGATCCGATTTTTCAGGGCCTCGCCATCAGCCTGATGTTCGGGGAGATCGCCTCCCTGCTGATCAGCCGGATGGCCGTGCCCGTGCTCTATTACATGGCCAACGCCGGGCGGGAGGCCTTGAGCCCGACGGCTCCCAGCGAGGCTTCGCCCGCCGACTGAACCCAGTACCAACTGTCCCGCAGCAGCGATGAATCCGTTCAAGTTTCTCAAGTCACTTTTTACCCCCGCGCCCCGCCTCCGCCCGTGGCAATGCGCGCCGCGCGTGCTGTCCGCACAGGCGGTGCTGATCGACGTCCGGGAGCCGGGGGAATGGCGCTCCGGCGTGGCGGAAGGCGCGGTGTTGCTACCGTTGAGCGACCTCGGCGGTTCCCGTGAAATCTGGCGGCCGTTCCTCGAGAAAAACGCCGGGCGCGAGTTGCTCTGCTACTGCGCGGCCGGCGGCCGTTCCGCGATCGCGGCCCGGACACTGGTCGCCGAGGGATTCCGCGCCGCCAACGCCGGCAGCCTGCAAGATTGGAAGAATTCCGGGTGGCCGGTCGTGCCGCCCAAAGACTGAGCCCGCCCGGGAACCAGGCGTGGCTCAGGTCGCGGTCTCGGTGAAGCGCGCCTCACGGATCACCGTGATGCGGATCGTACTGGGATACTGCAGCTCGGTCTCGATGCGCTTGCGGAGCTCGCGCGCAATCTCCCGGGCGCGGTCATCGGTGACCTCCGTCGGGGAAACGACCACCCGGATCTCACGTCCGGCCTGGATCGCGAACGCTTGTTGCACGCCCTCGAGCGAAAGCGCGAGTTTCTCGAGCCGCCCGAGCCGCTGGATGTAGCCGGTCATCGACTCCGCCCGCGCCCCGGGCCGCGTGGCCGAGACGGTGTCGGCAAGGATGAGAAGGCCCGCGTAAATGGTCTCCGGCTTCACCTCCTCGTGGTGCGCGGCGACCGCGTTCACCACGATGGGCGTCTCTCCATACCGGCGGATGAACTCGGCGCCGATTGTGGCGTGGCTACCCTCCAGCTCACCCGGCAGGGCCTTACCGATGTCATGCAGCAAACCGGTCCGCTTGGCGACGTTGGGATCGAGCCCGATCTCACTCGCGATCAGGGACGCGAGGGTCGCGGTCTCCACCGAGTGATCGAGCACGTTCTGGTTGTAGGAGAAGCGGTACCGTAGCCGGCCGAGAAGCCGGATGATCTCGGGATGGAGGCCGTTGATGTTGAGCCGTGCGACGGCCTCCTCGCCGGCCTGCGTGGTGACGAGGTCGATCTCGTCCTGCGCGCGCTTCACATGCTCCTCGATCGAGGCCGGATGGATGCGGCCATCCTTCACCAGCCCGTCGAGGGCCACGCGGGCGATCTCGCGACGCACGGGATCGAAGGATGAAAGCAGGACCATCTGCGGGGACTCGTCGACGAGGAGCGTGACACCGGTGGCGGACTCGAACGATTTGATGTTTCGGCCCTCGCGGCCGATGATACGGCCCTTCATCTCCTCGCTGGGCAGCTGGACGATCGTGGACGTGAGATCGTTGTTGGGCCGGCTGGCGATGCGCTGCATCGCGGAGATGAGCGCGCGCCGCGCCTCGTTCTGCAGCTCCTGGTCGGATTTCTCCAGGGTCGATCGGCGGAGCGCACGGAATTCATCCTGGCACTCCAGTAGGATCTCCTCGCGCAGCTGCCGGCGGATCTCCTCGCCGTCGAGCTGTGAGACGCCCTCGAGGCGCTTCCGCACGCCCTTAGACAGCGCGCGGATGGCGTCGCGCGCCTGGCGCACCGCGACGTTCTCGCGGTTCAGCCGCTCCTGCCGCTGCTCCAGCTGGTAATCGAGCAGCGCAAGCGACTCCTCGTGCGCACGGATCTCTCGGAGACGGATGTCGCTCTCGATCTCGCGGCGGTCGAACTCGCGGTTCATCTCGGCCCGCTTGTCCTGAATTTCGGACTCCGCCTTCTGCTTGAGCTCCTCGGCCGAGACCGCCGCCTCGCGACGCGCCACCTCGATCAGCTCCGCGGCCTGCTCGTGCGCCGCCCGCCGGATATGCCGCGTGAGCGTCCACACGATGAGGAAGCCGATGCCGCTGCCCACCACCACGAAAAGGATGGCCAACCCCCAGTCTAAAACCTGCTCACCTTCGGCGGACAGGAAGGCGAAAACCGCTGCGCCTGCTGAATTCAAGAGGCGCGAACCGTAGGCCGCGTCATTCAAACCTCAAGATCAAGGTTGCCCGTCCGCGAGCGCCAGTCCGGACCAGACTCCGCGCAGAACCTCCTCCATTCGGGCGAGGGCCGGGGCGTCACCATCCCGAGCGTCAGTCTGCAGCAGCACATAGGCCCAACGGTCGGCGCGAACGTGCCGCACGCGATTCCATGCGTCGCGCCGCACCATGTCCGCGTGGCCGCCCACGGGGCCATCGGGGCCCGCGAAAAAATACGCCACGAGTTGCGGCACCGACTCGCGTCCGCGCGGCGTGGGGAGCTCGCGCCGTACGCGCAGCAGGGTGACGGGAATCGACCCGGCGGCGGCCGTTTCCGTCGCGCCGGCGACCGCCAGAGACCGGCGTTCCGACTCCACGATCGTCCACCCCTGGCCCACGAGACACAGCTCCGGCCGGTGGATCGAGGTGCGGTCGCGGCCGCTGAGCACAACGGAGAAAAATACCTGCCGGCGCGGATCGGCCACGGCCACGTACGTTTTGCGCGAGTAACCGGTGTCGGCCGGGAGGATTTCCCGCTCCACCGCGCTCACCTCGGCGCTCCGGCCGATCCACTCGGTGCCGAGGAACGCGGGCAATTCGACCGGATTGATTCCGCCGGCGGACAGCGCCACGCCCGCCGCCCCGCCAGCCGGCCGCGCCGCCACCCCGTGAAGAAACGCCGCGGCTCCCGACGCGAGGGTGAGGAAACCCGCCGCCAACAACCACGCTTTCGCGACCGGTCGGCCGGTCTGCTCTCCGAGTTCGTCCGGTGATGCGTTCTGCGGAAAAACAACTTCCATCCCGGGCGCGCTGCGCTCGGGAAGCAGGCGCCCAAGGAGCGAGGCCCAGCCGAGGACTCCGCCGAGCACGATCGCAAAGACCCCGTAGCCCATCACCTCATGGGCGACATCGCCCCAACGCGGCCCGCCGGCCTGCGCGGCGAAGACGATTACGACGATTCGGGCCACGTTGCCGAGGTAGACCAAAGGAAGGCACGCGATGAAAACGATCATCCGCCGGCCTGCGCCGCGGAAACTCAGATAGCCGGCGAGGAGCGAGAGCGCCGCCAACGCGGTGAGCGACCGCACGCCGGAGCAGGCCGCGGCGACGTCGTAATTGTAAGAACCGTCGGGCGCGAGGAGCTGCGTGCCGTTGCGCAGGACCGCGATGCCCGCGCCGCGGGCGATAGCCGAGCTGGCGTCGACCACCCAGACCCGCAGCCAGAAGCCGACCGAGTCGAGGACGTTGACCGGGATGGCGAAGACGAGGAATGCGAGCGGGAACGCGGCCGCCCGCCCCCAGCGCCGTCCTCCACCCAGCCGCAGGATGCCCCAGAGGATGAGCAGGAAGCCCACGATGGAGATGCGCGTCTGCTGCGCGACAAAACCGACCACGTGCAGCGCGAGGCCGCCCGCCAGGGCGCCAGCCGCCGGCCAGACCGCGCCGCCATCGCCCGTGTTACCACGCGCCGCCCGCACATTGCGCCAAAGCAGCCCCCCGCCGAGCCCGAGGATGAGCCACCCGTGCTCGGACTCGGAGGCGGGATTGAGCAACTGGCTGAACCACCAATGAAAGAGTGAAGCGGTGTCGATGTAGCCGCGCACCGGGTTGCCCCACCCATGCAACAGAGCAACGGCACCCAGGCCGATGCCAATCGCTGGAACCCACCCACCCGTTCTAAGCGGACATTGGTCCGATTGCGCGGGTGAGCAGCTTGTCATCAGCGTGAGACGAATCCTAACTCCAACCGCTTGGCAAAGCCTTCGCCAGAATCCGGAACCCGACCGCACCTGCTCGTGCTGGAACTCTGGGGTGTCGGCGACGTTGCGCTTGCCGTACCCTTTCTACGCGAAGCTGCGCAGCGGACGGAGGTCACCCTGCTGGCGAAGCCCCACGCTGAGCCCATTCTGAAGTTTTTTGTCCCCGAGGTGCGCCATGTATCACTCGACGCGCCGTGGACGGCCTTCACCGGAAAATACCGGCTGCACCGTTGGCCCTGGCGGACCATTCGCCGCACCCTTTCCAGACTCCGCCAAAGCCGCTTCGACTATGGGTTGTCGGCCCGGCCGGACCCCAGAGATCATATCTTGCTTCGTCTGTCTGGTGTCCGCCGGAAGATCGGTTACGCCGGGCCGGGGTCAGGCCTGCTGCTGGATAAGGCTCTTGAACTTTCCGGGCCACACCGGGCGGACCAATGGGCGGCTTTGGCTGAAGCGCTCGACTGGAAGATCGCCCCTCCGGTGCTTCGCCCACGCAACGGCCGGCGGATAGCCCTCCACCCCGGCGCCGGAAACGCGGTACGGGAATGGCCGCTCGCACGGTTCGCGCAGCTGGCAGAGAACCTCACCCGCGAGGGCTGGGAAGTACGCTGGTTGGATTCCCAGTCGCGCGATCTACCGCAGCTGATCCGGTCGTTGGACGAATGCGACCGGTTCATCGGCAACGATTCCGGGCCCGGGCACCTCGCTGCCCTGCTGGGTGTACCGACTTTCACGATCTTCGGCCCTCAGCTGCCTGAAAGATTCGCACCCCGCCACCCGCAGGCCTCCTGGATCGAAGGCGCACCGTGCGCGTACAAGCCCTGCTGGGACAACTGCCACTTCACGGAACCGCACTGCATCCTGAACCATGATGTGGACCAGGTTTCGTCCCGGATTATGACATGGCTAGCCCTTTAAACACCGTCCCAAACCGTGAATGAGACATCGAAAACGCGCAGGTACTGGGGCTCCCTGGAGCACTCCGTCCTAGTGGGCTCGGGCATAGACATCGGCTGCGGTCCCGATCCGGTCACTCCGGCGGTGTGTCGATTCGACCGAATGCACGGGGACGCGAACCATATAACGCAATTCGTCCGGGAGCAGTTCGATTTCGTCTACTCATCCCATTGCCTCGAACACATGGACGACCCCCGGGCGGCGCTGCACGAATGGTGGAAACTGGTTAAACCCGGAGGGCACCTTTTTTTCATCGTGCCCGACGAAGACCTCTACGAGCAGGGGGTATTTCCCAGCCGCTTCAACCCAGAGCACAGGGCTACCTTTACAATCTTCAAGACGGCCAGCTGGTCTCCGGTCTCGCTCAACGTGCGCGATCTGGTCGGCGATTTGCCCGACTCCGAACTCGTGAGTCTGAAGCTGCAGGATCACGGCTATGACAGACACCTGATGAGGCACGGACCCGATGCCGACACCGGAGAGTTCCGACGCCTGATAATACGGGCCTACGCATTCGCACGACGGCGCTCCCTCCCCCGCTTCGGGTGGGTCGAGCACTGGCAAACACAGACGACGGCAATCGACCAGACGCTGGGTAGCGATGCGCTGGCTCAAATCCAGTGTATTGTCCGAAGGGGCCAGGCTATGTCACGACCCAGCGGTTCAGGATAGGCACCCGGACCGTTATGGCATTCGCAATGAACCTGAATTCGCGACCACCTCCCTCACGAAACAAAGCGAGCACATATCCGCGCCACGAGCCCCATCCTCCGGCGCCCATCCTGGACCGCACGATCAGAGCGCGAAGCAGCAAAGTCCGCCGCGCTTTCGGACTGTAACGACGCGCCCATCGGAAAACCAGGCGACGAAGGCCGCGCCAGACATCCGCCGCATTCCGATTGGCCCGTTGCCCGCCATGGGAGCGGTAGGTTACGAGAGGGCGCGCAAGATTAGGCACTTTCAACAAATCGTGGTGCTCCACGAGTGCCTGGAGGAAACAAGCGTCATCCACGGTCCTCAAATCCTCATCCCAAGAGAGCCGCTCGTCTCGGCGGTGGAAGATAACATTGGTATCCGCTATCGCGTCTAAAAGAACAGCGTCTCCCTCGAAGATCTCCTCGCGTACCTGCCGCCGAAGCCGGCGGCCGCTCGCGAGAATCTCCAGGCCGCAGAGTACGACCGGGCTGCGGGTACTACGCGCCAAGTTGAGCTGAGCACGGACTTTCTCGGGATGATACTTGTTGTCGTCGTCCAGGTAGCAGATCCAGTCTCCCCGGGCCGCTCGCAATCCGGCGTTCTTCGCCGCCGCACATCCCCTCGAGACATGGAACGGGATGATTCGCACGCGGGGATCTGCCAGAAGAAGTTTCAGGCCGAAGGAATCCATCCAGCCGGGCGAGCCCACGGAGTCGTCAACCAATACCACCTCAATGGCGCAGGAAACCTGCCCCAGCGCGCTGAGAAGCGCCTCGCCCAGCGTTTCCCGCCGCCCCTGCGTGGTTATGATGATGCTAACTTCAGGATCTTTCAAAGCCGGAGACGAGGTGTTAGCGCCGTGGCAACGATCTGAAGCGACGCAAAACCTTGTGCCAAAGGCGGTGCGCGGAGTGTCGGAACACGATGTCATGCTGTTCCTGCTGAGAGTCGCCGAACAAGATCGATCCTTCGCGCCTTCCCGGGAGCGTTTCGATACGCGCGAAACCTCCCCACATGCTCCGCGCGAATGCTCCACCCCGGGCACGCGAATGGAAGCCGCCCGGAACAAAATCCAGGTCCACCAGCCGCACTTCCGGAAACTCCTCCCAACGAACCGCCCGGAGGCCACGGCGGCAATCCGGGTTGTAACTGTCGTGAATCAAGATGTGCAGGGCGTCCGCAGGCGCTAAGCGCAGGATCAATTCAACGTCATCCCGGACACCCGCCGCTGAATGATCCCCGTCAACCAGCGCAAACCCCAGCCTCATTCCAGAATCGCGCATTCTGGCGAAGGCCGCGGGAATCATATCGCGCGATGGCCCAATGTGGAAGCGAACCCCTGGGAAAAGCGGAGCGAGCCGCTCCTGAACCCGCGGGTCGGAATCGATTGAAAACACGGTTCCCGCAAAGCGGGAGAGCACTTGCAGGCTGCCGCCCTGAAAGGTGCCGATTTCCAACGCGACTTCCGGACGAAGCCGCTCAAGCACGCCCGCGAGAACGAACTGCTCGGCCGCAGACATCTCCCACCCGAGGGGAAATTCCGGCAGAAATTTGTGGGGTAAGTTCATTTGGCGCTAGGGCCGCCGAGCCCGAGAGATTTTCCTTTCACAGACCGACAGCGGAGCGACTTCATGGAAACTCGAACATCGTTCCTTGCCAGCAGGAACACCGCGACCGAGATTTCTCACGACGATGACCGCCGCCCACCGGCTCCGCCGCCGACTGGCACGACCCTTCCGGGGGAAACCACACCTTCTGCAATGGCTTCGCTGGCCGAATCCCTTGTGCCCTCCTTACTCCCAGCCGGAAATCAATCTTTCACGCCCGGGCGAACTGGGAGATGTCGTGATGTCGCTGGCGGTGATCCGTGAGATTCGGGTCAGAAATCCCGGGGCGAGAATCACCCTAGTGACCAACCACCAAATGCTGGTGGAGTCCCACCCGATGATCGATCGCGTGCTATCGCCTCAGGCGGCGGAAGCGGAAAGGCTGCCAAATATTATTCCCTTGCGTTACGAACTCTTCGTTCCGCTCGAACTCCATGTCATCGACTACCTCGCGGCCTGCGTCGGGTTGACGAATATACCGCACGAGATTCCCCTCCCGGATTTCACCGCAGAAATCAGAAACGGCACCGTAGGGTATGACTGGCCGCGCCCGTGGGTCGTGCTTCTGCGCCAAGCCGGTCCGTTCACTCCGAACAAGAACTGGCCCGAGGACAGGTGGGAAGAGATTATCCGCCGTCTTAGCCGCCGGGCGACTGTCATAGAGTTGGGCCAGGGATCGTCACAATCCCCGCTAACGGAGCGCCACGTGGATCTCCGCGGTCGGACAAACGTCCGCCAGTTCTGCGGGTGGATTTCAGTGGCCGACCTGGTGGTTACTCCCGTAACCAGCGCGGTCCACATCGCTGCTGCATACCGGGTACCGACCTTGAGCGTACTCGGTGGATATGAGCGACCCCGCAACACCGCTTACGCTCGGCACGTTGCGCTGAGCCGCTCACCTGCCTGCTCTCCCTGCTGGCGTCGCGAGGAATGTCCCTTTGACCGGGCATGTCTGCGTGAAATCTCAGTCGATGAAGTCGAGGTTCACGCCCTCGGCATGCTGACCGGGCCGTCACGTGAGGATTCTGTGATGACCCCGAGGTCAAGGCCGCATTCGCCAAACTGAGGATGGTGAACGAACCGCCAGGTCGGCTGCACCATCTCCTTCCTCTCGTCTCGATCCAGGCGGTGGGATTGGCGTGCGGCGTACTCGGAGTGCACTGGTCCTCAAAACTTCTGCCTCCGGAGATCCTCGGGGTTTACGGACTGCTTGCCAGCACCCATACGCTTGCCGCGTTTGTCACGCACCGAGGCATGGTTCAGTATCTGCAACGCCACTGGACCGCGGAATGTTCCGCGTCGCTCTTTGGAAGGGAGCTCCTGAAAGCCATGCCCCTGCCAACGGTCTGGCTTGCCGTGGCAGCGGCGACCTCGATCGCCGGCCTACATCTGGCAACCGGATTGGGCCGGGCCTGGGTCTGGTGGGGCTGGATCGTTTTGGTTAATTTGCTCGCGCTCGCCGCCCATCTCACCGCGACGGCCCTGCAGGCGGAGGAGAAATACTGGAGCCAATTCACCGTCTCGACCGTGGGGAGCTTAACCCGATCCTTCTTGCCGCTCCTAGCGGTCTTTTTGCTCGGGACCGCCATGGAGACTCTCGGCGCCGGATTCGCACTGCACACTATGTTGTGGTTCTTGGCTGGGGCTCTGGCACTCGCGCCCGCATGGAATCGCGGGGAGACCCGGAAACCTCCCGGTGGACTTGGATCGGCGATCCTTTCCTTCCTAGGGGTCGGAACTATCGGCTGGGTGGCCCAGAACGCCCCTCGCTGGTTCGCCGCGTTCAACCTTCCCCCGCAGGTGAACGGGTACTTCATGCTCGCCGCAAATCTCTCCGTCATCGTACCTGCCTCGATAGCAATTGTTGGAACGAGTTACGCCGCCCCGTGGATATTCGCCGCGGCTCGCGCAGGTGAAACCAGCGCTAATCTGAGGCGCCGGACTGATCGTAATGTCTGCGTGGCCCTGCTGCTGGGCCAAGCCGCGCTTCTCGCGCTGACAGCGGCGGCCCCCGGCCTCATCGGGTGGGTGATCGCCCCCGGCTACGCCCCGGCCGTCGGCTGGCTGCTCGCGGCGGGCGGCGGCTTCCTCGCCACCATCAGCGCGTCCTTTTACTGCGACCTCCTTTCTGCTCTCGGTCGCGAAAAGGATTGTGTGAGATTGCTGGCTTACTCGACCGCGGCCCGGGTGGCGGTGCTTTGCTTGGTGACGTTCTCAGGTGAGGCGGCTTGGTTCCGGCTGAGCCTGACGATGCTAGCCTGGCCTACGGTCGCATTGGAATGGTGGCTGGTACAACGGTGGCTGCGCACACCACTATCCTAAGCTTGCCCACACCAGGATCGGAGGCGGCTCGCTGCGGGATTGCGGGCCGGAACCGGCCCTTTGTTGAATCGGTACGTTGAATCACCGGTTGAAAAACGGCCTCCAAGCAGCCCTTGCCGCCGCGCTGGCCACGCTGATCGGATGGCAAACCGGCAACGGGGATTTTATGCTGCCCGGTCTGGTCTGCGGGGTCGTGGCCCTTTGGGTTTTCACCCGCCTGACGGGAATCCCGCCGGATCCGGCGCTCGGCGGGCTACTGTTGATCGGGTATATCGTCGGGAATCGCGGTTTCGCACAGCTCAGCCTGCCAGGCGTGCCTCTGCTGGTGGGTGAATTTACCCTCGGTGTCGGCCTGCTGCTGGCAGCCTGGAGGACAGCTCTGGCGAAAACGCCGCCCGTGCGGCGCGACCGGTTGAACTTTTTTATTTCCGCCTGGCTTGTCTTGGGCTGCCTGCGACTTCCATTTGATTTCGCTACGCACGGGGTAGTTGCCCTCCGGGATTCCGCCCTAGCTTACTACGCCCTCTTTTTCTTTTTCGCCCAAACTTGGGGCGCCGCCGCGACACAGCGCCGCTGGCTGGAGCGATGCCTCGACACCGCGTTCACACTGGCGCCGCCAGTCTTCGTGGCATTCGTGCAACGGCCGGATTTTTTCACGGGGGCCCTCACCGTGGGCGGGGCGCCGCTGATCTACATGAAAAGCGACGTGCAAAGCGGGACGTTGGTCGCGGGAGCCATCTGGTTTCTCCATCGGCATGCGACGTCCGGCCATCGCTGGTGGCTCGCGCTGGCCGCCGCGAATCTGTTCGCCATGGTCCAGGGAAACAGTCGCGCCGGGTTGATCGCACTTGCTGCCGTGACGGTCGCGCTTGTCGTAAGCCGGGACCGGCGGATTTTGCGGCCGCTCTGCCTCATTGTCAGTGCGGGGCTTCTCGCCATCGCGGTTACATCTGCCATTTTTCCGGGCCACTGGGATCAAACGCCCGCGCACCGACTTTACGAATGGGCTCTGTCGATATCAGACATCGAAGGCGCGAGGACGTACGCCGCCGCAAATCTCGATGACAAGCCGGACAATAATCGCTTCCGGATCATTTGGTGGCGAAGCGTCATGGAGCGCGCCTTTTCGGACAGCCCGTGGATCGGCCTGGGATTCGGCTATGATCTGGCTCAGGACTTCCGGCAAAGCTACTACGGGAACATTGGGGAAGAGGAATTCAGCGCGAGAAGTCCGCATAATTTTGTCCTAACGGTTTTCGGCCGCCTTGGGCTGGCCGGTTTGATCCTGCTCGGCGGAGTGATTTCAGGCCTTGCGGCCTTGATCTGGAGAAATCGCGCGAGGGGCGACCTAGTGTGCCACGGCTACCAAAACTTCGCGCTGGGCCTCGGAGCTCTGGCAATCTTTGTGAGTGCTCTTTTCGGCGTGGTACTGGAGGGCCCGATGGGTGCCACCCTATTCTGGACGGCACTCGGATTGGCGAACTCCCAGGCGGAGAAATTCAAAGAGCCCGCCCCCGAAACGACGCCGTCGGATTCTGCCACCACCCGAGCGTGAACATCCACGACGTCTTCAACACGTTTTCACCATATTTCCGCGAACGCAGGATGCGGCGCTTCAGGTCCTTGGTCGCACCAGCGCCTGGCAATCGCATCCTTGATGTGGGTGGAACACCCGAGTTTTGGCGGGAGGCCTCGGGCCTGCGATCGGCGTTAACCTTGCTCAATCCGGACCCGGCAGCCCTAGAAGTGCAAGATCAGGGAATTCGTTTACTGAGAGGGGACGGTTGCGACCTGCCATTCGCGAACCGCGAATTCGAAATCGTATTCTCCAACAGTGCCATCGAACACGTCGGCTCCTGGGATCGACAGCTCGCCTTCGCGAAGGAGGTCCGACGCGTCGGGACAAAGATTTGGGTTCAGACTCCAGCGCGCGAGTTCTTCATCGAACCTCATCTCATCACGCCATTCTTTCACTGGCTGCCAAGAGGCTGGCAGCGGCTTCTCATGCGGAATTTCACGGTGCGCGGATGGATGGAGCGACCGCACCCGACGGCGGTGGAGGCGTTCCTCGATGAAGTCCGCCTGCTCACGGCAGCGGAGATGAGGATTCTGTTCCCGGATTGCACCATCCTCCGCGAGAGGTTCCTTGGCATGACCAAGAGCTACATCGCAATCCGGACCGACGCGTGAATCCTTCCTCGCCCGCCAACCTGTCAGGGCTTTTCAAGTCGCCCGTCACGCGCTCCTCGTGGGACCTGGTGACGCCGGTCGCGCTGGTGCTGCTGGGGGTGATCGGGGTGGCTTTCATCTATTCCGCCCAGCTCTCCGTGCTACAGGCCCGGGGGGCGGGTACGTCGTGGCTGCGGCAGGATTGGTTCAAGCAGATGGTGTTCCTCGGAGCGGGGGGCGTGGTTTACTACGTGGTCTCCCAGATCGACTACCGCTTCTGGCTCCGGGTCGCTCATTGGTTCTACCTCATCTGCCTCGTACCCCTGTTGATCGTGCTGATCCCCGGAATCTCCGGCGAAGCGGCGACCCGCTGGGGCGCGCAACGATGGATCCCGCTCGGGCCGTTCTCGTTTCAGCCCTCCGAAACGGCGAAGATCGCCGTGCTCCTCATCACGGCGAGCATCCTGATGCACTCGCGGATCGGCACGGTGCGGCAGTCGCTGGGCGCGCTCGCCAAATTGGCCCTTGCGGCGGGTGTACCCATGGTCCTCATTCTGCTTCAGCCCGATCTGAAGTCCGCGATCGTGCTGCCGCCGATGGTGTTCTCGATGCTCTACGTTTCCAAGCTGTCACCCCGTTTTTTCCTGGGGGCGCTCGGCGCGTTCCTTCTCCTGATCGGGGCCGTGGCTTGGGACACCACCCGCTACGTCGATTTCATGCGGGCGAACCACAAGTCGTTCTCGCGCGACAAGGGCGCCTTCGAGGAGTCGACTTGGGTGCGCCTTCCGCTGCACGACTACCAGCGCAACCGCATCCTCAGCTTCATCAACCCCGACGAGTACGACCCCAGCGGCATCGGCTGGAACCAGCGCCAGTCGCTGATCTCCGTTGGCAGCGGCGGCCTCGCGGGCAAGGGTTGGACGGAAGGCACGCAGGCCCAGCTCGGCTACCTGCCGCGCTCGGTCGCGCACAACGATTTCGTCTTCGCGGTCATCGCGGAGGAAAAAGGATTTCTGGGAAGCATTACGGTCCTAGGCCTGTTTGGGGTGGTTCTGTTCAACGGCATACGCATCGCCGGTTCCGCGAGGGACCGGCTCGGCGCCCTCATCGCCATCGGCGTGACGGCACTGTTCACGGTGCATGTGTTCGTGAACATCGCCATGACCATCGGGCTGGTGCCCATCACGGGCATACCGCTTCCCCTCATCAGCTACGGTGGCTCCTTTGTGCTCAGTTGCTGCATGCTGCAAGGACTGGTCCAGAGCGTCTGGCGCTTCCGGAGGGAGTTCGCATGAACCACCTTCCCCGCGTCACCGACCGCCCTGCCAGAATCTCCTGCGCCGCAAACACCGCACCGGGGGCCGCCATGGCAAAAACCAAAAAAACCCGCCATGAGCGAACAAACCCAACCGCAGCCCGGCGTCCCGCCGGATGTGACCAGCAAATATGACGAGGAGCTCGTCAACCCGCCCCCGCAGACGGAGGTCAAACCCGTCAGCGCCGAGGAACTGAAGGCCGGCGCCGCCGAACGCGCCAAGCAGCGCCCGCTGCTCCAGAAGATCCTCGCGGTCTTCCAGAAGGAGAAGGGCTCGTACCGCGAGCTCATCATCAACTCCGAGCCGCTCGAGAAGCGCGTCGCGCTCCTCGTCGACGGCCGCCTCGAGAAGTTCGAGATCGAGCGCGAGTCCGACAACCGCATGGTCGGCGGCA
>JACCDP010273965.1_pt1 | contig 46628 bp, 42 predicted proteins | sample 7445841 | NCBI WGS metagenome assembly JACCDP01 (sample SAMN15323441, study PRJNA562643) | freshwater metagenome | isolation source: river surface water | place: USA:Blue River Watershed | collected 2017-08-17
AACATGCAATTGTCAGACCTGGGAAATATTTCCATGTCGGCCAATATTCACACGGTTGGATTTGGTCAATTGGAACAAAGGGTGAATGATCGCTACCGCGACGATCTCAAACAATTTGACGTTTCTGCCAACATGCAGTTGGGTAAACTCCTGCCCAAACAAATAGGGTTGGAAATACCCTTCTTTGCCAATCTCTCTCAAATCATCAGTGCACCGCAATACGATCCATACGACAAAGACATTACCCTCAGAGAAAAACTAAGTTTGTACAAAAACAAAAGAGATTCGATTTTGAACGATGCAGCAGACTTCACGGGTATCAAGACATTCAACTTCACCAACGTGCGATTTGCACAAAAGCCTGATAAAAAAATCAGACTCTGGAGCATCACCAACTTTGATTTTAGCTACTCCTTCACTGAAACCAAACAACACAACCCCCTCATTGAAAACAATGAAGTCAGCAAGACACAAGGAGGCATTGGCTACAATTTTAGTACACAACCCAAATACATTGAGCCCTTTAAAAAACTGATCAAAGCAAGAACCCCCTGGCTCGATTTTATCCGCAATGTCAATTTCAATCCAACACCTTCGCTGATTGGCGTGCGCATGGACAGTCGCAGGCAGTTTGGCGCCATTCGTCCCCGCAACATCGGAGGAGGCAAATTCAAGATACCGGAAACCTATGACAAGTACTTTGTTGTTGACAGAAACTATAACATGCGTTGGGACCTTACCAAATCCATCAATTTGGATTTCAAAGCCGTTAACAACTCGAGGGTGGATGAACCTTTCGGACGACTCGATACGAAAGAGAAGAGAGACTCTGTGATGCGCAATCTGTTCAAAGGGGGCAGGAACACGCTCTATACCCAAAGCGCCGACCTTACCTACAATGTTCCCACCACTGCATTCCCCTTGTTGGATTGGACAACCCTGAACCTGGCCTACAGAAGCACCTACAATTGGGTGGGAGCCTCAAGATTGGCGGTTAACCTGGGAAACACCATCCAAAACAGCGGACAGACCGGAGCAACTGCAGAGTTGAATTTCACCCAACTCTATAGCAAATTCAAAGTATTGAGAAAACTGGATGAGGCCAATGTAGATCCGGGACAAGTGAGTCCTGTTGCGCAAGGTGAGATCAGCGAAAGCAGAAAAGCCAAGATCAAAAAAATTAGAAATAAAATTGCCAAGCTGAACAAAGCACTGGAAAAATCACTCAAAGCAAAAAACATCAAGCGCAAGGATAGCTTGCAGCTAACTGCCAGTACCCAGAAAAAAATCAAATCCCTTGAAGACCGTATTTCCAAATTAGAGATTCCAAAAAATAAAAAACAGCAACAGGATGCGAATCTTTCCGATTTGGAAAAAGGAGCCCTCCGGATATTGACAGCTGTAAAAAGAGTAGGGGCAACATACAATGAAGGGGGAACGACGCTGCTACCCGGCTATACTGACAGCACAAGGTTCTTTGGACAAAACTGGAACAGCATGTCACCGGGCATGGACTTTATATTGGGCAAACAAAAAGATGCAAACTGGCTGCAGGAAATTTCCAAAAAAGGATTGATCACCAAGGATCCCATGCTGAACAATCTCTTCCTTCAAAACTACGAGCAGAAATTGAACATAACCGCTCAGGTTGAACCGGTGAGAGACCTGCTCATCGATCTGAACCTTGACCGTTCACTCAACAAAAATTATTCTACCCTGTTCAAAGACACCCTGGGTACAGGCAATTTCAACGCACTGAATCCCTATGCTGGCGGCGGTTTCAGCATCAGCTACATCTCTTTCCAGACACTCTTTGGAAAATATGATCCCAACAATACCAGCGCCACCTTCAAACAATTCGAAAGCAACCGACAGATCCTTTCAAAACGACTGGGTGAAAGCAATCCCTATAGCAAAGCAGTGGGTACAGATGGGTATTACAAAGGATATGGACGCTATGCCCAAGATGTTTTGGTGCCTGCGTTCCTGTCTGCCTATACCAAAAAAGACCCGAACACGATCAGCCTCCTGAACACAGGAGAGACCGGATCCGTCAAAACCAATCCATTCAAAGGCTATATGCCCAAACCCAACTGGCGTTTGACCTACAATGGTCTTAGCAGAATGGAATCCATGCAGCAATACTTTACCAACTTCACAGTGAGCCATGGATACAATTCAACATTGAGCATGAACAGCTTCAATTCTGCCTTGTTGTTCCAAGATACTTTGCTCTTTGGATTTCCATCCTTTGTAGATACCATATCCGGAAACTTTGTCCCTTATTTCCTGGTACCCAACCTGCTGATCTCTGAGCAGTTTGCTCCATTGATCGGTATTGACTTTTCAACACCAACACAACTGTCCGGTGGATTTGAATACCGCAAATCCAGGCAACTCAGCATGAGCCTGTTGGATTATCAATTGAGTGAGGTAAGGTCTACTGAAATCAGGCTGACCATGCGTTGGAGAAAGAGAGGCATCAACCTTCCCTTTAACCTCAACTTCAGCAAGAAAGATGCGAATGGCGCCAGTACCAATGATATTTCGTTTGCCCTGGAATACAGCGTAAGAGATGATATCAATTCCAACTCAAGACTGGACCAGTCCAATGCGTTTGCGACAGGCGGACAAAGGGTAGTGAGCATCAAGCCAACGATAGATTGTGTGCTGAGCAATCGTGTAAACATTCAGCTCTATTTTGATCAGAGAAGACTCAGTCCATATGTCTCCAATTCAGCTCCTTCTGTAAATACCCGTGGAGGGGTGCAGATCAGAATCTCGCTTGCTCAGTAGTGCGATGCAAATAAAAACTGTTGGGTTGAGCAGTACAGGTCATCACAATACTGTTCAAACAAACATGTTCCGGCAATGTGGTAACATAATGAATTGTTTCGGCAACGTCCGGTGCATATAGGGGCTTGAAACCGGCATATACAGCATCTGCTTTTTCTTTGCTTCCCTTGAACCTGACCAGGGAGAATTCTGTATCAGCAGCTCCTGGATGGATGGCTGTCACTTTGATACGGTGTTGAACCAGGTCAATGCGCATGGACTGGCTCAGTGCCTCAACAGCATGCTTGGTGGCACAATACACATTGCCCCTTTCATAGACTTCTTTTCCGGCTGTAGAACCGATGTTGATGATATGACCTTTTTTGTTGTTGATGAATTCAGGGAGAACTGCCTTGGTTACATAGAGCAAGCCTTTTACATTGGTATCAATCATGGTATCCCAATCATCGATACTGGCCTCATCAAACAAGTCCCTCCCCAAGGCCAGTCCCGCGTTGTTAACCAATATGTCCAACCCTTTCAAAACAGGATTGTTGGAAAGCGCATTGAATACGGCTTGCCTGTCTTGTACATCAAAAGAAAGGACATGCACTACAACAGCATATCGGCTGGTGAGATCTGCTTGCAAAGACTTCAAGCGATCCTCTCTTCTTCCTGTGATGATCAATTCATGACCTTCTTTTGCAAATCTTTCTGCGGTTGCCTTCCCAAAACCGGATGTTGCCCCGGTGATCAATATCTTTTTCATATCGTTAAATTTCAAATCCCCTTACCTTCTTTGTTCTTCATCCTTTGAACTTCTTCTTACTACACTCCTTTCCCCTCTTCTTATCGTATCAACGTACTCTGCCCCTTTCGAAACACAGAATTTCCAAGGTAGTCAATCCCCAGCGCATGCCATACAAAAGATTCATTCCCCTGGTCACGACCTTTGTATACGCCATTCCAACCTTTGCCGATCTCATCGGTACTGAAAACCATTTCACCATAGCGGTTGTAGACTTTGAAATACACCAGCTGAGCAATGCCAACCGGAATGGGGATTAGAAGGTCATTGAGGTTATCATCATTCGGCGTAAAGGCGGTAGGCACAAATATTTCAGGGGGTGTTTTATAGATCTTGACATTGACTGTATCGAAGGCATAACATCCCTCACGGGTGGAAACCCTGACGATATACCTGATATCATCATTGAGCTTTGCAATCGGATCCGGAATAGTGGGATTGCTCAAAAAGGAGGCTGGAGACCAATTATAAATGGCGCCGCCCGTTGCCAGCAGTTGAAGGGGTTGGCCAATGACCGCAACAGTATCTCTTCCTGCAAATGCTTTAACCTGTGGAATGACAGTCACCCTAACTGTATCATACGTAGGCTTGGGACAACCTTTGTTTTCATATACTTCCACTGCATAATCAGTGGTTGCATAAGGAGTGGCTATGGGGAACTGTGCCGTCTGGTCATCCAACGTATTGCCAGGATACCAAAGATACTTTGAACCGCCCCTGGCAGAAAGTCGCACCTTGTCACCGAAGCATATGGAAGTATCAGCCCCTGCAAATGCTACCGGATAGGGAACCGTGGTTACCAAAAAACCATCATTGGCCTGACACAACCCAATATTTGCCAAAGCTGAAATACGGGTGGTTCCGGTGGGTTTGGCCCAAGTTAATTTTGCTGTGGGATTGCTGACCATGGGAGCAGGACTCCAGGAATAGGTTACCGCATCCGATACCGGCCTCAATGGGATACTATCCCCCAAACAAATGGTGGTGTCATTGCCGGCTTTCAGAGAAACATAAAGCTTGACATCCACCAATACAGAAGCTGTATTCTCACAACCCGGTGCCTGTCGGAGGGTAACCGTATACCGGGTGGGTACATCTGGACTCACCAGCGGATTGGATACACCGGTATTGCTGATCATATAATTGGGTGACCAGGAAAAAATACCAGAGCCAATCGCGGTAAGACGCAGTGTATCAATTGAACAGATCACCGTGTCGTTGGGAACGATAAGGCTGGGCTTGTCTCCTACCGATATTTGTTGAACAATGGTATCGGAGCAACCAAGGCTATTGCCTACAATGAGTGAAACGGAATAGTTTCCGTTTTGTGTAAAGGTATAGGCGGCAGCAGATGTATTGGCTGTGTCATTCGTTGCATTAGCATTGCCAAAATCCCATTTCCACTTGTCGACTTGCCCAAAGGCCGAAGTTGAATTATCCTTGAAAGTATAAGGAACCCCGTTACAAGCATCCACAACCGTAAACGCCGGAACAAATCCAGGATATATTTTTGCGATGGCGGTTGCAGTATCTGAGCATTTATCGTTTTTGTTGGTGATCAGACTTATGGTATAGTTTCCGGGAGCAGGAAATGTAAAGGCAGGATTGGGCAAATTGGAAACATCGGTACTGCTGTTGGCAATACCAAAATCCCAGTCGTAGGATTTGATGATGGGACTGTTGGATTTGTTGAAAAAATTCAGGGTAAGGCCATCGCAGGTGATATAAGTGGGCTCAAGGTCTGCGGCCGCAACCTGACAATTGGCAACTTTTAAATGAAGGTCTTTCCGGTGCACATTGATCATCATCCCGTTTCTGGTTTCTACCACAGCAACCGTGATCACATAAATTCCGGCATTGGGTGCTGTTCCCGAGATCATTCCAGTAGCCGGATTGATGAGAACATCCGGACCCAGTGGTTGTGCAGCGGTAAAACCAAAATTGTAGCTAACACTGGAGTAAGGCGGAGGTGTTGCAGTTGCAGGTGCTGGTGTTTGTGTTGAACCACCCAAATACGCCTCTTCAAATCTGTATGTCAAGACATCTCCATCAACATCGATTGAACCAAAATCGTATTTGAAATAGCTATTGGCACAGATCACAACAGTGTCAGATGTTTTAAAAACAGGACTGCTGTTATTGGTGGCTGACTGAAGTTGGGCAGTACCGGGAATGGTCGCGGAATAGGTTGCGCCGGCAGCGGCTGAATTCATAAGATTGAAGATGCCATCGATTCGACAACAACGCTGATACGCAACCGTATATCCATTGTTGGTGAAAGGCAGTTCAATTTCAAAAGAGTAATTGCCTACCTCATAGCAGATTCTAGGGGGATTGCTGATGCAAGGATCAGGGGTTGTAAGGGTTATTACATCGGTGCGTTCCAGGGGAACCGATTTTACAACAAAAGGTGTGGAGCTGCCATTCGCATAAACACTGATCGATGCGTTGGGGTCCAGCTTTGCACCATCCGTGTCACAATCACGGTACATCTTGAACATGATCAGGTAGCGACCGCTGTTACTCACAGTGCCTGGCCCCAGGTATTTGTAACTCATCTCCCCTCCGGCAATATGCTTGGCAGTTGCAGGAAGGAACATCAGAAGAAATGCCAACAAATTGAATAGAATCCTCAAATCAATAAGCTTTTGGGCTGACCATGTGCCATAAAATTAAAGTTTTGTTTTGGCAATCGCCCATAACAGGAAAACTGTTTATCGCCTAATCATGGCTTTAACATCTTTTTATCAGCCCTCGAGAGCATCCATGACCGATAAGACAACAAGGCCAAGAGTGGATAGAGGGAATAATTGATCATGCCTGTATAGATCAATGCTATTGTCATGAGTACGATGATGAGCAAGCTGTACAGCTGCAAGTATTTCCTGACAAAAAATGCATTTTTATTTTTTACAAATGCCAGAACCAGGTTGAAGGGCATGGCCCACAAGAGATTCAGGTTCTTGCTAAAACTTTGATGGTCTGTGCCAACCCACATGAACAACAATACACATCCCAAGAAACCTGTCAGGATGAAAAGGAAATGATCCGACAAAATCTGCCCTCTTGATTGGCCAAAAAAGGAAGGCATCAACCCTATAAGCGCTACAAGAGTAAACACAAAAAGAGGGGATTGCCAAAACGGCGTTTCTCTTACGGCAGGTTGGGCATCGGCAAGCGCAATGGATTCTTCCTGAATCAGTTTTTTTCCATTGAAGGTTCCCAAGGAAGCACCCTTTGCCAAATAATCAGGAAGAAACATAGCATCCATGGCATCCATGGGTTTGTCTGCTCCCACACCCAACAAAAGATCAATGCCCAACTTTGTCCATGGCATTTCGGCACGGTCCAGATAGCCATGCAAATGATCCCGGAAAGTTCTGCCGTAGGTAGTAAATACCTTGGGTTGCAAGGGATGATCTGTGTTTTTTCTGAACAAGATATCCCTCAAACGTGTAGTACAATTGTCATAGAGAAAATCATACTTGTAATATCGATTCTCTTCTCTGACATTTTCAAACATGAATTGTTGCCACTCCTTTTTTTCTTTAGCGCTGAGTTTCAAAACCTGTTCGATGACACCTCGTTTGAAATAACTGTATTCAAAAAGGAAATCTTGGTAACTGGACTGACTCAGGAAATACATCAGTTTCCCTCTCACAAACTTGGTATAGAAGTCAGGATCACTGAAATCAAAAGTTCCGTAATTGTACACCACATCGGTACCTGCTGCACTGTCAACTATTCTCAGGGCATTGTGACCGAAAATGGAATATAGTTCAGCCCCTGGTGTGCAGGTTAGCAAACTGATGCGCAAGGCACTGCTGTCCCGTTCTGCCCTGGAGGTCATATGCAGGCATAGCATAAAAAAGATGAGCAGTTTGATCCTCATGAATGGCGGCTTGCTTATCGGCTGTAATTAGGGGCTTCTTTGGTAATCGCTACATCATGGGCATGGCTTTCTCTGATACCGGCATGGGTGATCTTGATGAATTGTGCCTTTTGCAATTCCGCAATATCTTTTGCGCCACAATATCCCATACCCGCTCTGAGTCCACCCACAAACTGTGTAATCACTTCTGCCAGATTGCCCTTGAAAGGAACCCTTCCTTCGATTCCTTCAGGAACCAGCTTCTTAATGCCTTCTTCCACATCCTGGAAATAACGGTCACTGCTGCCTTGTTGCATGGCCCCTATAGAACCCATGCCTCTGTATTGCTTGAATTTTCTTCCTTCGTAGATAATGGTCTCACCTGGGCTCTCTTCGACACCTGCAAATACAGATCCCATCATGACAGTAGAAGCACCAGCCGCCAACGCCTTTACAAAATCCCCCGTATAACGAATGCCTCCATCAGCGATGACCGGTACATTCATTTTTTTCAGGGCTGCGGAAGCCTCTAAGATAGCCGTGATCTGAGGCACACCGGCACCTGCTACAATACGGGTGGTACAAATTGAACCGGGTCCAATACCCACCTTCACACAGTCGGCACCGGCGGTGGCCAATGCCTTGGCCCCTGCTGCTGTTGCTACGTTGCCGGCGATGATCCGGAGATTTTTGAAATTCTTTCTGAGTAGTTTCAGCGAATCGATCACCCCCTGTGTGTGTCCGTGTGCACTATCCAGGCAAACCACATCCACACCAATCTGCTGCAAAGCTGCGGTACGATCCAACATATCCCTGGTGATCCCCAATGCTGCACCTACCCTGAGTCGCCCGAATTCATCCTTGACGGCATTGGGATGGCTGTGCAACTGAAGAATATCACGGTAGGTAATCAGTCCTATCAGCTGTCCATTTTTCTTGACAACCGGCAGCTTTTCAATTTTATAATTCTGGAGGATTTTTTCTGCCTTTTTCAGGTCCGTCCCCTCAGGTGCTGTGACCAGGTTCTGGCTAGTCATTACTTCACTGACCTTCCTGTTTTTGTTGGTTTCAAATCGGAGATCGCGATTGGTTAAAATACCTACCAGTTTGTTGGCATTGTTCACAATCGGAATTCCTCCGATACGGTTTTCCTTCATCAGCTTGAGCGCGTCGGCAATGATGGCATCTTCATGCAGTGTCACCGGATCGATGATCATGCCACTCTCACTTCGCTTCACCTTTCTCACCTGTTCGGCCTGTTGCTCTATGCTCATGTTCTTGTGCAGGATGCCGATACCACCAACCCTTGCCAAGGCAATGGCCAGGGTAGCTTCTGTTACCGTATCCATGGCTGCGGAAAGCAGCGGAATATTGAGGGCGATGTCGCGGGTGAGTTGTGTACTGATGTTCACTTCCCTGGGAAGGACATTGGAATATGCCGGAACCAGGAGTACGTCATCGAAGGTCAGGCCTTCACCAACAAACTTGGGGGATGATACTGTTCTTGTTGCCATATGCGAAGATAGAAAAAAATTACAATTTCCCTTGGGTGGGGATAACCGCATAGGCCTTTCCGGGTAAGACATGCAGGACGCCCTTGAGCTCAAGCGACAACAAAATGGCGGCCAGCATACTGGATCGCATGCCAGCACTGTCCTGCAATTGATCGATCGACAGGGTGTCGAACGCTGCAATAAGATTGTATATCCTTTCCTCTTCCTCGCTCAGTTCCGGAAAAAGAGATCGTTGTTGAGGCAAACTGTTTTTTGTTGCTGAATGCCAATTCATGGATTCGAGAAGATCCCAGCCTGTGCTGATCAATTGTGCCTGGTGGTTGCGGATCAAGTGATTGCAACCCTTGCTTTGCAAATCGGTAGCCTTACCCGGAAAGGCAAAGACATCGCGGTTATAACTGTTCGCAATACCAGCCGTAATCAGACTCCCGCCTCTCTCTCCACTTTCTACCACCACTACCGCATCGCACAAGCCGGCAACGATCCTGTTCCTTTTGGGGAAATTTTGTTTTTCTGGTTTTGTACCCTGCCAGCATTCCGTGAGCAAGCCACCGTTGGAAACCATGGCCAAAGCCATGGCCCTGTTGGCAGCGGGATAGATCTTGTCAAGACCGTGTGCCAATACCCCAATGGTTGACATTCCCATGTGCATGGCTTCCCTATGCGCTATGGTATCGATCCCATAGGCCAACCCACTGACGATCAAAACATTTTCTCCTGCCAAGGAGGCCATCAGTTCTACCACTCTTTCCTTTCCATAGGTCGTAGGAGAGCGGGTTCCAACCACGCCGAGGATTCTTTGCTGATGAAGCGGCACATTCCCTTTATAAAAAAGCAAATGCGGTGCATCATGGCACTGATCCAGTCGATGAGGATAGTTCTCAGTACCCCTGACGATGATTTCAATGCCATTCTTCTGGGCAAAAAGAATTTCTCTTTCACTGCGCTTGGGATCATGGCCTTCCAGAATAGACAGGGCTCTTATGGCCCCAATGCCCGGGATGGCTTCCAGTTGCTTTCTGCTCATCTTGAACACAGCTGTTGCACTGCCTGCATAACTGATCAATTGGGATATATGCACATCACCAATATGAGGTATCCTCACCAGTGAAAGATTGTCCCTTAACTCATCATCCGTCATCATGCCAATCAAAAGAACAAGTTAGGGCCATGAAAAAACAAACGGCCGTGTAAAACAACGGGTTTCAAGGAGAATATGCTGTGAATCTCTTGGGTAAAATCACTTGTTTTCCATCACCAACAATTCAGTCCGCCTGTTCAAGGCCCTGCCTTCTGGTGTTGTATTGTCGGCGATTGGTTTTGTGGATCCGTATCCGACCGACTTCAAACGATCTGCTTCAATTCCTTGTGTGACAAGATAGTCCACCACCCGCTTCGCTCTCGCCGTAGACAACAGCTGGTTGTCGCTGGCCTTGCCAATGGTATCAGTATGCCCACTGATCTCAATCTTCACTGCAGGATTTTCTTTCATCAGGCTGACCAATTTTCCAAGTTCCACCAAAGACTCCTGAAGCAGGTCTGACTTACCTGTTTCAAATAAAATATTGTGCAGCACAACCTTGGCACCGGTAGCAAAGGGCTTCAGGGGAATATCCAGCTGAAAGTGGGATCTGCCGGTAGCATCTCCCAATACAAATCGGGCAGAATGAAAAAGATATCCTTTTTTGTTTACACTGAATGCATATGTCTTGCCCACAGGCAAAGTGGCCAGGTATTGGCCTTCTTCATCAGACTGCACCTGTGAGACCATTCTTTTGGTATCCAGGTCGATCAACTCAATGACCGCCGACAATCCCTTACCGGTAATGCTGTCAAAAACTTTTCCCTGAACCCATGTAGTGGGTAGTGGTCGCAGATTGGGTCTTAGTTCAAAATGATAGATATCCATCCCTCCCCTGCTGTCCTCACGATCGCTTGCATAATAGGCCCAACGTCCATCAGCGGTAACGGTCAATGTACTTTCATTGTGGATGGTATTGATGGGAAACCCAAGGTTGAAAGGCTTTGCAAATCCATCGGATGTTCGCTTTGTCAGGTATATATCCTCTCCGCCATAACCGGGGTGCCCATTAGAGGTAAAATACAATGTCTGGTTATCGGCATGCATAAAGGGACCTGTCTCATCCCCCGCAGTATTGATGGAAGGCCCCAGGTTGATGGCTTCCGACCATTTGCCGTTGGCCAATAAGCGGGAAACATAAAGATCAATTCCTCCATATCCGCCCGGACGATCAGATGAAAAATAAAGCTCGGTTTTATCGGGAGACAAACAAGGCGCTGATTCCCAGAATTCAGAATTCACTTTGGGGCCAGCATTCATCCTGGCACTCCATCCTTCATTCGTTAAAATGGAAAGGTAAATATCAAAATTCCCATAACCTTCTTGGTATTGCCCTGTATAGACCAGCCATTTGCCATCCTGTGAAATCTGTTGTGCTCCCTCTTTCATGGGAGTGTTGATTTGTCCCGGCAATGGGATAGCGGCATTCCATTTCCCATTCTTTTTGGAGGAAGCATAAAAATCCTCATCCGTCCCGCCCCTCACTTTTCGGGTAACGATGATCTGTTGTTGGTCGATGGTGAGGGAAGGAAAGTATTCTGACAAAGGGCTGTTGACTGAATCGCCTTCGTTGATGACAATCAATTCGATGGGAAAGCTGTCGAGCTTTTGCCTTTCCAATGCAAAAAGGATGCATTTTTTTCTATAGTCGGCTGATTTCCTGGATGCAGGACTCAGTCCTGGTAAAGAAAGAAAACTGTTGATGGCATTGAGCGCTTCAGCAAAGTTTCCTTTGCCCATCAAGTTGATGGCATAGGGAAGATGATATTGTTTTGTATAATCTGGGTCTGCTGCAAATGCTTGTTGATATGCCTCGATCGATTGATTGTATTTTTTGAGTTCCCCGAGGATTCCTGCTTTTGACAATTGTGCATCCAAAAAAGCAGGATACAACTGCAATGCCTTGTTGACAAGATCGAGGGATGCTGCATATCGTCCCTGATCGGCTGCATTCATTGCTTGATCATACAATGCCTTTGCCTTTTTGGGCACTTTGTTAGGATCGTAGTGCTGTGCTCCTGCCAGAAGAGTAGCCAGGAGAAAACATATGGTCAGCCAAATCTTCATCAGGGTATGTTGATGAACTTATGGGTTTGCAATGACAAGATCCAACGGGGATTGGATTGAATATACTCTATGATCAATGGCAACATCTCATCAGACTTGCTCCATTCAGGCTGAAGATAGAGCATGCAATCTGGTCCTACTGATTGGGCATTTTCTTCGGCCCAGGCAAAATCAGATTTATGGTAAACAACCACTTTTAATTCATGTGCAACGGACAACATGGAGGGCAAAGGAGCCTTGAATTTTTTGGGAGAGACACAGATCCAATCCCACTGCCCACTCAGGGTATGCGCCCCCGAAGTTTCAACATGGGTTCTGATTCCTTTTTCTTGAAGCCCTTGTGTCAAAGAATCCAAGTTGTGCATGAGCGGCTCCCCGCCGGTGATCACAGCTATTCTCACACCCGACTCAAGAACCCGGTCTACCATCTCTTCTATGCTCACTTGTGGATGTTGGGTTGCATCCCAACTCTCTTTCACATCACACCAAACACATCCCACATCACATCCTCCCAATCGAAGAAAATAACTGGCTTGACCGGTATAGCGTCCTTCCCCCTGCAGGGTGCAGAAATGCTCCATCAAAGGCAAAGATGTTTGGATCGAGGATGTCATGGATCAATCTTTGGCAGCGCAGGCCTTGAAGGTATTCATCATGAGAGCAGCGATGGTCATTGGGCCTACTCCACCGGGAACAGGAGTGATATAACTGCACTTGGGTGCAACTGCATCAAAATCCACATCACCCTTTATGGTAAAACCTGATTTTTTGGAAGGATCTGCCACGCGGGTGATGCCTACATCCACCACTACCGCTCCTTCTTTCACCATGTCTGCCTTGAGAAACTCAGGCTTTCCCAGCGCAGCGATGAGGATGTCTGCCTGCAAACAAATTTCTTTGAGATTGGGGGTATGGGAATGACAAACTGTAACCGTGCAATTGCCTGGATATTCATTTTTGCTCAACATGATGGAAATGGGTCTTCCCACAATGTTGCTGCGACCAATGACCACAGCATGTTTGCCGATGGTATCAATTTCGTAATGTTCCAACAGCAAAAGAATTCCATAAGGAGTTGCAGGATAGAAGGCAGGAAGTCCTTGTACCATTCGGCCTACACTTTCCGGATGAAATCCATCTACATCCTTGGATGCCAGGATGGTCTCAATAACCTTGCGTTCTTCAATGTGTTTGGGGAGGGGCAACTGAACCAGGATGCCATCCACATCAAAATCATCATTCAGCTCATTGATCTTGAAGAGCAGGTCATTTTCTGAAATATGTTCATCGAGTCGGATCAAAGTGGATTTAAATCCGATCTCGGCGCAGGATTTGACTTTTGAACCCACATAAGTTTCACTGGCGCCATTGTTTCCAATGAGGATGGCCGCAAGGTGTGGAACTTTTTTACCCTCTTGTACTCTTTCTTCTGTGAGAACTTTCAAACGGTCTTTCACCGATTGAGAAACTATTTTTCCGTCGAGCAATTGCATAAAACAAAGGTACGCCTGTGAAAAATGACACCCAAAAATGATGTTTCCTCCATGATGCAGGAAATGCGCAAGATCATCTTTGTGCGATGAAATGGATCATCTTGACCTTGATGCTGGTTCCACTGCTTTTATTGGGACAAGGGTTTCGTGAGCATGGAGCAATTGCATGGCATGAAATCATGATTCTGCGCCAGTCGAACAGTCATTCGGTTTTTCATCCAAAGCTGACTGAAATGGCTGCATCCCCTTCAGAGAAACAATGGCTGCTTGCAGGCAGCAATCCTTTTATGATCAAGGGACTAACCCGCTTGGCTATGCATGGGTACCAAAACCTCGAGCATGCCGCATGGGGCTTGTCAACCCACCTGCAGGGTGGGGGTCCTGTTAACAGCATCAGTCTATCAGTAGACTATTCTCAAATGATTTCCTCCCATCTGGCTCTAGGACTGAAAATACAGGGCAGTGCCAACCAATGGCAAGGCTATGCACCGCAAAAAAGTGGCGGAATCACAGGCAAGCTACTATACAGAATCAGTCCTAATACTGCCTGGACATCTAGTATCAGCCTTGACAAGAGCGGGACAAAAGGATTCGGTTCAATCCGGAAAAGCTGGACTACCGGCATAGGACATACCTTAAGCAAAGAACTGTTCATCGCCATTCAACTGGAAAAAGAAGATGACCGGGATCCTGTTTTGCAAATGCTGCTGGATTGGAAACTGGATACAAGGTTTGGCCTGCAGGGAGGCATTAACATCGCCTCCGGAAACATGATGCTGGGAGGGTACCATGATGGAAACCACCAAAGGAAGGGATTGATCGTCAGCTATCATCCTTTGCTCGGGTATGGAATCGAAATATTCTTCTGCCATGGATGGAACTAAAATAATGGTTGCCCTCTTGTTGATTGTGAAGGCTGGCTCTTCTATCGCCCAGGAAGAACATGAACAAGCATGGGAACAGGCTGCCGCCAGCGGGGAGGCAGGCGCTTCATTGGACTGGGACCCTCCAGGGCAACAACGTTTCAATGTCAATACCATCACTGAAGATCAATTGACATCCCTGCAATTGCTCCATCCCATTCAGGTAAAAAATTTTCTAGCGTACAGAAAAAAATATGGCGACTTTATCAGCCTCATGGAGCTGCAGGCCATTCCCTCCTGGGACATTCCCATCATCCATCAACTATTGCCCTACCTGAAACTCCCTACAACACTTCCCTTGGCACCGGAACTTCAACAAAGATTCAAGGAAGGTACCCATAGACTGCTCTACAGAACTGCCGGCAAATGGGAAACAGACAGCTCCCGATACATTGAAACCAGTCAACTGCTCAACCATCGTTTCCAATTCAGGGATCTTTTACAATGGGGATTCACCCTTGAAAAAGATGCTGGGGAGAGAAAGATTCCTGACCATGTTTCAGGCTATGCCAGCATCGGCAACAAGGGTATCATCAAAAAAATCGTACTGGGGGATTTTACGGTGAACATGGGACAGGGACTGATCCACTGGCAGGGATATGCTTTGGGGCAAAGCAACAACCTGGTGACAGGATACAGGCAGGGAGCGCTGTTCAGGCCGCATACCGGAACGGATGAAAACAGGTTTCACAGAGGGTTGGCCATCAGCCTGCAAAAAAAGAACTGGGAATTCTCAGGATTTATTTCTTCACAAAAAATAGATGCAAGACTCACTGAAGACAGTTTGGCAAAGATCCTGTGGGCAAGTACGATACAAACCAGTGGACTTCACCGGACTACCAGTGAACTGGCTGGACGGAAATCCCTTCGATGGCAATCGCTCGGTGGGAGGATCCGGTACCTGCATCAACAACATACCAGCACTTTGAATTTTATATACCATGCTTTTGGAAATCCCTTGCTAAAGGAACCAACGCCCTACAATCTTTATGCCATGAGGGGAAGGTCATTCCCACTGCTTAGCATCGACCACAGCTTTTTCAGCAAATGGGGTTTCTTTTTTGCAGAAACGGCTGTTAAACCAATGGAGGCCATTGCCTTTATTGGCGGTTGGATGAAAAGCCTTGATGCAAAATTTGACCTCTCCCTTTCCGGAAGGATGATTGCAAAAACCTTTGCAGCCTTTCAATCCAATAGCCTGACCACCAGTGGTGAAAGCAAAGATGAAAAAGGTTTTTTTGTGAACTTCAACTTCCATCCCCATCCGCAACACCAACTGGATGGATACCTGGATCGATTTCAAAAAATAGCCCTCGGTTATGGCAATGATGGAATCCAATATGGAAAGAGGCTTACCCTTCAATACAAATGGGTTCCACAAAAGAAATTGGAATTTTATGTCAGGTGGACGCATGGGATGAAAAACCAAAATGAACGAAACGCAGCCAGCAAATCCAATCTCCTTCCTTTTGCCACAACTGATCAATGGCGAAGTCATTTTTCCTGCAAACCCAATATGGTCTGGATGATCCGAATCAGAAATGAATGGACGCGTTTATTGATACCCTCGAAACCGGCAGAAACAGGCTATTTGCATTATGCTGAGATCATCTATGCCCCTCCCCTCAAAAAAATATCGCTAAGCCTCAGGGCCAGTTCTTTTGTAACAGGTGGATATGCCACAAGAATCTATGCTTATGAAAGGGATCTGCTTGGATATTTTTCAGTTCCGGCCCATGATGGAAAAGGATCCAGGTACTATGCCCTTCTCCAATACAAATGGAGAAAAGGTCACACGGTTGCAGGAAAAATAATTTTCGACCAGAGAAAAGGTGAAGCGCAAACGAACTGGCGTTTGCAATGGATCTGGGAACCCTAAAGACTATTGCTCAAAGAATATATCTTTGTTGGCTCAATTACATGTCATGAGCGAACAACAACCGAACAACCAATTGAACCTGGAGATATCAGAAGAAGTGGCAGAAGGTCAATACGCCAACCTTGCCATCATCACCCATAGTCATGCTGAATTTGTGGTGGACTTTGTGAATGTGATGCCAGGTACGCCCAAGAGCAGGGTCAAATCCCGCATCATCCTGACACCACAACATGCCAAGAGGTTGTTGAACGCCCTGGAGGACAATCTTCAGAAATTTGAGGAGGCACACGGGCAGATAAGGGATTATGAAGAGGTACAGATACCTTTCCAATTTGGCGGTCCCGCAGCCCAAGCCTAAGTCTATTAGCTAAAAGATTCTACAGGAATCGTTTTGTTGATTTTACCAATCAACCCTTGTAATACTTTACCAGGACCCACCTCCGTGAAACTGGTGGCGCCATCTGTGATCATGGCCTCGATTGTTTGTGTCCACCTGACCGGACCCGTCAACTGATCGATCAGGTTTTGCTTGATCTTTTCGGGATCAGTTACAGCTTTGGCCACAACGTTTTGATAAACCGGGCAACTGGGACGATGAAAACTGGTATTGAGAATAGCATTGGCCAATTCTTCTCTTGCAGGTTCCATGAGGGGTGAATGGAAAGCACCTCCTACAGGAAGCTTCAATGCGCGTTTTGCCCCTGCTGCTTTCATGCGCTCGCAGGCAATGTCGATTCCTGCATTGGAACCGGAAATAACCAATTGACCCGGACAGTTATAATTGGCCGGAACAACAAGCTCACCTGTTTCAGCTGTAATTTCTGTACAGATCTTTTCTGCAACATCTTCAGCAAGGGCCAATACCGCCGCCATGGCAGATGGATTGGCTTCGCAGGCCTTTTGCATGGCCTGTGCCCTTATGCTCACCAATTTGAGCGCATCTTCAAAGGGCAGGGTACCATTGATGACCAAGGCCGTGAATTCCCCCAGTGAATGTCCCGCCACCATATGAGGTGTTGCTCCTTCGATCATTTTATAAGCGATTACTGAATGCAGGAAAATGGCAGGCTGTGTGACTTTCGTCTGTTTCAGGTCTTCCTCTGTTCCACTGAACATGATATCAGAAAGCCTGAATCCTAAAATTTCATTGGCTGTTTCAAAGAACCTCCTGGCAAAGGCATTGCCATCATAATGATCCTTACCCATACCTGGAAACTGGGAACCCTGACCTGGAAAAACATACGCCTGTATCATATTGCCACTTGAGCCCGCAAAGGTAAAAAAACTGCCTGAGTTAACCTTGCCTTTTCATACATAAAAAAGTAAAAGAATTATAAACATTATGAAATGTTTATATATGCATCTAATTGTAAACGATGATTTAGAAAATGTATCCTCCTCACTGTACAGTAAAATCAATGCAGCTTGGAACCGATCAATCGGATGAATTCGCTTCTTGATTCATTTTTTTCAAACTCTCCCCAAAAAGCTGAAGTGGTGGTAACAGAATTTTGCTTTTGTACCCCCCTCATCATCATGCACAGGTGAGACGCCTCAATAACGACGGCAACACCAATGGGATCCAGGGTATCCTTGATCGCATTGAGGATCTGGCTGGTCAGTCGCTCCTGAACTTGAAGACGACGGCTGTAGGTATCCACCACGCGGGCAATTTTACTCAATCCAGTGATCCAGCCATTGGGGATATAGGCTACATGGGCCTTGCCAAAGAAAGGAAGCATATGGTGCTCACAGAGACTAAACAATTCAATGTCCTTCACAATGATCATCTCGCTTACATCCTCATGAAATTTTGCAGAATTCAAGATGGCCTTGGGATCTATCTGATATCCCTGTGTCAGGTACTGCATGGACTTGGCCACCCGCTCAGGCGTTTTCAGCAATCCCTCTCGCTGCGGATCTTCTCCCAGCAAGGCAATGGACTCTCTGTAATTTTCGATCAAACCTGATGTGATCTTGTCTTCGAACTGCTCAACTTTGGTATATGCCATATGGGAGAATTGAAAATTTATACAACCGGGAACTCAACAAAATTTCTGGGCGTCTCATATAAACGGATCTGCAAGGACAAATGTTCGGATATCAATGGCCTCAGGATCTTAAAGATGACAATGGCAATGTTCTCTGCAGTAGGATTCAGGCTCTTGAACTCTGAAACATCCTGGTTCAGGTTCTTGTGATCGAATCTTTGTAAAACATGATCAGAGATGAGGTCTGACAAAACTTTCATGTCCATCACATAGCCCGTTTCAGGATCGACTTCACCCGTTACCTTCACCACTAAGACATAATTGTGACCATGATAATTGGGCAAATTGCATTTCCCGAAAACCCTTTCATTTTTCTCCGCATCCCAGGCAGGATTGTGCAACCGGTGCGCTGCATTGAAATGTTCTTCTCTGAATACTGAAACCAATTCCCCCATCTGCAATAATAGCTTTCAGGGAATAACGCAGGAAGTTTTAAATTGTTTAAATCTCAAAAAGTTATTCCCCAAAATATTCAACAAAGATACGGGGAGTCTCAACCAATTTGATGCAATGGAGGGATGTTCCAGCCGGAATATGGGGCTCAAGCTGGTTCCAGATGGCGTAAACCAGGTTTTCAATGGAGCACATTTTATCCTTCATGAAGGGCACATCCAGGTTTAAGTTCTTGTGGTCCAAAACATCCACTACATACTGTTTGATGATGCCACTCAACAGCTTGGCATCCACAACAAAGCCGGTATCGGGATTTGGGCTGCCTTTTACGGTAACATACAATTCAAAATTGTGTCCATGCCAGTTTTCGTTGGCACATTTTCCAAATACCTCCTCATTTCTCTCTTTGCTCCATGAGGGGTTGTACAGCTTATGGGCTGCGTTGAAATGTTCCTTCCTTGTTAGATAAAATACCGGCATAATCAAATTGGGTGGCAAAGTTAAGGAGGGATGAGCATACGGGCAAGGCTTTGATTTGGCAGGATTTGCAGAACTTTGTCAAATGACTGTCCTGATCATCGCCGCAACCGCTATGGAATTGACCCCTTTTGCATTTCCCCAAGAAAGGGAAAAGGGTATTGTGCTGGAGACGATGGTGACAGGTGTTGGGCTGCTGTCCACGGCATTGTCCCTTGGCAAAAGAATGCAAACCCATCCACCATCTCTGGTCATTCAGGCAGGGATTGCAGGAGCATTTAACCGCAAACTGGCATTGGGACAAGCAGTGGTAGTGGGATCTGACACCATTGGTGATATGGGCGTGGAGGAAGACGGCGCTTTCAAAACAGTTTTTGAAATGGGACTGGCGGATCCTGAACGCTTCCCTTTCAGCGGAGGAAGATTGATCAATCCTTACCAAGATTTGATCAACCAAACCGGCTTGACCAAGGTCCATGGCATCAGCATCAATGAAATCAGTACTTCTCCGAACAGAATTCATTTTTACAAAGATCAACTGGGCGGAGACATAGAATCCATGGAAGGTGCAGCCCTTCACATGGTTTGCCTTGAAAACAAGATTCCCTTTTTGCAGATAAGGGGTATCTCCAACTGGATAGGTGAAAGAGACAAATCCAAATGGAAAATTGCTGAGTCGACTGAAGCGGTAGCGGATGTTGTAAGAAGATTGATCATTCACCTGAATCCAAAACCATGAAACTGACGATTGGTCTTTCTCCTTGTCCCAATGACACCTTTATCTTCGACGCCATGCTCAACGGCAAGATCGATACGGAAGGTCTTGCATTTGAATACCGTCTCGAAGATGTGGAAACTTTGAACAGGATGGCCCTTCAGGGGGAATTGGACATCAGCAAAGTCAGTTATGGTGGTGTGTCCAAAATGCTGCAGCATTACAAGATCCTGAATGCCGGTGGAGCCCTCGGTAAAGGTGTGGGTCCGCTATTGGTCTCAAAAAAACATGTATCACTCGATACATTTCATCCGGGAGTGGCATCGGTTATCCTTCCCGGTAAATACACTACTGCCCACTTGCTTTTTTCACTCTCCTTTCCTGAGACAAAGGAAAAGATTTTCCTGCCTTTTCATGAAATTGAAAATGCGGTAATGAACCATCAGGCAGATGCCGGTGTGATCATCCATGAAAACCGTTTCACTTATCAGGAAAGAGGCTTGTTCAAACTGGCAGACCTGGGGGAACTATGGGAAAAAGAAACAGGCTTACCCATTCCGCTGGGTGGCATTTTGGCCCAGAGAAAATTCTCCCTTTCGCTCTTACAAAAGATTGATCGCGTTATCAAGAGGAGCCTGGAATTCGCCTTCCAGCATGCGAACACCTTACCCCCTTTTGTGAAGGAAAACGCACAGGAAATGGAAGAAGCTGTAATGCGCCAGCACATCGACCTCTATGTGAATCATTTTTCCCTGCAGCTAGGTGCAGATGGGAGAGCCGCCATTTGGAAACTGCTGGAAACTTCCGTTGCCGTTCACCCGGAGCCCTTTGGCTGGAATTTTGAAGTATTTGTCGACTGACCCTAGAAGAGTCCGTATAACTGCGCATCGATCTTGGCGATGATCTCCCCAAGGGCTTCCTCGTTTTCTGCAAACTTGATGTTGTCAACATTGATCACCAACAAGGGACCTTCTTTGTATCCCTCGATCCATTTGTTGTAATATTCGTTGAGCCTTTTCAGGTAGTCAAGACGAATGTTCTCTTCATATTCCCTGCCCCGCTTCTGGATTTGTCCTACCAGTGTAGGAACGGAAGCCTGCAGATAGATCATGAGATCTGGTGGTTTGACCATCTGACGCAGGTTCTGGAAAAAATCAAAGTAATTGTCGAAGTCGCGCTTGCTCATCAATCCCATTTCATGAAGGTTGGGAGCAAAAATATAAGCATCTTCATAGATGGTCCTGTCCTGTATGACCGTTTCGGTACCCTTGCTGATCTCGATCAGCTGATTCAGCCTGCTGTTCAAGAAATAGATCTGAAGGTTAAAGCTCCAGCGGGGCATGTCTTCATAAAAATCAAACAAGTATGGATTCTGGTCGACGTCCTCAAACTGAGGTATCCAGCGATAATGCTTGCTCAACAATTCGGTAAGGGTAGTTTTTCCTGCGCCGATATTTCCGGCGATGGCTACATGTTTTGGTTTTCTTGCTTTGGCCATAGTATTCTGTTTCCGCCTTCAAACGGATGTGGCGTTCAAAGTACACATTCATTTTCAATATACCAAACCCATGGCCTGGCGAACATTTTCCATGGTGGCCCTGGCACTTTCCCTGGCTTTGTCGGCCCCGGCCTCCATGACCTGTGTCAGGTATTTTTTATCGTTGCGGATGGCTTCGGCCTTTTCCCTGATGGGGGAAATAAAAGATACCATATCCTCTGCCAACTGCTTTTTCATGTCTCCATAGCGGATCTGGCATTTGACATATGCCTCTTCATAGAACTGAATAGCGTCAGGCTTGCTGACCAGGCTCATCAATTGAAAAATGTTTTGGATATAGTCAGGCTTGGGGGTATGGGGTTCAGTGGGGCCCGCATCGGTCTTTGCTTTCATGACCTTTTTCCGGATCATTTCGTCGTCATCTGCCAAATAAAGCGTAGCCATCTGGTTCTCACTTTTGCTCATCTTGCCCGCGCCATCCAGGCTGGGTACTTTCACGAGGTCTTCCCCAAAATTATAGGCCATGGGTTCAGGGAAAACTTCTCCATATCGATGGTTGAATCTTTTCACAAAGTTCCTTGACATCTCCAGGTGCTGCTCTTGGTCCTTACCCACGGGCACCCATGTGGCACGGTGCAAAATAATATCAGCAGCTTGTAACACCGGATAGGTAAGCAATCCGGCATTGATGTTATCTGGCTGCAACCTTGCCTTGTCCTTGAACGTGGTGGTCTTTTCCAGTTCTCCCAGATAGGCCAGCATGTTCAGGTACAAATAAAGCTCAGCGGTTTCTTTGATATGGCTCTGACAATAAAGGGCTGCCTTTTCAGGATCTATGCCTGAAGCAATATTTTCTGCCAAGACCCTGTGCACGTTTTCCTTTAGTTCACGGGTATCCGGATGGGTGGTCAGCGCATGAAGATCTGCTACCATGAAGAAACAAGTATATTCTTCCTGGAGCTTTACATAATTGCGCATGGCGCCAAAATAATTTCCCAAGTGCAGGAATCCGGTTGGCCGAATTCCACTCATGACGATCGCTTTTTCACTCATGCTGCAAATATAAGGATTGATCAGAAGGCAGGCAGAGAACCCTTCAAGGGGCTGCATGCCCACTCATCAAAAAAAAGAGAAGAAGCTTGGAGAATGTCTAAATTTGCCAAAATGGAACTGAACAAGGAAATAACCCAAAAGATTGCTGACCTGGCGCGACTGGAATTTGATGAACAGGAGCTGTCATCCATTCAAAAGGAGCTGGAACAAATGATCGGTTTTGTTGAAAAACTGAATGAAATTGATACCAAGGGGATAGCACCATTGACGCATATCACTGCTGAGGACAACCGCCTCAGAGAGGATGAGATCAAAGGATCAGTTGACAATGCCACTGCCCTATTGAATGCTCCCTCGCATGAAGGGCCCTTTTTCACAGTCCCAAAAATGATCAATAAAAATTAGCGCAATGGATGCTGTCATACACCTGGAAGAGATCAGGAAAAGTTATTTCATGGGGAAGCAGGAGCTCCAGGTACTCAAGGGTATCACACTGGACATAGAAAGAAATGAATATGTAGCCCTGATGGGACCATCCGGTTCAGGAAAAAGTACCCTGATGAACATCTTGGGCTGTTTGGACTCCCCTACATCAGGAAAATACGTATTGAATGGGCATGACGTGAGCACCATGGCAGACAATGACCTCGCAGATATCAGAAACAAAGAGATCGGTTTCGTTTTCCAACAATTCAATCTGTTGCCCAGGCTAACGGCCCTGGAAAATGTTGCCCTTCCATTGGTATATGCCGGACTTTCCAAAAAACTCCGGAATGAAATGGCCATGGAAGTATTGCGCAAAGTTGACCTTACCGATAGAAGCCACCATAAACCGAATGAATTGTCAGGGGGACAATGCCAGCGTGTTGCGATCGCAAGGGCTCTGGTGAACAATCCCTCACTCATCCTGGCCGATGAGCCCACCGGAAACCTGGATACCAAAACTTCCTATGAGATCATGAACATCTTTTCCAAGATCCATGAAGATGGCAATACGGTGGTGCTGGTAACGCATGAGGAGGATATTTCCAACTATGCCAAAAGAGTGATCCGCCTCCGAGATGGTTTACTGGAAAGTGATCGCAGAAAAGAAATGGCCAGCGCTGTCTAAAAAAAACCTTGGTTATTGGCGAACAATTGCTCGATTGCTTTATTATTGAGTAAAGCATTCGTGGAAAATGGCAATGAAAATTTATACCAAGACAGGTGACAATGGCACCACCTCTTTGATCGGTGGCACCAAGGTGTTAAAATCCAATGAAAGAATTGAGGCGTACGGTACCATAGATGAACTGAACGCATACATCGGTCTTTGCAGAGACCTTGTTTCAGATGAATCCAGTCGCAGCATGCTCAAAGAGATTCAGGACAGGCTCTTTACCATAGGAGCAGCACTGGCCTGTGATCCTGACAAGGAAACCAAAATGAAAATCCCTGACTTGCACCAGGCAGATGTGGATATCCTGGAAAAAGAAATGGACAGAATGGATGAGCAACTGGAACCCTTGCAAAAATTCATCTTGCCAGGCGGACATCCCACGGTATCCCATATTCATGTTGCCCGTTGCGTTTGCAGGAGAACCGAAAGGCTCGTTGTGAATCTGCTGATCAGAGAGGAGGATCATGAAAACCTGATCATCCAATACATGAACAGGCTAAGCGATTATCTCTTTATTTTGGGCAGGTATGTTGCCAAAAAACTGGATGTAGAAGAAACCAATTGGGATCCCAGGGTCTAAGCCTGTTCCTTTTCCCAATGCCCATCCTTTAACCTAAGGATCCTATCGCTCATTCCCGCCAGTTCCTCGTTGTGCGTTACAATTACAAAGGTCTGCTGCATTTCATCTCTCAGCTGCAAAAACAACTTGTGCAGTTCATTGGCATTCGTTGAATCAAGGTTCCCGGTAGGTTCATCGGCAAAAATAATTGCGGGACCATTGATCAATGCCCTTGCCACGGCAACACGTTGTTGCTCTCCCCCAGACATTTCAGCCGGACGATGGGATGCCCTGTTGAGTATCCCCAGTCTATCGAGCAGTTCATTGGCCTTTTTTTCCAAAGTAGCCCCTGACTGGCCGGCGATCCATCCCGGCATGCAAACATTTTCCAGTGCACTGAACTCCGGCAAAAGATGGTGAAACTGGAAAACAAAGCCTGCATTTCTATTTCTGTATTCGGCCAATTGCTTTCCCTTGAGTTGGTCCACCCGCAGGTCATTGAAAAAGATCTCTCCCTTGTCAGCCTTGTCCAACGTGCCCAAAATATGCAATAGGGTTGTCTTACCAGCCCCTGATGAGCCAACAATACTGAGGATCTCCCCTTTTTGGATAGTGATATCAACCCCCTTCAAAACATGGAGTTCCCCATAATATTTTTCAATTCCCCTGGCAGTCAGCATCTTTCAAAATTAATGAAGAAGAAAATGCCCCATCCGTTTATTTTATCGCAATTCTGTTGATATCTGTGATTGGGGAATCAGTAATTTACCATTACATTTGCCGAAAATCAAAAACCGGTACTATGTTCTGGACACTTGAACTGGCATCTTATCTTGAAGACGCACCATGGCCCGCAACAAAAGACGAGTTGATCGACTATTGTATCAGAAGCGGAGCCCCCATCGAAGTAATCGAGAATCTCCAGGAACTGGAAGATGAAGGTGATATCTATGAGGGGATCGACGATATATGGCCTGATTATCCCAGCCAGGAAGACTTTTTCTTCAACGAAGACGAATATTAAAGAAGACAAATATTAAAATAGCACTCGCATAAAAAAACCACCTTTCGGTGGTTTTTTCTTTTTAGTATCAGAAGGTAAGCTTGAAATACAACATCAGCAGTGAAAGCACCATGATGATACTGTTCGCCAGGATCATCGCTTTGTCTTTTCCAGTGATCCCGTAGATCAGCCAAATCGTAACATTCAGCAGAAGGATCAGGATCATCCAAATGGACAGATCCCCCACAGACCGGGTTTCCCAGGCTTTGTAAACCTGAGGCACAAAAGTAAGCGAACCGGTAACCACACCTATGTATCCAAGATAATCACGCCATTTCATGTTGGGAATATTAAAATTTATTTTTCCATTTGTTCAATGACCGCGTTGGTAACACCGGTAAAAGAAAATCCTCCATCATGGAAAAGATTCTGCATGGTCACCATTTTGGTGAGATCTGAGAACAAGCTTACACAGTAGTTGGCGCAATCATCTCCGGAGGCATTCCCCAAGGGACTCATCTTTTCTGCATAGGTCACAAATCCATCAAAGCCTTTAACACCTGAGCCAGCTGTTGTGCGGGTAGGGGATTGTGAAACGGTATTGATTCTCACCTTCTTTTTAACCCCATAATGATAGCCAAAACTTCTGGTTACGCTTTCCAGCAATGCTTTGGCGTCAGCCATTTCATTGTAATCAGGGAAAACACGCTGGGCTGCGATATAGGTAAGTGCCACTACACTGCCGCCTTCGTTGATGGCATCCAGTTCCCATGCAGTGCGCAACACACGGTGCAGCGACATGGCAGAGATATCAAGTGTCTTCTGATTGAAACCGTAATCGATTTCTGTATAATGCTTGTTCTTGCGGACATTGAGGCTCATGCCGATGGAGTGAAGAATGAAATCAATGCCACCTCCAAAATGTTTCATGCTTTCCGTAAAGAGGTTCTTCAGGTCATCCATGTTCACGACATCTGCTCCAATCACTGGGGCATTGACCGCTTCAGCCAGCTTGTTGATTTCTCCCATTCTCAGGGCAACAGGTGCATTTGACAAAATCAGTTCGGCACCCTGTGCGTGACAGGCCAGTGCAGTTTTCCAGGCAATGGATTTTTCATCAAGTGCACCGAAGATGATGCCTTTCTTTCCTTTGAGCAGTTGATTGGACATGGGCAGTTTGTTTAGGGGGCAAAGATAACGAATTAGCCTTTCTTCATCATTTCTCTTGCTGAGGCCATGACAGCCTCACTGGGATTTTCTCCCGCAAGCATTTGTGCAATGGTCTGAACCCTTTCTTCTTGGGAAAGCATCCTGATGCCCGTATTGATCTGGCCATTCTCTTCTTTTTTGTAAACAAATAGATGTTGTTCGGCTTTGGCTGCAATCTGGGGCTGATGGGTGATGGCGATGAGCTGATGGTTGGCAGATAGTTCTTCCATGAGCATGCCAACCTGCTTGGCGGCTTCTCCACTGATACCACTATCGATCTCATCAAAGATCAATGTTGGCATTTCCATGGAGTCTGCTACCAGTGATTTCAGCACCAGCATGAGTCGGCTTAGTTCCCCGCCACTGGCCACCTTCTGCAATGACTCAAATTGTCCGCTTTTATTGGCATCAAAGAGAAATTCAACCAGATCGATGCCGGAGGCAGAAAGTTCCACCGGCTTTAATGCGATCTTCAAGGCAGCATTGGGCATTCCCACACGCTTTAACAACAGCTGGGTATTCTCTTCCAACTGGGGAATTTCGGCCTGTCGGCTTTTTCTCAAATCGCCAGCAAGTTTTTCAGCCATTTTTTGAAAACGGTCCAGGTCCTTTTCCAATCCCTCTAATGCATGACTGGATTTTTCAAATACAGATAGTTCTTCCTCCAGGATGGATCTCCTTTCGACTAGTTCATTGAGGTCGGACAGTCCGTGTTTTTTGGCGAGACGCTGTGCAGTGGAAATTCGATCGTTGAACGCATCCATTTTTTTGTCGTCCACCGAGATCTTTTCAAATAAGCTTTGCAGATCCCCCGCAATATCCTTCAATTCAACATGGACTGCATTCATCCTCTCCGCAAGGGGTGCGATGGCGCTATGATAGGATTGCAATCCCTGCAATTGAGCAACCATGCTGCGCAGGGCAGGCAGCATAGGCTGTTCTCCCTCGCTCAAACCCAATCCTATTTTTGCAATGCCCGTTCTGACCTGGTCAGCATGTGTAAGCATGTTCAACTCTTCCTCGATCTCCTTTCCTTCTCCCGTTCTCCAATTCAACTCGTCGAGCTCCTTTAGCAAAAAAAGTTTGTACTCACGCTCCTGTTCTGCTTTTTGGAGCGACTCCTTAATGGTAGCAATTTTTCTGGCAGTTGTACGATACTCTCCAAAAACACGGGAATAGTCTGACATCAATGCACTGGCTCCTGAACGAATGTCCAACAAGTCTTGCTGGAATACCTGGCTTCCCAATGCAAGGGTATCAAACTGCTGATGCAGGTCAACCAGTTTTTCTGCAATTTTGGCAAGAATGGACAAGGATACCGGCGTGTCGTTCACAAAAGACCTCGACTTGCCATTGACCTGTATCTCCCTTCGCAAAATGATCTCTTCCTCCTTTTCCAGCTCATTTTCTTCCAATATTGCATCCAGCCCTGTTCCGGCCTTGTACTCAAATACTGCCTCAATGACGGTCTTGCTGTCCTTGTTCCTCATGGCAGCGGCATCGGCGCGGTCCCCCAGTGCCAATCCCAATGCACCCATCAAAATACTCTTGCCTGCACCTGTTTCACCAGTGATGATGACCATGCCATTGGAGAAGGTGATATCCAACTCACGGATGATGGCATAATTCTGTATGAGGAGCTTTTTAAGCATGCCCAAAAGTAGATTTTTTTTAAATGCATTACCTTGCCAACCTAAACGGAAAAACATGTCACCCCTTCTGCTTTTTTCCTTCGTTCTGGCGTATTTTCTCCTTTTGTTGGGTGTTGCCTTTTACACGTCCAGAAATGCTACCAACGAGTCTTTCTTCATCGGCAACCGAAATTCCAATTGGCTGTTGGTCGCTTTTGGCATGATCGGCACCTCCCTTTCGGGTGTCACTTTTGTTTCAGTTCCCGGAACGGTTGGCAATATTGGCCCCAATGGCTTCAATGGATTTGCCTATTTCCAGGTGATCATCGGATACATATTCGGTTATGTTGTGATCGCACAGGTATTGATACCGCTCTATTACAAGCTCAACCTGACATCGATCTATCATTACCTCGACCAGCGATTTGGAACAGAGAGCTATAAAACAGGTGCTTTGTTTTTCATCATCTCCAGAACCTTTGGTGCAACAGCAAGACTCTACCTGGTGATCAATGTGTTGCAAATTTTCATACTGGACCAAATGGGTGTTCCCTTTGTGTTCACCACTGCCCTTATCCTGTTGATGATCCTGCTCTATACCTTCAAAGGTGGCGTCAAAACCATTGTCTATACAGATACCCTGCAGACCAGTTTCATGCTGATCGGTTTGATCATTTGCTTGTTTTTCATCCTCAACAACCTCCATCTTTCGCTCTCAGATGCGCTGACAATGATGGAAGACAAGGGATTCACCCGCATCTTTGATACAAACCCCCAGAACAAAAGCTTTTTCCTCAAAAATATCATTGGAGGTGCTGTGATTGCGATTGCAATGACCGGACTCGATCAAGAGATGATGCAAAAGAACATCAGTGTCAGAACAGTGGGTGATTCACAAAAAAACATCTACACTTTTACTGTCATCCTGGTGGTGGTAAACCTTCTCTTCCTGGTACTGGGGGGCATGCTGTATATCTATCTCCTCAACAAAGGAGCTGTCTATGATGGCAAACAATTCTTGCTGGATGGCAAGAATGTGATTGGAGACGACCTTTTCCCTACCATCGCGCTTTTTCACCTGCCTCCTGCGATCAGCATCATTTTCATCATCGCGCTTATCTCCGCCCTCTTCCCCAGTGCAGATGGTGCATTAACCGCCCTCACCTCTTCCTTTTGCATTGACATTCTGGGCATCCAGAGAAACAAGGAGATGAACGAAGAAAAACAGAAAAAAACACGCATTGCGGTTCATTTGAGTTTTGCACTCATCTTCCTGGTATGCATCATTTTCTTCAAATGGCTCAATGAGAAATCAATCATCAACATCATTCTGGACCTGGCAGGATATACCTATGGCCCCTTGCTCGGATTATTTTTCTTTGGTATCCTGACAAAGAGAACATTAAGACAGGGTTATGGGGTTACGGTCATCTGTCTCCTCGCACCTGCGATTTGCTATGTCTTGGGAAAAAATGCAGCGACCTTGTTCAATGGATACCAGATCGGCTTTGAAATGTTGTTGATCAATGGGTTGTTGACATTTGCCGGGCTCTACCTTTTCTCCAGAAGACCTGCCTGATTTTGGCAATTCCACAACAGTTGTTTGTTGCCACCTCGGATTCGATGGTGTAAATTTGCGGAATGGAGATTGTACTTCCTTCAGCCCAGGAGTATGCACTGCAAAACAGTGAGCAACAGGATAACCTGCTGAGGGAGCTCCATGAACATACGTTGTCTCACCATCCGGAAGCCCATATGATCAGCGGCCCCCTGCAGGGACAACTGCTCACCATGATCAGCCAGATGATCCGACCCAAACGCATTTTGGAAATCGGTACTTTCACGGGATACAGTGCCCTCTGCCTGGCGAAAGGCCTGGCAGAAGATGGCATGCTGCATACCATTGAAAAAAGAGAAGCGGATGCAGCCACAGCCAACCTGGTTTTCAAGAAAAGTGATTTAGCCAAAAAGATCACCCTCCATATTGGGAATGCAATGGAGGTGATTTCGAGCCTTGAGGAATCATGGGACCTGGTTTTTGTGGATGCAGATAAAACCGGTTATACAACCTATTACGAATACCTAATTGACAGGGTCCATCCAAATTGCTGGCTGCTCTTTGACAATGTTTTTTTTCATGGCGATGTATTGAAAGAAAACATCCAAGGCAAAAACGGAAAAGCCATTCACGAATTCAATCAGCGTGTATCATCAGACCAACGTGTTGAAAAGCTCATGCTGACCCTGCGGGATGGATTGACTTTGGTCAGAAAAAAATAAGCAAATGAAGAGAGAAAGAAAAACAAGGATCATTGCATTTTTTATTTTGTTGCTCCAGTATGGGACTGCCCTTCAAGCACAGGAGCTACCGAATGAAAACATCCTGCGGTACATCGAAACCTATGCTCCATTGGCCCTAAAGGAAATGAACAGAACAGGGGTTCCTGCAGCCATCAAACTGGCACAAGGGATTTTGGAAACCAATGCGGGACAAAGTGAGCTGGTGGGTAAATCCAACAATCATTTTGGGATCAAGTGCAAGTCGACCTGGACAGGAGACAAAGTATACCATGATGATGACGAAGCAGGCGAATGCTTCAGAAAATATGAAAGTGCTGAAGCAACTTACCTGGACCACTCCAATTACCTCAAATCACAACCACGTTATGCTTTCTTGTTCGAATACGAATCCGATGATTATGCAGCATGGGCATGGGGTTTGAAAAAAGCAGGCTATGCCACCAATCCGATCTATGCACAGAGCCTGATCAAATACATTGAAACCTACAGGCTAACAGACCTGCATGAATATTTAGACGAGGAGGATGAAGAACTCGATCTGAGTGAATATTTTGAATCGTTGAAAAATCCCAGTGCACTCCCTCCTCTTACCAGGGCGAACAATGGTCCGCGTGAAGAAACATCCCTGGAAGATCGGGATACCGAGAAAAAAGGAACTTCCCTTTCAAATATCTTCAAGCATTCAAAAAAGACAAAATCAAAGAAACCGAAGATCTATATCGTGAAAAAGGGAGACTCCCTCTACAGTATCGCCAAAAAATACAAAACCACGGTCGAGGCACTCAAAAAGAGCAACAAATTGAAAAAGGATGCGCTTCAACCGGGACAAAAAATCAAGATCAAAAAATGAAACACCAAGTACTCGATAAAACTTTTGTACCCTATCTTACTCCCACTGAAATTGAGGCCGCCATCAAACGAATGGGCGCTGACATCAGCCGGGACTATGCAGGGAAAGATCCACTTTTCATCGCCATCCTCAATGGTTCTTTCATGTTCGCTTCAGACCTCTTCAAGGAAATCAGCATCCCTGCAGAAATCAGTTTTATCAAACTGGCTTCCTACAAGGGAACAGAATCCACGGGGAATGTAGTGACAGCGATCGGGTTGGAAAGAGATTTGTTCCAAAGGGAAGTGATCATCCTTGAGGATATCGTGGATACAGGAAAAACTTTATCTGCGTTCTTACCCCAACTCCTACACCAGCAACCTGCATCGTTGAAAATCTGCTCGCTCCTCCACAAAAAAGAGGCCACAACACATCCCATTGCCATTGATTACCTGGGCTTTGAGATACCCAATTTATTTGTAGTAGGCTATGGACTTGATTACAATGGCTTTGGCAGAAACCTGAACCAGATCATGCAGATCGAAGCCTGATCACCCAAACATTTCTTTGACCTTGGCAAAGAATCCTTTCTCGGATTTTTCCGGATTGGGAACAAAATTTTTGGAATCCTTCAGCTTTTCAATCATCGACTTTTCTTCAGCCGTAAGCTCCTGAGGCGTCCACACATTCACATGGATCAGCTGGTCTCCTTTCTCATAAGAGTTGATGGCAGGAAATCCCTTACCCTTTAACCTGAAGATCTTTCCAGGCTGTGTTCCTTGCGGAATCTTGATCTTGGCCCTTCCGTCGATCGTGGGCACTTCAATATTGGCACCAAAAACGGCATCCGGGAAGCTGATGTGGAGATCATAAATAACATTGAGGTTGTCACGCTGAAGCTCTGCGTGGGCTTCCTCTTCTATTAACACAATAAGATCGCCGTTGGATCCACCCCGCTCACCCGCATTGCCTTTTCCACTGAGGCTGAGTTGCATGCCATCCTGCACACCGGCTGGAATATCAATGGAAACCGTTTCCTCGGCATAGACCCTTCCCTCTCCCTTGCAGGACCCGCATTTGCTGGTGATGGTGGAGCCTTCGCCATTGCAAGTAGGACAAGTACCCACTGTCTGCATTTGTCCCAAAAATGTATTGGTCACTTTTCTTACCTGTCCGCTTCCGTTACAAGTTCCGCAGGTCTGAACTGCATTCTTATCCTTTGCTCCGGAACCACTGCAGGTGGTACAAGGTGTATATTTTTTTACTTTGACTGTTTTGCTGGCCCCTTTGGCAATCTCCTCATAGTTCATTTTGAGTTTGATGCGGAGATTGCTTCCGCGGGTACCACGAGCCCTTCCACCGCCTCCACCTCTTTGTCTACCCCCTCCAAAAAAACTGCCGAAAATATCATCTCCGAAAATATCTCCAAAATTGCTGAAGATATCATCCATGTTCATGCCTTGTCCTCCGCCAAAGCCCCTGTTCCCGTTTACACCGGCATGGCCAAAACGATCATATTGTGCTTTTTTATCCTGATCACTCAGTACCTCGTAGGCTTCGGCAGCTTCCTTGAATTTTTCCTCAGCTTCTTTATCCCCTGGATTGCGGTCAGGGTGAAACTGCATGGCAACTTTCCTGTAGGCTTTTTTGATCTCATCAGCAGAGGCCGATTTGGAAACACCCAGTACTTCGTAATAATCTCTTTTGGACATAGTTTATTTTTTGAAGTGGATCATTTACCCACTACCACTTTTGCAAATCGGATGATTTTTTCGTTCAGGGTATAACCCTTTTCCACCTCATCCACCACCTTTCCTTTCATGTTCTCATCCGGAACAGGAATCTCTGTGATGGCCTCATGAAAATCAGGATTGAATTCTTCACCGATGCTTTTCATTTCCTTGAGTCCCTTGGATTGAAGGATGTTGCGCAGTTTGGCAAATACGAGTTGAATGCCTTCTTTGACCTGACCCAGGTCATCAGTCTTTTGCATTTGTTTTTCTGCCCTCTCGCAATCATCTACCACTTCCAGCATTGCCTGGATGACTTCTCGGCCAGCTGTCTGGATCAGCTCCACCCTTTCCTTGGCATTCCTCCTTTTGAAATTATCAAATTCGGCATAGAGGCGGATAAATTTTTCCTTCTGTTCTGCCAATTCAGCCTTGAGCAGGCCCAATTCATTTTCAGGAGTATTTTCAGGAGTTGGTGCTTCTCCAGGAGTAGATGATTGCTCCTGCTCTTCCTGCTGCATCATGTCTTTTTCTTCCATGTTTCCAATTTTTTATCCTTTCACTCTGTTCAAATGGCTTGCCACAGCAAAAGATCAAGCCAATTTGTCGGTTTTCGTTCGACAGAAATGCAAATTTCCGGCATTTCTATGAAAGTTTACCTTTGCGGCATGAAGAAAGTGGTATTAAAGCGAAAGATCAGCAACAGGGTCATCAATGGACACCCCTGGATCTTCTCGAATGAAATTGACATGGCCGAAGAAAGTCTTGCTGCGGGTGATATTGCCTCGGTATTCACCCATGACGATAAATTCATTGGAAAAGGGTATGTAAACCCGGAATCCAGGATACCTATCCGTTTGCTGACCCGAAACAAGGCCGAAGAAATTGATGCAGCTTTCTTCCTGAGAAAAATCAGGGAAGCCTGGGAGTACCGGCAAAGGATCGGCTATGTGGAAAATTGCAGACTGATCTTTGGTGAAGCCGATGGGCTTCCCCAGCTGATCATCGATAAATTCAATGATTACTTTGTGATACAAACGCTGGCATTGGGAATAGACCGCTGGAAACCTGAGATCGTGAATGCCCTCAATACAGTCTTCCATCCAAAGGGTATCTATGAGCGAAACGATGTGCCCATTCGTGAATTAGAGGGCATGGAGCAACAAAAGGGGTTCCTGTCGGAACCCTTTGATACCAGGATCCCGATCACTGAAAACGGGTTGAAATTCATCGTTGATGTAGACAAGGGACAGAAAACAGGATACTTCCTGGACCAAAGAGACAACAGAAGGGCCATACAACACATCGTAAAAGGTGCGGATGTACTGGGTGCGTTTTGTTATACCGGAACCTTTGAAATCCATGCGGCCCATTATGGCGCAAAGCATGTATTGGGACTCGACATATCAGCCTCAGCTGTTGAGCAAGCGAGAGAGAATGCGGCCCTGAACAATCTTGAGAATATCAGCTTCCAGGCCATCAATGCCTTTGACGCCCTCAAGCAATGGAGCAAAGAAGGAAAGCAATGGGATGTGGTGATGTTGGACCCTCCTTCGTTTACCAAAACAAGGGAAAATATCCAGAAAGCGATCAGTGGCTACAAAGAGATTAACCTTCGGGGCATGAAGCTGGTAAAGCCGGGTGGATTTCTGGTGACATCCTCCTGTACAAACCTGGTACAGCCGGAACTCTTCCATGAAATCATTGAAATGGCAGCAAAGGACGCAAGACGAACGCTCAGACAAGTGGTATTCCAGGCACAATCAGCAGACCATCCCATCTTAAGAGGATTGGAAAATACCAACTACCTGAAGTTCCTGATCGTACAGGTACTCTGACTATTTTTCTACGTGAAATTTGCCTGAATCGATGATCTGTCCGTTCTTATCCCGGAACTGAAAGACATAGATACCTCTCCTGAACTCCGCCAGGTCTATGTATACATTGTTACCTGGCTGGATCATCTCAAACTGCTTTTTACCTGCAAAGTTGAAGATGACCAGGTTCCTGGGAGCCGGCCTGGAAAACCGGTATTGAATCCTTACAAAAGATCGGGCAGGGTTGGGATAAACGTTGACCATCCGGGGATTGTCTTCCGCCGAAACTGTTTTTTTTACCTGGCCTGCACCCAGGACGGTAAAAAACAATGCCAATATGGTGAACCCGTATCTCAAGATGTCATCAATGACATAAAGTTAGGACAATATTTTAAAAAAAGGGCGAGGCCAATGGCCCCGCCTGTATGATTTTTATGTTATGGCAATCAATTCAAACCGCCAAGCACCTCTTTGATGGCATCAAAGTTGGGCTGATCACCTGCGCTTTCCAACACCTCAGCATACTGAACAGTTCCTTCTTTGTCCACCACAAAAGCAGCTCTTCTGGAAACTCCTTTCATTTCAAAAACAAATTCATCATAGAAGGAGCCATAAGCCTGTGAAACGGTTTTGTTGAAGTCAGACAGCAATGGGAAATTGTATTGTTGCTCTTCTTTGAATTTGGCCAGTGTGAAAATTGAGTCCACTGAAATACCCACAACATCAGCATTCAGGCTGGTGTATACATTCAGGTTATCCCTGACTGAACATAGTTCAGTGGTACATACGCCGGTAAAGGCCTGAGGGAAGAACAGGATGACCAGGTTTTTTCCTTTATAGTCTGAAAGACTTACTTTGTTCTTCTCACTGTTGAATAATGTAAACTCGGGTGCTTTTTGTCCTTTTTCGATTGCCATTGTTTTAGTTTTTTTTCTGTTGCAAATGTAATGGATTAACAAAAAGCATGGCCATCTGTTCACCGCGAAGAGGAAATGATCAGAATTTGGGGCAAAGGATGACTTCAGCATGCTGGGGTCGATTGGTGAACCAGGACATCGACAATTCAAAGCCCCCCCTGTTCAGGCTGGCTGAAGCAAGGCGTGAAATATTGATGTCATAACTGAATCCGATCGCCAAATGATTGATTTCCACTTTCATGACCGGAATGATGGCATCCTTGAAACGATAATAAGAACCTGCATGAAACCAGAAACCCTGGCTGTCTTCACTCCCCAATCGCCTTGCGTAAAGTCCTCCTGCAACCCATTCCTCAAAAGGTTCTTGGCGTGCATAATCGCTGTGAAAAGTAATATAGGCAAGGTCACTGAGGTTGAGTTTCAGGCCACCCGAAACCACCCATTTGGGCAGATGGGTAATATTCCGGTAGAAGGAATTAATGGGTTTGTTGAAGTGATGATAGGCAAGTCCCCCAAAAAGCAGGTGTCGATCACTCGATCCGAATGAACTGTTGTAACTCATGCCAACCGACATATCCACATATGAATAGCTGCCCATGAATGATTCACCGTCCGGCAGTGTTCCATTAAAATAGAAACCGTCGTACTGATTGTTGGTGGTGACCCTTGATCGATCCAGGTTCCTGTTTACCATTCCCCCCATGAACCCCAAAGACAAATAAGATATCCTTTCCTTGCTGAGTGATTTGTGAAAATTAACTGCGGGAAGCATTTGAATGGTTTTCAACTGTACAGTTCCGGCCTTGTCAAACATGAACTGTCCACCCACGGTCAGGAAGTCCCCTGCCTTGCCCAACCTGAATTTGTACTCACCATTGAATGATCCGGTTTGAAAGGGATAGGATATGCTGTTCCACTGATTGCGGTAAACGCCCTGGATCCTGATATCTCCTTCATATAAGCCTGCAAGAGCAGGATTTCGCAGCAAAGGGGCTTCATAAAACTGAGAAAAATGGAGGTCCTGTCCACTTGCTTGCAAGGCAACCATGACCACCAAAATGGAAATCATGTGCCTGGCCTTTACAATAGGAAGGATCTGCCTCATCTTACCAGCGTAACATCCCCCTTCCATGTGATGATATTGCCATTTTCGCAAACCAATTCTATCATGTAGACATATACATCGGGTGTTACCAATTGCCCTGCTTTCTTCCCATTCCATCCTGCATTGACATCATTCGCCAGGAAATTGGTCTTCTCATAGAGCAGCTGCCCCCACCGGCTGAAGATCTTCATCGATTTGATTTTCTCAATTCCCCTTCCTCTGGGATAAAACACTTCATTCATGCCATCCCCATTGGGTGAAAAGGTATTGGGGATGTAAAGATTCTCTTTGGTACAGGTAACAAAAACATTGACCACATCTTTTGACATACAACCTTCGTCTGTATAGGCAAATAGGGTATAAGTGGCAGAGTAGGAAGGAGTGGAACGCGGGAATTTACAATCTGCACAATTGAGGAAGAGAGATGGAATCCATTGAACACGACTGACATCGTTGGAATAGGATGGTCTCAAAGCAAAGGGATAACCCGCCATCACGGTGGTATCTTTCCCGGCATTGACTTTTGGCATGGGAACATACCTGACCAAAACCTCATCCGTGGTAACAAAACAGTTATAGGGATCCTTTCCCGTAACCGTATACACAGTTGTCTGCAACGGTCTTGCAACAGGTGATGAAACATCGGTCTTGCTCAATCCCGTTGCAGGTGACCAGTTGTACAAAGTGGTTCCGGAAGCAAAGAGTTGGACGGCTTCTCCCTCACAAACAAAGGTATCTTGGAGGGCAGTGACGGTAGTGGGTTGAATGACATTGACCTGCAATGAATCAACCGCTGTACAACCAACAGCAGAAAAGCCCTTGACCCTGTAAACCGTATCCTGAGTGGGATTGACAAAGGGACGCGCACATTCCAGACAACTGATGGCGGGGCCTGGATCCCACTGATAGGTCAGCCCCCCCTGTGGAGAAAGTTGAACAGGTGAACCCAGACAAAGGTTGATGTCTGTACCGGCATCCAAAATTGGATTGGCGTTGACAACAAAATCCTGGAACAGCGTATCGGAACATCCCTTGCTATTGGTAACATACAACCTGAATGGATAAACACCGGCCTTCCGGAAAGGCTGTAGGGAAGGATTCTTTACCGTTGCACTATTGCCATTGGTGAAATCCCAGAACCAGGAAACAACAGGAGAATTAGAGGGGATCATCTCAATGGCTTCAAACTGAATAAAATCATCCTCACAGATAACAGCTTTATTGCTGGTAATGCCAATATCGGGACGCGCTTGCACCTCAATCAAAGCGCTGCGGGTCAAAGAGTCAAAACAAGCGGAGGCTGATCCAACATTCAGTTTTACCGTGTAAAGTCCAGGACTTGTATAGAAATGAGATGGATTTGGACCTGTTCCTGAATTACCATCACCAAAGTCCCATTTCCAATTGATCAGTGTTTCATTTGACAAGGTACGGTCGGTGAAATTTACCATCCCTCTATCACACATAAAATTGATGTCCGGTGTGAATTTTGGCTCTATGGCAACTGTCTTGATCCCATTGGGTGGGGGAAGCAAGATCCTGCAGCCAAGGTCATTTAAAAGAAATATTTTGGGCTGATAAAACCCCGTGTCAGCGTATTGGTAAGCAAACCGATTGCTGACCGGAAGGGTGTCTGAAATGTTTCCATCTCCATAATCAATCAACACAAAATTAGACTGGGAATGGGTAATATTGAATTCAGCATTGAAAGGTTCACAGACTGTAGGACGATAGCTAGCGCTACCTTTCGGGCCTTTCACCACCAGCATGAGTGGCCTGGAAGAGGAGGCAACACATCCTCCCGGACTGGTTACCGTTAGCGTAACGGGATAGTTACCCGACTGGAGATACAGGTGCCTGGGGTCCCTCAAAGTAGAGGAACTGCCGTCACCAAAATCCCATTCAAAAGACTCGGCAAAATTTCCCTTGAAAATAAAGCCACCGTTAAATGGAGGACAATCAGCGGTATCTTTTTCTGCAACAAAATTGGCCGCGGGCATATCGATCAAGAGATAGTTGGGTTTGGTGATGGATTTTTCACATCCCAGCAGGTCTTTGATGGTCAGGGTGATGGTTTTTTTACCGGTAATACCATAGTTGACACGTGGATTTGAACCCAATGAAGTTTTGTTATCACCAAGATTCCAAAAATAGGAGGAAAGCTGCACCGCTGATTTTGCTTCCAGCTGAATATCCTTATCCAAACAACTGGCAGTATCAAATGCCAAAAAATCAATATCCGGATCTGAGGTGTTGACAACAACGGTAGACTTCGATGATGAACAGCCCGCAGCATCCGTAACCGTTAGCTTGACTGGAAACCTTCCTACCGCAGCAAAAACATGCGATACCGGTCCTCCCAAAATATTTTCTGCAGGAGTGCCATCACCGAAGTCCCACAATTTGGTAACAAATGGATTGAGCCCGTCACCAAGACTGTTGTCGCTGAAATTCACCGGTAGATTGACACAACCTGAAATGGGGCTAAGCGAAACATAATTCACGATAGGCCCGCCTATCAAAATATTTTTAACCGGAGAGGTGATCACACAGTTATTGGTGTCCACTATCTGCAGGCGCATGGCATACAGGCCTCTTCCGCCATTGGCAGGATATTTGCAAAGGCTTGAAAGATCAACCTTCAGTACGCTGGATCCACCCGCCCCAGTAAAATCACATCCAAGATCCCAATTGTAAGACTTGATCAGCTTGGGCTTGTCCACCACTGCAACCAAATTCAGGAAGGTATCAGATACGCAAACCGGAAATTTGGAAAGAGTAAAATCAAGTTTGCCCTCATCCGCAACATTGATGTTAATGGATTCCACGTATTGGCAGTTATCCCCTTCCACTTTAAGCGAAACAGTATACTGCCCTGTTTGGGCATAGGTATGCCGCAACGAATCTCTTCGGCTCGTATAATTTTCAATGATGCCATCCCCATAATTCACCGTCCAGCGCTGGATATTGCCAGATGAATTGTCCAGGATCACTCTATCAAGGGGAGTTCCACAGGCAGCCAAAGATGAAAAGGAGGATATGACCCCCTTCACGTTGACATAATCTTCTTTGTATAGCTCCTTTGCACATCCGTACTGATACACAATCAGTTTCACATCTACAGGGCCAAGAATGTTGAACTTTTTGATGAGATCCTTTTCCAAGAGGGAATCTGTCTGATTAAAAAACCACTTAAATCCTGTTGCAGTATCTCCCCTGTACCTAAACGCAAAGTTTTCAGTTGCGCAGGCTTGGGTGGGTGTTGCATCAAAATCAAAATCCCTTGGGGTGAATCCTGCTTTGACCATCCAACGAAATGTTCTATCGCAACCTTTGATTGTTGTCACTTTTAGCTGCACATAGTATCTTCCACTGTCGGTGAATACAAATGATGCTGGTGCGGGTCCACTGGTAGCAAACATGACATTGCCATTCAGATCAGTATATTCCCATTCCCAACTACTGATTTCATTTTCATTTGCCAATCGAACAACCGGTAAAACCTTGAAAGGGACGCAACCACTGTCTGGCATGTTGGCTTTGATCACCCTTGGCAACTGGATGGAGATCATGTTGGAGATTGTCTTTTCCACAACACAATTCTTATCCGTAACAAGGGAAAGCTTGACAGAAAACAATCCCTCTTTTGTGTAAACATGTGTTACGAATCCTGAGTAGGGTGCCTTTTCAGTCAGGGATATTCCATCTCCAAAATCCCATACCCTCCTTGCAGATTGACCGGTAGTATTATCAAAAAAGTTAACAGAAAAAGGAGAACTGCAGGACTCGAGCGTGTCAGCACTAAACATTGGTTGGGGAGAAGGATTGACACGAATGGTTTTTTCAAATGAAGTACGACAGGTTCCGATCAATGTTTCCAGTCTTACCAGATAAGTACCTGCAGTCGAAAAAAGATAAGTCTGATCTTTTTGCGTACCCACTTGAAGACCATTGACAAACCATTTGTTTTCTATAGGATCAGGAACAGAAGTATTCGTAAAAACCATTTGACTGTTTTCGCAGGTGGAATCGACACTTATGAATGAAGCAAGGATGTTGGCCTGTGGTAGAACATAATCAATTGTTTTTTCATCTGTACATCCTTTGTCACTGATCACACGCTGTTTTACCGTATAGGCACCTGGCTGTTGGAAACCAAGTATCGGGCTTGCTGCAGCAGGATCATCAATAGCAACAGAAGCAGTCCCCTGAACAGTCCATTGGTAGGCTGCAGCATTTCCGCTATTGTCGGTCGATTGAATAGCAATGGGATATTGGCAGGCATTGGGTGGGGGCAAATAGAAATCCGCAAAAGGCTTTGGATAAATGTTGATATAGCCCTTGGGAGACTGGTTGAAAAAAGTACATCCTCCTTCATAGAGAACAGTCAATGCAACATCCCGGGTGCCGGACCTTGTATAGGTATGACCAATTGTAGCCGATTCTGACGTGCCGATGTTTCCATCGCCAAATGTCCATTGCCTGGAAGAAATTTTCTCTTTGTATACTGTTCCCGAAACAGGATCCCTGATTTCAAGTTCTTTGGTCTTGTCTGTCAATACAACAGAAAGTGGCAAACAGCCACTGTTGACATCAACAGTAAAATCCACCTGTTGCGTTGGGAAAATGATAATTTGCTGCGTCACCGAAGAAGTCTCATTCGCCGGTGTTTTGATGGTCAGTGTTACATAATAAACGCCTGCATTCGTATAGGTCCATGTTGGGTTTTGACTGGTAGAGGCTCCCCCATCCCCGAAAGACCAATCAGTGCTATGTGTTCCTCCCTGGCTTTCGTCCCTGAAACCTACAATTACGGCATCGTTGGTTTTGATGCAGGTTGATGATTGCGTGAATGAAAATTTAGCGATGGGTTGTGCCGCTGCCTGATAGGACAATAGAATATGTACAAGGAATATCACGATCGGTATATTCCTTGGTTGGTTAATTTGGAATGTTATAGTAGTATGATTGTGCAACTAAATGCATCAATTATCTATAACGAAGGTAGACGGTAATTTATCAGACAGAACCGCACCAGGTCTGATTTCCGACAAGATGTTTCCTTTTCGTATGGATCCATCCTGATAAGATTTTCAAAACTATTTTTTAGCAAAATTTTTTCAAGGGGCATTGACTTCCCAACCCCTGTAGGTTCCTCCAAATTCCAAGACTTTGCGATAAAGTGGAACTATTTCACGTTCCGTCCATCCCAGATCCAATTTCTCTGTTCGTTGCAAAATCAATTCAAAGCGACCTGATTGGGGATCAGCATCCGTTGGCAGAAATCCAATCGAGAAGGAAGAACTCTTGAGATCGGAAAGATATTTTTTCATGGAAGGTTGATCAGGAAATGAAATGAAATGCAGCATCGTAGCTGCCTTTCTTGAGGATAGATCCATTTGCGCCAATTTCCTCTTGCTTTGAATCCTCAGAAAATCGAGTGCAGAAGGATACAATACTTCAAAATAATTCTCCCATGACTTGTCCTTCTTCGCTTGTGCCAACCATTGATAGTTGCCATACGGCTGCAGGGCCTGGTTCAATGCTTTTCTGTATCCTGAAGTATCCGGCGCATAAAAATAAAACTCCCTGATGCCCCTTTGGGTGAAGCGCCCTGCAAACAAGGCGCCGGATTGCCTCGCCAACAATTCAACAAGCCTTTCTTCCATGCTGAGCAGATTTTCTGCATCCTCCGCCTTGGGCATTCCCTGCTGGTCCAATTGATTGAGCCGCACCCTGACAATGATGACCATTGAATCTTCCTGGATGGGTGCGACGGATTTTAGTCCAAGATCAACATTGATGGAAACGGGTTTGCCATTCAACGGGACAATATAGTTCTCCCAATCGTGTTCGATTTTTTGGGAAAAAAGGGACAAGGGTATCCAAAGAGGCAGAAACAAGAAAAATCTGCGCATGTATGATGGGCTATTCTGAAAGTAAAGTAATTTCAATTCCCACAAACCAGGAAATAAATGCTGAAAATCAAGGACATAATTAACTTTTTAGAAACAGTCGCCCCCCTTTCCTATCAGGAAGAATACGACAACTCCGGTTTGGCCTGTGGGGATGCCCTGGCTGTTTGCAGTGGCGCACTGGTTGCATTGGACCTGACACCGCGGGTCATAGACGAAGCAACACAAAAGGGATTGAACCTGATCATTGTACATCACCCTCCCATCTTCAAGGGACTCAAAAGAATCACTGCGAATGAACCCATTGCTGATATGCTCATTTCTTGCATCAAACGCGATATCGCTGTGTATGCAATCCATACAAACCTTGATAATATCCTAAACGGGGTCAATGGGGAGATTGCATCGCGCATTGGACTGGAGCATAGCAGGGTCCTTGCACCCTTGCAGGATACACACCGTAAATTGGTTTATTATGTCCCCAGAGCGCATGCCGAAAAAACCAGAAATGCCCTTTTTGATGCCGGTGCCGGCACGATCGGCCAATACGACCAATGCAGTTTCAACCAGGATGGAGAGGGCACCTTCAGGGCTTTGGAAGGAGCAAACCCCTTTGTAGGGTCGGTTGGATTGCTGCATGTTGAAAAAGAGAGCAAGGCAGAAATGCTCTATCCCACGCACCTAGAGGCCAGGATCCTTCAAACCTTGAAAGACAACCATCCTTATGAAACCGTGGCCTATCATATCCAGCCCCTGGGCAATTCATTCAAGGAAATCGGGGGAGGCCTTATCGGGAGATTGAAAGAACCGATTGCGGAGGCCGAATTTCTTGCGCTGATAAAGCGGGAATTTCAAACAGGCACCATCCGGCACAGTCCTTTTACCGGAAGATCGATCCAAACGGTTGCCCTTTGCGGCGGGTCGGGTAAATCTATGATTAACAATGCTTTACGAGAAAATGCAGATGTTTTTCTGACTGCCGACCTCGGGTACCATGATTTTTTCCTGCCCAACGGCAAAATGCTTTTGGCTGACATGGGACATTTTGAAAGCGAACAGTACACGTCTGACCTGATTTTGAGGCGAATAAAAGAAAAATTCCCTACCTTCGCACTCCTTAAAACGGGCATCAGTACCAATCCTGTCAACTACTTTTTATAATCGATTATGGCAACCGTTAAAGAATATTCAGTCGAGGAAAAACTCACAGCGCTTTACAACCTACAAAAGATTGAAAGCAAGCTTGATGAAATAGCAATTCTCAAAGGTGAATTACCCATCGAGGTGCGTGATCTTGAAGATGAAATTCATGGTCTCAGGGCCAGGGAGACCAGGATCGAAGAAGAGATCAATGGTATCAATGAATTCATTGAGCAAAAGAAAGCTGCCATCGCCCAATCACAGGACCTGATCAAGAAATACGAAAAACAAAGCGACAACGTTAAGAACAATCGCGAATACGAAGCCATCACCAAAGAGATTGAGACCCAAACATTGGATCTTAAATTGGCGGAAAGGCATATCAAAGATGCGAATGAAGAAATTGCAGACAAGGCAAGGGTCCTTGATACTGCCAAGAAGAACATTGCTGCCAAAGAAGCCAATCTGAAAGTAAAGAAAGGAGAACTCGATAAGATCATTGCCGAAACCGAAAAGGAAGAATCAGAGTGCAGGGCAAACTCAGACAAAGCCCGTGCTGCTGTTGATCCTCGTTTGCTGGTATCTTTCGACAGGATCAGAAACAACTTCCGCAACGGACTGGCCGTTGTACCTGTACTGCGTGATGCCTGTGGCGGTTGTTACAATGCTATCCCTCCTCAACGCCAAAGTGAAATCCGTCAGCACAAGAAGATCATTGTTTGTGAGAACTGCGGAAGGGTTTTGATTGATGAGGAACTGACGAACAAGCAATAATTGATCACGCTGATTTTTGGATCACCAGTCCGTTGATCTCTCCCAACATGCGCAGTGTCTCCTGCTCATGGATGCGTGGAATCCCAATTTTGTAAAGACTGAACAATTGTAACTCCTGGTGAAGGATGGTGCAATTGAATTTTCGGATCCCCTTGAGCACCTCATTGGTAACGGTATAATCAAACTGCAACTCATAGGGAATCTCTACCTGTTTTCTGATGATGGGTGTCAACTGCAAAGCCATGCCCGCCGCACTCTTGTAGGCATTGATCAATCCCGGCACGCCCAATAAAGTACCACCAAAATACCTGACCACGATTACTGCAGTATTTGTCAAGCCCCTGCTGTCTATTTGTCCAAGTATCGGTCTACCCGCCGATCCGGAAGGTTCTCCTGCATCTGAGGCCCTGAAAATCATACCATCACCCCCTATCCGATAGGCAAAACAATGATGGGAGGCCTTGGGATGCTCCTTTTTTGTTTCTGCAAGAAATTGTTTGAAAGCTTCAATTGAATTCACCGCAGCTGCAACCGCAATGAATTTGCTGCCCCTGTCATCGAAACTGGCAGTAGCCTTCTGTTCAATGGTTTGAAAATAATTGGGGTCCGCTGGAAACATGATTGCGAAGGTAAGTGCTGAGAAATAAAAAAGTTTTATCATTTTCATGAACAGGAATGCCATCCATCCTTTTGATGGCCGTTCTTTTGTTCTACTTTTGACTTGATGCATATCAGAGAGGCATATCAGGACATCCGAACTGCTTTGAGCGGACTTTATGAAAGCCGTGAGGCTGCTGTGATGGCAGACATGGTGATGGAGGAAATCACCGGATGGGATCGCAGTGCCCGCCTGGTGCATTTTGACCATGAAATGAGTGAGGAGCAGTTGACAACCATGGAAAACTGTAAAAAAGAATTGCTGAACGGGAGACCCATTCAATATGTATTGGGACATGCCTGGTTTTGTGACATGCGGTTTCGGGTGGATGAAAGGGCCTTGATCCCTAGACCCGAAACAGCGGAACTGATCCACCTGATCAAATCATTGTATCAAGACATGCCGGTACGCAACCATTATACCATCCGCGCATTGGACATTGGAACCGGTACAGGCTGTATTGCCATCAGCCTAAAGAAATATTTTCCCGAGTGGGAAGTTTGGTCGCTCGATAAAAGCCAGGCCGCGTTGGAGCTGGCCAAACAAAATGCAGTTTTGTTGGATGCAGCAGTTCATTTTGAAGCGTATGATATTTTGAATGATTCCAGGTCCACCAATTGGAAAAGCTTTGACCTGATCGTTAGCAACCCTCCCTATATTCCAGCAGCTGAGAGCCGACAAATGGCCAAACACGTATTGGAGCACGAACCGCACCTGGCTCTTTTCACCACCAATGAAAATCCCCTGGAATTTTACGAAGCCATCCTTGATTTTGGAGACCTGCATTTGTTGCGAGGAGGCATGATGTTCTTTGAAACCCACATGGATTATGCAGAAGATGTTGCTAAACTGATGGAAGAACATGACTTCACCGAAGTGACCATCCATAAAGACATGCAGGGGAAAGACAGGATGGTATATGGAACCAGGGGCGGTTCCTCCCTCTGATCATTGCTTTTCAACTGACAAAACTGTTCTGGCACCCAGTTCCTTAGCTACTTTCATCACCCCCACCACTGCATCAATCTCAACCGTTTTATCCGCATTGATAACGATAGTCGGTATTGCTGTTTTTTCTTTCAGGATGATAGGTTGCAAAAGCGCTTTCAGGGAATCAAAGGGTATAGCTGTTGTGCCAACATAGAATTGCTTGTTAGCATCGATGGAGACCACTACATTTTGCTTGGCTTTGGTATCTCCTTGCGACTTGGGTTGGGACAACTTGATCACATTGGGATTGGCCAGCGTAGATACAATGAGGAAAAACATCAGAAGAATGAACA
>JACCDP011507847.1_pt1 | contig 46623 bp, 46 predicted proteins | sample 7445841 | NCBI WGS metagenome assembly JACCDP01 (sample SAMN15323441, study PRJNA562643) | freshwater metagenome | isolation source: river surface water | place: USA:Blue River Watershed | collected 2017-08-17
TCAAATTCACCCCGAGCACGAGATCCCAGCGCTCGAGGGGCATCTCGGTAAACGGCGCCATGAGATAACCGACCCCGGCATTGTTCACGAGAATATCGAGACCGCCATAAGTCGCTCGCGCGAACGCGACTGCGTCTTTAACCTGCGCCTCGTTTCGAACATCGAGCAAACAGGCTGAGGCGTCACCGCCTGTAGCACGAATACCGGCGACGACCTCGTCGAGTTCGCTGCGGGTCCCGATGCGATCTGACGGAAGATCAGCGGCCGGTACGCCAAGATCAGTGACGACCACTTTGGCTCCTTCGCTCGCCAAGCGCAGACAAATTGCCTCACCCAAACCTTTACGCCGGCCAGCGCCCGTCACGAGCGCGACTTTGCCTTCCAATCTTCTCAATTCATTTCTCCTGCCAACGCCAGCATGCAACCTGGTGTTGTGGGCTGACTTCATCAAACATAGGCGCGGTTTCCGCGCATCGTGCCTCCGCGATCGGACAGCGCGTCCGAAAGACGCAGCCCGACGGCGGCGACAGCGGCGACGGCAGCTCTCCACCCAAGGCGGTACCGAGTCGACTGGGTTGCACTGCCGGATCCGGAATCGGAACGGCCGCCAACAGTCCGCGCGTGTAGGGATGGCGCGGATTCGAATACAGCATCTCGGTCGGCGCCAGTTCCATCGGTTTACCGAGATAGAGCACAAGAACGCGCTCACACAGTTTGCGCACCACGGCGAGGTTATGGCTGACGAACAAGATGCTCATGCCAAAATCCCGCTTCAAATCCTGAAGCAGATTGACGATCTGCGCCTGAATCGATACGTCGAGCGCACTGACGGGTTCGTCACAGACCAATAACTTCGGTCGCAGCACCATCGCACGCGCGATACCGATGCGCTGACACTGACCGCCGCTGAACTCGTGCGGATAACGATTGATCACATCGGGCGACAAACCCACCCGCCGCAGGATATCGGCGACGCGTTCGCGTCGCTCCGCTTTCGATAGCTCCGGCGCGTGTACACGAAGCGGCTCTGCAACGATCTCGCCGACTGTCATACGCGGGTCGAGACTCGCGAGCGGATCCTGAAAAACGATTTGCAGATCGCGACGGAGCGGTCGCACCCGACGCGTCGACCAGCCCTCGATCGACTGACCCATCCAGACGATCTGCCCTGCCGTACTCGGCACCAAGCGAAGAATCGCGCGGGCGAGCGTCGATTTTCCGCAACCGGATTCACCGACAATTCCCAGCGCCTCGCCCGCTTGCAGATCGAAGTCGACGCCGTCAACGGCGCGCAGCTGCGCGGGCTTTCCGAACAACGCCGCACCCACGGGGAACCACACACGCAGGTTGCGGATGCGCAGCAGAGGTTCAGTCATGGATATCGACTCGGATGGGGAAATGACAGGCAACCGCCCTGCCTGCCGTCGTACTCAACGCCGGGCGCTCGTTTGCACAACGATCGGCGGCGAGCGCGCAGCGCGGATGGAATGCACAACCACTCGGCAGACGACGCGGGTTCGGCGGTTGACCGCCGATAGCCTGCAAGGGCGCGTTACCCACTTCGTCGATCCGTGGCATCGACGCCAACAACGCACGGGTATAGGGGTGCTGCGGCGCAAGTAGGATATCTTTGACAGCGCCACACTCGACGATCCGACCGCCGTACATCACGACAACCCGATCGGCGATACCGGCGACGACACCGAGATCGTGCGTGACAAGCACCATCGACATGCCACGTTCGCGCTTCAACTGGGCAAGTAGTGCCAAGATCTGCGCTTGAATCGTGACATCGAGTGCCGTCGTCGGCTCATCGGCGATCAAAACCTCCGGATCGCAGGCCAGCGCGATCGCAATCATCACGCGCTGACGCATGCCGCCTGAGAGCTCGTGCGGATATTGGTCGAGCCGTCGCTCGGCATCGGTCACCTGTACGAGTCGTAGCAGCTCCAGTGCGCGCTGTCGCGCTTGCGCTTTGGAGAATCCACGATGACGAACCAAAGATTCGCCGATCTGATCGACGACCCGCAGGTGCGGCGTCAACGACGTCATTGGGTCCTGGAAAATCATGGCGAGCTTCGACCCGCGCACGGCATTCAGCGCCTGGCGGTCGTTGCCCAGCAATTCGGTATCACCGAGTCGCGCTGAGCCACTCACGGACGCATTGGCAGCTAGCAAACCCATGACGGCCAAAAACGATTGACTCTTTCCGGCGCCAGATTCGCCAACGATGCCCACGCACTCGCCCGGCGCGAGTTCGAGCGAGAACTCATTAACGGCCGGGACCACCCCATCGGGGGTCGCGAAGCGCACCGCGAGATCGCGGATCGACAGCACGGCACTCATCGTTCACGCGGATCGAGCGCATCGCGCAATCCGTCTCCGAGAAAGTTGAAGCAAGTGAGCAACGTGACTAGGAAGCCCGCAGGGACGAGCAACATCCAAACGGCCGACTCCATTTCCTGAGCGCCCTCATTGATCAGGCTGCCGAGACTCGCTTGCGGCTCCTGCACACCGAGCCCAAGGAACGACAGGAAGCTTTCAAACAAAATCATCTGCGGAATCGTGAGCGTGGCGTAGATGATCACCGGTCCGATGACATTCGGCACAATATGTCGAGCCAAAATCGACCCGGTACCGACGCCCGAGGCGAGCGCCGCCTCGATGAATTCTTTGCGTTTGATCGAGAGCGTTTGACCACGCACGATGCGCGCCATCGTCAACCACCCGACCGCACCGATCGCGAGAAAGAGCACGAAGATATTGCCGCGATCGAATAGCGTCGAGAGGATGATGACGATGAAGATGTACGGCAGCGAATAGAGGATATCGACGAAGCGCATCATCAGGTTGTCGATACGACCACCGAGATAACCTGCGGTCGCGCCGAATGCCACGCCGATGCAAAGCGATACCAAGGTCGCGAGCAAACCAATCTGCAATGAGATCTGAACGCCCGCCAAGGTTCTAACGTAAAGGTCACGCCCCAAGCGATCGGTGCCTAACCAATGATCATTCGGACCACCGGGCGGCACCGCCATATGGTCCCAGTCGATCGCGTCGAACGCATGCGGCGAGAACGACGGCCCTAAAAACGCCAGTAGGCTGATGAGTACGATCAAAGTCGCGGACACCATCGCGGCGCGGTTACGCCGCAATCGACGCCAAGCATCCGCCCAAAAACCTCGCGCTGACGGTTGTGCCAACTCAGTCATAGCGAACCCTCGGGTCGAGCCACCCGTAGAGCAAGTCGGCCAATAAATTGAGCGTCAAGGTCAGCCCACCGTAGACGACGATCATGCCCATCACGAGCGTGTAATCACGATTGATCGCACCTTGCACCAGATAGCGGCCGCTGCCGGGCAATCCGAAGACGGTCTCGACGACGAGTGATCCCGTGATGACGAACGCCGTGGCTGGCCCTAAGTAACTCACCACCGGCAACAACGCAGGGCGCAAGGCATGACGCAAGATCACCTGTCGCTCAGCTAGCCCTTTAGCGCGCGCCGTGCGTACGAAATTCGTTCGCAACACCTCGAGTAGACTGCCGCGAGTCAATCGAGCGATATAAGCAATGACCGGCAGGGACAACGTAATGACGGGCAACACGAGATAGCGATACTCGCCCGCCTCCCAGCCTGCAACGGGGAACCAGCGCAGGTGCAGGCCGAAGATCAATGCGAACAGTGGGCCGGTAACGAAGCTCGGCAAAGCGATGCCGAGCACCGCGACGGCCATGATGCCGTAGTCGGTCGGACTGTTCTGCCGTAACGCGGCCAACGTTCCAAGTGGTATGCCAACCAACAAGGCCAGCAAGACAGCCGACAGGCCGAGCATCAGGCTGACCGGCAAACCCTGCGCGATCAGTTCAGTAACCGTGAAATCTTTGAACTTGTACGAAGGACCAAAATCGCCCTGCGCGAGACCACCGAGATAGCGAACGAACTGCTCGGGTAACGGCTTGTCGAGACCGTAGGCGGCCTCCAAGTTGGCCTTGACCTCCGGCGGCAGCGTCTGCTCTTCGTCGAATGGACCACCCGGGGCCAGCCGAATCACGAAGAATGACAGCGCAATGATGATGAACAGCGTCGGAATGACGCCGAAGATCCGACGCAACGCGTAACGCAGCACGGCGAACTACAGATTGTCGGTGATGATGAACTGCGGCGAGTCGGCAAATTCTCGGAACTGAGCCGCCACCTGCTGCATCTTCTCCGTCGACACATCCTGACCGAGCTGCTCAAGGCTCTTCAGATCGATGATCTCGATGTACGCGTAGGGCGAAGCACCGCCGCCGAGCAAGCCGCTCGCTTTCAGAACCTCGAAACGATGTACCGACGGCAAGGCGTTGACGATCGGCAGGTCAGTCTCGCGCGCAAAGCGCTCGTAGTCTTCGACACTGACACCCGGTTTCAAATTGAACAAAACGACGATTTTCGTCACGGATCCCCCTTCCTTGAGACGAGGCGCCAGCAGGTGCGCAGCCCGAGTCTAGGGGCCTCTCACTGCTCGCCGCAAGCGATGGCCAACCGCCGGTCAGCTTGCTGGCGTAAATCCCATGAGACTCACCGGAATTCCATCCGGATCCAGAAATATCAATTCCTGAAAAGTACCGTCGCCTCGCGCGTAGGCCGTCGGCCCGGCCATGATCGTCACACCCTCGAGCGCGGCAATTTTCACCGCCAGATCGGCCACCCGTGTCGTTTCGAACACGAGCGTTGACTGCCCGTAGAGAGGAAACTGCCGCGGACTGCCTGTCTCGCCCATCGGACGTGGCGCCGTATCGCAAATCTCATACAGCCCGATCCAACCAAAGGGTTCGCCTGCGCGGCCAAGATGTGCGATGCGCAGGCTAGCCTCGTCGAGGCCAACCATTCTGGCGATCGCTGCGCCCTGCAGTTGCTTCTCTTCGAGTACCTCGAGGCCGAGTACGTCGCGATAGAGCGCGAGTGATCGCTCAAGGCTTCGCACCCAGAGCGTCACCCGCTTCAATGGGGGTGCGACGGCCACCACGCTCACAGCCCGAGACAACCTGGATTCATACGCCCAGCCGGATCGAAATGCTGCTTGAGCGCCTTCAACAAGCCCGCCGCCGACGGCTCGAGCGATTCCTGGTAGCGATAGAACTTACCGATCTGGAAACTGACCGCACCGGCTTGCATGAACGCTTCGGCCAGATCGCCACGCAACGCCGCCACCGCCGCCGCGGCAGCTGTATTCGCCTCGAATTTCGGTAACTTGGCAAGGTAGTCGGCATCGAGCACACGCTCGTGGAAGCCAAGCCGGGCATCGGGCCAATACAGCACCGGTTCTAGCAGCGCCGCGGATCCGGCGATCGTGGCACAAAGATAGCCGCGATCGATCTCGAATTTTTGCATCGCATCGGCATGCTTGGCGAACACCGCCTCGCACTTCTCATACATGCTGAGTGTCTGCGAGAACGGCACCGAACCGTGCACCGGCACCCATCGCTCGCCGCCAGGTCCCAACATGCTGTTGAGCTCGGCGAACGGATTGGCGCGCATCACCTTAGGCACGGTGTTTTCGACCTCGACACCCTCGCGCGTCATGATCTGACGCACGATCGCTGCTTTACTGTCTGCATCGGTGGCATCGCGTCCATCTACCGAGAGGTGCACAGAGAAAGTGCCTTCCTCGAGAAAGTGGCGACCCGCCATGACGACCTTCGCACCTTCCTTCAGTCCCTTGAGCAGTGAGCCGGAGCTCTGCACCACCTTACCGAGTGCTTTCACGTCAGCCGTGAGGCTGCTGCGCTTCATGCGCACGGCCTGCAGCCCAGGGTCGAAACCGAACTGCTCAGAAGCCACATCGGCGCGGGCGACATCCGCCATCGCCCGGAACAGCGGACCCGCCTCACGAAACGTGAACGAGAGATAGCGACTTTCGGGCAGCGGTCGAATCAAGCGGAACGTCGCACGAGTCTTGATGCCAAGCGCGCCGCAATCGGAGAGGAACATGCCGAGCAGATCCGGTCCGATCTGCCGAAAAAACGGCTCGCCGTTCTTGTTGGCATGGCTACCGAGCTTGAGTACGGTGCCATCGACCAGTACAACATCGAGACCGATAACGCTCTCGGCGACCGGACCGTAACGACCGGAACCCAAGAACATGCTGCCCTGCGACAAGGCGCCGCCAACGGAAGAACGCAAGCCGGAAAGCGGACCGTAGAACGGGGTGCGCACACCCTGCGGTTCGAGGGCGTCGAATAGATCCTTCCAAGTCGAGCCGCACTCGACGGTGACGTAACAGTCTTCCGCATCGACGGCGATGACGCGATTCATCGCGAGCAGATCCACCATGATCGAATTCGCGCGCGCGGGCAGATAGCCGTCTGTGTACGACATGCCACCACCACGCGGCACCACGGGCAACCCGGTCGGCGCGATCGCGCGCAACGCGGCAGATAACTGCTCAGTGCTTTTCGGACGGATGACCGCCACCGGTAGCTGGCCACTGCGGTAGACGTCTTGCGAGTAGAACGCTAACTCGGCCGGCGCGGTAATCACCGCCTCGTCGCCTAACACTTGTCGCAGATTGGCCAAGGCGGTCGGAACTGCTGAATCGGCGGAGATCGGCACCACGGTTTGCATAGTCATCCATCCTCACGAAGTTCAAGTGGCTGCCCGCAAGTCTAGCGGCGCCAGTTAACGCATAGAGCGGTGTTAAGATTAAGCGGCCATCAGGCAGGTTCCCATGAGCATTTTGCGCAACACACCCACCTCTCCTCTACCCGAGTTCGAATACGCCATCGACGTCGCCGTGATCGGTGCCGGCGCCTGCGGGCTGACTGCTGCCCTCGCCGCCCGAGACGCGGGAGCCGATGTATTGGTATTCGAGCGAGACAAGCGCCCTTGGGGCAGCACCTCAATGTCGTTGGGCGCGGTGTGCGGCGTCGGCTCAAAGGAGCAGCAACGTCACGGCATCGACGATTCTGCGGCGGCGTTTGTCGCCGACGTCATGGCGAAAACTGAACAGCGTGCCGACGTCCGGCTCGCCCGATTGATCGGCGAGCGTAGCGGTGGCGTACTCGATTGGCTCAACGAGACGCATCAAGTGCCGCTATTGCTCGACGCAAAGTGGACGGGCCTTGGGCATTCGTCACGTCGCCTACATATACCGCCCGGGCGCAACGGTGAGGAACTGCTCGCGCTGTTGCTCAATGCCTGCGCGCGCGCAGGCGCAGAAGTGGTCACCGAAGCGACCGTTACCGCTCTGTACGCCGACGAAGACAATCGAGTTGTCGGCCTGAGGGTCGAGCGCCCCGGCGGTGTGATCGAAAATATCGGCTGCGGCGCCGTCGTTCTGGCCACCTGCGGCTTCGGCGGCAACGAGTCGATGATCTCGGAGCACATCCCCGAGATGCGCCACGCGCGCTACTTCGGTCATGAAGGTAATCGTGGCGATGGCATTCTTTGGGGTCTTGCACTTGGCGCCGCGGCAGCGGACATGACGGCCTATCAAGGCCTCGGAACGCTGGCTGATCCGCAGCAGATCGTCGTGCCACACCCACTCATGATCGAGGGCGGTTTCCTCGTCAATATCGAAGGCAAACGCTTCACCCACGAGCTTGCGAACATTTCGGGTATGTGTGTGCCGGTGCTCAAGCAGCCCGAGGGTCGCGCCTGGGTCATCTTCGACGAACAACGACATCGGGCTTGCCTCGAACACTCGGTCGAGCAGCGGCAACTAGCCGAGGTCGGCGCCATCAAACGCGCCGAAGACTGGGCGACACTCGAGCAACTCTGTGGCTTGCCCGCAGGTTCGCTCGCTGCCGAAAATGCCGCGATCGATTCGGCACGTGCAGCCGATCGAGAGGATCATCTTGGTCGATCGTTCAAAGATCTCGCGCCACTCAAACCGCCTTTTTACGCCGTACGTGTCACGGGCGCTTTGTTTCATACCCAAGGCGGGCTCTGCATCAACGAACAGGCGCAAGTCGTGCGCGCAGATGAGTCACCGCTGCCTAACCTCTACGCCGGTGGCGGCGCCGCCCGTAGCATCTCGGGCCCCGCCGTTACGGGTTACTTGCCGGCCGTCGGCCTCAGCATGGCGATCACGCTGGGGGCCATCGCCGGCCACTCGGCCGCCGCACACCGAATCAGCGCGTAGCGGCCTTCAAGGCCAAAACAATTTGACGCCGATCGTCGGGATCGGTGATGGCCTTGTAGCGCATTCGATGGCGACCTCCTAAAAATCGCTCAGGATCCGCGATCAACTGATCGATCGTCTGCTCGTCCCAGACCAAACCGTCACGTCCGGCCAAGACGAAAGCTTCGCTGTAGTAAAAGCCCGCCGCGCTCGCAGCGCGCCGACCGAAAACACGATGCAGATTGGGACCGACCGCGTGCGGACCGTTTGCCTCAAAGCTGTGGCAGAAGCGACACCACATGAAGTCCTGTTGTGCTTGACCGGTGAGCGCTACTGGATCGATCGAACCTGCGTAAGGATCGACCGCGGGCGGCGGGCCCGACTCGACCAGCTGGGCCGAGGTCGTAAACGGCACCACGCCGAAGATGCGATACGGCGCGTAGGCAGCGAGCGATAACATCGCAACCACAACCAAAGCATGCGCGCCCTGGGTCGGCAAGCTGATCGACGCTGCACCCGACATCGCCAAACGTGGACCGTTCTCCGACGACCACGGTACTCCTGGCAGGAGTCGCCACGGCGCCGCCCGATATCGCAGGGATTGCCAAAGACTGGTCAGCACCGCGACGCCGAATGCGACGATGACAAGAAAACCGGTGGCGCTATGCAGATAACCGAAGGTGACCGAGAGTCGATAACTCGTCGGCACGAGCGCGGGTAACGTCACCCAACCGAACCAACTGACGGCATGTCCCTCACTCCAAGCGAACAGCGGTCCGGTGACGACGAAGGCTGCGAGTGTCCACCACAGCAGCGCCGCGATTCGACGTGCGAATAGATCGGCGGCGACGGGCATGCGGCTCAAAAACGGCTCGGCCGGCAATCGCGCAACCAACCACGAGCGGATCGACAACAGGATGAGCAGGGTCAAACCGTTCGAGATATGCAGGTGCTGCAACGCTTCTCGCGCTGCGGTGCCGCGCGGGGTCACGCCAACCTTGCTCGACTGGTACATCTGGAAGAGCACCAGCGCAAAGATGACGATCGAGATCACCCTCAGCGAGCGGCGCTGCCAACGATCAGAGTTCATGTTGTTCAGCGTCATGATGAGGCTCCTTCATCGGCGGCCCGAATGATCGTGTTGATCAACGGCCCATCATCCCAATCGAGCTGCGATACGCCGGTACGAACGACGATCAATTCTCGAGATGGAACGATGTAAACCCGCTGCCCACCGAACCCGTCGATGTAATAAATATCGTCGGCCAAAAATTTTTCCGAATGGAACGCCTTGACGGAATAGTCGTTGTACTTGCGTTGCGTACCGGGTGGAGAGCCCAACCACAAGTGCATGCCGAAGTTGGGATTCGTTGAACTTGGGGTCTTCATCGCCTGCACCCACTCGCTCGCCACCAATTGACGCTCGCCCACCTTGCCATCGGCAGCGAGCAACAACCCCACCCGCAACCAGTCGCGCGCGCTCGCGAACAGACAACAGAAACCGCGCGGCACGCCACCCTCGCGATCCATCCACAACCCCGCCTCCGCGGCACCCAAGGGCTGCCAAAGGCGCGACGAGAGATAATCGGCGTAGCGCTGTCCCGTCGCTCGCTCGAGCAACAGCAACAAGAGCTGCGAGCTGGCATTGTTGTACTCAAAATAAGTACCGGGTGCGCGTGAATAACCCAATGAGAGGACAGCACCCGGCAAGTCGGAACCGAGCAGTAGTTTGGTTGCCTTCCAGGTTCCAAAGCGCGGTAACTCAACGCCACTATGCATCCGCAGCAAATCTTCCACGGTGACATCGCGCCGGGCATCACCCTGCCATTCGGTCAACCAGCGAGACGCTTTGCTATCACGTGATGGAATCACGCCATCGGTAACCGCCGCACCGATCGCGAGTGCGAGCACCGTCTTGTGCATGGAGTTCGGATTGGTTCGCGTCGTTGCATCGAATGGCGGCCAATATTTTTCGTAGCGCAGCGCACCCCGATGCCATACGAGTAACGCGACGGTACTCGTCTTTGAGGCGAGCGCTTCGGCCGCTACAAGCGGTTTCGCCGCGAGCGTCGTTGCTGCTCCGGTCGGAATGTCACCCACCTGCGACGCACCCCTCACACGTGCCTGCGGCTTCGACAAGTGAACACTTGCCGGCTCATCCAAGGGTTGCCCGAACACGAGGTTGCGCAGTACGGTCGGATCGGCAATCCAGATCGCCGTTGGTACCACGATCACAACCAACAGCACCAGTGCCAGCGAGCCCTTCAATAATCGCCATATCCAACGCATCACACATTCCCCCTAGCCAGACGCTGCTGTTCTAATTTTTGGCGTATCTCAGCGTGACTGGCTGCATCGATCGGATAGCGCCACATGATCAGTATCGGTAATAGCAAGAGCGCCGCCGGCAACCAAGCCGCCCCGAGCCGCACTCCGAACTCCACCTCGCTCGTCAGTACCTGACTCATGTCGTGGTAGCCGAACCAAGAGACGAATGCGAGACCGGCGAACAAGCCAAGACCCATCCCGAACTTGAATGTCGAGGCGAGAAACGCCATGTGCCCGCCCATCTTGGCGGTACCGGTGGCTAACTCGTCCGCATCGACCGCATCTGCCGTCATCGCGGGCGGCGTGATCATGGTGCCGCCATTACCGAAAGCCATCAGCACGTTTGACAGCAACACCGGCCATACCACGCCCGCCGGCACGAAGAAGAGCGAGACGTAGGCGGCAGCCGTGATCAGATTGGCGAGGCAGTAGGCCCGATGTTTGCCGAGTCGCCCGGCGATGGGCACCCACAGCGGCGCGAGCAACACCGCCGCAACCGTGTTGACGATCGCGACGGTCAGCACATGTTGCTGCAGGTTGAGAGCCTGCGAGATCAAGATTGGCTGTACGCCAAAGTAGATGCCCATGGTGAAGCGATCGATCGAATAGGCGATTGCAAGGCGACGAAACGGCGCATTGCTCGCCAGTATCCCGAGCAACTCACCCCATCCGGGCGTGCGCTCATCGTGCGCTTGCTGGGTCGGCACCTTCGAAAAGCACCAAAGAATCGCGATCGGTAAAAACACAACGAAGAACACACCGACCGAGGCCACGATCTGTGCGTAACTCGGAAACGCGACACCCTTGAACCAGATCCAGTAGAAAATGCCGACGGCGGTTGCACAGAGAAATCCGACGAAAGCACCGCTCTCCCGATAGCCGGCAATGCGGGTGCGCTCCGCATAATCACCAGAGAGCTCACCACCCCAGCTCTGGTGCGGCACATAGATCATCGTCCAACCGGCGTAGAACACCATCAGCCAGAACAGCAAGTAGAACGGCGAAGCGCCTAATGGCGGTTGCAACAGGAACCACGCGGCGCAGATCGACACCGGCATACCAAAGAGCATCCAGAGACGACGACGGCCGAAGCGAGATTGCGTTCGATCGGACAGAGCCCCGATCACCGGATCGATGAGCGCCTCCCAAAAACGCCCGACGGCGAAGATCGTGGCGACCGTCAGCGCGACCATGCCGACCTCCGGCGAGTAGTAGACCGGCGGCAGAAAGTTGTAGAGCGGAACGAGCATGGCTTGCAACGCTACCGTCGGCGCCGCGTAGGCCAGCAACTGGCTACGGCTGAGTGACACGAGTACCCCCCCTAGTCGACCGAACCGAAACTAAACTCCCCGTCGCGCCCGGACCGACAACGGCGCACTCGAACCTCCACCAGATGATCACGCTACGGACAGAACGCGAAATTCGACGATCTATCCGGCCATCGGGCAGCGTCCGCCCGTTGGACATCGCCGGCTGCTCCGGCCTAGACTCAAGCAGAGCTGGGGTTTTCAACGGGGGTTGACATGGAATCCACTCGACCGATCCGCGCACTCATTCGCGGACTTGATGCACTGACCGTTCTTAATCTGCGCAACGGGGCGACCGTCTCGGAAGTGGCGCAGGAAATTCGCTTACCGCGAACCACCACGTACCGCATTCTTGAAACACTGAGTCACGCCGGCTTCGTGTATCGCGATGCCACAGACGATCGATATCGCCTGACGATCATGGTGCGCGGCCTGTCGGACGGTTACGACGATGAAGCGTGGGTCACGCAGATCGCGCGCCCTTTCATCCACGATCTCGGTAAGGACATCGTGTGGCCGGTGGCGATCGCGTCGCTCTCGGGAACCACCATGATGGTGCGCGAATCTACCGATCATCGCAGCCCGCTGGCTGTGGAGCGCTACTCCGCCGGGTTCCGGGTACCGCTGTTGCTGTCATCCTCGGGGCGCGTCTATCTCGCCTTCTCGCCACCGACACAGCGTGAGTCGCTGCTCGATATCTTGAGTCGGTCGAACAAGGAAGAGGATGCGCTCGCACGCAGTCGTCCTGAGCTGATGAAGCTCCTGAACGATGTTCGCATGCAGGGTTATGCTTCGGCCGTCAGACCACGGCGAGTATCCGACGAGATCAGCATGGCCGTGCCGATTCTGATCGACGATCGCGTGCTGGCTGCGGTGAGCATTCGCTTCAGCGGAACCGCCGTGCCGTTGAAGCTCGGCGTCGAGCGCTTCCTGCCGAAGCTGCGTGAGACGGCTAATAAGATTCGTCAGAGCTTTGTTGAGCAGCAACGCGAGGCGCCACCGCAGTTGCGTGCCGTCGGCAACTCGCGGGGTTGATCATGAACGCCAACCCTGCGATGGAATCGGCCCGGACGGCCTTGCTGCGCCAACTGCAATCCTTGCTCGGTGTTGAGCATGTCGTGACCGATCCGGCCGAGTGCGAGGTCTACTCAACGGACATTTACCGCCGTGGCGAGACCGCTATGGCCGTAGTTCGGCCAGGCAGCAGCGCGGATGTCGCGCAGATCGTGCAACTGTCGGCGGCAGCTGGAGTCGCTGTCGTCCCGCGCGGCGGCGGTGCCTCCTACACCGATGGCTACGCACCTGCCGAGCGTGAGTCGATTTTGATCGACACCTCGCGCATGAATCGCATCCTCGAGCTTAACGAGCGCGATGGATACGTGGTGGTCGAGGTGGGCGTGACGTGGGCGACGCTCAACGAAGCACTCGCTGCGAAAGGACTGCGGACGCCCTTCTTTGGTCCCTTCTCCGGACTCGCCGCCACCGTCGGTGGCTCGCTGTCACAGAACAGTGTGACTTGGGGAACCGGTGTCTTCGGTGTCTCCGGTGAGACCACCCTCTGCGTCGAGGTGGTGCTCGGCGATGGCCGTCTCGTGCGCACAGGCTCCTGGGGTGCCGCCAACGGCGTGCCGTTCATGCGTTCGTATGGTCCCGATCTGACCGGCCTGTTCATGGGTGATTGCGGCGCCCTCGGCGTGAAGACAGCGGTTGCCTTGCGTCTCATGCGACGTAACGCGGTCGTGATGGGACTCTCTTTCGGGTTTCCGGATTTCGCGAGTCTTGCTGCGGGGATGGAAGCGGCTGCCAAAGAGGGTCTTAATCTCACCAATTTCGGGCTCGACCCGGCACTGCAACAGGGGCAGCTCGGCAAGGCCGATCGTGCCACGGCAATCCAGTCAGCACTCGCCGTTTGGAAAACCTCCCGTGGCGTCATGGATGGCATCCGCCAGCTCGTGAAGATGGCGCTTGCCGGTCGGCGTTTCCTCGATGGCGCCGTGTTCTCGGCCCACTGGATCGTCGATGGGCTCGACGACGCCAGCTGCCGCGCTGCCGTCGCTCGCTTGCGTTCGGTTCTGCAGCCGTATGGCGCAGAGGTGCCCGCCACCGTGCCGACGGTCGCCAATGCGATGCCGTTCATGCCCCTCTACAACGTGCGCAGTCCGTTGGGTGAGCGCTGGGTACCGATCCACGGTTTGTTGCCGTTTTCGCGCGTCGACGCGTTCCGTGCCGACCTTGCCCGCTACTACGCCGAACACGAAGCGGAAATGAAGCGCTTGAAGATTCGTTACGGCGCCATGTTCATGACCGTGGCGACCAACGCATTCTTATACGAACCGGTGTTCTATTGGGAGGACGGCTACAACGTCGCCCAGTCCCGACTGATGCCAGAGGGTTACCAAGCGACACTGCCTCAGTTCCCGGAAAACCCAGAAGGACGTGCGCTCGTCGACAAGATGAAGCACGGCATCGCCGACATCTTCCAGCGACACGGTGCCGCGCATCTGCAGATCGGCAAGTTCTATCCGTACCTGCGTGGACGCGAGCCGAACAACGCCGCCTTGATCCGCAACCTGAAGCAGCTCGTTGACCCACAGCGTCGGCTTAACCCCGGCGCGTTGGGCCTGTAGAATAGCGGGCTCCTCAGAGCTCGCAGCGGAGTCTTTCTCGCGATGAAACGCATTCTGGTCTCCATCAAACGCGTCGTCGATTACAACGTCCGTATTCGGGTCAAGCCCGACGGATCCGGCGTGATCACCGATGGCGTCAAGATGAGCATCAACCCCTTTGACGAAATCGCGCTCGAAGAGGCGCTGCGGATCAAAGAAAAGGGTCTCGCCGAGGAAGTGATTGCGGTATCGATCGGCCCAGCCGATTGCCAACAGCAATTGCGTACGGCGCTAGCAATGGGCGCCGATCGCGCGATTCACGTGCAGACCGATGCCATCATCGAACCGCTGACCGCTGCGCAATTACTCAAGGCGCTCGCCGATCGCGAACAACCGATGCTCGCGATCCTCGGCAAGCAAGCGATCGATGACGACTGCAGCCAAACGGGCCAAATGTTGGCGGCCCTGTGGCAACGTCCACAGGCCACGTTCGCCTCGAAAGTCGAGGTCGACGGCGAGACGGCGCGAGTCACCCGCGAGGTCGATGCGGGACTCGAAACTCTGGAAGTGGATCTGCCGGCCGTCATCACGACCGACCTGCGTCTGAACGAGCCGCGCTACGTCAAACTACCGGACATCATGAAGGCAAAGAAAAAGCCTCTCGGTACGATCGATCCTGCTGCGCTCGGTGTGACGCCGGTTGAAGTCGTCAAGGCTGTGCACTTCGAACCGCCTGCGGCGCGCAGCAAAGGCATCATGGTCAAGGATGCACAGGAACTCGTCGCGGCATTGCGCAGCAAAGGATTAGTCTGATGGCCAAGGTACTCATCGTCGCCGAACACGACGGCAGCAAGCTCAACCCGGCAACCGCGAAGTGCGTTGCCTGCGCCTCACAAATTGTCGGTGCAGAGATCAGCATCGCCGTATTCGCCGCAGATCCGGCTGCAGTGGCGACGCAAGCCGCCTCGCTACAGGGCGTGGCTCGGGTCCACACGGTCGCGCATGCCCTGCACGCTCAACCGCTCGCCGCCACGATTGCACCGCAACTGGCCGAGCTCGCTGCGGGTCACTCGCATGTCTTTGGACCCTCGACGACTTTCGGCAAGGATCTGATGCCGCGTGTGGCCGCGCTGCTCGGCGCGCCCCAGATTTCCGATGTCATGGCCGCAGAGAGCGCGACGCGCTTCAGGCGACCGATCTACGCCGGTAACGCCATCATCACGGTCGACGTTCCAGCTGATCGTCAGATCGTAGCAACCGTGCGTGTCGCCTCTTATCAGCCAGTCGCTACGCAGGCGGCGGCTCCGATCATGGCGGCCAATCCTGCGGCATCCGTGCCAACGCATACGCGTTTCGTGTCGGTCACGGCGGCCCGCTCGGATCGCCCCGACCTGCAAACGGCATCGAAAGTGGTCTCGGGCGGAAGAGCTCTCGGCAGCGCCGAGAGTTTCCAGATTCTTTACTCGCTGGCAGACAAACTCGGCGCGGCTGTTGGCGCCTCGCGTGCCGCAGTCGACGCAGGTTATGCCGCCAACGATATGCAGGTCGGACAAACCGGCAAGATCATTGCGCCGGAGCTATATCTGGCTTTCGGTATTTCCGGAGCCATCCAACATCTGACCGGCATCAAGGACGCTCGTACGATCGTCGCTATCAACAAAGATGCCGAAGCGCCGATTTTTGAAATTGCAGATATCGGTCTCGTCGGCGATTTGTTCCAGATCGTGCCCGAGATCGAGAAACTGATCGCGCAGAGCAACTGATCATCGAGAGTTCCGTCGGTGACAGATCGGCCTCGCCGCGTTGGGGGTTCATTATCCTCATGGGCGTGGCGAGCAGCCTCTCCGCCTTTGGCATGGCGAGCGTGGTGCCGGCCTTGCCGACACTCTCGCGCGCGCTCGAGACCGACTACGCATCGTTGCAGTTTGTCGTCTCTGCGTACCTGCTAGGCCTCGGCCTTTTCCAACCGATTCAAGGTCTGCTCTGCGATCGATTCGGTCGGCGACCAGTCTTCCTCGCCGGGTTTGCTCTGTTCGGGATTGCCAGTCTTTTTGCGAGTCTCGTCTCGAGTGTGTCGATGTTGGTGCTGGCGAGATTTCTGCAGGCGATGGGCGTGAGCGTTGCCACCGTGGTCTCACGCGCCATCGTTCGCGATTCCTTCGAACCTGGTCCGGCCGCCATCGCGTTGTCGTTCATTACTGCCGTCATGGGCGTCGCCCCCGTGCTTGCGCCATTGGTGGGCGGTGTCATCGCCGACTATCTCGGCTGGCGCGGCATTTTTTGGATTCACGCCGGTGTCAGCCTGCTGCTGGTCGTCGTTTTGTTTACGCAGCTCAAGGAAACGAGACCTGCCGACACGGAGTCAATGACTTTCTCCGACCTGCTGCGCGGTGGTCGTTTTCTCGTCACGCAACCCGGGTTCATGGGTCCGTCTCTGACCTATAGTTTTTTCAGCGCCTCGGGCTTCATTTTCATCACCGTTGGCGCTGCACTCTACGAAACGATGTTCGGCATGAGTGGCGCCGAGTTTGGCTTGCTGTGGTCAGGGCTCGCCTTTAGCTTTATCGCCGGCGCGACCTCCGCAGGTCACCTCGCCCGCCGTTTCGGTTCTGCACGCAGTCAACGCATCGGCATGGGCTGCAATGGCGTCGCAACGCTGGTTTTTTTCATCGCGGCATTTCTCGCTGCTGCGCCGATGTGGTTATTCAGTCTCTCGCTCGCCTTGCTGATGTTCGCCAACGGCGTGGTGCAGCCACTCGCGCTGACGGCAGCGGTCGACGATCACCCGCAACTCGCCGGCGTCGCGGCTGGTTTGTCGAGTTCTATTGCGATGCTGATTTCGATGGTGAGCGCGATCATGACCGGCGCGATCTATGACGGCTCCGCGCGCGGCTGCGCTATCCTGATGAGCGTGACCTGCATTCTCGCCGTGTTGGCACTACGGCTCGGCGAAAAGGCTCATCCCGTCAAAAATTGATCGTCAGGCGACCTTGACGAGCGATTTGCCAAAATTGCGCCCTTGCATGAGCGCGCAAAACGCCTCGGGCGCATTCTCGAGACCAATCGCGACGTCTTCGCGATAACGGAAGCTCCCGTCGCGTATCCAACCGGAGACAACTCGAGTCATCTCCTCCATCCGATTCAGATGGTCGTATACGACGAGCCCTTTCATGCTCGCGCGCGCTCCGACCACCGGTCCGAGCCACGGGCCCGGCGGCGGCGTATCCATGCTGTAGGCTTCGATCATGCCGCAGAGCACGATGCGCGCGCCGATCGCGAGATTGCGCAGCACAGCGACCAAGGTATCGCCCGCCACGTTGTCGAAGTACACGTCGATACCGCGCGGACATGCAGCCTTCAAGGCCGCAGCCAAGTCGCCTTCTTTGTAGTTCACGCAGGCATCGAAACCCATTTCTTTGACTGCGTAGTCGCACTTCTCCGCGGAACCGGCGATACCGACAACTCGCGCACCCATGTGCTTGGCGACCTGTCCCGCCGTAGAACCGACTGGCCCCGTGCAGGCAGATACCACGAAAGTCTGCCCCGGTAGCGGCTGTCCGAGATACACCGTGCCGGCATAGCCGGTGAGGCCGGGCATGCCGAGCACGCCCAGTGCCGTCGAGACAGGCGCGATGGCAGGGTCGATTTTGCGCACGCCGACGCCATTGGAGAGCGCGTACTGCTGCCAGCCGTTGCGCACGGCAACGATGTCGCCCGCCGCAAACTGCGAATGACGCGACTCCATGACCTCAGCGACCGTTTCGCCGACCATCACATCGCCCGCTGCGAGCCGATCCGCATAGATCTGGCTGTTCTTCATGACGTTGCGGTAGTAGGGATCGAGCGACAACCAAAGCGTGCGCGAGAGAAACTGACCCTCGGCCACCGTCGGAACCGGCGTCACATCACGACCGAAATCCTCGGGGACCGGCAGGCCCCGAGGACTTCGCGCGAATGTGATGCGCTGGTTGGTCGTTGTAGACGAGTTGGACATCAAAGCTGGCCGAGCACGTGCTCCGCGGCCGAGACCTTGAACTCGCCACCGGCTTCGATATTGACGTGGGTGGCGACGCCGTCTTTCACGACGAGCGCGAAACGCTGGCCGCGCATACCCATGCCGAAGCCACGTGCATCGAGCTCGAGACCGAGTGCGCGGGTGTAATCGCCATTGCCGTCTGCCAGCATCAGCACCTTCTCGCCGACGTTGCTCGATTTGCCCCAGGCATTCATGACGAACATGTCGTTTACCGCCATGCAAGCGATCGTATCGACACCCTTGGCTTTCAGCGCATCGAAGTGTTGCAGATACCCAGGCAGATGCCGTGCATCGCAGGTCGGCGTGAAAGCGCCGGGCACCGAAAACAGCACGACCGTCTTACCGGCGAACAGCGCATCGGCACCCACTTCCTTGGCACCCTCGGCGGTCATCGTTTTGAACGCGCCCGAAGGCATCTTCTCTCCAGCCTTGATGGTCATCGCCCCACTCCTGTTTGCGTTAAAGACCGGGATTCTAACCTTAGAAGCCGAAGCTCAGGTGTAGGGACGGTGCAGATACTGGCCGATCGGCTTACCTACCGGTTTGCCGTTGTCGTAGATGAGATGCCCACGCAGATAGGTGCTCGTCACCGACGCCGACATTTCCATGCCCTCGAAGACCGAATAACCCTGATCAGACTCGGACAACTTGTTGCCGGCAACGAAGCTCTTGTTCGGATCAACAAGGACGATGTCGGCATCAAACCCCGGCGCGATGTCGCCCTTGCCCTGCAGACCGAAGCGACGGGCTGCAGTCCAGGAGGTGAGCTCGGCCACGCGATTGAGCGACAGTCCGCGCCGCTTACCTTCGGTGATCAGCGCCGGCAACATGAACTCAGTGCCGCCGAAGCCCGACTTCGCCAGGAAGATATTCTTTTTGTCCTTCTTGCCGAGTTTCATCTCAGCGCGGCAGCAGGCGTGGTCGGAGCACACCCAATCGAGCTTGCCATCGAGCAGAGACTCCCAGAGGAACTCGACGTCGGCACGCGAACGAATAGGCGGATTCACCTTGGCGTTATTGCCGATCTTCGAGTCGTAATCGAGCAGCAAGTGCGCAATGGTGACCTCGCGCCGGAAATTCACGTGCGGGAAGGCCTTGGCCATCTTGAGCGCGGCTTCTACCGCCTTGCGCGACGTCAGATGCAGCAGGTTGATATTGAGACAGTTGGTTTCGTTGGCGAGATAGCTCGCGATGGTGATCGCAAGCCCTTCCGAATGCGGCGGGCGCGCCGCACTGTAGGCGCGAAGACCCGTCAGCGGTTTGCAGTCGATGCATTCGGGATCGTGGGTCTCGCCAGTGAGATAGGTGTCGAGGTCAGTGACTTTCGCGCCGCCCTCGACCATCTTGGTGTAGGCACTGAGGATATCGGCCAACTCGCAGTGCAGCCCGAGCGAAATAGAATCTTTGATCTTCGGGTTGCGCAACATGGCGCGATGCACGCCGCGCATCACAAACTCAAAATGAGCGATGTCGTACTTTTCGTCTTCGCCGATCATCAGGAACTCGCGCTGCGAGTTCGAGGCTCCGTGCAGGCCGTAACCGCCGTAGAACATGAAGATCTTGAACGAGGTGACGCCGAACTTGTTGATCAGCATATCGATCTCGCCGATGTGCGTTCGATCAAGCGGCGCCAAGTGATATGCGTAGTCGACCCAGAAGTTATCCTTCGAGGCCGCGAGCACTTCCGGATAAACCTCGGCGTATGGGCCGCCGCGCTCCATGTAGTAGCCACCGGTGCGCATGTAGTTGAGACTCGAGGTCACACCGCCCTGCGCTGCAGCCAAACTTTCGCTGCGCGCATCTTGCGACAGCGGACCGTAGATGCCCGTGTGCATGTGCGGATCGACAAGACCCGGGAACGCCAGACGATTCTTGCCGTCGACGACCTCTTTGGCTTCCGCTGCCGGAATACCCTTGGCGACCTTCTTGATCTTGCCATCGACGACACCGATGTCGAACTTCTCCACGCTGGTCTTGCGCGGTCGCACGACACGCACGTTCTTGATCAGCAGATCATATTTTTTGGGTTTCTCAGCCATGGGTCACCTGTGAAAACTAACTCGTGAATTATGCAAAAGACGGAACGACACTCGCGCAGCGAACCCCTTGAGCGTCTACGCTACGGGCGCCTACGCAGTGTGGCGCAGGTGCATGTGATACTGATAAGAGTCAGCCCGATATAGCGCAACCACGCGCTCCACCGGACGCTCGCGCTCGTCGAACACGGTCCGCGTGATGCGCAGCAGCGGCGCACCGAGTTCGATCTCCAGTGCTCGCGCCGCTTCGACGCTCGCAAGCGTAGCGCCGATGTATTGATCGGCATGCGCGACGCGTACACCCACCTTACCAAGCAGTTCGAACATCGGTTGCTCGGCCATCTCCTCGAGGGTGACCTTGCGAGCGATATCGAGCGGAACGTAAGTTGTGATCAACCCCAGCGGAACACCCTGATGGGTGCGCACATGGGTTGCTCGCTGCACGAGTCCGCCATGCTCTATACCGAGCGCCGCACGGGTCTCCTCATCCGGCTCGAGATCGAGCACTTGCAGATCCTGGACGTCCGTCACGGCTGCAAAGCTCGCCACTTGGTTACGCACTTCCTCGAGATCGAGCGAAGCCGCCGTACGCGAGGCAGACAGCTGCACGAACGTACCCCGACCCTGCTGACGCACCAGCCAGCCTTCGCGCGCGAGATGATCGATCGCCTTGCGCACGGTGATACGCGACACATCGAACAACTGACACAACTGTGGCTCGGTCGGGATTTGATCGCCGGGTTTGTACGTGCCGTCGCGAACCCAGGTTCGCAGCGTGACGTAGACCTGGTGGTACCGCGGCGTCGCCATTGAGCGAACCGCCTCTGCCGTCGAAGGTTTCGATTTCACGATATGCAATGCCATCTCAATCTAGTAACAGTCCGCCAGAGAGATTCATGACGGTGCCGGTCACGAAGGATGCCGCAGGACTGGTGAGATAGTCGATGGCGTGCGCTACGTCTTTCGGATCACCGATACGCCCGAGCGGAACGCTGGCCTGCAACGCCGTGAGCACCTCGCTCGAAAACCGACCGGTGACCATCGGTGTATCGATGGGGCCCGGCGCAAGGCAATTGACTCGAATGCCCTCGGGCGCCCATTCCTTGGCGAGATAGCGTGTGAGATTGATCAAACCCGCCTTGGCCACCGCGTAAGCGGGCCCCGACAGCGAGCTGCCCCCATTGAGGCCATTGGTCGACGCTGTGAGGATCAGCGAACCACGTGTCGCCTTGAGTGCGCCGTGGGCTGCCTTCGCCAGCAGGAAAGCCGATGTTAGATTGGTATCGATGACCCGCTGCCATTCCTCGCGTGTGACGGACGTCAACGGTCCTGCGCCGGCGCAACCGGCAAGATGAATGACGTGATCGAGGCGCCCCCAATCATCGAGCACGCGATCGATGCAGGCGACAACCGCTGCCTCATCCGTGACATCCATACTCATCACCGCGACCGGTGCACCGCAGGGAATCTCAGCGAGCGCGCGATCGGCTGCAAAAACGCGCATGCCACGTTCGCGCAGTTTTGCGACAGCCGCCCTACCAAGACCGCCGGCTGCGCCCGTCACGAGCGCAACCGGTGATCCAGGAAGAGCCGGCTTCGATGTCATCGACTGGATGTTACCCAAGGATGATTCAAGCCGCCTTGCGCGCGAGCACGCTAGCGTAAATTCCATCGAGCATCGAGTAACGCATCTCGGCTGAAGCGCGAACTGCCGCGATCGCACGGATCTGTATTTCCGGCGATGTGGCATAACGTGCCGTCAACTCCAGACCCACGTGGGCATGCTCCGTATCGCCTTCGATGTGGACGTGGAAGAACTCCATGTCATCTTCCGTGAAGCCCATCTTGCGCATGGCATCGACGTACTTCGGATACAGCGTCGGCAACTGGCCCTCGAGGGCAACCATGATGCCCGCACAGGATTCACTCAAGTGTCGGATGCTCGAGAGCTCCCAGATCCAAGCGCGCATAGCACGGGTCGTCGGCAGAATCTCGCCGTTTTCTTCGGCACGCAGAATGCGCTCATCACTGATGCCGCAGGCGCGCGCGAACTTGCGCAGCAAATCGGGATGACGCTTCTCGGGACAAGCCGGCATCTCTTCACCGAGTAAGTTCTCGAGCAAATGTTGACGCGCATCGAGATCGGGTAGTCGCGCATACAGCTGCGCGAACTGCTGCGGGATGGGATCTATGTAATAGAAGTGTTGGATCGCCCATTCGCCGAGCTGCGCACGCGAGAGCTCGCCGGCAGCCCAAGCGCGACTGAACGCATGGCCACCGCCATGCTTCGGCATACGAGCTGCTTCTAGGCTTGCGAAAAATTCGGTTTGGTCCATCATCTTTGACATCGTCGTTACACTCCAACCATGAACGTGTTCGTTTCAAATCGTCGGCCAGCGAGCGGAGTCGCCACCCGATAACCAATCAGCGACTTTTCGTCGCACCTCATCAGGCACCGTCGCCACGAGCGGATAGCCCGGTGTACGCGTCGCATCGATACCGACCTTCGCCGTCGTCGACACACCCTCAGGCAATACCGGATCGAGCGACGATCCCGAAAGACCGTCGACCGTGATCACATCACGCGACCACAACACGCGAGTCGCGAGCGCCCAAAGCATCGCATCGGGCGAGAACAGATCGACGTCCTCTTCGACCGCAATGACCGTTTTCACGCGGCGATAGGCCATCGCTGCCAGCAAGGCATCGCGCACCTCGCCCGGCCCCGGATTCTTGAACTGCAAGTAAGCGTGGAATCGTCGACCCTCGGTCGGCACATGTACGTTGACGAGCGCAGGTGCCACAGCTTTGACGAGCGAGTACAACTTGCCTTCCATCGCCATGTTGTCGGGCACCAGCATGTCGGTGAGACCCGATGCGTAATCGTGATAAATCGCATCTTGGCGTCGCGTGATGCACTCGATCTCGACCAATGGCGCCGTCACTTCGCCACCGAGGTAGCCCGTGTATTCACCAAAAGGTCCATCTGGCGACACCGCTCCAGGTCGCGCCCAACCCTCGATGACGATTTCCGCATCGGCGGGCACCATGATGCGCTCGCCATGCAGCACGGAAGGTACGAGTCGCAACGGCGCACCGAGTACGCCGCCCGCTGCTTCCCAATGACTCTCGGGATACTTGAGTTTCGCCTGCGTACCGAGCAGCACCGCCGGATGGTGCCCAATCCAGAACACGACGGGACAGGCCTCGCCACGCGCGTGAAACTTACGCAGGTTGCGAGCGTTGTGACTGGCTGGATAGGGAAACCAAGTCATCTGACGTGCGGACTTCACCCAGCAACGCTGAATCGCGGTGTTGTCGATTCCGGAATCCGGATCGAACGTCGTGGCATGTGCCGCCGTGAGATAAGGTCCGGGCTCCAACTCGTGTTGGGTCAGCACCGGCAACTCGAACAGACTCGCTTGCTCGGCACGCCTGATGAGCTGCTGAACGGGAGCTTGCGCGCGCGTCACGATCAAAGGAGCGATACCCGCTTGGGTGCGCGACGCGAACCACTGCGCGGTGCGTCGATGATCCGGAATGCCAAGCGCTCGTGCCGTAAGCTCTCGGCTCGCGGTCAAATTGGTCACGATCGACACATCGCCGCGGTCACCGGCTAGGTTTCGCACCTGCTTCGCATGCAGGATGGGATACTGATGACGTTCGTCGAGCAGATGCTGCAGCGCGGTGAGCTCATGAACGAGCGACACATCGCCCGGTAACTCCCAGACGGACTCGCGATGCTCGGTAAGAAATTGACGGAGATCGGCCACGTGCAAACCGGTGGTTTAAGTCGTTATAGTCACATGATGACAGGTCGTTTGCCGAATCGGTAGCAGCCTGCAATCGGAAGGAGCCACACCATGGTCAGAAGCGTCACCCACGACATGCTGCCGCAAGCCACCGCCAATGAGGTATCGCGCCAGCAGTTCATCGTTGCCCTCAAGCAAGGGCTCAATCGAGGGCTGCGCAGCAGCCAAGCGGCGCTGTTCGACAACGTTGTTGCTCCGGCCTACGAGGCCGAGCATGGTCATCCTCCCCGGCACCGTGAGGAAATCCGCGCTGCGATGCAGGCTGAGCCGGCTTATCAAACCTGGTCCGCCCTTGCCCGCGCCGCACAGGAGCAAATGTGGGTTGCCGTCGGCGATAGCGTGTTTCGCGACCGATTCCGGTTGGCGCGCCGGGCTGCCGAGCTCGATAGTTCACCGCAGCGCTTAGGCTCGCTGACACTGAACCCGGATTTCGAACCGCCCCGAGGTGTGACCGCCGTCGATATTCACCTACAGACCGGCGGCTATGCGCTCGATCTCGGTGGCTACGACTGCTCTGCCGGTGCCCTGTACGAGGTGGGCGGCAATCTGTATGCCTTTGGTCAGGGAATCAGCCGCACGGACAGCAAATCTGCCCATGTCCAGCGCTTCATCGCCGAGCGCTTTCCGCAACTACAGCCCAAACGCATTCTGGATATGGGCTGCTCGGCAGGGTCGGCGAGCGTGCCCTACGCACTCGCCTTCCCCGATGCCGAAGTCCACGCGATCGATGTGGGTGCCGGCATGCTGCGCTACGCACATGCGCGCGCCGAAGCACTGGGTGCAGCGGTGCACTTTCATCAAATGGATGTCGCGGCGACGAGCTTCCCAGACCAATACTTTGATCTGATCGTGTCGCACAACGTGATGCACGAGATTTCCGACGCGACGCGACGTGGCATGTTCCGCGAGAGTCGTCGCCTGCTACGCCCCGGTGGCGTTTGCATCCATCAAGACGTACCGCTGCGCTTCGGCGGCCTGTCGGAATTCAAAAAATTCGAACTCTCCTGGGATACGCGCCATAACAACGAGCCGTACTGGGAAGTCTACGCGAACTGCGACCCGCAACCGGAGCTCGAAGCCGCGGGGTTCGCCCAAGATTGTATTCACGTGGGAAGCTTGTCGGCCGCAGCCGGCTCGCTGCCTTGGTTCGTTGCCTGCGGATGGATTCCAGCATGAGTCTTGAGATTACCCGTCGTTTCAATGTCGTTGAGACAGTCACGAGCCTGATCGATGGCGAACGTGTGCCCGCGCGATCCGGCACGCATCGCATTCCCATCATCAATCCGACTAACGAGCAGGTCCTCTCGCACCTGCAGGAAGCCGATGCCGCCGAAGTCAGCGCTGCGGTCGTATCAGCGCGCCGCGCATTCGATCATGGCCCCTGGCCTCGGATGGATATCACCGAACGTAACGATATTCTCTATTCGATCCGTGATCACCTTCGCAAGAACGCCGAGGAGCTTGCCTATCTCGAGTGTTTGAACACAGGTCTACCGCTGCTCAGCGTGCGTCGACACGTCGATCGCATGGCTCGCAACTTCGAGTTCTTCGCGGAAGTCGCAAGTACCACTCACGGCGAGACCTACACGCAAAGCAAAGGCTATGTGACGTACGTCTCACGCGAGCCGCGTGGCGTCGCTGGCTGTATCGCCCCGTGGAATGCTCCCTTGTCGCTCGCGTCGATGCGCGTGGCAACCTGCATCCCCTTCGGTAACACCTGCGTGCTGAAGCCCTCCGAATACACGCCGCTCTCGATGCTACGCATGGTCGAGATTTTCCACGAGGCGGGTCTGCCGCCCGGCGTGGTGAACCTGGTCAACGGCCGCGGTCAGATCACCGGTGATGCACTCGTCAATCATGCGGGTGTCGACATGATCGGTTTCACCGGCGGCACGGGTACCGGTCGCGCGATCGCCGCGACCGCAGGACGTAACCTCAAACCCGTGGCACTCGAGCTCGGCGGGAAGTCCGCCAACATCATCTGCGACACCGCCGACGTCGAACGCGCTCTCGATGGCGCCCTCGCCGGCATCTACGGCAACAACGGACAAGCGTGCCTCGCCGGCTCACGCATCCTCGTGCAACGCGGTATCGCCGACGCCTTCATCGAGCGCTTCGTTGCGCGTAGCCGGAAAATCAAGATTGGCGACCCGATGCTGCCTTCGACCGAAATCGGCCCGTTGGCGTTCGAACAGCACATGCAGCGCGTCCTGTCGTATGTCGATTTCGCCAAAGCCGACGGTGCCACCTTATTGACCGGCGGTCGTCGCTCACCCGAGCACGACAAGGGCTGGTTCATCGAACCGACAGCCGTGTTGGCACCAGGTAACGATGCGCGAGTCTGCCAGGAAGAAATCTTTGGTCCATTTGCAACCTTCCTCACCTTCGACACAGTCGATGAGGCAGTTGCCATTGCCAATGCCTCGAAGTTCGGACTCGTGAGTTACGTCTGGACGGAAGATTTATCCACGGCCATGCGCTGTGCTCGCGATATCCGCGCCGGCACGGTGTGGGTCAACACGGCCATGATCCGCGATTTGCGAGCCCCCTTCGGCGGCTACAAAGAATCGGGTATCGGTCGCGACGGCCCGCAGGCCAGCCTCGAATTCTTCACCGAACTCAAGGCCACCATCATCCCGATCGATCCCGTTAAGGGGCACCGCTACGGCGCCGCTTGAGACCCGGAAAACGATTGGAAATCCCAACCGAGCCACCTTTGATGTTCTGGATGAAATTGACGAGAACGCCGTTCGGATCGCGCAGCGTCATCTCCTTAGAGAGCACGCCGTGGGCTGCAATCTCGAGCATCGTCGGCGGGCAAAGTACGGGCAAGCGTAGCGCGCGAGCCCCGCGATAGATGCGATCGACGTCGGGTGTATGGAAGACAAGACACGCTTCGCCCTGGTTGGCGCGGCTCGGATCGCGATGCCGATCGCTCGGCGGTGAAGGTCGCTTCAGTTCGAACAAACCCACCATGCCCCAATCGACATCTTCTGATTGCAGGATGATCCAGCGCGTGGTGCAAGGTGGCGCGCCGAGCAATTGGTACAACTCAGGCAGTTCCTTGCCAGCCTCGCCCGAAATCCAAATTTTCAGTCCGAGCAGATCGCGCCAAAAACGCAGACTGCGATCCATGTTCTTGACGATGATGGCCGTTCGCTTCAGCGGCGTGACGAGCGGAACACGAGTACGACGCACTTTTTTCATGACCCTCTCCTGCAGGATGACCCCATGATAGATCTACACACGGTCGCAACCGCCAACGGTTACAAAGCCTCGATCATGCTCGAGGAAGTTGGCTTACCTTACACGGTCCGCGAATACGATCTCGTCAAGGGAGAAAATTTCACACCCGAATTTTTGGCTCTAAACCCCGTGGGACGACTGCCGGCCATCGTGGATCACGACGTCAGTAGCGATATCGACGGCAAATCCCTCGCAGTCTATGGCTCGGCGGCGATCCTGATTTATCTTGCCGAGAAGACCGGACAGCTATTGCCGCGCACCACTTGGGCTCGCGCGAAGACATTCGAGTGGGTCGGTATCGTCTCGGGTGATGTCGGCCCCGCCTACAGCGGCCAATTTGTCTTCAACGTGGTCGCGCAGGAGAAAATTCCGTACGCCATCGAGCTCTATAACCGCCTGTGCCTGCGCATGGTAGCCACACTGGAACAGCAACTGTCAAAGACGAGCTATCTCGTGGGTGACGACTACACCATTGCCGACGTCATTGCCTATCCCGTCGCGACGGTGTCGATGAAACGTTTTCCAGGCAACCTCGATGCACATCCGAACCTTGCGCGCTGGGCATCCGAGATTAGCGCTCGTCCTGCCGTGCAGCGCGGCCTTAAGGTGCCGCGCTGAGACCGCACCTCGCCCGATCACCAGATCTTCAGCCGATATTCGGTTTAGCAAGTCCGACAAAGGCCGCGACCAACAAAAGAAACCAAATCCCGAGAATGAAGGGTCTCGTTCGATCGAAGCCGCGCACGAGTTCGGCTTCGAGTTCGGGTGAGGATCCTTCACTGAGGATTTTGCGCAGCGCCGGACCAATTGGTTTGCCGCGCATGCGGATCATGATGCCGCAGAACACCAACACGCCAAACAGCGCGACCTTGATCGAAATCCAGTCGGTCACGAGCGGCCCCTGACCCGCGAGACCTGCGGTCCCGGTCAGCAGCAAGATCGCCACCAGCGCGAAGCGCCACACGAGATCGATGCTGCGCAGGCGCTCTGCGAGCGGCGTACCTTGGTGATGGTGGATGGCCCAGACGAACCACAACCAGCCGGCACCCACCACCCACAACAGGAGCGCCGCCAACGCGGGCAAGGCGATGACGCCGGTAGCGACACCGAGTGTCGTGCCCACCGGCAACATCAGCACCAGCGAGTAGCGTGGTAACTGGTCGACCCAGCCCATGATACGCAGCGCTGTTCGGCGCGACTCGAGCGTGAGCGTGGTGTCCTGAACGTAGCGCGCGGAGTAAAAGACGCCAATATCGGCGCCGAGCCAATAGACAAACAACAACAGATGTAACAACACCAGAAGCGCGTAGATCTCGGCGGACATGATCGAGTAATCCCCCTGCACATTTCGTAGAATCGACAGCATGGAACATACCATCTGGGTCTTCATCCATGTGATGCTGCTCGTCTACTGGCTGGGCGGCGATCTTGGCGTCTTCCTGCTGGCCAAGGCAGCCAAGCGACCCGATCTGTCCTTCGCGGAGCGCGCTTTCGCACTGAAGATGGCGGTGCAGATCGATCTGATACCGCGCTTGTGTTTCACATTGATGTTCCCGGTCGGATTGCAACTCAGCGCATCCGGTGGATTCGCAGCGATTCCAAACTGGGCGTTAACGCTCGCGTGGGTTGCCAGCGCCGCGTGGATCGCGTTGCTGCTCGCCATCGGTCGAGCCGAGGGCACGCCGCGCGCGCAAACGCTCAATCGACTGCATTTGGCGTGGCAGGCGCTGCTGCTGCTTGGCCTTGGCACGCTGGGTGTTTTCGCCCTGCTCGGCCACGGCCCACTGCCGGGCGGCTGGTATGGTCTCAAGATTGTGCTGTTTGCGTTGATCTTCGCAATGGGCATCGGAATCGACATCGCATTTCGGCCCATCGCCCCGGCATTCATGCGCCTCGCCACAGAGGGTAGCCAACCGGATATCGAACAATCGATCACGACCGCCGTCGATGGCGCGATTCGCTACGTACTCGGTTTATATGCGCTACTGATCGTCATCGCCTTTATCGGCATCACCAAATTGGTCTTTTGACCCTCACCTTTGAGGAACCTCCATGCCCATCGCCCGCATCAACGACCACGACATGTATTACGAAGTGCTCGGTCAAGGCGAGCCGGTACTGTGCATGGGGGGCTGGGGCACTTTCTGTCGCGATAACCACCACCATCTGGCCCGTGGCCTGACCGATCGCTATCAAGTCATCCTGTTTGACTACCGCGGCATTGGTGAATCGACCGACGATCTCACGCGGCCCTCGACGATGGCGCTGCATGCCGATGATGCGATCGGCCTGCTCGATCACCTAGGTCTCAAGAAGGTGCATTTGGTTGGCCTCGTCGGCATGGGCGCCTGCGTCGCGCAGGAAATTGCCATGAAGCGACCCGATCTGGCGCGCAGCATGCTCAACACGGGAGCTTGGTGTGAAGTCGACGATTTCCTGCGTGACCAACTCAACATGTTCCGCGATATCCACCGCGACGCGGGGTTCTTCGCTTTTCAGAAGGTCGTGACGCTGTTGTCGTTCACGCCCGAGTACTACAACGCCAACCACTCTAAATTGCTCGGTCCTCAAGGCGGCTGGAAGGAACTGAACGGTCGCTTCGAAGCGCACTCGCGTCTCGTCGAAGCCTGTGTGAACTTCGAATCGCGCAGTCGGCTCGGTCAAGTCAAATGCCCGACACTCGTGATTCATGCCGCACTCGATGTCGTCACGAGCCCGCGAACCACGGTTCCGATCGAGAAAGCCATCCCGGGTGCTATCGGCGAAACTTGGGACGACCTGGCCCACGTGGTCGCCGGCAAAGAGCAAAAAATTCGCTTTTGCAATCGTCTATTCGACTGGCTCGACAGCAACTGATCATGTTCGGCGCACTGCAACCGATGACGCGGTTTCTGCTGATCGCTAACGTCGCGATCTTCGGCGCGCAGTGGCTATGGCCATCTTTGATCGACACCTTCGCGCTGTGGCCGATTGGCAGCGGCTTCGAGCCTTGGCAGATCGTGAGCTACGCGTTTTTGCACGGGGGTCTCGCGCACATCGGCTTCAACATGATTGGTCTGCTGAGCTTCGGCAACGAACTCGAGGCCTGGTGGGGTCCAAAGCGCTTCCTGCAGTTCTATCTGGCGAGTGTCGTCGCCGCGGCGCTGATGCAACTGATGGTGACCATGTCACTCGGCCAAGTCGCGCCGACCGTCGGCGCCTCAGGTGGCATCTTTGGCTTGCTGCTGGGCTTCGCAATGATGTTTCCGCGTCGCAAGATCGTGCCGTTGATTCCACCGATTCCGATGCCGGCGTGGGTCTTCGTCACGCTGTACGGCGCACTCGAGCTCTATCTCGGCGTGACCGGCACGGCGAGCGGCATCGCCCACTTTGCGCATCTTGGCGGCATGATCGGCGGTTGGATCATGCTGCGGCGCTGGCGAGCCGAGCGCGTCTAGTCAGTTATCGCCCCGCCATAGATCGATCTGCTGCCAACGGTTGCTACGCCAGCGTCGATACATCACGACGCCAAGAACCATCGCGTAACTCATCAACGCGAGCCATCCGCCCAGCGCACCGAGCCCGGCCTGTGGCAGCCCCGGGATCCACGCCTGCGACGAATCGAAAATCAGCGTGTGTGCGAGCGGCACGAAGAATCCCCATGACAACACCAGCGCGGTCATCGCGGGAACGCGTGTGTCCCCGGCTGCTCGCAGACAAAAGCTGGATCCGAAATAGAGACCGTCGAAGAGCTGATACGCCGCGGCCGGCATCAACAAAACAAGCGCCGTCGACACGACCAATGGCGCGTTGGCATCGCCGCTCGCGACGAACAAGGGCAACAACCAAGGACCAATCAGCAGCAGCAAGATCGCCACGCCAAACATGAAACCCGAGCAACTGCGCGCGACCACCGTACCGAGGTGGGCCGCCCACTCGCGGTTGCCGGCGCCGATCGCTTGCCCCGTGACCGTGGTGCCGGCAGTCGCCAGTCCCAGCGCTGGCATGTACGCGAGTGAAGTCAACATCATGACGATCTGAGTCGCAGCGGCACCCACGTTACCGATCTGGGTGACCATCAACTGCATCAAAGCCACTCCGAGAACGTCAGCGCCATACATCACGCCGATCGGTAACCCGACGGCGAGTTGCCGACGCACCATGACCCAACGTGGGCGCCAAGTGAGACGCGTCCGATAGCGAGTGGCGAGCTTCGGTCCCAGCATGATCGCAAGCCCTGCAACCAAACCACACAGCTGCGCCACGTTCGTACCCCAAGCTGCGCCCGCCATGCCCCAGCCAAGCTCAAACATGAAGTACTCATTGGCCGGCACATTCGCGACGGTCGTAACCAGTGCGACCGCCAAGGTCGCACGCGTTTGACCGATGCCGTTGAAGAAACTCATCAAACCCCATGTCATGGCACCGAGAAAAGCGCCAGCAATGCGCGGCTCCCAATAATGGATCGCCAAGAGGCGCAAGCCTTCGTCGAGACGAAACCACGCAAGTACGCCGTTACCGACGTAAGCAGCCAAGAGGAATAACGGAATGGCGACGATCGAACCCCACAGACCGTTCCACGCCGATTGCGAAGCCCTCGTCCGACGACCCGCGCCGTCTGCTTGTGATACGAACGACTGGGTCGCGAGTCCAACCCCACCGAGCACGAGGATCACGCAAGTCATGAGCCAGTAGATGGCTCCGATCGCCGCGACGGCATCCGTCGAGAGACGACCGATGAACCAAACGTCGGTGAGATTGAGCACCGCCTGAATCGCGTTGGTGATCATCAAGGGCGCCGCGATCGTCAGTAGCGCGCGCCAATCGATACGGCGGCGCCCGGCAGCATCCAGACGGGCTGCCGGCAGAGTTTCCTGCGCCGAATTCATCGATCGATCGTTCCGCTGTCGCTCTCGTGCCGACCGAAGACGCCGCCAAGCCACACGGCAACTACCAACATGATGAGACTCACACCACTCAACACCCAAGAGACTCCGACGAGGCCGAGTCCCGCCACGAGCGGATAGGCCAGTTGACTGATGCTGTCACCGCCACGTTGCAGCAAGGTGTCGATCAGGCTCTTGCTCTTGAATTTGCTCTCTGGGTTGAGCACCGTAAAGAGCATCTCACGCGTCGGTTTGAACATGCCGTAATCGATAGCACGACGAAAAACCTGCGTGGCGATGAGCACGGCACCGACCGGTATGAGCGCGAGCAGTACCAATGATCCAATCAGCATCATCGGCACCAGACCCAGCGCGATGCGCAAGCCACCCTTGGCGGCGACCCAACCCACCACGCCGCCTTGAAAGATCAGCGCAAGCACGCTGACCGCGAGGTCAATGCGGGCGAACAACGCCGCACGATCGGCGAGCGTCGTGTACTCCGCCTCCACGTACTTGGCCTGCTCTTGGTACATGAATCCGCCCAAGATTTGACCGCCGATGATCAAGCCAGCGATCGCGAGCAGATAGGGCGATGTCACGAGACGCTTGAGATCGTCGATGGCGCGCCCACCCACAGGCATCGCGAGACGCACATCCGGATCGACGCCGGCGCTGTCGGTTTGCGCCTCGAGTTGCTGCGCTCGGCGCCCCAGCACGATCGCGAGCGCGATGAAGCAGCATGCGACCAGGATGGTGGTCGTCGGACCAATGCTCTGCACGAACAACGCATTGAATAGCGGTCCTGCGATCGCACCGGCACTGCCGCCAGCGGCGATGAAGCCAAACAATCGCTTCGCCGCATCTGACTTCCAGGCATCGACCATCACGCTCCAGAAGACCGACACGATGAACAGGTTGAGCGAGGTCACCGCGACGAAATACACCGCCGCCAGCGTCTTGTTGCCCGGCTGACCCGACATGCCGAGCGCCAGCGCTGCAAAGAGCACCACCACGCCGGCGTAGATAACGGGAAACAATTGGCGGCGTGGCAAGCGAGCCACGAGATACCAATAGAGCGGAAGCACCGCCATCATCACGAAGAAGGTGATGTAGAAGAGCGTGGCGATATAGTCGCGCCCTACCTCTAGCGCAAAGGCCTCTCGCAAACTGCGCAGCATGTAATAGCCGGCGAGCAGGAGAAAATACGCGCCCGCCGCCGCGAACAAGGCTCGACCTTCACCGGGCGCAACCAACCAGCGCAAACGCGCTGTTGTGCTGGCGGTTGCGGTGATCATCGGCTGAGCTCGTCGATCACGAGACTCTTGAGACCATCTTGTCCCACTTTGTAGGGAATGCTGCCGATCGGATCACCGGCGCGAGGCGTCGCGACACCATCCTTGGACCATTTGGCCGACACTTCGACCGATTGTCCGGCTTGAATCTCAAGACCCGGGACCATGCTGTCGCGTGCCGTCAACTCGAGTGTGACCGGTAAATCGACCGAGACGCGCTTCACCGCGAGCGGCGGACCAGGCTGGCCAGGCACACGTACGAACACAAACAACACACCACCGCGCTCGATGCGTTGCTGCATCGTCGCCGAGGCGGACACCTCCACCTGCACTCGTGCGGCGCCGCCAACGCCTTGATCGACTCCAGCGGTAGCGACGGGAGGTGTTGCTGCGCTCGGCGCGGACACATCCGCCGCCGGCGGCGAAGTTCCCTTTAAGCTCGCGACCTGCTGCTCGAGGATACTGCGTACTTCAGCCGGTGGTGACATCGCGAGCATGGTTTCGAAACGTTGAATGGCGAGCGCCGTCTCGCCGCGTTTTTGAGCCGCTACCGCCGAGAAGAACAAGGCCTTCTCCGACTGGGGCGCCAGCACGAGCGCCATCTCGAACAAACGACCGGACCGTTCGTCCACCTCACCATCGGCTTGCAAAACCATCGCCTCAGCCATGCCGAGCAGTGCTTCGGGGTTGCGACCCTCTTCGAGACGATCCGCTCGGCGGAACGCTCGTTGTGCAAGCGGGTACTGGCCAATCGCCAATTGCGATCTGCCGAGCATCAACCAGCCTTCGACGTCATCCGGATTCTTTTCCAAGCGCCTCGCCAGACGCCCCACCATGGCCGACTGCTCAGCCGCCTCGGCGGCTTGGGTTCGATCCCAATTCGACCACTCGCGGTACAGCAACACGCTCGCCACCACGACGGCAACCGCCACCACGACGGCGACACCGCGCTGGGCCCGCTCGCGCGCTAGCGGCCAAACGAGAGCGGCAATGCACGCCGCCAGAAGTACGATCGCTCCGATCCAGAATAGCGTCACCGCCCAGCCCCCTCGTTATCGTTATCGTCGGCTTGATCAACCATCGCCGCACGCTGTCGGACGATACGCACGGCGACGAACAATCCGAGTGCGAGCAGTAATGCAGGCGTCAACCAAAGCCAAGCCGTACGCCATGACCAGCGCGGTCGAAACAGGATGAAATCGCCGTAGCGTGCGCTCAGGTGGTCGCGAATTTCCGCGTCGGTCTTGCCAGCCTCGAGCAGCTCGCGAACCTCACGACGAAGATCTCCGGCAAGACCCACCGGAGAATCGGCGATCGATTGGTTCTGGCACTGCATGCAGCGCAACTCGTGCGTCAAACTGCGATAGCGCTCTTGCAACACCGGATCGGCCAATTCGATCGGATCGATCGCAAATACCGAACTCAACGACAGACCGAGCAAGAGACTCCAAAAAATCGCGGACCAGTGATGCTGGCGGATTTTCATTTACCACCTCGGATACGCGGCAAGAACTCGCTCTCCCAAGCGAGCGGATGCAGAGCGCCCACATGCTTGTAGCGTACGACGCCACGATCATCGATCAGGAAGGTTTCTGGCGCGCCGTAAACGCCCCAATCGATCGCCACGCGCCCGTCCCGATCCGCAGGGATGACGGCATAAGGATTACCGAGTTGCTCCAACCATTGTTGTGCCGCAGCAGGCTCGTCCTTCCAATTGAGGCCGACGATCGGGATCTCGCCACCGCTCGCGATCTCGAGCAGCATGTCGTGCTCGCGGCGACACTCCGCGCACCAAGTTCCCCAGACGTTGAGTAAATACCAGCGCCCACGCATGGACTCATTCGCGAACGTCTCGGCCGAGCCGAGCACGGGCAACTCGAACTGCGGAGCCGGCTTGTCGATCAGTGGCGAGGCGATCACCGATTTGTTGGGTGCGCGCTGAATGCCAACGAACAACAACGCAACCAACGCGGCAAAAATTCCCGCAGGCAGCAAAAATCGATTCATGCCGCCTCACCGCGCTTGCGATAACGACGATCGAGCGCGGCGATGACGCCACCGATTGCCATCAACAGCGCGGCTAGCCACACGTAGTTGATGAGAGGACGAACCTGCGCGCGCACGCTCCAACGTCCGGCACCGAGATCTTCGCCTAAGGCTGCGAACACATCGCGCGACCATTGCATGTCGATGCCCGCCTCGGTCATCTGCTGACGTTGCACCCAGTAGTTGCGCTTTTCAGGATGCAGCACGCTGATGGGCTTGTCGTGCTCGCTGACGGCAACTTCGCCGCGCAACGCGTCGTAGTTGGGACCCTCGACGAACTCGAGCGAACGCAATTCGTATTTGAATTCACCCACCGTGCCTGACTCACCGACGGCCAGCGCGATATCACGCTCACGCGTATAGCTCTCGACCGCGGTGACCGAGATGACGAAAAATCCCAGCGAGGCGTGCGCGATCGTCATGCCGAGGATGGCTGGCGTCATCGACAAGCGACGACGCCAGCGATCGATCGGATCGACCAACGCCGAAAACAACAACCAACCGCCGACCAAGAATCCGATCGGTGTGAGCACCTTCGCGCCTTCCCATACGGCAAGCACCAACACGGCAGTGAGCAGGGCCGCCGCCACGAGCGCGACTAGGATGCCGGTACGACGTTCACGCAACCGACCCTTTTTCCAAAGCGAGTGACTACCGACCGCTGCGAGCGCGACCAAGGGCAGTGTCGGCAACAGAAACACGGGATCAAAATATTGTCGGCCGACGGAGAGCGTGCCGAGTCCCAGCGAGTCGGCGATCAACGGTGCCATCGTCCCCGCGAATACCGCTGCCGTGGCCACCACCAGCAGGATGTTGTTGAACAGCAGAAAAGACTCCCGCGAGGTGAACTCGAAGCCCGCATTGCTCTTGAGAACGGGGGCTCGCCAAGCGTAGAGCGTCAAAGCACCGCCGATCACGATGACGAGAAAGGCCAGTATGAAGAGCCCTCGCGTCGGATCCGCAGCGAACGAATGAACCGACACCAACACACCCGAACGAACTAGGAAGGTGCCAAGCAGCGAAAGTGAAAACGCCAAGATCGCGAGCAACAGCGTCCAACTTTTGAATAGCCCTCGCTTCTCGGTGACCGCTAACGAATGGATCAACGCCGTGCCGATCAACCACGGCATAAACGACGCATTCTCGACCGGATCCCAGAACCAGTAGCCGCCCCAGCCAAGCTCGTAATAGGCCCACCAGCTGCCAAGGCCAATGCCGACGGTCAAAAACGCCCATGCGATCGTTGTCCAAGGTCGCATCCATCGGGCCCATTGCTGATCAAGCTTGCCTTCGATCATCGCTGCGCAGGCGAACGAAAATGCGACGGCGAAGCCGACATAGCCGGCGTACAGCATGGGCGGATGCGCCGCGAGCGCCGGATCCTGCAGCAAGGGGTTCAGATCACGGCCATCGGGCGGCGCTGGCCATAGTCGCTCGAACGGATTCGAGGTCGCGAGCGTGAAGAGCAGAAAACCCACGGAAATCAAACCCATCACACCAAGTACGCGCGCCGCGAACTCGACCGGCAGGGAGCGCGAGAGCAAGGCCACGGCGAGTGCCCAACCCACTAGGATCCACGACCACAGCAAGAGCGAACCTTCGTGTGCACCCCACACCGCAGACACTCGGTACAGCAGCGGCAACGCCGAGTTCGAATTCGAGGCGACGTAGAGCACCGAGAAATCGTTCTGGACGAAGGCATACACGAGTGCGGCCAGCGCCACGCTCGTCAGCGCAAACTGGACGTATACGGCGGGTCGGACCGCAGCCATCCAACTGGCCTGCCCCCTCGCGGGCCCCACCAGACCGAAAAAAGACTGAGAGAGTGCGGCAAGCAGCGCCAACACCATCGCAAAATGTCCAAGTTCGACGATCACGTTTGACCTCAGGTTTCCGGTTTGGCTTTGCGCGGATCGGGATCGACCGGCATCACGCCGCCATGTTTGTTCTTGATGGCCTCGGCCACTTCGGGCGGCATGTAGTTCTCGTCGTGCTTGGCGAGAATCTCATCGGCGACGAAGACCCCGTCGTTACCGAGCCGGCCGTGCGCAACGACACCCTGATTCTCGCGGAAGAGATCCGGCACGACACCCGTGTAGACCACTTTCACGTCGCGCTGAAAATCGGTCACGACGAAACTCATGTCGAGACTGCCCGCTTCGCGCTCAACCGTGCCCGGTCGAACCATGCCGCCCAAACGAAAACGCTTATCGATCGGCGCCTCGCCCGCGGCCACCTGCGAAGGGTCAAAGAAAAACATCACGTTCTCGCGAAAGGCGCTCAGCGCGAGTAACCCTGCAACCGAAACACCCGCGAGGATTCCGACCACCAGAGCGATACGACGTTGGCGTGGCGTCATGATTGCGCCTCCGAAGAATCGCGATCGAGTCGGCGCAATGCCTCGGAACGGGCTGCCGCATGCGCTCTCCGTGCACTGACGATATTAGCGATGATGGCCACGAAAGTGATCAAGTAAGACGGCCAGAGAAAGGCCGCGTAGCCGCCCATCGCGAAGAACTCACTCATCGCAAAGCCTCCCGAATCCAACTCGCGCTTCGCTCACGACGCAGGATCTCAGCGCGCAGACGCACCAACATCACGGCTGCAAAGTAGAGGGTGAAACCCAGGAACATCAGCAGCAGAGGAACCAGCATCTCCATCGGCATGGAAGGCTTCTCCATCTTCATGACCGAGGGCGCTTGGTGAATCGAGTTCCACCACTCGACCGAATAGCGAATGATGGGGATGTTCACGACACCGACGAGTGCGAGTACTGCGCTAGCGCGATCGGCACGACCGACATCGTCGATACCTGAGCGCAAGCCGATGTAGCCTAGGTAAAGGAACAGCAAAACCAACTGCGCCGTGAGTCGCGGATCCCAAACCCAGTAGGTTCCCCACATCGGCTTGCCCCAAAGCATGCCCGTGACGAGGGAGACGACGGTGAACCACGCGCCGATACCGGCACAACTCGCTGCGGCCGCGTGGGCGACTTTCATGCGCCAGATGAGACCGATACCGGCGGCGGTGGCCATCACGGCATAGATCATCACCGACAGCCAAGCTGACGGCGCATGCACGTAGAGGATGCGAAAGCCTTCACCCTGCTGATAGTCCGGCGGTGCGAGCACCAGTCCGCCATAAAGGGCGGCGAGGATCGACAGCGCAGCGGGCCAAGCGAACCACGGCGTGAGGAGACCCGCGAGCCGGTATACGTGCGGCGGCGATCCGAAACGATGAAACCAAGCCCAGTTCGTCCCCATCCCCTACTCCAAGCCCTATTCCAAACCGATGCGTACGGCGGCTGCGGCGGCCAACGGCGCGAGGGTCAACCCCAACACCGCGAGCGAACCGAGAAGATACAGCGCTCCTGTCGGACTGTCGCCGACGATCGCAAGTTCCGTCGCCCGCGCGCCGAACACCAACACCGGTACTGCCAAAGGTAACGTCAAGAGCGACAAGAGCACGCCACCGCGGCGCACGCCGAGTGTCAGACCCGCGCCGATCGAACCCAACAGGCTCAGCGTCCAGGTGCCGAGCGCCAGCGCGCCCATGACACCTATCGCTGCCGTCAATGGCACGCCGAGCGCCACGCCCAGCCACGGCGCCATCAAGGTGAGCGGCAAACCCGTCAACAACCAATGCGCGATCGTCTTGGCCAGCAGCAGCCAGGTGAGCGACTGCCCGGAGAGAACGTACTGCTCGAGCGTGCCGTCGCTGGCATCCTCGCGAAAGAGATGTTCGAGCGCGAGTAATGATGCGAGCAGCGCACCCACCCAAAGCACGCCAGGGGCGATCGCACGCAATTTGGCGAGTTCAGGTGTGTAGCCCAACGGAAACATGGCCGTGACCACGGCGAAAAAGGCCAGCGGTTGCAACACCTGAGCCGGGCGCCGGACCGCCAGCAACCACTCACGCTGCAATACAATCCGCGCGGCCTGCCAACTGCCCGCTGCAGTGCCCATACTCATACCTTCACCGGACCGAGAATCAGCGAATCGCAGAGCGAGGGATCGAGCCCTAACGGCTGATGGGTGGCCGCAAGCAACATGCCGCCGCTCGCCAAGTGACGGCTCAACATGGTTTGGACGAGCGCCTCACCGGCGCGATCCAGATTCGTGACGGGTTCGTCGAGCACCCACAGAGTTGCACCCATCAAACTCAGCGCGGCAAAGGCAATTCGTCGACGCTGCCCAGCCGACAAGGTACGAACCGCACGATCAGCGAACGACCGTGCCTGCATCTCACCGAGGCCTGCCTCGATGTCGCGTTGATCGACGATACGACGTAAACCGACGAGTCCGCGCAAATTCTCACGCCCGGTCAGGTCCATCTTGAGCGGCGCTTCGTGGCCGAGGTAAGCCAGATCGGCGTGATACTGCGGATCGCGGAACGAGAGCAGTTCCGAATGCCAGCACAATTGGCCATCTTCCGGTTCGACCAATCCGCACAGCGTGCGCAGCAAGGTCGTCTTGCCAGCGCCATTCGGTCCCGTCACCACGAGCGCACGCCCGGCTCTCAGTTCGAACGAAATTCCAGAGAGAATCGCTCGCTCGCCGCGGTAGACAGTCAGGTTGTTGACGACGAGTGGTGACATGCAAAGCTGTGGTGCCCCGGGCCGGAATCGAACCGGCACGGCCTTGCGGCCAACGGATTTTAAGTCCGTTGCGTCTACCAGTTCCGCCACCGGGGCCGCCAAATGGAGGCGCTGTAAGACTACCATGTTGGCGCTGCCACCGGAGACCCGAGGCCGAGACTATGAGCATTATGATCCGCGCACTCATCCTGCTAGGGGCCTTCACCCTTACCGCCTGCACCACCTCGCCGACCCAATCAACGCTGCCGATCGCCGACGACGCGGCCGTGCGCCAACTCGACAGCGGCGCCATCAGGGGCTTCATCAATGCGGCCGGTGGGCACAGCTGGCTCGGCATCCCCTACGCAGCACCGCCCGTGGGTGAGCGTCGTTGGCGCGCGCCACTCGCGCCCGAGGGCTGGACACAACAGCGCGATGCCCTGCGCGCCGGCTCGCCCTGCATCCAATACGGCTCACCGTTGGGTGGCGTCGGCACGGCAGGGACCCGGCAAGGTGCCGAAGATTGTCTCTATCTCAATGTGTATTCGCCGCGCCTAGACGCGACCGCCGCGCGTGACGCGCGCTTGCCAGTAATGGTGTGGATACACGGCGGCGGCAACACCATCGGCCATGCCGCGTTTTGGGATGGGAGTGTTCTTGCTCAACGAGAGAATGCGCTGGTTGTCATGATCAACTATCGCTTGGGCCCCTTCGGCTGGTTCAAACCGCCGACGCAAGACGGTGATACGGCGGAGGATCGCTCGGGGAATTACGGCACGCTAGATACGATCGAGGCTTTGCGCTGGGTCGCGCGTAATGCAGCGGCTTTTGGTGGTGATCCGGATAACGTCACGGTGTTCGGCGAATCGGCCGGCGGCACCAACGCGCTCGCACTGCTGATCGCACCGCAGGCAGCCGGTCTTTTCCACCGCATGATCATTCAGAGCTTGGGTTTTGGCTTCGCCCGTCAGGATGAACCCGCCGCCCTGCGCGCAACGCAGCGCGCCCTGTATGTTGCGTTACAGCGCTCGGGACGTGCTGTCGATGTCGACGGCGCCGCGCGGATCGCCGCATCGCTCTCCAGCGCCGAGCAAGCGGCGTTGCTGCGCCAACTCGACCCTTGGGATCTGTATTCAACTTACGAGCGCGCCGCCAGCGAGTGGGACCGCATCCCCACCGTGTTCCAGGATGGCCACGTGCTGCGTAGCGGCGCGATCATCGACCTACTCGCCGATCCGAGCCAACATCACGACGTACCGGTGATGCTTGGTACCAATCGTGATGAGCCCAAAATATTCATGGCCTTCGATCCGCGCCACGTTCGCACTGCACTCGGCTTGCCGTTTTCTTTGAAAGATCCTGCTCGTTACGATCAGGAAGCCCGCTATCGATCCTTGCTGTGGAAAGCCGATGGTGTGGACTCATTGGCCGACGTGCTGGCGCGCCACGGCGCTCCCGCCTGGGGCTACCGCTGGGACTGGGATGAGCAAGGGCGTGCCTTCGGCCTGGTCGACATCTCACGGATCGTGGGTGCGGCGCACGGGCTCGAGATCCCCTTCGTGCTTGGCCAGTTCGACGTCGGCCCGCAAAGTGGCTTGCTGTTCCACGCGCGCAACGAGTCTGCACGCCTGCGTTTAAGCGAACGGATGATGGGCTATTGGGCGGAGTTTGCGCGTCGGGGCGATCCCGGCCGTGGCGGTCAGGCGGACGGCACTGCGTGGTTACCGTGGCCGAGCGATGCGGCAACGAGGGACCGACCACTTGATCGCCTACTGATTTTCGACACACCGAGCGATGGCGGTATTCGGATGGCGGATATCCGTATCGATCGCGATGCCGTCGTACAGTTGATGGAGCGTGAGATCGGCGCTGCTACAGACCGATGCGAAGCGTTCCGCGCCACCTTCCGCAATCGGGTCGATGAGTGGGCTGATCGCGTGTGGCTCGACTTCAGCCGCCGTTCGAACTGCTCTGGAGCGCGCGTACGCGATAGATAACGCCGGCGTAATCGTCGGAAACGTAGATCGCGCCATCGCCGCCCTCGATGACATCCACCGGTCGACCGATCAAACCATCGGCACCGCGGAAGCCATCGAGAAACGGACGCTCGGTAACGCGGCCACTCGCGTCGAAATCGAGCGCAACAACGGCATAACCGGCTGGCGTGCTGCGATTCCAGGACCCGTGCAGAGCCACGAGCGCGGTGCGCGCATATGCGGGCGGTCTTGCCGGGTGGCGCAGGAAACGCATGCCGAGCGGTGCCGTGTGCGCACCAAATTCGTGTGCTGGTGCCATCGCGCGCGCTAGGCGCGGATCTGCCGTCGATCCGTACTCAGGATCGACAATGTCGCGACCGTGACGAAACGGCCAACCGTAGAAACCACCCGACACGATGCGGTTGAGTTCGTCGGGTGGTAAGTCATCACCGAGTAAATCGCGACCATTCTCGGTGGCGTACAAACTTTGATCCCAAGGCGCCCAATCAAAGCCGTAGGGGTTGCGCGTTCCGCTCGCAATCACTTCCCCCTCGCCACCTTCGCGTGGCCAACGCATCACGGTCGCTCGACGCGAATCTGCCTCGATGCACACGTTACAGGTCGATCCCTGTCCGACATACAACGCACCATCCGGGCCGATACGGGCGGTCTTACGCCAATGACTGCCATCGGCCGTCAGCCCGGCAACCAATACTTGGCGCTCGCCGCTGGCGTTCGCAGCCTGTGAATCGAAGCGGACCCGAAAAATCTGGGTCGCTTCGGCGACGTACAGGTAACCCTCGTGTATGTCGAGCCCATTGGGTCTATCGAGCCCACTGAACAGCACACGCCGCCCATCGGAGCGCCCGTCGCCATCACGATCAGGCTCTAGCACCGTCACGAGTCCGCCGCGGGGTTGCGAGAGCAGGATCTGACCGCCCTCAGCGGCCACCATGAGCCGCGCACTGGGCAAATCGCTCGCATAAATCGCGACCTCAAAGCCCGGCGCTACGCGCAACTGACTTGCCACCACCGCCGCCGTCGGCGCCGGAATGCTCTCCCCGCGAATCATCCGCCACACCATGGCGCGATCCGAGATAGCGATACCGCCTAAGAAAAACAGCCACACGAAGCCAGCCACAGCGAGGGCGGCGAGCGACAGGGCGATGCGCAACAACCAGCGCAGCCAGAGAGGTCGGGAGGTACTCATGCCGCCCGAGTATCCCAGAGCGCCCGTCCCGCGGGTAGAATTGCCAAATGAAATACGCCAGTGCCGCCCTGCTCGGGCTCTTCCTCGCCTCTGCGTTCACGCCTGCCAACGCCAGCAATGGCAAGGGCATTCCAGGAAATGCGGACCACCGTTTTGCGCAACTCGAGACTTTGTTGCCAACCGCAGGGACGACCCGAACGGCATCGGGTGCACCGGGCGCTCAATACTGGCAGCAACGCGCGGATTATCGGATCAAGGTCACGCTCGATGAAAAGCGTCACCGACTCATCGCATCCCAGAGCATCACCTACATGAATCGCTCACCGGATACGCTCTCGTATATCTGGCTCCAACTCGATCAAAATATTTTCAAGGACGACTCCATCGCGCGTCGCTCGGAAGTCGCTGCTAACTCGGGCACGCGCCGCGACAGCGTCGGCAAGGGCGATAGCCTGAGCTTTGCGGCGATGCGCCGTCATCAGGCCTTCCAGGATCGCAAATACGGCTACGACATCGGTCAGGTGCGCGATGCTTCAGGGCGTGTGCTGCGCACCACGGTCAACGACACCATGATGCGTATCGATCTGCCACAGCCGCTGCGCCCCGGCACGAGCATCGAGATTCGCTTCGACTGGGAGTCCAACATCGTCAACGAAGCAGCCATTGGCGCTCGCGGTGGCTACGAATACTTCGAGGGGAGCGACACCTACCAATATTTCCTGGCGCAATGGTTCCCGCGCCTGGTCGCCTACACCGACTACACAGGTTGGCAGCACAAACAATTCTTGGGCCGCGGCGAATTCACCCTCGAGTTCGGCGACTACGACGTCGAACTGACGGTACCCGCCGATCACATTGTCGCCTCGACGGGCGAGTTGCAGAACGCCGACGCTGTGCTGACGGCGACGCAACGTGAGCGCTTGAAGCGCGCGGCCACCGCCAAATCGCCGGTTTTCATCGTGACTCCCGAAGAAGCCAAGGCGAACGAGAAAGAAGGCACTGATCGCACGCGTACATGGCGCTTCAAAGCGCAGAACGTGCGCGACTTCGCCTGGGCGAGCTCGCGCAAATACATCTGGGATGCGATGGGGTATCGACAAAACGATGCGGCGCGCCCCTTCGTAATGGCGATGTCGTTCTACCCCAACGAGGGCGAGCCGATCTGGTCGAAGTATTCGACCCATGCCGTCATTCATACGATGGAGGTCTACTCTCGCTTCTCGTTCCCCTATCCCTATCCGGTCGCTATCTCAGTGAACTCCTGGGAGCGCGGTGGCATGGAATACCCCATGATCACCTTCAACGGCTATCGTCCGACGGCCGATGAAAAAACCGGCAAGCTCACGTACTCGCGCAATACGAAGTACGGTCTGATCGGCGTGATCATCCACGAAGTGGGTCACATCTACTTCCCGATGATCGTGAATTCGGACGAGCGTCAGTGGACCTGGATGGACGAAGGTCTCAATACGTTCCTCGAGTACATCGCTGAACTTGAATGGGAAGAGAAATTCCCGGCCTTCGGTGACAAGACTAACGTGCTCGATGCCATCACGACTTACATGCAGTCGAGCGATCAAGTTCCGATCATGACGAACTCCGAGAGCATCGTGCAGTTCGGCCCGAACGCGTACTCGAAGCCCGCTGCCGCCCTGTCGGTGTTGCGTGAAGTGGTGATGGGTCGCGAGTTGTTCGATCATGCCTTTCGCGAATACTCGAATCGCTGGAAGTTCAAGCGCCCGACGCCAGCGGACTTCTTCCGTACGATGGAAGACGCATCGGGAGTCGATCTCGACTGGTTCTGGCGTGGTTGGTTCTACGGCACCGACCACGTCGATGTGGCAGTCGGCGACATCCGTGAATATCAGGTCTCGAGCCAAGACCCGGAGGTCGAATTCCCCTTGAAGCGGGCCGAGTTTGCCCGCGACTGGCCGGACTCCTACTCGCAAAAGCTCAACAAGGCCGAGGGTCGCACCACGCGTCTCGAGCGCTACCCCGAGCTGAAAGACTTCTACAACGAGAACGACGCCTTCGTCGTGACCAACAAGGATCGCAACGAGTACCGCGATTTCCTTGAGAAGCTCAAGCCTTGGGAAAAGGCGACGTTCGAGCGCGCCGTGAAAGCGGGCGAATACGTCTACTTCGTCGACTTCCAGAACATCGGTGGACTCGTGACTCCGCTGCCTCTGACCATCAACTATGTCGATGGCAGCCGAGAGGATTATCTGGTCCCTGCCGAGGTCTGGCGTTACAACGCGATCGAAGTGACCAAACTCTTCATCCGCGACAAGCGCATTGCGAGCGTCGAACTCGATCGGAACCATTTGATCGCCGATGCCGACAAGAGCAACAACATCACTCCGCGTCGCATCGCACAAAGCCGCATCGAGTTGTTCCGCGCTCGCGATTCCGGCCGCAACCAGATGCTGGATGCGCTGGCCGAACTCAAAACCAAGGGCAAGAGTGGTGACGAGGCCAAGACCGAGGAGAAAGCCCTGCCGCTCGCGCCGGCTCAGCCCTAAGGTCGATGTCGGATTTCACTCAACGCCGCTGGTTGCTGAGCGCACTTGCGCTCGGCACCCTCGGCGGCCTTACGCCGAGCTTGTCACTGGCGCACCGCGCTCATGTCACCCTGACAAGGGTCTCGGCGAATACGCGCACCCGCCGCTGGGAGTGGAGCCACTCCATTCACTTCCACGATGCGGCGGTTGCGCTACGGCGACTCGCACCGGGCAAGGGACTGCAGCCGGTCGATGCTGTCGGACAAGCGCGGTTGATGCTCGAAATCGAGCAGCGTTTTGTTTGGACCACACCGAGCGGAGCGCGCCTGCAACCGCAGGCAGTCGGAGCCGAATTACAAGGTGATGGGCTCGTGCTCTATCAAGATTGCGAGGCACCGAACGCGACCGGCAGCTATTCGGTCGAGTGTCGCCTCTTGCATGACGTATTCGAGTCGCAAACCAACACGCTCAGCATCGAACTCGTCGATCCACCGTTGCGGAGGCAGCTGACTGCGAGGATGCCGACGACTCGTTTTGAGCTGACGGCGCGTGGAGGCTAGGGTCGGAATCGAACCGGCGTAGACGGCTTTGCAGGCCGCTGCATGACCACTCTGCCACCTAGCCGCGCTGCGTGAAGAAAATGGAGCGGGAAACGAGACTCGAACTCGCGACCCCGA
>JACCDP010993434.1_pt1 | contig 46600 bp, 36 predicted proteins | sample 7445841 | NCBI WGS metagenome assembly JACCDP01 (sample SAMN15323441, study PRJNA562643) | freshwater metagenome | isolation source: river surface water | place: USA:Blue River Watershed | collected 2017-08-17
CTTCGGGTGCAACAATTTTTCCTGATACGGCACACATGGCTGCGGTTACGGGACTAGCCAAAATGGTACGTGAGCCTTTACCTTGCCTGCCTTCAAAATTTCTGTTGGAAGTAGACACACAGTATTCTCCGGCAGGAATTTTATCCTCATTCATGCCTAAGCAGGCAGAGCATCCGGGTTCACGGAATTCAAATCCCGCTGCTGTAAACAACTGATCTAATCCTTCCTGTATGGCATTTTCCCTTACCTGCTGAGAGCCGGGCACGATGAAGGCCTTTACATTAGGAGCAACTTTTTTTCCTTTCACTAATTGTGCAGCTTCCCTCAGGTCTTCAATCCTTGAATTGGTACAGCTTCCTATAAACACATAATTAATTTGTTTACCAAGAATGGCCTCTCCCTCCCTGAATCCCATATAATTCAGAGATTTCAGGAAGGAAGTGACTTCAGCATCGGGGATATTAGCTTGTTTTGGAATATGTTCAGTAATTTGTATTCCCATGCCTGGGTTAGTGCCGTATGTAATCATTGGACTCAGGGAAGAAATATCAATTTCTACTGTTTTGTCAAAAGTGGCATCTTCATCGGTATGTAATGTTTTCCAATAGCGCAGGGCAGACTCCCATTTTTTTCCTTCCGGACTAAATTTTCTTCCCTTCATGTAATCGAAAGTAACCTGGTCAGGAGCTATAAGTCCTCCGCGGGCTCCCATTTCAATGCTCATGTTGCAAACCGTCATGCGTTCTTCCATGCTTAGTTTGCGGATGGCTTCGCCACAGAACTCAATGAAGTAACCGGTTGCACCACCTGCACTAAGTCTGGAGATAATATATAATACAATGTCCTTAGCACTTACCCCTTTTCTCTTTAAACCCTTGATGTCAATTTTCATGGTTTTGGGTTTGTATTGCAACAAACATTGTGTTGCAAAAACCTGTTCCACTTCACTGGTACCTATTCCAAAAGCAATACTTCCGAAAGCACCGTGTGTAGAGGTATGGCTGTCTCCGCAAACGATGGTCATTCCAGGTTGTGTAATACCTAATTCGGGTCCTATCACGTGAACAATTCCCTGATAGGGGTGTCCAAGCCCATAAAGTGGAATCTGATGTTTTTTGCAGTTGTCGGTTAATTTGTCTACCTGAAATTTTGACAATTGCTCCTTTATTGGTAAGTGTTGATTGATGGTAGGTACATTGTGGTCGGCAGTAGCAACAATCCGGTTGGTACGGAAAACAGACAGACCTCTTTTTTCAATTCCTTCAAAGGCCTGGGGGCTCGTAACTTCGTGGATGAGGTGTTTGTCTATGTATAATACAGAAGGGCCATCATTCATGGTCGTAACCACATGAGCTTCCCAGATTTTATCAAATAAAGTTTTTCCCATAGCTTAAACTTCAATATTTTTTAATTCGTCCATCAGCGCAATCAGGTCATTGTCTTCCACCTGTTTAAGTTCATCGGCCTTTTCAATAAAACGTTGGTAAATGGCCGGTAGTTCATCCTTGCTTATTTTGTAACCCAGGCTTTCGAGGCGGTGTTTTAGTGCAGCTTTCCCGCTTCTGGCGGTTAATACAATAAGTGATTGATCAACTCCAACATCGGCAGGGTTTATCACCTCATAGGTATCTCTGTTTTTTAAAAATCCGTCCTGGTGTATGCCGGAGGAATGGGAAAAGGCATTTTTACCTACTATGGCTTTATTGGGTTGTACCGGCATATTCATTAAGCGGGTTACCAATTTACTGGTGGAAAATATTTTTTTGGAATTGATGCCTGTAGTTAAGCCCAGATTTTTGTGTGATTGCAAAATCATGACAACCTCTTCCAGAGAAGTGTTTCCGGCCCGCTCTCCAATACCATTAATGGTACATTCAATTTGCCGGGCACCATTGATTACTCCGGCAATGGAGTTGGCTGTAGCCAGACCCAGGTCGTTGTGGCAATGGCAGGAGATAACGGCTTTATGGATGTTGTTAACGTGTTCTGCCAAAAACCTGATTTTGGCACCATATTGCTCAGGAAGGCAATAGCCGGTTGTGTCGGGGATGTTTACTACTGTTGCACCAGCAGCTATCACTTCTTCTACCATCTGAGCCAGAAAGCGCCAATCGGCTCTGCCAGCGTCTTCCGCATAGAACTCTACATCTTCCACGTATTTTTTAGCGTATTTAACAGCTTCTACGGCTTGCTCCAGGATTTTTTCGCGGCTCGAATTAAATTTGTGTTTAATGTGGATGTCTGAGCTGCCTATTCCGGTATGTATTCGTTTGTTTCTGGCGTATTGTAGGGCGCTTACTGCGCAGTCGATGTCTACTTTTACAGCGCGGGTAAGTGCGCAAATGATGGGTTCGGTTACTGCTTTTGATATAGCAACTACGGAGTTAAAGTCGCCGGGACTGGAGACCGGAAACCCGGCTTCGATGATGTCTACTCCCAGTTCTTCTAAAGCTCTTGCTACTTGTACTTTTTCTTTCGTGTTTAACTGGCATCCTGGAACTTGTTCGCCATCGCGGAGTGTGGTATCAAAAATGTAGACTCGGTTATTGCTCATGAGGTATGAAATTTTTTCAAATGTAGGGAAGCAGGAGCAGGTAAATAAATTAATTTTTTAAATCACTACGATTTCAAGTGAGCAATTTAACTGCCATAATTAAACTGATAAAGTGTAATTAGTGTATGAATTACCTTATAATAAAGGATAATTGAAAACCAATAGTTACTTATTAGAAGTGTATAAATTACGATTTCTGATGAACAAAAGTGGATATAAGCAACCCGAAAAATGAGAGAAATGGATAGAGTAGGGACAGAAAAAATCAATGGCTTGGGCAAAAACCTAAGGTAATAATTAAGATAAACACGGAGAAAAGTATTGAATTGGCTTAAGAGCCACTGTTCTGAATTTTTATTTTGTCAATTTTTTGTAAACCTTCCAGCACCTCAGTATTTATCCCGTCGGACAGGCCGGTTTTTATCAGGCGCTTTTCAAAATGCTGAGGACTGGTTTCAATTTCTACGTAAGGTTTTTCTTTATCAAACAACAATACACTTTCTGGAATGGCCATCACCTTGTCTTTTTTAGAAAGAATAATGTCTGCATTGGCGCTATACCCGGCCCGCAAAAAACTTCCATTACCAGATTTTGTAATAGCAGCCCTTATTAAAAACTGTATAGCTCCGTTTTCGGTAACACCTTTTGGCGAGATGTACTCCAGAGTAGCTTTAAAACTTTCTTTGTCAATGGCACCGATTGTTAACACCAGTTCCATGCCGGTTTGTATTTTCCCCACTTCACTTTCATCCAGCTTACCTTCAAAAATCATTTCACCCATGTTGGCGATGGATGCTATAGTAGTTCCTTCATTGAAGGTATTGCTTTCTATTACCTGCCCGCCTTCTTTTACCGGAACATCTAATACCATGCCCGTAATGGTTGATTTTACAAGGGTATTGGTGCTGCTGCCCGCCGATTTGGTTACCCCTTCTTTTATGATTTGCAGGTTGTTTTCAGCCGCTTCCAACTCTTCTTTGGCCGTTTTTAGTTTTAGTTCGTAAGGTAAAAACTCCGCTTTGGATTCTACGTCCTGTTTAAAAAGTTTTTCATTCCTGTCGTATTCCAGCTGGGCATTTTCAAGGGTATATTTAGCCTGATGAACACGGGTTTCAGCATTACTCAGGTTAAGCATGTTGGGAATAATTTTTATTTTGGCAATAACATCACCTGCCTGTACCTGCTGCCCGGCAACAATATAAAGTTTTTCAATAATGCCTGAAACCTGTGATTTCATGTTTACTTCACGCCTGGGGATAACAGAGCCTGTTGCTACCGTTTTTTTGACAATACTGGTATCAAAGGGAGTTAAGGTTTTATACACCACCGGAGCCTGTTGCGATTTTTGGTATAAAAAATAGAAGGTCCAGAGTACACCTGCAACGAGTAAAGAAAGGAGGATAATTTTTACAATTTTCATAGGTAGATTATTGTTTTTTTAATTGTCATATGGAATACCCAGTTTTCCCACAACCTGGCCCAAATGTGTACTACACATTTGCCCTCATTTGTGTTTGCGCTCGGCGGAACATGGGTATTTCATAACTTAAAATTAAAACTTATTTATTCTGCCCGCAAGGCTTCAACCGGACTAATAGTGCTGGCCTTTCGCGCCGGAATTAATCCGGCAAAGCCACCTGCTATAATCAATGCGCTCAAAGCCGTGAGGGCAACTTTAAAATCTATAGTTGGGTTATTGAACATGGGTGTTTCACTACCAATAGCACTGTTCAGTAATTCCAATAATAATACAGCTATCCAAAGGCCGCAAATTCCGGCAATGGTAGTGAGGAATACAGACTCCAGTATAATCTGACTGGTTACATGGTAGGGAGTTGCGCCTAATGCCCGTTTCACCCCAATTTCACGGGTGCGTTCTTTTACTACTATTAACATGATATTGCTGATTCCTATAACACCCGCAATGAGTGTACCAATACCCACTATCCACACCAGTATATTGATGCCAATGAAAAGCCCATTTATTCTGTTATAGGCTTCTTCCATGTTCCAGTGCCCAATGGCTAATTCATCATCAGGAGCAATTTTATGCCGTTTTTTCAATAAGGCAATGACTTGTTTTTCGGAGCTGGAAGCGGGTACACCTGCTTTGGAAGAGATCGCAAACCAACCGATAAAGTCCCCGAAGTTAAAGGCATGTTGAAAAGTGCTGAAGGGCACCATTATTTCCTGTGCCTGTTCCCGGGCTTCTCCGCCATTGCCGGTAGGCTTTTTAATACCCACTACCTTAAAATAAACACCATTAATCCTTATGTATTGTCCTATGGGGTTTTCATCGGGTTTAAACAATACTTCCTGTACCCTTGTACCTATTACACAAACTTTTCTTTTTTCTTTGTTGTCGGTATAATTCAAAAACCTGCCAGTAGCAATTTTTATTTGTATAATTTGAGCAATATGCGCATAAGTTCCTTTTACATTAAAAGCTCCGTTTTTGAGTCCGCGTATAACATTGTTGCTTCCTTCGTTCCCGCCCAATTGGTTCAGTGCGCAAATGGCTCCTAATCCTGGAAGCTGTTGCATGGCTTCATAGTCGGCATTATTATAATTAAAAGCCCTGCCTGGCTTCATACCTTTGTGGGCTTTTGAAGTTTTTTGTGCCCATACAAAGAAGCTGTTGGTGGCGGTTCCGGCAAAATCGCTCATCACTCCATTCTTCAGGCCGTTTCCGGCACCCAGCATAATCACCAGCATAAAAATTCCCCATCCTACACCCAGGCAGGTGAGAAAGGTCCGCAATTTATTTTTGCGGATGGTTGCCATTATTTCCTGCCAGTTGTCTCTTTCAAATATCATTTAGAACAGATAGACTAATTTAATTATTCACTAAACAGATGCCGCATACATTTTCTCTATTCAGATCTTAATGCCTGAACAGGCTCAATTTTAGCTGCTTTTATACTCGGAATTAAGCCCGCCAATCCCCCAGATAGAACAATTAAAATCGTAGCAGACATAGCCACACTAAAGTCTACCTCTGGTTTTTTAAAGAAATCACTGTCTATGCCAATAGAATTAACCAGCTCCAATACTCCAATTCCAGCCAGCATTCCCAGGTAGCCCGCCGCTGCAGTAATAAACACAGCCTCCATAATGATTTGTCCAACTATGGAAGAAGGGCTTGCACCTATTGCTTTTCTGATTCCGATTTCGCGGGTACGTTCTTTTACTACGATCATCATGATATTGCTTACCCCCACTATACCGGCAATAAGTGTAAAAATACCAATGATCCAAACAAATATTTTAATGCCGGTAAGCATGGTCATGATGCGCTTAAATTCTTCGCCCCAGTTTTCAATTCTCACAGCATTCAGGTCTTCCTCACTGAAGTTGTATTTTCTGGCCAAAAGTTTTCGTATTTCCGAAACCATCTGCTCACTCTTGTCTGCCCCTTCGGGAGTAGTACTTAGCCATATCAGGTCCAGGTTATTTTTACCGCCATAGGCTCTTTGGGCTGTACTTAAGGGAATATAAATACGGGTATTATCGCCGTTACCCGGATCTTTAAATATGCCCACAATTTTATAGGGTAAGCCATTTACATCAATGTATTTATTAATAGGGTCTTCGTCTTTAAATAACTCTTTTTGTACAGGTTCTCCTATAGCACATACTTTCCGGTATTCCAGTATATCGGTTTGGTTAAGAAAGCGGCCTTTAATGATTTGGGCATTTTCAAGGAAATTATGATCGGGCATTACCGGACGCACTACAAATCCAGCGTGGCGGTTTTTGTAACTCAGGTTTTGGCTACCCCAGCCTTTGTACACAGCGCTGCTGTGCTGAATGCCGTTTACTTTTTCCGCTATCAGCCGGAAGTCTTCATTGGTAAGCTGAATAGGTCGGTTGGGTTTTAAACCTTTATAAGCCATGCTGGTATTGCCTCCTTCTACGTTAATACTGTTTACGGCATCCATCATAAACTGGGCAGAAGCTCCGTTAAACAAGCCTTGTCCGGCTCCCAACAGTATAATCAGGATAAAAATACCCCAGGCAACACTAAAGGCCGTGAGTATGGTGCGCAGCATGTTTTTCCGCAGGGTATCAAATATTTCCTGCCAGTTATCGGGGTCAAATAGCTGCATAGTTTTGTGAAGGTAGAATTAACCCATCTTTCAGCCGTATAATGCGGTCAGTCATTTTACTGATATCGTCTTCATGGGTAACCACAACTATGGTTATTCCCTGTTTATTCACGTCTTTAAAAATATCCATAACTTCCAGCGAAGTAGTAGAGTCTAAAGCACCTGTTGGTTCATCGGCAAAGATCACCTTTGGCTTGGCAATAAGCGCCCGGGCAATGGCTACCCGTTGTTTCTGCCCTCCGCTTAATTCAGAAGGGTAATGATTAGCCCAGCTCAGCAACCCTACCTTTTCCAGGTAGGCAGAAGCTATTTTGTTTCGTTCCTTTCTGGAAACTTTTTGATAGTATAACGGAAGCGCCACATTTTCAAGGGCGTTTTTAAATGACAAAAGATTAAAAGACTGAAATACAAAACCCAGGAAGCGGTTGCGCAACTGAGCAGCTTTGGTTTGACTAAGGTTTTTAATTAATGTGCCGTTCAGGTAATAGTTCCCTTTATCGTATTGATCCAGTATTCCCAAAATATTCAGTAAGGTAGATTTTCCTGATCCCGATGAACCCATAATGGAAACAAATTCCCCTTCATCAATCTGAAGGTTGATGCCTTTCAGCACATCAAATACCGCATCACCCATCTGATAGGACTTATAGATATTTTCCAGGCTTATCATTGAATGGGCTTAAACATGAAGATACAAATGTAAACAAAGATGAAATAAATGGCTTACCACTGGTGTAATTTTCAGGGATTCTCCTGAAAAAAGCAATATGAGTATGACAGGATTGTGTTTTATTGCTGTACCCATTCTGCTTCTATGGTCTTTAAATTTCCCCAGGCAAGGAAATAAGCGGAGTTTTCCAGCAGTTTTTTAAAAACCCCATTTTCTCCCGCCCCAAAGGAAGTATAAATTGCCTGCCGGGCTGCAGCGGGGAGTAAGGCATTATTGAGCTGCAGGTAACACACCAAGGGGTTTTTACAGATAAGTTCATTCAACTTCCCAGGAACAGCAGGTTTATGTGCATTTCCATTTAATAACTGCTCCATAAAAACCGGATACCTGCTCAGGTAAACGCCATGGTGTTGTGCTGCTATAGCATAACTTCTGCCGCTCCAGGGAAAGGAATAAAGATTTTCTATGGAGGTTTTGGAACAGGATTTTTCAAGTACTCTTTTGAGCAGAACTGGATTTTGAGTGGAAAGGAAAAACTGATGAATGAGTGAGTTTTGGGAGTTGCTCAGGGTGTCTGCTACCACCACACCAGGAACACTGTAGCATAGCTCACCGCCGGTAAGTTCTCCTAAATCAACATCCAGCAGGCCATATTTGAATTTCAGACTATTTAATCCAAAGAGCAGAAAAGGATTAGACTGAAGCTGCTGCCAGACTTTTTTTGGTTTAAAGGTACAGGATAAAGCTGCGTAGGGGTGCTGAGCACAGATACTGTTGGCTACCTCATTACTAAGTCCTTGATGGCTGAAGTAACTTAAGCTATCCATTAAATCAGGCCGGGAAAAGTAATTTTTCAATTGCAGATGCATGCGGTTTGCTTCCAGGTTGACGTTAGCAATTCCGTAAGATTGATGTAAGGCATCTTTGTGTTTTTTATGGTAGAATGCGGCAAGCCAGGGGTTTTTTACCGGGAGTACTGCGAGGGCTTCATAATTAAGGAAGGCCTTTATATCGGCGGTTTCCTGTTGCAACTGTATAAATTTCTTGTTGGCAAGGATGCTGTTTTTTTCTTCCTGATGAAAGAGTCTGTTGAATGTTTTTTCAACAGACATTAAAGAATCCGAAAGTCTTATGGCCAACAGAGTGTTATTGCTCCAGCCAATACCATAGTTGGCAGCTGGAGCTATAAAATGAAAACCCTCTCCGTTTTTTAGTTGGGTATTGGGGTAAGCCAGTTCCAGTAGTTTTTCCAGCTCCTTCTGCTCGCTGAGGTGTATTACAAGCCCTGTAGCATAGCTTTCAGCTGGGGAATAATGAACAAAGAAATAAATATTGGAAAAAATGTCAACACCGGTATTGCCCTGGCTCTTTAGGATGGCTTGCAGGAGTGGAGCTTGAAACTGGGTAAGGGAAGAAGTTTTTAAACCGGTAAAAAGATGAAGCGGAAAATCAGCAACTTTGGTAGAAAGGCTTTTAAGATCAAGTACACCAACAATTAGAGATTTTTCAGGAATATGTTTCAGGTGTTCCTCCGAACCCCTGAAGGCGATGAAGAAATAGATAAACAGACAAACAAGTAATGGAATAAGAACGCCTAAAGTAATTTTTATTCCTTTCGTCATCGGTTTAGTTTTTCTTATCTATCCAATCACCATTTTCTTTTATTAAATTAATTAATTCTTCCACAGCATTTTCACTATTGACATTTTTTTTGATAACTTCTTTGCCCTTGTAAAGAGAAATTTTCCCGGGCCCGGTGCCCACATAACCATAATCGGCATCGGCCATCTCTCCCGGACCATTAACAATACAGCCCATTATGCCTATTTTCACTCCCTTCAGGTGATCGGTTCGTGAACGGATTTTTGCAGTAGTTTCCTGCAAATCAAAAAGTGTTCTGCCACAAGAAGGGCAGGAAATGTATTCGGTTTTGGAGATACGGGTACGCGCAGCCTGTAATATTCCGAAGCAGGTAGCATTAGCTCCCTGAAGGGAAATACAGTGTTGTTGATTAATCCATATTCCTTCTCCCAAACCATCAATGAGTAAAGCTCCCGCATCGGTTGCGGCGTATAACTGAAATTCCTGTTCTGTTAATGAGTTGTACTGGTATTGCAGTATTACCGGAAAATGACAATCAGCCTCCATGAGTAAAATGAATGCCCTCCTCAAGGCCGCCATAGCATGCTTATTTCCAGTGTACAAAACAAATACAATGGAATGCTCACTTCTAATTTTGTGAATAAAGGCAGTAGTTAATTGTTCGGCCCTCACTCTTACAAAATTTATTTCAGAAGAATGTCTCTGAAAATTAAAATAAGCATCGTATTCAAATAAGGGGTAATGTCGTTCTTTATCCGGGGCTTCTTTCCAGGTAGCTGCATCCTGAATAATACCCAGGGTTCCGGGGATTTCAAAATTTAATGTTTTATTACCGATGTAAATATAATCTACCGCCATATCGCTCAGGTTCCATTTGTCTAAGGCAGCAGAATAATTATAGCCTAAACCAAAGAAAGACGAAGCCTGAATCTCCTGCCGTTCGGCCAGACTGGCCACTACTCGTGGTACCTGTAGTTTACCTATGTTATTTACTTCTATACTTTTTCTTTTAGTGTATTCGTAAGGGTTGTAAGGAATGTTTTCCTGCAAGGGCGGAATGTTTTCATGCCCCCGGCGCTGATCGTACCTTTTGGCCAGACTTTTAGCCACGGGTATTTCCAGTTCTGGTTCTTCTGTTAAACTTACCCTTATGGTATCTCCCAGTCCGTCTTCCAGCAAAGTACCTATGCCCACCGCAGATTTAATCCGCCCGTCTTCTCCTTCACCTGCTTCTGTTACTCCCAGATGCAAGGGATAATTTCTTCCGGTTTCCATCATTTTTTTTACCAAGAGGCGGTATGCCTGCACCATTACCTGGGTGTTGCTGGCTTTCATGGAAAGAACAATGTTGTAATAGCCGTGATCTTCACATATTCTTAAAAACTCAAGGGCCGACTCAACCATGCCCAATGGCGTATCACCATAACGACTCAAAATTCTATCGCTTAAGGAACCGTGATTAGTACCTATACGCATGGCAGTACCATGTTCTTTGCATATTTTCACTAAGGGTGAAAAGCGTTCGTAAATACGTTCCAGTTCCGCTGCATAAGTAGTATCGTTGTAGACTATTTGCTCGAATTTTTTTTTGTCGGCATAATTACCCGGATTAACCCTTACTTTTTCTACTATACGTGCGGCCATTTCTGCAGCATTGGGGGTGAAATGAATGTCGGCACAAATGGGAGTAGTATAACCCGAAGCTATTAGTTGTTTGCGTATGTTTTCGAGGTTACGGGCTTCATTGATGCTGGGGGCTGTAATACGTACCAATTCACAACCTGCTTCAATCATGCGTATGCTCTGAGCAACTGTGGCCGCCGTATCCATGGTATCGGTGGTGGTCATAGACTGAACCCGTATAGGGTTATTTCCGCCCATTTCCAGGCCGCCCATTTTTACGGTACGGGTTACAAAACGGGAATAAGAGGTTAAACTGTTACAATACAACCATTCCATAAAGCTCAAATTTTAGGCAAAAATAAAGAATAATAGCCGATGTGCAGCTATGTTCCTTTTTTGCGCAGCAGACCATTGGCAAACAGCACTGCTAATATTACTGCGGTTACTATGTAAAAAACCGGGGTCATTTGTTCCGAATCTTTCCAAATGAAGTAGGCAAATACAATTCCATAAATGGTTTCCAGGTTTAGAGTAAGTGAAATGGTGTAGGGGTTTATATTTTTTAGTAAAGCAGCACTGGCTACAAAGGGAAAAGCCGTAGCCACTGAGCTTAAAATAAGCAGAAACAGGTAGTCCTGGTTACTGATGGTAAAAAAGCTTGTAGTAAAATCACCACTGAACACTAAGTATAGGTTGAGGCAGATGAATCCGCTCAGCAATTCGTAGAAAGAAAGCACCGGCGGACTCACTGTTTTCACCAACTGACTATTCATTACTGTAAACAAGGAGGAGGTGAAGGCAGCCAGAATCCCAAAAAGCAATCCGAGGGCGTAGCGTATTTCTACTTTAAATAAGGTGGAAATAGCAGCAATAATAACAAGCCCGAACAGTATTTCGTGTTTAATGATTTTACGCCGGTGAAACAAGGGGTCTAATAAAGCTGTAAAAAAGGCACCGGTAGAAAATGCGCTTAAAGTAACGGCTACATTAGAAACTTTAATGGCGTGGTAAAAGGCTACCCAATGCAGGGCAATGATGCCCCCCGTTAAAAAAAGCATGGGCAATTGTTTTTTGTTTACCCGAAAAGTGTGTCTGGTAAATGCCAGGTACAGGGCAATAATAAGAACAGTCATGAGTATCCTGAACCAAACCAATTGTAAGGCTTCAATACTGATGAGTTTACCAAGTATGGGAGTCCAGCCCCAGATAAAAACCAGCAAGTGCAAGGTTAAAATATGCTTATTCGTTTTTTGCAAGGAGCTTGTGTGTGGGATAAAAGTACAATTTTTTGCAACGGTAATTAATTGCAGCAGTACATTAGTTTATTGACTGGCCACCTCTATCATTTTTTTTGTCACTTCATTAGCAATCACTTTGTGTCCGAAGAGATTGAAATGCCCTACTATTTCTGGTATTTCCCAGTAATTTGGATCAACACCCAATTGTTTATGTTTAAGCAATACGGGTTGAATGTTGATGTAAGAGGATTCGCCAATAAGCTTTTTTATTTCACTGGTTAAAGCCGGATTCACATTCAGTAAAAAAATAACCCGCTTGTCTTTGCTCAATTCTTTAACATAAGCTTTATCGGTATCGGTTAACCTGGTGGTTATGGCCCTCTCAGGATCTACAGGTTCAGCCTTTTTGGAAGGCATATAAAATTTGTCAAAAACGATTTCCCAGGTTTTGGGCAAATGATTCTTCACTCTATGTCCCAAAAACAGAACAGATGATTTCATGAGGAATTCAAAGGCTCTGATGTTTTTTACAAAAGAGGCTTGCCTGAAACTGGTGTCAAGGTTAAACTGTCCGTTTTCATAGTTGTAACGGGCAACATAACGACTGCTTACTACATTGAAAGTACCTTCATTTAGAAGGATTAATAAATAATCGGGATTATTTGTATTGGCCACATCTTCCTTAACGTATAAGAGTTCATTCAGCGGAAGGTCTTCCTTACCAAAGTTAAAAAGTGAGACAGTTTTCGGAATCCCTTTTTTGGCAAGTGTTTCGTTGGTTTTTTTTTCTGTTAAAGAAAGAAAATTGTTTCTATAAAACACGTGCCTTGAAGCAACGTAGCTATTACCTATTACAGCAACAGAAATATGATCATTTCCCATATCCTTAAAGTCATCCCCAAACCACCCTGCTGCGTTGGTGTTGGCTAATCCAAACCCTTCACAAACAAAGGCAGAGCTACAGGTTAAATGAGGGCGGTAACGTTCTCCTTTAGCCGGATCTATGCGTACAATAGGTTGGAGAATTCCGCAAAGCGATAACAGCAGTTCAAAAAAAATGACAACTGAGAGGAAGGCTATGGAGAAAATGAAAATCGACTTAATTGTTTTCATTGATTAAAACTTAAAATATAAGAATGGAGATGTTTTAGTTTGGAACATAAAGAATAAGGTGAACATTAATACGCCGGATAACAGGCCGTATTTTAATGGCTTTGATTTTATGCTAAGCAGGTAGGTGTGCTTTCCCGTGGCATATTCCAGTATATCCAGTGCAAAGGTGATGACCACATAGGTAAGGGTGGTGGTGATAAACCAACCGGCATATTCACTGCTTTCCCAGTTAAACACTCTCGAGAAAAACAACTCTGTTGTTTCCCACGAAGTGGAGCGGAAGAAAATACGCGAAAAGGTGACCAGAATAAATGTAAATAAGATACTAAGGATAACACCAGGGCTGAGGGTTTTTATTTTTTCCGGTTTTACTTTACTGTGGTCAAAAAACATCCGGTGTACGGAAAGATAAACCCCATGCAAAGCACCATACACTACAAAATTCCAGCTGGCTCCATGCCATAAGCCACCCAGTATCATGGTAATCATGAGGTTGATGTAGGTTCTGGTTTTCCCCATTCTATTGCCACCAAGCGGAATGTACAGGTAGTCTCTAAGCCAGGTAGATAAGGAGATATGCCATCTGTTCCAGAATTCACCTATATTGCGGGCCAGGTAAGGTTGCTCAAAATTTTTCATTAATTCTACCCCAAATAATTTAGCGGTTCCCCGGGCTATATGCGAATAACCTGAAAAGTCGGCATAAATTTGTACGGTAAAAAGTATTAAGCCGCATATAATTTCTAATGATTTATAAGCTTCCAGATGCCCAAATATATGATCTACGTAGCGGCCACTGGTGTCGCCTATCATTACTTTCCGGAAAAGACCGCTGATAATTAAAACCACTCCGGCACGAATTTGTTCCCTGGTGGGACTAAGTTTTTTTTGAAGCTGGGGTAACAAGGCAGAAGCCCGGCCAATGGGACCCGCCACTAATTGCGGGAAAAAAACCACAAATAGGCCAAAGTCAACCAGGTTATCTGCAGGTTTTATTTTATTCCTGTAAATGTCCATGATGTATGAAATATTATGGAAAATATAAAAGGAAAGCCCAACCGGAAGAATAATGTTGAGGTGAAGGGAATCTAAAGTAAAACCAAATAAGGAGCATAAATCCTGAAAACTACCTACAAAGAAATTGAAATATTTAAAGAAACCCAGCACCCCTAAATTGGTAACCAGGCTCAGGGTTAACAGCAGCTTTCTTTTTTTGGGATCACTGATGTTGAATAGGGCTTTTCCTACGTAATAATCAATGATAGTGGTAAGGGCTAAGAGCAGGCAGAAATGCCAGTCCCAATAACCATAGAAAATATAACTTACCACCAGCAGAAAGAGATTTTTACTCGTTTTCGTGGGCAGAAAGTAAAAGATAGGAAAAACTATCCCTAAGAAAATGAAAAAAATAAATGAATTAAAAATCATGGGTTCGTTAAAATTATTATCTGTTCTACATGTTGTACATCAGCTACACTTGTTTAAAAAAGGTTGTATATACGAATCCTAAAAACGGGCAAATATAGTACAATTCTGTGTCTTATTAATGTGCTGTAAAACAATTATTTGTAAAATCTATTCAGCTTCCGTAAGCTGATTTCGGTGAGCGATTTTCGGTTTTTTGTCGAACAGGTTAAATCTACTTTGTAATCACAACCCAAATGGTATATCCATACTATGTGTCATGAATCGAAAAAATGTCAATAGGATTTGCTTGAATTTAATTCTAGCGAAGGTGTATCAACGATTACTCTTTTAAAGGGTTGATTTTTTTCTGATTCATGTTATAGAAGAAGGTTGAATTGTAAACAAAATTCTCGCAAATTAGAGGTATTGAGTGGATAAACAAGGTTTGATGGAGATGAGCTATGATGAGTTAAAGATTTGTATTTTTGTTTTATGCACAAACCCATTTATTTAGATTATAATGCCACAACTCCTGTTGATGAGAAAGTACTGGAAACCATGCTCCCCTATTTTTCTCAGCATTTCGGGAATGCGGCCAGCAGAACTCACTCCTATGGATGGGAAGCTGAGGCAGCAGTAGCGAAGGCCAGAAAGCAGGTTGCAGCATCCATTGCCTGTTTAGAACAGGAAATTATTTTTACATCCGGTGCTACAGAAGCCCTGAACCAGGCTATTGTTGGGGTATACAGCAATTACCAGAGTAAGGGGAGGCATATTATAACAGTAAAAACGGAGCATAAGGCGGTGTTGGATGTAATGCACATGCTGGAACAGGCAGGGGCTACAATTACTTACCTGGATGTAGACAGGGAGGGATTGGTAGATCCGGATCAGCTGAAAGAGCTAATAACTGCAGAAACCATTCTGGTAGCGGTGATGCAGGCCAACAATGAAACCGGAGTGATTCAGCCAATTGCAGAACTTTCGGAAATAGCTCATCAATACGGAGCTATTTTTTTATCAGATACCACTCAGGCCATAGGAAAAGCAGAGGTGAATGTAAGCGAAACAGGAATAGACCTGTTATGTATTTCTGCCCATAAAATATACGGGCCAAAAGGTGTTGGGGCATTGTATGTGAGAAGAAAGAACCCCCGTGTAAATATGTCTCCGCTGATTTTGGGTGGCGGACACGAACGTGGACTCCGCTCAGGAACGTTGAATGTGCCTGGCATTGTGGGACTGGGGGCGGCCTGTGTGCTGGCCAATGAAAACTTGTGGGACAATAATTCAAGGATATCAAAATTACGTGCCCAACTGGAGCATCAGTTACTGGATATTCCGGGGGTGAGAATCAATGGGTCTACCCGCAACAGACTTTATAATACCAGTAATATCTGTTTTGAAGGAATGTCGTCCAATACTATACTCGCTGAATTGAAAGACATAGCGGTAGCAACAGGTTCAGCCTGCACCTCCGCTATTTCCGAACCATCACATGTGCTAAGTGCTATGGGCTTAAGTAAGGAAGATGCTTATAGTTCAGTAAGGTTTAGTTTAGGAAAATATACTACGGAGGAAGAAATAAATTATACCATTAATTGCATTAAACACATTTATGAGCGAAAACCCCTCTAAAATCTGGTTCGGGCAACCCAAGCCGGAAGACCTTGACTGGATGTATGAAAATACCCTGGGAAAACACCTGGGAATAAAGGTAACTGCAATTGGTGATGACTATATTGAAGCCACCATGCCGGTGGATGCCCGTACCAAACAGCCATTCGGGATTTGCCATGGCGGGGCTTATGTTAGCCTGGCAGAGGAAGTAGGCAGTATTGCTTCATACTTAGTAAATAATCCGGAGCTGTTTATTGGTGTGGGCGTGGAGATTAATGCTAATCATGTAAAGGCAAGCAGCAGCGGCTATGTAAAAGCTGTTTGTAAACCCATTCACATTAAAGGAAAAAACCATGTGTGGGATATAAAAATTTATAACGAGCAACAGGAATTATGTTGTGTGAGCAGGTTTACCTGCACAGTAATTCCGCGTAATAAACTAATTGTTTAATGGGCTTCCAGCCAGTTTTTTCCGGTGCCCATGCCCACTTCCAGAGGAACCGTAAGTTCCATGGCTGTTTTCATGTGATGCTCTACCAATTGTTTCATTTCCTCTAATTCGGGTTGGTACACATCAAAAATTAACTCATCGTGCACCTGCAAAATCATTTTCGATTTTAAGGTAGACTTTTTTAATTGCTCATGAATTTTAATCATGGCTACTTTTATCATGTCTGCAGCAGAACCCTGAATGGGTGCATTGATGGCGTTGCGCTCGGCATACCCCCTTACTACCGCATTGGAAGACAGAATATCCCGCAGGTAACGTTTTCTGCCTAACAAGGTTTGCACGTAGCCATTTTCCCGGGCAAAGTTTACCTGATCGTCCATGTATTTTTTAATGCTGGGATATTGTGCAAAATAATTATCAATAAGCTGTTTGGCTTCGGTGCGCGAAATGTTGAGGTTGTCTGCTAAGCCAAAAGCACCTTGTCCGTAAATAATTCCAAAGTTTACGCTTTTGGATTTATAGCGCATTTCTTTGGTAACCTCTTCCTCAGTAATGCCATATACCTTGGCAGCTGTAGCCGTGTGGATATCTTTGCCTGAGCGAAAGGCCTCACACATGTTCGGGTCCTGGCTAATGGCTGCAACTATCCTTAATTCTATCTGGGAATAATCGGCGCTGAGTAAAATATAATCAGCATTTCTGGGAACAAAGGCTTTTCGTATTTCCCTGCCCCGGGCTGTGCGCACGGGAATGTTTTGCAGGTTGGGGTTGTCGGAGCTTAAACGCCCGGTAACCGCTACCACCTGATTGTAGGTGGTGTGCAGCCTGTTGGTTTTAGTATTTACCAATTCAGGTAGGGTGTCTATGTAGGTATTTTTAAGTTTAACCAATTCCCGGTAATCCAGTATTTTTGATACAATGGGGTGTTTGTCGGTAAGTTTAGATAAAACATCTTCACCGGTAGAATACTGACCGGTTTTGGTTTTTTTTGGTTTGTCAATAATTTTAAGGTATTCAAATAAAATTTCACCCACCTGCTTGGGAGAAGAAATATTAAAAGAAGTGCCTGCCAGTTGCTGAATTTCCTTATCGGTGCTCACTATATCTTTTTCCAGTTCCAGGGAAAGATCTTTCAGCACCTGTTTATCCAGGTTAACGCCTTCCCGTTCCATATCGGCCAGCACCTGAATTAAAGGTACTTCTACTTCCGAAAAAAGTTTTTCGGTTTGGTTTCGGTTCAGTTTAGGAGCAAACACCTGTTTCAGTTGCAGGGTAATGTCGGCGTCTTCTGCTGCGTATTCCTTAATGGTTTCAAGCGCTACATCCCGCATGCTTTGCTGTTCCTTTCCTTTCTTTCCAATAAGTGTTTCAATGCTTACCGGTGAATACTGAAGATAGGTTTCTGCTAAAATGTTCATGTTATGCCTCATGTCTGCATTAATCAGGAAATGAGCCACCATGGTATCAAACAATTTGTTTTGTATCTGAACCGAATAATTTTTTAGCACCTGCAGGTCGTATTTAATGTTTTGACCTACCAGTGTTTTTGAGCGATCAGAAAAGAGCGGAATAAATTCCCCGATTAATTTTCTGGCTTCATCCTGATTGGCCGGAAAGGGCACGTAATAAGCTTGCCCTTTTTTAACGGAAAAGGATAGCCCTACTATTTCAGCCTCATGTATATTCAGGGAAGTAGTTTCACTGTCGAAACAAAATTCCTGATGCTGCTGCAGCAGCTGAAGTAATTCCCTTCTTTTTTCAGGGGTATCTGTAATTTCGTAATGATGTTCGGTATCGGCTATGGTTTTAAATGTTGTGCTTTGCGGTTCTTCTACCTCAGGCAATATTAACACTTCTTCGCTTGCAGAAGAAAATAAATCGGGCTGCTGATTGTTTCCTTTTGAAGCGGTTGGTTTTTGTTTTCTGATTTCTTCAACTATGGCCCCACTGATATCTTCACCCAGTACTTTTTGCGCTATGTTACGGAACTCTAATTCACGGAACAATTCACCCAGCACCTCTTTATTAGGAGCCTCAACAGCCAGGTGCTGTTCGTTGAACTCAACAGGAACGTCAATGATGATGGTGGCCAGTTTTTTAGAGAGCAGGGCCAGGTCTTTATGGGTCTCTACTTTTTCTTTCAGTTTACCTTTTAATTTATCCGTATTAAGCAGCAGGTTTTCTATGCTGCCAAAGTCTTTGATCAATTGTATGGCGGTTTTTTCTCCAACGCCTGGTATTCCGGGAATGTTGTCTACCTTGTCTCCCATGAGTCCCAGTATATCAATGAGCTGGCTTACCGATTGTATTTCCCATTTCTGACAAATTTCATGAGGACCCAATATTTCCACGCCGTTACCCAGGCGGGCTGGTTTGTATATGAAGGTGTTGTTGTCTACCAATTGCCCGTAGTCTTTATCCGGGGTCATCATGTAAGTAACGTATCCGTTTTGTTCGGCTTTTTTAGCTAAGGTTCCAATCACATCATCGGCTTCATAGCCATCCAATGCCAGGGCAGGAATATTAAATCCTTCAATTAATTTAAATATGTAGGGTATGTTACTTCTCAGGTCTTCGGGCATTTCTTCCCGGTTCGCCTTATATTCGGTAAACTCTTCATGCCGTTGGGTGGGTGCAGAAGTGTCAAATACAACGGCTATATGGGTTGGCTTTTCTTTATTCAGTACTTCCAGCAGGGTATTGGTAAACCCAAATATGGCCGAAGTGTTAAGTCCCTTTGAGTTAATCCTGGGATTATTGGAAAAGGCAAAATAGGCACGGTAAATTAAGGCATAAGCATCTAAGAGAAATAATTTTTTCGGAGCAGTTGGTGTTGTCATATTTTTAAGGCTGCGCTAATGCAAGCGCTTGTGGTTTATGTTATAATGATTCAAAATACTTGTTACTTCTTCCAGATTCAGTTTTTTGGCATGTTCAATTTCGTAAACACATTCAGCGTCATCATGCAATTGCTTTTTTAGTTCTTTTTTCATTTGATGGTCATAAAATACCTCTACCGCCATATCTTCCTTGATTTTCAACATAAAATACCTGCTTTCTCCTGCCTGAAAAACCTCATCATCGGCAGGGTGAAGGTACTGATAAAACATAATATCTCCACGACAAATTACTTTTAAAAATTTAGACTGCCCCTCCACTTTAACCGTTTCGAATTGCTTGTCTTCATAACCATAAGCTAGTATATTAGCGGGGTTGTATTGCTTGAAACTTTTTGTGTTAGCTTCTTTGAAAGAAACCTTCTTATAAAGCTCAGTTTCACTTTTTTCAGTAAATTTTATTTCGCCATTCAAGGTGTCGCCTTTCAGGGTAATGATGTATCCAGTTGAAACTTTTTCCTGTGAAGAAAGTTGACCGGCTGTGCTTATTGCTGTTAAGAGGATGATGAATTGTTTCATGACTAAAGGGATTAGAGATTAAACAAACGAGCGCTGAATGCAGGGTGTGTATGAACTACCTGTACAAGAAGCTTTGTAGGTAATATTATCAGTACAGCACTATGCAGGAGAACAGCTTACCCGGGAAAATTTTATAGTCAGAGGCTACTGATGGGTGATTGAGTTTTTCGCATCAGGTTAATACCAGCCCCCTTCTGCTAATTATAACGACAGGTTAATGATAAAGGTTATGTTTTGGGCGCCCAATTATGCCAATAATGTGACGAAGAAAGATTTTTTTTCGTTGAACAGAGAAAAGCCACAAGGTTTAAAGGTATAACTCTGAAAATAATACCCACGATAAGGGCACTTATTTTAAAAGTAACAACAGCTTAGTAAAGCGGTAATAAAGAGTTAGGAAACCTGCCTGATGATAAGTTTTTGACCAGGTACTAATTTGCTTTTGGTTTGCAGTTTATTTAATTTTTTTAGCTGCTCAACGGAGATATTATTGTCATTGGCAATTTTAAAAATATTGTCTCCTTTTTTAACGGTGTAGTAATGGGTTTCTTTCTTAGCAGTATTATCGGCCAATGTTTTATTGTTGGTCGATTTTACAGCGGCCAGGTTTCTATCATCTGCATTACCGGAGTTAGTATAAGGTACAGTGTTTCTTTCTTTTACGTAAATCACTAATTTTTTTCCGGGTTTAATGCCTTTTTTACCAATGGAGTTCCACATTTTAAGATCGGCTAAAGAAACACCGTATTTATTGGCAATTGAACTCAGGCGTTCATTTTTTTTCACCGTATGCAATAATTGTGTTTCTTTTACAGCGCTGGCAGCATAGAGCTGCTGATTACTTTGTTCCCTGATAAGGGCATAGATGGCCTCTTCATTGGTAACAAATTTACCTATTACCGTAGTAGGAAGGGTGAGGATATAACCCCCTGCCGGAATGACATTTTTTTTGTAAGTTGGATTAAAGTACTGAATTTCATCTACAGGAACATTTAAAACAGTAGAGATTTGTTCGAAAGTAAGGGGTTCGCGGATAACCACCGTATCCAGCTCGAAATAGGTTTTTTTAGGAATAGCAGGATAAATATTGTGCTCTGCATAATAGTTCATGATATAATTAGCGGCAATAAAGGCCGGAACATAACCTTGAGTTTCTTTAGGTAAATAGGGGCGAATTTCCCAATAGGTTTTTTTACCACCACTTCTGCGTATAGCCCTGTTAATGGTTCCCGGGCCACCATTGTATGCAGCCAGCACCATTTGCCAGTCGCCAAACATTTTGTAGAGAAACTGCAGGTATTCTGCAGCTGCAATGGTTTCTTTATAAGGATCACACCTTTCATCTACATAAGAGGTGATATTTAGGCCATACAGTTTGCCTGTTGGGTACATAAACTGCCATAGCCCCATAGCCCCGGCCCGCGAGCGGGCGAGTGGGTTTAGGGCAGATTCAATAATGGCCAGGTGTTTAAGTTCTAAAGGAAGGTTGTATTTATCCAGCACCTCTTCAAACATCGGGTAATACATTTGTGCTAATGCCAGCATGCGCGAAACGTGTTCCCGTTTCCTGATGGTATAAAGATTAATGTAACCTTTAACACTTTCATGAAACTGTAAATCAAAGGGAGAACCCGCATCCAGTTTGGCTAAGCGCGATTCAAAAATAAAATCGTCGTATACCGGTATAGAATCCGGACTAAAGTGGTATTTGTTGTTTTTGGGTGTAACCGGTTTGGAGTAGGCAACATCCAGTATTTTTTTAGTGGCTAAGCTATCGAGCATGGCTGCAATAGGATCGTCTTCACTGATCAGATTCTGTCCCTTTCCTGTATAATTAAGGTTCATGAAACATAAACAGGCAACACCGGGGAGTATATATTTTTTCAATTTTTGCATCATACTGGTTAAACGAAAAATAAATAAAAAGTTACAAATAATACCAAATAAATCAGCTGATGAACTGACACAATCTTTACAAGTATATTAAAAACCAATAGAATTAAAAAGTTAAAAATCCCTTAAGTTTTCTCCCTTTGTCTGTGAATATTTTTTTTATTGGAGCGTTTTTGAATTAAAAAAAATTAAAATGACTAAAATGAACCATATTTACCCTGATTAATAGGCATAATGACAGGTTTTTGCAAAGGGGCAAAAGTATTACCGCAATTTTTTACCCCAATGTCCCCACTGAAACTGATAACCTATGGTTAAAATTCCCTGAAGAGTCCAGAAACTATGCTGCGCTTTCCCGTTGCCTTTGCCATGAACCAGGCAGTTAATATAGTTGGCAAATGTTACTTTACCACTGAATTCCAATACCCAGTGTTTATATAGTTCAGCCCTTAAACCAGTTTCCAGTCCGGCAATAACACCGGCAACTTTCCAGTTGTTATTGAGTCTTTCTCCGAAAATAGTAACATCTGTTCTGGGAAGAACAATCCCGGCGCCTGGCTTTACCAGCAGGCCCAGGTTGTGGAACTGGTTCTTACTTTCCAGTAATTTCCAGCGTTTAATAACTTCGAGCATCAAAAAATTAGCACCATCCGTATGTTCAAAATGAAAATCGGCCCGGCTAAAGGAGGTGTCTGTATCCACAAATTGCCCTAAAACATTTCCCTTCATGTGCAATGTTTGTCCATCGGTAACTACATATTTGGTATGGTCGTAATTGAGTTCTATTCCCCAGTCTCTGCTATTATTAAAGAAATAGCCAATGCGGGCATTAAACTGAGGAATGCTAAAATTAATCAGGTCATAGATCACATCAAAGTCTGGTTTGTCATGAGCCCTCACATTGTAAAGGGTAAAATCATATACTCCAAATTGATTTTTCAAATTGGGGTCACCATCGTTTTTAAAGTGAATATCACTTCTCGAATAGCATTCGCGGTTATACCCCCATAGTATGTAAAAATGTCCTTTTTTAACGGGTTCTTCCTGGGAAAAGATGGGAGAGCAAAGAAGTAATGATAGGAAGAAAGTTAATGTAATATATTTCATGTGTAAGTTGTTATTGTGTTGAACTCAATGGTTTTGTGTATACAAGCAATAGCGTTTTTATACAGTTAATTGGTTTTAGACGCAGTGAGTTGCCTGTAGCCTTCAGTAATTTGCAGTTGAACATGTATAGCCCCTTCAGTGATAAGAGATGTAATGAGCTGAGGCCATTCAATGAAGCAATAACTCCCGCTAAACAGGTAATCATCTATTCCCAGGTTTAAACATTCTTCGGTACTGTTGAGCCGGTATAAATCCATGTGATAGAGTTTTTCTCCGCTTGCAGAAAGATATTCATTGATAATAGAATAAGTTGGGCTGTTCATGTTTTCCTGCACACCCAGTAACCTGCACATAGCTTTAATCAAAGTAGTTTTACCGGCTCCCATAGGAGCATCGAATAGAAAAACCCGTTCATGACCAGCGGCGTTTAAGAGTTTCTGCGCAGTATTTTCTAATTCGTTTTCTGCAAAGGCAGTTGTAAGTAGTGGAGTCAATTTGTTCAGGATTGTGTAAGGTCCATAATCCGTTGATACTCCTTCTCTGTTACAACAGATACGGAAAGCCTTGAAAGCCTTACCAATTGCATATTTTGGAGTAAGGGGTCGCTTTTAATCTCAGCCAGACTCAATGGTTTTTTCAAGGTTTTATAAGGAGCAACATCTACACACACCCAGGTATCAGTATCTGCTGTAGGGTCGGGGTAATGCTCTTTAACCACCTTTGCAATTCCTACTATGTTTAATCCTTCATTGCTATGATAGAATAAGCAGTGATCTCCTTTCTTCATAGCTTTGAGGTTGTTTCTGGCGGCATAATTTCGTACACCGTCCCACACGGCTTTTTTGTCTGCTGTAAATTTTTCCCAACTGTACTTAATGGGTTCTGATTTAATAAGCCAATAATTCATATTTAATGTAATATTTTAAATACTAATTCTTTCATTAATTCTCCATCCGTAATACTGGGGTTGTCAATACCTTTTGAGCGCAGGTCGCATTCGCGTAAAGCGGAAAAAACCTGTTTTAGTTTTGCAGTAGAGTAATTTCTCGCTGCCCGTTCATAACCTTCTACAAAATAAGGGTTCACGCCTAAAACTTTGGCGATGTTAAATTTATTTTTATCAGGAGTAAAATGGTATATCAATAATTTATTAAAATAGCTATACAAAGAGCTTACGGTAATAATAAGTGGATTTTCTTTAGGGTTTGCCGCGAAGTAGTGAATGATGCGGTTAGATTTTAAAACATCTTTTTTACTCAGGGCATCCTGCAGTTCAAACACATTATAATCTTTACTTATCCCTATGTTATCCTGTATGTTTTCTGCAGTTATTTCCGTTCCGGGTTTAGCACCAATCAAGAGTTTATCAATTTCATTGGCAACTTTAGACAGGTCGTTCCCCAGGTATTCGGAAAGTAATAATGCGGCTTTTGGGCTTATTTTATGGCCTGTTTCTTTCAGGTAATTATTTATCCAGTCAGGCACCTGATTGTCATATAGCTTTTTTGATTCGAACAGCACCGATTTTTTCAGCAAGGCCTTGGCAATTGCCGTGCGTTTATCTATGGTTTTGTATTTATGGCAAATCACTAATACGGTAGATGGCTGGGGATTTTCTACATAGTTCAGAAAGATATTACCCGAAGCCGCATTTTTGGCGGTTTTTACTTCTTCATCAGCCCCGGCACCTTTAGAAAATTCACGTAGATTTTGCGCTTCTTTAACAATTACTACCTGGTATTCGCTCATCATGGGAAAGCGTTTGGCTGCGGCTATAATGCTGGCCATATCCGTTTCACGCCCATAAATAACACTTTGGTTAAATTCCTTTTCCGACTCATCGAGGATGTTGAGTTCGATATAGTCGCTGATTTTATCAATAAAATAAGGTTCTTCACCATGCAAAAAATAAACAGGCTTAATTATTTTTCGCTTCAAATCGTGGAGGATGTCGCTATACTCACTCATGATTCAAAACTGTGAAAAAATACTGAATCGGGCAAACGTTTAAGAGGTAGAGTTATGAAATTTTCTCCGTGCTTATTCGAAACGCAGGTGTTTAACGGAGATACCGTTGTTCTGCAATTCTTTTAAAGAATCTATTCCTATGCGCAGGTGCTCATATACAAAGCTTTCCGTAACTTTTTTATCACTGGCTTCGGTTTTTACACCTTCCGGAATCATGGGCTGGTCGGTAACCAGCAGCAGGGAACCAGTGGGGATTTTATTTTTGAACCCTACGCTAAAAATGGTGGCCGTTTCCATGTCAATAGCCATGGCCCGCACTTGACGTAGATATTCTTTAAAGACATCGTCATGCTCCCATACCCTGCGATTGGTGGTGTAAACGGTTCCAGTCCAATAATCGCGCTGTGCCAGCCGTATGGTATACGATATCGCTTTTTGTAGACTAAAGGCAGGCAGGGCAGGCACTTCAGGAGGGAAGTAATCGTTAGAAGTTCCTTCTCCTCTAATGGCTGCAATAGGTAATATAAGGTCGCCTAACTGATTTTTCTTTTTTAATCCGCCGCACTTCCCCAGAAAAAGAACCGCTTCAGGGTGCATGGCACTTAAAAGATCCATAATAGTGGCGGCTCCTGCTGAACCCATACCAAAATTAATGATGGTGATGTTGTCTGCTGTGGCATTGGGCATAGGCCTATCCTGCCCCTTTATTTCCACACCTTTTATTTCAGCAAACATTTTTACATAGGTGTTGAAATTTACCAGAATAATATATTTTCCAAATTCTTCTAATGCCAGACCTGTATAACGTGGCAGCCAATTATTTACAATTTCCTCTTTTGTTTTCACAAGCAGTAAGGTGTTAGTTCAGGAATAAAAGAAAATAGCCCTCTATGTAAATATAAGCATAAGTTTGTTTTTTTGGGAATTTATATTCCATTTTATATGTATAATTGTATCAGTTGACACTACATGCAGCTGTACTATGAAAGACTTGCCCCGCCTGAATTTCCCGGAGTATATGTTCCGCTTTAAGAAAAATGACAAAGGGCAGCTGTGTATTTTTGATGAGTTCCGTAAGAAATTTGTAGTATTAACTCCTGAAGAATGGGTAAGGCAACATACAGTAAAATTTATAATTCAGGAACGAAAAATACCGGCCTCACTCATCGTTTTAGAACAAGGTTTTGGATTAAACAAGACCCTGAAAAGAACCGATATTTTGGTGTATACCAATGAACGAAAAGTGTTTTTATTGGTGGAGTGCAAGGCTCCGGAAGTGGAGCTAAGCCAGAAAACTATGGATCAGGCGCAACGTTATCATCTGGGTTTAGGGGCTGAATATGTTATTCTTACAAACGGAATACGCCATTTTTGCTGTAAGTTTACCCAAAATGGGGTAGAATACTTAACTGATTTTCCTTATTATTCCGGTTTTAGATGAGAAATTCTTTATAGCTAATATGCATGCGGAAAAGTGACAAGTGAGTGCACTTGAATTGCTATTAGTATAAAAACCAAGCATCTAATTTTATATATTTATAATAATCTAAATAAAAACAACCATTACAAACCATGAAAAAAGCTACACTAACACTCGTTCTTGGATTGGCTCTTGGAGTACAAGGGGCAAATCGTTCCAATGGAAATGGAACAGCGCCACCCTTTAAAGCCAGGAAACAATTTGTATTGCCCAACAGAGTAACCGAAAAGGATTACCTTCCTAAAACAATAGTCTTTAAGCTAAAACCGGAGTACAGAAGCTTAGCCAGTCCGGGATACGTTCAACACCCGCAATTACAAACAGTCCTTGATTATTTGGGAGTAGATAACCTGGGTAAAATATATCCCCGCCATCAGCCCCCCAAACAAAGGTATAATGCATTAGGACAGGCTTACGCAGATTTGTCACTTATTTACAGCCTGAAATATACCGGAGATGTAAATATTGTGGATGCCATTAATCAACTACTGGCTGTAGGTATTATGGAGTTTGCAGAACCACATTACGTGTATGAAGTGCATTATACCCCCAATGATCCGAGTATTACTAATTCTGGTCAGAGTGGATTTTTAACCCGTATTCGTGCTTATGCGGCCTGGGATACTGAGAAAGGAAACACTAATACTGTAATTGCTATAGTTGATTCAGGTACTGATATTGATCATCCGGATCTTGTTTCGCAATTTGCCCTGAATACAGCAGATCCAATTAATGGAACTGATGATGATAATGACGGATATATTGATAATTACAGAGGTTGGGATATGGCAGGGGCTGATTTTAATACTTTGGTTGGGGATAATGATCCTAATATTACAGGTAACAATAACAATCATGGTTCACACGTTTCGGGTTGTGCATCCGCAGCAACAGATAATTCGGTTGGTGTTGCCGGGCCTGGATTCAAATGCCGCTTACTGCCTGTTAAGGCAGCGGCAGATAACGATACCCAGGGAAGTGGTGGAGCCGGATTAATCAGAAAAGGATATGAAAGTATTACTTATGCTGCTGACCATGGAGCCAAAATTATTAATTGTTCCTGGGGTGGTTCCGGTGGAGGATCTTACGGGCAAACCATTATTGATTACGCTACCGTTAATAAAAACTGTTTAGTTGTTGCTTCGGCAGGAAACAGTAATATTGATGAGGCGAATTATCCCGGATCATTTAATTATGTACTTTCTGTTGCGGCTACTAATAGCACCAACGATACCAAAGCCGGTTTCTCTACCTATAACTATACGGTAGATATTAGTACTCCGGGAAATGGTATTTATACCACCTTGTATAATAACACTTATGGTAATATGAGCGGAACCTCTATGTCTTCGCCAATTACGGCAGGTGGCGCAGGACTGGTATACAGTAAATTTAATTATACCAATGCCCTTCAGATTGGTCAACGCTTAAAAGCTACTTCAGATAATCACTATGCAGCAGGAACAAATATTACCGGAACCGGAAATACCCAGGCACAATACCAGGGTAAATTAGGTAAAGGAAGGATGAACCTGCAACGTGCACTTACCGACCCAACCGCCTTATCAGTAGTTTTTGCCAATGAGAAATTTACCGATAAAAATGATGATGCTTTTGTGATTGGTGATAATTTGTACATCTCGGGCGATTTTGTTAATTACCTTGATCCCATTAACAATTTAACGGCTAACATATCTGTTGTTACCGGGGCTACTTACTTAACAGCGGTTACTACTACAGCAACTATTGGTTCTATTCCTACCTTGCAAAAAAAGGACAATAGCGCCAACCCATTTCAATATACTATTTTAGCAGGTACTCCACAGAATACAACTCTTGTTTTTAAAGTAACTTTAACTGATGGCAGCGGCTATACAGATTCTTATTTTATTTCCGTAGTGGTAAATGTGGATTACATTAACATTAACATTAATGATGTGGCCACCACCATCACCAGTAAAGGAAAAATTGGCTATAATGCCGATAACCAACAACAGGGCTTAGGCTTTTCCTATAACAGCACTCCACTATTGTATGAAGCCAGTTTAATGATTGGTAGTTCTGCAAGCGCTGTATCAGATGCTTTCAGGGGAGGTACTGCCGGAGCCAGTGATGCCGATTTCCAATCGGTAAAAAATGCCTATAAAATTGTGCCAGGTGTTAAATCTGAGTTTGATGTACACGGAGTATTTAAAGATGCTCCTGCTTCACCAACGCAAAATGTGCAGGTACGCCATGCGGCCTTTGCCTGGACAACTGTTGGAAACAGAAAATACGTGATTGTTGATTACACGCTAAAAAATACCGGAACAACAGCATTGAACAACCTTTATGCAGGTATTGCTGCTGACTGGGATATTGATGCTGCCACCAGTGCCAAAAACAAGGGCGATTTTGATGCTTCCAGAAAACTGGGTTATGTTTATTCAACTGTTTCAGGTGGTAAATATGCAGGGGTTAAATTACTAACCAATACAGCTCCGGTTGTTTGCTACCATATTGATAATGTAAATGGAGGCGGCGGCGCTATAGATATTAATGATGCCAATAATTTATACAGTACGGCTGATAAATATGCTACCCTCTCTACTAACAGGCTTCAGGGTGGTACTGCAACAGCAGAAGGCACTGATATTATTAGTGTGGTGAGCTCTGGTCCTTTTACCATTAATGCGAATGATAGTGTACGGGTAGCGTTTGCGCTGATTGCCGGAGAGGACTTGAAAGACATTCAAAACAGTGCGGATAGTGCCCAAACACATTACACCAGCAATGTTGTTGGAATTCAAAAACAACTTATTGAAGCAGCAGGTGGAGCCATAGTGTATCCTAACCCAGTGGCCAGTAACTTGTCGTTTGAATTTGCCGGTAATGCAACAGGTATGGCAGAGGTTACTCTGTTTAATGCCATGGGAGAAGTAGTACGCAAAGTAAATGTAAATTGTGTAGCCGGAGGAATTCAGCACTTTACTTTAGATGTGGCTGATTTACCTAACGGAGCATATATGTATCAATTAAGTAACGGAAGTAAACTCAGTACCGGAAAAGTATTGATTAGCAAATAACACAACTAAAAATAAGTATGGCCCCGAAAGCATTCCTATTGCTTTTGGGGCTTTTTATTAAGACCCACTCGGTTTGTGGAGGAAATGATTATTTTTGTATGTATACCTACGAATGATCTTAATTAAGCAGCTATGAATCCCAATCTTGACCCGGAAAAAGATAACCTGAATCATTCTGAAAAAGAAGTGGAACGAGCCCTCCGGCCTGGATTGTTCGATGATTTTAGCGGGCAGGAAGCTGTTGTAGATAATTTGAAAATATTTGTGCGTGCGGCCAAACAACGGGAAGAAGCATTGGATCATGTTTTGCTCCATGGCCCTCCAGGACTTGGCAAAACCACTCTCGCACACATTATTGCCAATGATTTAGGAGTAAATGTGAAAATGACTTCAGGGCCAGTATTAGACAAGCCGGGAGATTTGGCCGGCTTACTCACTAACCTGGAACCATTTGATGTGTTGTTTATTGATGAAATTCATCGCCTGAGCCCGATCGTAGAGGAATACCTTTACTCCGCTATGGAAGATTATAAAATAGATATTATGATTGATAGCGGGCCCAACGCCAGAACGGTACAAATTAAATTAAACCCCTTTACATTGGTTGGTGCAACTACTCGAAGCGGATTATTAACTTCTCCCTTACGTGCCCGGTTTGGGATTAACTCCCGTTTAAGCTATTATAATTCTAAAACCTTAACCTTAATTGTATTGCGTAGTGCCTCCATATTAGGAGTAGAAATTAAAGAAGATGCGGCTTTTGAAATTGCCAGGCGTAGCCGTGGAACTCCGCGTATAGCCAATGCCCTGTTAAGAAGGGTAAGAGATTTTGCCCAGATTAAAGGCAATGGTATAATTGACCTGGAAATTTCTGCCTATGCGCTTTCAGCATTAAATGTAGATAAAAACGGATTGGATGAAATGGATCACCGTATAATCAATACCATTATAGATAAGTTTAAAGGCGGGCCAGTGGGCATCAGCACCATCAGTACTGCAGTTGGAGAAGAAGCCGGAACGATTGAAGAAGTATATGAACCTTTTCTAATACAGGAAGGCTATATTATGCGTACGCCCCGCGGACGTGAAGTAACGGAGTTGGCCTATAAGCACCTCGGCAAATTAAATTCGAAAAACAGGAACACTCTTTTTGACGGCTTATAATGCTTATTTCCCGTTAACAAACAACACAGAGGCTTTTAAATCATTTAGTCCCTGCCAGGAAGAACAACTCGCATCACGTATCACCAGCCATTGCTTTTGAAACGTGATGGTGTAGGTGCCGTTATGAGGGCAATCTTTTTTTGGTTTAAGTTTTTTTAAGTCGGCTTCAAATTTTTTGAGTGCCTGAATTTGCTGCTCATTAATTTCTAATTCCTGTTGTATGTTGCGGCTGATGCCTTTGTATTGGATTACTTTATATACACCTGCTCCAGTCTTTACAAAGCCTAATTTTTCAAATGTTTCTCCCAGGTTAAGACTGGTGTAAGCAACAAACAAAGTATCATTTCCGGAAAGTTTATCACTTAATTTCACGCTGTTTTTGCTTGTTTTGTAAAACTTAGCAGCACCACTAAAAGCCAAAGTGATTTCTTTTTTATCCGATAAGGTAACTTCTTTAATTAGCTGATGATGGAACAGCGAGAGCAAACGCACGGTATATTTCCCTTTTTTCAATCCTTCAATTTTATCCGGAGTACGGTTGTGCAGGGTGTAGTAAAAGGAGGTGTCTTTAGATTGGATCAGCACTTCATTCCAGGTGTAAAGTGCGCCTGGAGGCTGAACCTCATCCGTTGTGATAACAAGGCTATAGTTGTTGTTTTGGCAAATACTGCCCTGTGCCAGTGCACAAAATAAAATGATATGGTAAATTTTTTGAAGCATCTTAAAAACTAACGGCAATTACTTCCTTTATTTCCGGGGCAGCGCGTTTAATGGTTTCCTCAATACCTGCCCTTAAGGTCATCATGTTCATGCTACAGGTTTTGCAACTGCCGGTAAGTTCTACTTTTACGGTGCTGTCTTCAATATCCACCAATTCAACATTACCTCCGTCAGCCTTCAGATAGGGCCTGATGGTTTCAAGTGCTTCTTCAATTTTATTAAATAGATCCTGATTCATGGGTTGAAGTATACGTGTTTAGCTTGTTACCTGTTTGTTTCTTTGAAAATCAGTTAAAAATGTTATTTACAGGTATTACGAATTTATAAAAATGTTTAGAATTTAAGCGATAAAGATTAAGCCTGATATTAAACAACTCCAGAGCATAAAATTTAATTCACTACTTCGCTCTGTTTTTTTTGTGCATTTTGAATGGCCACGCGCTGTGCTAATTGACCCGCCAGCTCTTTAAAAGCTATAGCCTGTGGGCTGGTGTCTTGCAGCACGGCTGGTCTTCCGGCATCTCCCGCCTCGCAAATGCTTTGAACCAAGGGTATTTGCCCCAATAAGGGCACGCCCAATTCTTCTGCAAGATGCTTTGCCCCATCTTTCCCAAAGATATAGTATTTATTATCAGGTAATTCTGCAGGCGTAAAAAAGGCCATGTTCTCAACCAATCCCAGTACCGGTACATTAATGCTCGGCAATTGAAACATACTGATACCCTTTCTGGCATCGGCTAAAGCCACCTGCTGAGGTGTGCTTACAATAACAACACCGGTTAATGGAACAGCTGCTACCAAGGAAAGATGGATATCTCCTGTTCCCGGAGGCAGATCCACCAGCATATAATCCAGGTCTCCCCAATCGGCATCGCCAAAAAGCTGATTCAGTGCCCTGGAAGCCATGGGTCCTCTCCAGACAATAGCTTGTGAGGGATCGGCAAAAAAACCAATGGACAATACTTTTACACCGTAATTTTCAAGAGGAACAATCAGGCTTTTACCTTCCACAGTTCTTAATGCAGGTTTTTCGGTTACCAGGTCAAATAAAATAGGTGCGCTGGGGCCGTATATATCCGCGTCAACAAGTCCTACCTTAGCACCTTGCATAGCTAAGGCTACAGCCAGGTTGCTGGCCACGGTACTTTTTCCAACTCCTCCTTTACCGGAAGCTATAGCAATAATGTTTTTAACACCAGGCAACAGAGGCCTTTCCTGTCCACGGTTAGAAGTAACCTGTGCAGTCATGTTAACATTCACCTCTGCTTCTTTATCTACATAATGTAAAATAGCATTAACACAAGCTTTGTGTATCATGTCTTTCATTGGACAAGCAGGGGTAGTTAAAACAACAGTGAAGGTCACTTTTTTTCCATCTACCACCACGTCTTTCACCATACCCAAACTAACAATGTCTTTTTTAAGATCCGGATCATCCACATAACGCAAGGCATCCAGTACAATTTCTTTAGTAATACTCATAGCAACAGAATTGAGGATAAAGGTACAAAATTATATCCGAAGCATCCTGAAGTGGAAACCTGGGAGAGGTGTTGAAAAATAATTAATTTTAGGTGGCGCTTCGGCAGCTTTATCAGCGCATGGCCTGGTAAATAAACTGGACAAAGCGGAGAGTAAGGATAGGATACTTTTATAAAATACACAACATGGAACATAAAATATACCTTGCCGGTGAATTTATCCAAACCCGGGAGTCATTAGCAGTAAACAACCCATTTTCCGGGGAAATAGTTTCCACTACCTGGTTAGCGGGTAAGGAAGAAATAGAAAAGGCTATACAAAAGGCAGAAGAAGCCTTTCAGGTTCAAAGAAAATTACCAGCCTATAAAAAACAGGAAATATTGCTTGGGATTGCAGCCGGCTTAAAGCAGCACAAAAAAAAATTGGCCGAGCTGCTTTCATTAGAGTCGGCCAAACCCATTAAGTATGCGGGTGCAGAAATAGACCGCTCCATTCAGTCATTTATTATTGCTTCCGAAGAATGCAAAAGACTTCCGAGAGAGTATATAGGTTTAGACTGGACGGTGGCGGGTGAAAACAGGGAGGGCCTGGTAAAACACTTTCCTCTGGGAATAGTTGCCGGAATTGCGCCCTTTAATTTTCCCTTAAATTTAGCGGTGCATAAAATAGCTCCGGCTATTGCAGCCTCCTGTCCGATAATATTGAAGCCGGCTTCAGCAACACCGCTCTCTACGCTCGAATTAGCAAAAATTATTCATGAAACGGCATTGCCACATGGTTCGGTGTCTGTTTTGCCCTGTTCGCGAAATACCGGTAATCTTTTGGTAGAGCATGAAAAAATAAAGCTGCTGAGTTTTACGGGATCTCCGGAGGTAGGCTGGCTAATGAAACAAAGGGCAGGTAGAAAAAAAACAGTGTTGGAACTGGGTGGGAATGCGGCGGTGATCATTGACCGGGATGCAGACCTGGAAAATACCGTAAATAAGTGTCTATACGGAGCCTTTGCATATAGCGGACAAATTTGTATACACGCCCAGCGTATTTATGTTCAGGAAGAATTATGGGAAGATTTTACTCATCTATTCCTGAAAAAAATGGAACAAATGAAATTTGGTAACCCCTTGGATGAACAAACAGATATTTCAGTAATGATAGATGAAGCAAATGCCAAAAGGGTGGAACAATGGCTGAAAGAAGCAATGGATGCGGGGGCCAAACTGTTGAAGGGTGGTATAAGAAAAGGCAACTATATTGAACCAACCGTATTAACAAACACTCATGCGGCCATGCGAATAAATTCCGAAGAAGTTTTTGGCCCGGTGGTGTGTATTGAAAAATTCGATAAGATGGAAGAAGCAATAAAAGAAGTAAATAATACCCGCTTTGGGTTACAATGTGGTGTTTTTACCAACAGGCTGAATGAAATGGAAAAATGTTTTCAGGAACTGGAGGTAGGAGGAATAATCATTAATGATGTACCTACCATACGTTTTGATCACATGCCCTATGGAGGAATAAAAGATAGCGGACAAGGTAGGGAAGGAATAAAATATGCTATTCAGGAAATGATGGAGCCCAAAATTTTAGTGAGATAAAGGAAATCAGCAATCCTTCACCGAGCATTACGGATTAAATTGAGGAAAAGACTTGTCCGGAAACTGCAAACCAATTATTGAAAATGCCAAAGTTAGGATGCTTATATTTTAGTTTATTTAAAGAAAGAATCGCAAGAAATAAGGATAAAAAGCAAAAAGTTTCAAATATTAGACGAAATGCTAAAAAATTTAGCTAAACGGGAAAGGGAACTTAAATAAACTCATGTAAACTTACCAAATTAACTTACAACCAACGATGAAACGAATACTGCCCCTATTGTTCAGTTGCCTGTTGTGCTGCTCTTTTACGTTTAATTTCAAACAATTACAGTTAGACGAGCGCGCTAAAAAATATTATTCTCAGGAAGATTATACCACCTTCCCCGAAGAAAAAATTGCATCACTCAACTATTTTTTCAGAAATTCTTACCGGATAGAGAAGAGTAACCCATCCTGTAAAAATTGCACCGAGTTAGATATAAACACTTTTGATGTGAAAAAATATGACAAACAACGAAAAGATGCAGAGAGAGTAACCATATACGTAAGTAAGCAACACATCCCGGTAATATTGTTTTCATGGAATGAAGTGCGGGGAGCTGTCAAAAAAATTATAGAACAATATAACCAGAAGCATGAAAACGGTAATTAGGGCGTATAAGCTGGCTGGCTTATTGCTGCTGGCAACAATTTTTACATCACATGCACAGGTATATACCATCAATCAGGGAGGGGTAAAAAATACCTGCTCTGGTACTTTTTATGATAGCGGAGGACCTACCGCAAATTTTGGTACAAACGAAAAATATGTGATCACTTTTTGTCCTACCACAGCCACCTGTATCAGTTTAAATTTTACCGCCTTTGATTTAGGAAGCTTTAACACCATGAGTATTTATAATGGTTCAGATACGCTGGCTCCGTTGTTAGATGTATTTACCGGTACTAACTCTCCCGGAACCATTGGCGCAACCACAGCTGGAAACGGATGTGTAACCATTAAGTTTGTTTCTGGCTCCGCTGGTTTTTTTACCGGCACTGGCTGGAGTGCCAATATCAGCTGTGTAACCTGTACCGCAGGCCCTCCACCAAGTGTGCAGGATTGTGCCGGAGCCATTCCGATATGTCAGAATATATACTCCACTACAACTACTTATGTAGGTACCGGAAATATTAAGAATGAAATTGATACAGCTAAATCCTGCCTGGATAATGGAGAAAAGAATGATGTTTGGTACACCTTTACCGTAGCCCAAAGCGGGAATTTAAGTTTTAATATAACTCCTAATGATCTTTCAGCAGATTATGATTGGGCCGTATATAATCTAACCAATAAAAACTGTGCTGATATTTATAATGATAAAACATTGGAGGTAAGCTGTAACTGGTCTCAAACACCTGGCGTTACCGGAGCTAACGGTAATTCTACACTTAACTCCCAGGGAATGACGGGAACACCAGATAATGCGGTTATTCCTGTTGTTGCAGGACAAACCTATATGGTAAACATCAGTAATTTTGAAGACTCTAACCAAAGTGGCTATACGTTTGACTTAAGCCCGTCTACGGCTGTTATTTTTGACAATATACCACCGGTATTACAAACAGTGGCTCCTGTTCAATGCCATGATACCCTTATTAATATTGGATTTTCGGAAAATATTTTATGTTCAACAGTACAAGCGGCAGACTTTACCGTAAGCGGACCCGGTGGCACCTACACTGTTACCTCAGCTAGTTCTCAGATTTGTGCCAGCGGGGGGAAACATGATAAAACTTTTCAATTAAAAGTGAACCCTCCATTAAGTACTACCGGAACTTACAAGGTTTGTTTGGTAGGGGGCTCCGGTTCTGTTACAGACCTGTGTTCAAATGTAGCAAATGTTACTAATGGCCCTATGTGCCTTGATGTTGATGTGACGTGCATAGGAAGTGCTGGTGTTACAGCCGTTGGGGCTGTGGTGTGTAGTGGTATGCCAGCAGTAGTTAAAGTAACCAACTCCTCGGGCGTAGCGCCATATACCTATACCTGGAATCCGAATATTGGAACTGGCCCAGGGCCTTTTACTGTAAATCCTACAACAACCACTATTTATACTGTTACCATTACCGATGCTAACGGAGTAACAGCAAGCGATACAGCGAAAGTGGAGGTAAATATTACTCCGGTTGCTGTGGCCAGTAACGACACCACTATTTGTACCGGAGGTCAGGTTACACTCACTGCTTCCGGAGCAAGCAATTATCAATGGCTGGGAGGCCCTGCAACAGCAAACTATACTGTAAGTCCAACTGCCAACACCACCTATACTTTATTCGCATACAATGGAGCCTGTTTAGATACAGAAACAGTTGTAATTACTGTGGTTCAAGGGCCACAGGTAAACATCAACCCAGGCCAGATAAGTTGTTTCGGATTTGCTGATGGTACGGCAACAGCTGTTGTAACTGGCGGAACTCCTCCCTATAATTATATATGGAGTACTACACCTGCACAAACAACAGCAACGGCAACGGGGCTGGCAGCCGGAACTTATATGCTGATAGTTAGCGATCAAAAGTGCGCCATACAAAAAAATGTGACGCTTACTGAGCCGCCAAAACTAAGCTTGTCTGTGTGGGGAGATAGTATTATTTGCGAAGGCAATAAGGCAAAAATACAAGCTGCGGCTCAGGGGGGAACTAAACCATTAGTGTTGAGCTGGACCAATAGTTTACCGAATGGAACTACACAGGTTGTTTCACCGGCTCAAACCACAACTTATATAGTAACTGTTACCGATAGTAATAAGTGTGTGCTGAGTAAACCATTTACGGTGCAGGTACAACTTCAACCAGTAATAGCATTTACCAAAGCAGATAGCGGATGTGTTCCGGTTACGGCCATCTTTACTAACCTTAGTCAAAATGCCAGCATGTATACCTGGCGTTTTGGTGATGGAAGTGTTTCAGATCTCATCTCACCAATACATACCTATTCGTTACCAGGCTGGTATGATGTAACCCTGGTGGCGAAAAATAATTTATGTATTGACTCCATCACACAGAAAAGATACATACACGTTTTCCCTTACGCTCATGCCAAAATTATTACCGATCAATCGGTTGTTTCAGAACTAAACCCCGAAGTATTGGTGAGTAATTTTTCTACCGGATACAATACCTGTGAGCTGTTATGGGGAGACGGAACAACCCAGGTAATTTATGCCAACGCTACGCATATATACGCGCAACCCGGCACATACTATTTAACACTCATGGCAAATAACAAATATGCCTGCAATGACACCACCCAAACTACTGTTGTAGTTGAACCGGAAACAACTTTTTATATCCCTCAGGCTTTTTCTCCCAATGATGATGGAAGAAATGACTTGTTCACAGCCTTTGGAACGAATATACACTCTTTTGAAATACATATTTTTGACCGTTGGGGAAATAAGGTTTATTCGGGTTATGATATACAAAAAGGCTGGGATGGTACCTATAAGGGAAAAAAGGCCATGGAAGATATTTACGTTTACAAACTTATATACACGGATTATAAGGACAGAAAACATTCCGTTTCCGGGCGCTTTACCTTGTTGCATTAATCTTACCACTTTATATTTTAACAGATAAAAAGATTAATTTTACTGGTCACTAACAGTAAAACAATGAAAAAGTATTTCTTCCACTGCTGGGCATTTTTATTCGTAGTAGCTGCATCAGCTCAACCCGTTCCTCCGGCGGGGAATGAACACGGACTGGTGAAATGGTTAGACTTCAAAGAAGCGCAGTTACTGAATAAAAAACAAGCCAAGCCATTTTTGATAGATGTGTATACTGATTGGTGCGGCTGGTGTAAACACATGATGCGCACTACTTATTCAGATCAGGGGATAGCCAATTACATCAATACTTATTTTTACCCGGTAAAATTTGACGCGGAAACACATGATACCATAGAGTATAACGGAGTTAAATATGTAAATACGAGCAAAGAAAAAAAATCTCCTCACCAATTAGCGGTAAAGCTTTTGGGCCAGCAACTTTCGTATCCCTCAACAATTTTTGTTTCGAATAATTTTCAGTTTAACTTACTTTCACAAGGGTACCTGGAGGTGAAAAAAATTGAGCCTTTGTTGATCTATACGGTAGAGAACGTTTACAGAACAACTGCGTATGAAGAGTTTGGTGCAGCATTTGAAAAAACTTTTTACGACACAACAAAAGTAATTCCCAAAATAAAGTGGTATACATTTAAAGAGGCCATGAGCCTGCAGAAAAAGAAACCGAAAAAGTTAATGGTAAATATTTATACGGGTTTTTGCAATGCCTGTAAGGTAATGAATAAAACCAGTTTTAGCGATGAGAAATTAGCCAGCTACATTAACGAAAACTTTTACCTGATAGATTTTAATGCGGAAACCAAAGACAGTATTCAGTTTAATAATAATAATTACTTCAATACCGGGGCAAACGGGTTTCCCTTTCATTCATTGGCATTAAACCTAAGCAGAAATAACTTTATTCTTCCCTCTCTGTGTGTGTTAGATGAGCAACTGCAGATTGTGGATGTGATTCCTTTTTATCTGTCAGGAAAAAGCCTTGAACTCATCAGCCATTATTTTGGAGATAACAACTACAAAAAGCAAAAGTGGGAAGATTACCTGAAAGCTGTTAATGAAAAGAAAAGTAAATAAAGGCTGTAGTTTAGTGTTGTGGTAAGGAAAGAAATAGATCAGTCAATGGATTTTGGTTCTATGACTTTAGTGCTGAATGTAGAGGGCTCACGTAACGTTAACTAGCAGGATACAGACTTTTCGCTATACTGCAGCAGTGTATAAGAAAGAGTTTTTATCAAGTTATGGATAGGTTAGAGGAACGAAACAAATATATTTTTTTTACAACTATTCGCATTAAAATTCAAACACCTTTTTTCAACACCATTTCCACTTGTTTTTTAAACTGGGCATAATCAATGCGGAAAGAAGAAAAGGAACTTCCACTTGCGGATTGCTGCTCTTCCAGTAATTTAATGCGCTCGTTAGTGGCAGGATGTGTACTGATAAATTCTTCGAGCCGTGTACCACTCAATTTCCCTTCCTCCTGTGCCAGCTTTTTAAAAAAACTAATCATTCCTTCAGGTTTAATGTTTGCTTTTTGCAGGTATTCCCATCCTTTCAAATCAGCTTCTGTTTCCAGGTCACGACCGTATTTAAGTATGCTGAGTTGTGCACTGTTTTCTGCCAGTATGGTTGTTAGGGTACCATCGTTTCCAAATAAAGCGCCTATTAACAGTGTTATGCCGGCCTGGTTAATTTGCCCTCGTATATGGTGGCGCAGGGTAACATGCGATATTTCATGTGCCAGCACACCCAGCACTTCTTCACAGGAAGAAGCTTTGAGCAAAAGTCCGCTGTGAATAACAATATGTCCGCCAGGTAAAGCAAAGGCATTGATACTGCTGTCGGCTATTACATAAAAACGGAAGCTGTAATTGCTGTCGTTTACCGCTTTAATAAGCCCCTTTGTAATCTCTTTCAACTGAACATCAATCGAGGTGTCGCGAATGATCTTTTTTCCGGCCAGGGCAATAGGTAAAAGTTTTTTACCCATATCATTTTCATAGGAAACCGGGAATTTATGACTTACCGCATCCACCAATTTACCTTTCAGACTGATGACAGCAATAACAAAAATGGTAATAAAGGAAAGAAAAATAAGTGCCAGGCTTTTATAAAAGCGGCTCCGTTTGTTCAGTTGGGCAAAAAAAGCCTGGTGTTGTGGATAGGCCAGCAGGAGCGGATGGGCAAATAATTTTTTATCGCTGGTAGAAAACACCCACTCTGTAAGAACAGGTGATTTAATAAAAAACAGGGAATTAGAATCTCCTGCACTTTCAATGATCAGCTTTCCAAGCGGCAGTTCTACATTGTCCTCATCATTCCTGAAGATCAGGAAGTCTGTTGACAGACTAAGTGTACCTTTACTTAAACCATCTTTGTATTTTTTATGGTAGGCTATAGCTGAATACATAACTATTAAAGTCCTGCTTTTTCGGCAGGGTAGGCATTAAATGTTCCTAAGGCTTTGGCCACAAGCAGGTTGTTTCGGTTGCTGACTTTTATTTCTCCACTGCTCACCAATATTCTTTTTCCCTGCTGTTCAACTTTGGCAAAACCCCTTAACCGGTCACCCAGTAGTGCCGGGTTCAGGTAATTGATTTTGAACTCAACAGTAGAAACAACTTTGTTTTGCAAGTATACAGCAGAAAGAGCTGCTACACCCAGCATGCCATCCATAAGAGCGGCAATTACGCCACCATGCGCGGCTTTAGGGGTAGAGAGGTGTTTGGATGATATTTCAAGAAAATATTCTATTTCGCCAGGAGAAAGAATATTGAACTCCATATCCAGTTCACGGCCAAACACATTGTATTGCCGGTATAAATCAATCAGACTAATATGAGGTTCTTGCTGCATGGGCTGCTATTCCTCGCTATTAAAGTAAAGTTTATAAAAGTACATACCCCGTTCTTCATCAAAACCCCTTTCTATGTATTCGTGTTTACTATGTACGTATACATGAAAGTTTTTATCCAGTTTAAGTACGCTGCGCATGTATTTTTGATTTTTTTTCACGGCAGTAGGAGAAATTTCAAACTCGTCTTTTTTGGCCAAATGATTCTCCTCTATATAATTGCTTCTGTAGTCACGAAAAGCATCTATAAGTTCGGGCTGGGTCATTACTTCACGCTCAAAATCTTTCACATTAAATTTATCTTTTTCTTTAAAGTAGTTCATGGACCTGTTCATCATCATCATCTGATCCGTTTTAGCTACATTATTTTCTTCGCTCAATACTTCTTCACAAAAGCCTTTGCAGGTATCCATAAAATGCTGGGTATGGTAAAAATTATCTTCCCTCAGCTTCAGGTTTAAAAAATCCTCGGTCCAGTACAGGGCGGCTTCGGCAATTTTATTGCTGTTGTCAACTATACTTATCTTGTAGCCTTGTTCTTTTTCAGTATTAAATATAAGGCAACCTTTGTCTAATTTATTGATATTGATTCCGTTTTCGCTTTCTATTTCAAATTCATCCAAATGCTGAAACACTTTCAGGTAAGTTTCCTTGCTTTCCGATTTAAAAATACCAACGGCATCACAGAGCTCTCCATCCACCACGCAATCTTTAAGGTAAGTCATGTAAAATTCTCCACCCTTTATTTTTGGGTGATTACTTTGGTTGTAAAGGTGAGCTGCAATTTTTTTGGAATGTTCAAAAAAGCAGGAGCTATCTTTAAAAATTTCAGCAACAAAGGAATGTACGTCGTTGATATGAATAACATCCGTTTTACCGAAAGAGTAGTAAATATCATTCTTAAAAGGTGTTAAAAAGTAATGAAGAATGGTGTCCTGCACAAAATCTTCTTTAAATTTGAATAATCCGGAGGAATAACTGAGATCTTCTCCATTACCTTTGTTTCCGGTATAATGAACCGCAAAATGACTTAAACTGGACCGTGTAAATTCTAACATAAATTCTTCTGTTGCTGATATAAAAAATGAGCGAGGGACGAAAATACGGATAGGAAAGCTAAGAACAATTAACATTATTTCAACAAATACCGGAAAGGTGAAATAAAATGATGAAAGGTACCAGAAATAACAGCAGATTCATTAAATTTACTTATTAAACCATGCTATTATGGAAATGAAAAGAATGATAAAAATAGGAGCCATGAGCCTGGTGCTGGGCTTGTTGTCTTTTACAACGTTTAAACTGGCAGTTGATAAGAATCAACTAATACTGGATATTCTAATGAGCGGACTCAACAATGCCCATTATAGTCCGCAGAAAATTGATGATAATTTTTCTACAAAATTCTTTGATTTGTATGTAAAGCACTTAGATTACGGCAAAAAATTTCTTTTACAAGCTGATGTTGACCGCATGGCTCAATTCCGCACAAAAGTGGATGACCAGATTGAGGCAGGAAGCTTTGAATTATTTGAACTCTCCGATGAAATCATGAATAAACGCATTGCAGAAAAGGAGGCCTGGTACAAAGAATTGCTTTCCAAGCCTTTTGACTACAAAGTGGAGGAAGATTTTGAAACAGATGGTGATAAGCAAAAATTTTCTATATCTGAAGCACAACTGAAAGAGGAGTGGAGAAAATCACTGAAGTACCAAACCCTGGCCCGCCTGAATGAGCTGCTGGATGATATGGATAAAATAAAAGCCAAAAAAGATACTACTGCCCTGGTACTCCCTTTTGATACCCTGGAAGCCCAGGCCAGAAGAAAAACACTTAAAGCCAACAATGACTTTTTTAAACGTTTAAAAAAGGCCAGTCGTAAAGACCGGTACTCTACATACATCAACACCATTACGGCTATGTACGATCCGCACACAGAGTTTTTTCCCCCTCGTGATAAGAAAAAATTCGACCAAACCATGAGCGGGCAATTGGAAGGGATTGGTGCGAGGCTGCAACAGAAAGAAGAATATATTAAAGTAATGGAGATTATTGTGGGAAGTCCCAGCTGGAAACAAGGAGAGTTAAAGGCCGGGGACCTGATTTTAAAGGTAGCTCAGGGAACTAATTCTCCCGTTGATATTGTAGGAATGGATATAGATGATGCCATTGAACTCATTAAAGGAAAAAAAGGAACTGAAGTGAGGCTTACCGTAAAAAAAGCAGATGGCTCAACCATTATTATACCAATTGTAAGAGACATTATACAAATGGATGAAACCTTTGCTCATTCTGCCATCATTAATGGAAAACAAAAAGTAGGTTATATTAAATTGCCATCTTTTTACGCTGACTTTACCAGAACAGGAGCTCACAAATGTGCTACAGATGTGAAGAATGAGATAGAGAAACTTAAAAAGGAGGGAGTTGGTGGCATCATTCTGGATTTAAGGGATAATGGCGGCGGCTCCCTGCAGGAAGTAGTGGAAATGGGGGGATTATTTATACCCAAAGGCCCCATTGTGCAGGTGAGGAAGAAAAATGGAACCACCGATCAGTTAAATGATAACGATCCCAAACAATTATATGAAGGCCCTCTGGTAATTATGATTAACAGAAATAGTGCTTCAGCTTCTGAAATACTGGCAGCTGCTATGCAGGATTATAAAAGAGCTGTAATTGTAGGTAGCCAGTCCTTCGGAAAAGGTACGGTTCAATCCTTCCTTGATCTGGACAACTATCTGCTTCCTCAGTTTGATACGGTGAAGCCACTTGGCTCGGTGAAAGTAACTATGCAGAAATTTTACAGGGTAAACGGTGGAACAACCCAACTAAGAGGTGTTGTGCCGGATGTTGTTTTTCCTGACCCTTACGGATTAATTGATCGGGGAGAAAAAGAACTGGAAAACCCTATGCCCTGGGATGAAATGCCAAAGGCAGAATACACCCCTTATTCGAATATCAATTACCAAAAAATAGTAAAAAACAGTGAGGAAAGGGTGAAAAAGAGCAGACCATTCAACCTGATTGAAGAAGAAGCAAAGGAAATCAAAACCAAAAAGGACGATTCGCAATACAGCCTTAACCTTCAGAAATATCGTGATGAAATTGCGAAATATAAGGCGCAAAACAAGAAATACGAAGAGCTAAAAAATGACATCAAGGGCTTTGATATAAACCTGCTAAAAATTGATCTTGAAAGCCTGGCGAGTGACACCAATAAATTGAACAGAGAACAAAAATGGGTTAAAAATCTGAAGAAAGATATTTATCTTTATGAGGCGGCAAGTGTTTTAAACGATATTCGTTAAAACAGGTGCCGGAGACTAAATTAACCTAACCATGAGCAGAATTGGTGTTTTATTGTTGTGCTCCTTTCTGACAATTATACTTTTTAGCTCTTTTAACAAAAGGCGCATCCATACCGTTGTTGCCCTGAATGAATTGTCAAAGGAAGATCTGATTAACCTGTATAAAGAGAATTACCTGGCTTCAGTAACAGACACCATTGTATGGAATGGATCTGAAAAGGATTGTAAGGCAGGATACCTCAGCAATGAAATGCTGGTAAAGGCAGAGAAAAGGATTAATTTTTTCAGATTAGCCGTTGGCCTCCCTAAAATAATACTCAACAAAGAATTCAATCAGCTGGCCCAGTCTGTTGCACACGCTGCACTGGTGAATGAAAACCTTAAACATAAAATTCAGAAAACAGACAAATGCTATACCGATGAGGCAGCCAAAGGATTTGAACACGCAAGCTGGGAAAAAATAGATTTTAAAGATTTACCGGGAACCAGCTGGGTGACAGGATTTATGCAGAAGTGTGATGCGGCAGCCCATGTATGCGAACAGCGCAGGTGGCTGTTATATACAAAAGCGAAAGAAGTAGGTTACGGGGCTACACATAAAACAGAAGCTATTTATTTCAATCACCTCGATCAGCATCCAAAAATTAATTGCAAGTTTATGGCTTACCCCTGGAATGGTTTTATTCCTGTAAACTTAGTTTCGCCTACCTGGACCTTTTCTATACCCGAAGGAAATAAAGTAGACTTATCTACAGCAGAAATCGTTGTAAAGGATGATCATAACAAAAAGATGCATGTGAAAATGCATCATACGGAAAAACATTTTCTCGATCATACTATTGCCTGGGAAATGCCCGATTTATATACAGAGGAAGAAGCGAAGAAGATGCAGAATAATTTATCAAAAAAGGGTTTTGTAGGAAGAACAATTACTGTAACTATTTCTAATGTGTTGGTAAATCATGAACCCAAAAACTTTTTTTATCAGGTAAAAATTATCGAGCCATAGTAATACCCAGTTAAACCCTTAGCTTCCACTTTTTTTCCAGGTTTTATAAATGTCTTGCTGCCGCGGGCGGTTAGCAGGAATTGCTCTTAAGGGTTCACAAGCTTTCAGATGAGCAAAACATTCAGCAGGTAATTGCTGGTACAGTGCTGTACCTTTACTTTTCCAGTCTATCATTTCTGTACTAAGTTCTTTAATAATTCTGGCAGGGTTCCCTGCAACTAATTGCCTTTCGGGGATATGGGTGTTGGCTGCCACAAAACTAAGAGCACCAACAATGCAGTTATCACCAATGGTCACCTCGTCCATAATTACCGCATTCATGCCGATCAATACATTTTTGCCTATGCTTGCGCCATGAATGATGGCTCCGTGCCCAATGTGAGCAGCTTCCTTTAACAAAACGGTGGTGCTGGGAAACATGTGCAGGGTGCAGTTTTCCTGCACATTACAGCCGTCTTCAATAATAATCTCGCCCCAGTCGCCCCTGATAGCAGCGCCCGGGCCAATGTAAACGTTTTTTCCAATAATAACATTACCTGTTACACAAGCCTGCGGATGCACAAAGGAGCTTTCATGTATTACAGGTATATAGCCGTTGAAAGAATAAATCATATTAAGCTTTTTCTATAATAACTGCATAGCCTTGTCCTACACCAATGCACATGGTTACTAAGGCATATTTTTTATTCTGTTCCTGCAATTCAAGCGCAGCTGATAGCAGTATGCGGGCTCCGCTCATACCTAAGGGATGCCCCAGGGCAATGGCTCCGCCGTTGGGGTTAATGCGGGGATCTTTAAAAGAAAGCCCCCATTCTTTCATACAGGAAAGCGCTTGTACGGCAAAGGCCTCATTGAGTTCAATGATATCCATCTGGTTCATTTGAAGTCCGGCCAATTGCAGGGCCTTGCGGGAGGCTTCTACAGGGCCTATGCCCATAATACGGGGTTCAACTCCCGAAACACCGGCAGACACTATTCTGGCTAAGGGTTTAAGCTGATGCTGTTGAATAGCTTTTTTCGAAGCTAATAAAAGAGCAGCAGCACCGTCATTAAGTCCGGAAGCATTGCCGGCAGTAACGCTTCCGTCTTTACGGAAAGAGGGTTTAAGCAGAGCCAGGGTTTCTACCTTTGTATCCGGTTTCATGAATTCATCCTGGGAAAAAAGTTTTGCTTCTCCTTTTTTTTGAGGGATCTCTATAGGAGCTATCTCTTTTTCAAAACGTTTACCTTGTTGTGCTGCATAGGCTTTTTGCTGGCTCCATACAGCAAAGCCATCTTGCTCTTCGCGGCTTATTTTATAGATATCATTTAAGTTTTCAGCTGTTTCTCCCATGGCATCTACTCCGTAGAGTTCTTTCATGCGTGGGTTAATAAAGCGCCAGCCAAAGCTGGAATCGAACATCTGGGCATCCCTTCCAAAAGGGGTTGAGGTTTTAGAAATAATCCAGGGGCCGCGCGTCATGTTTTCAACTCCACCGGCAATCATCAAATCGGCTTCTCCGCACATAATCATTCGGGCAGCAGCCATAGATGCGGA
>JACCDP011363102.1_pt1 | contig 46573 bp, 20 predicted proteins | sample 7445841 | NCBI WGS metagenome assembly JACCDP01 (sample SAMN15323441, study PRJNA562643) | freshwater metagenome | isolation source: river surface water | place: USA:Blue River Watershed | collected 2017-08-17
CGCGCGGTCCGCGGACCGCTCCACGCGCCATGCCTGCTGTCGACGTCAGTTCCAGCTAGCAGGTGTCGCTAGACCGACGTGGCTGTCATTAGGCAGCCAGGGGCATTTCTTCAGTTTTGCCGTTTGTTGTTTCGCGGGGGGATTTACGAGAGGCCCACGACTCTCGACAGGCAGCGGCGCGCTCCAACCAAGGGTAGAATCCAGAACACCCCCGGAAAATCGAAGGGCCGGACGGTGGTTCCGCCCGGTTGGGCGAAGCAAGGATCAGGCCCCCGATCGCGTGATCCGCGATCAAAGAACGCCGGCACCATGCGCTCCCGCGCCCGCTTGGCAAGCGCGCCGGCGCGGCCTCAAGGCGCCGCGCGCTTCATCGGCACGAAACGCACCGGGTGCGACGCCTTGCGCTCGAGCGTGCCGTCGGCGCGTTTGACGAGCAGCCGTAGCTCCTGGGTCGCCCCGGCGGGGCCGACGGGAATGCAAAGCCGTCCACCCTCGCGGAGCTGTGCGATGAGCGGCGCGGGCACCTCCTCCGGCGCGCAGGTCACGATGATGGCGTCGAAGGGCGCGGCCTCCGGCCAGCCCTGCCAGCCGTCGCCGATGCGCAGCCGCACGCGTTCGTATCCGGCGCGAAGCAACGCGGCGGCCGCGGTCTCGGCCAGCGGTCGCACGATCTCGACCGAGTAAACGTCGCCCGCAACCTCGGCGAGAACGGCGGCCTGGTACCCGGACCCGGTGCCGATCTCGAGGACACGCGACCGGGGCGAGAGCCCGAGCATTTCCGTCATCAGCGCCACCAGCGAGGGCTGGGAGATCGTCTGCCCGTGGCCGATCGGCAACGGATGGTCGGCATAGGCCTCGCGCCGGAGGGGCTCGGGGACGAACACGTGCCGCGGCACGCGGCGCATCGCGGCCAGGACCGCCGGATCCTTCACGCCGGCGGGGATCACCTCGCGGTCCACCAGCGCGTCGCGCGCCCGGCGAAAATCCTCGGAGTCGAGCGATGCGGGAGGGGGCGATTTCATGGGACGATTCGTCGCCGGCGATGCCGCAGCCCGACCTTCAACCCCGGCCGCGGCGAACAGCAGCGCGAGGCACGCCGCCGAACACGGGAGGAGAAACAGGTTGCCGGGCGTCAGGGTGCACATGAGGCCGGGGTTTTAAACCACCGAAACCATGCCGCTGTTCACGCGGATCGTCAAAAGTCCGAATGGACTCACGGGAGAACAAGCCGGCGCCGCGGAGGCGCGAAATGAGAAATGAGGAGCGCTGGTAGAACGGGGGCCATCGGTCGGATATTTCCGGTTCATTCCGGCGAGCCTTTGACCGATGAAACCTGCAACCAAGAGCGGCCGGGGGCGTCATGACGCCCCCTTGCCAAAACTTTCCTTCACCCAGCGAAACCTTACCCTCCAGGGGCGGTCCTTGAGACCGAAGGCTCCCTGGCCGGCCAAACATCCATGAACGCGCAAGATCCCAAGTTTTCCCCCTCGCTCGAAAGCGCGTTCCGCCGGTGGCGCGAACACGCCCTCCGTGAGGGCTCGCCGGCTGAAGTCGCGGCGAGGGAGAACCGGCTCCACTCGGCGGTGCACGCGTTGACGAACGCGGGCCTGGCGCCGGCCGAGGCGTTTTTGGTCGCGCTGCGGAGATTGGGGGCGGATGACGCCGGCACGCGGGGATTTGTCCGCAGCCAGCCCGGCCTGCTTTGGGAACCCGAGGCCGTACCGGCCGGCCGGAGCTTCCCCGGCCGGGAAACGCTGGCGGCCCTCGGGCTGGCCGCCGGGGCGGCCGCGGCCATCCAGGTCCCCCACTTTTTCGGCCTCGCCTTCGGTTCCGCCGAATATTTTTACGCGCGCAACCTCTCCCTTCTGGTTCTCCCGTTCCTAGCCGTACTCCTCGCCTGGCGGCGGGAAATCGGGGGCGGTCCCCTCGCGGCTGTGGCGGTCGTTTTCGCGGCTGCGGCCCTCCTCGTGAACACCCCGCCGTTCCGGCCCTCGGACGCACTGGTGACGCTCACGGCGACGCACCTGCCGCTCGCACTATGGCTGGCCCTGGGCTTGGTCCACGCGGGCGGGGCTTGGCGGGAGACCGCCGCGCGCATGGAGTTCGTGCGGTTTTCCGGCGAATTTTTCATCCACGGGGTCCTCATCGCTCTCGGCGGCGGGGTGCTGATCGCCTGCGTGACGATGATCTTCCGCGCTATCGGCCTGGACATCCGTGAGTTCATCGGGTCTTGGCTGGCCCCGTGTGGGCTGGCGGCCGCGGCCGTGGTCGCCGCCTGGCTGGCGGACGGCCGCCGCGGTTTGGCCAGCGGCATGGCGCCGCTGCTGGCCCGGATCTTCACGCCGCTCTTCACCGCGGTGCTGGTGACTTTTCTGGCGACAGTGGCGCTCACCGGACGCGGGGTCACCGCGGACCGCGAGGTGCTGATCGGCTTCGACGTGCTGCTCGCGGTGGTGGCCGGCCTGCTGCTTTACGCGGTGGCGTCGCGCGACCCGCACGCCCCGCCGGTCTTCTTCGACCAGCTGCTGCTGCTCCTCCTGGGGTGCGCGCTCCTCGCGGACCTCCTCGCGCTCCGGGCGATCGCGTCCCGGATCAGCGATTTCGGTTTCAGTCCCAACCGCGTGGCGGCGCTCGGTGAAAACCTCATCCTGCTGGTGAACCTCGGTTGGTCGGCCGTACTGCACGGGCGCTTTGTCCTGGGCCGCGGCGGCTTCGGCGCGCTGGAACGCTGGCAGACCCGTTGCCTTCCGGTCTACGCCGGTTGGGCCGCCCTCGTCGCGATCATCTTCCCGGCGGTGTTCCGCTGACGTCAGGGGCCGGCCCTAGCGGGTCTCGACGCGCCGGAAAAGCACGAGCCCGAGCGCAATGAAGACGAGGTGCGGAACCCAGAGCAGCAGGTCGGGCCGCAGCGCGGGCCGTTTGTCCAGTCCCTTGACCGCGACGGTGAGCAGGTAGAACCCGAGCACCAGCACCACCGCGAGACCCAGGTTGGCCGAGGTCTCCCGGCGCGAGACCCGGATCCCCAGCGGCACCGCGACGAACGCGAAGCAGAGCACGGCCGCGGCCTGGCTCCATTTCTCCATTGAGATCATGGCCAAGCGCAGGCCCGCCCGCGCGTGCTCCTCGCGCCCCTCCGGGGGCGGCGACTCGGCTGCTTGCCGGGCCCGCCTCGCCTGCAGCTCGCCGTAGGGCAGCCACTCATCCTTCAGTCGCACGAAGTGCTCGCCCATGTAGCGGTCCAGGGGAATGCGGATCTCGTCGAAGCGGCCGACGGTGACCACGCGCGGAGCCCGGCTGAAGTTCTCCGGGTCGGCAGGGTCGCGCTCCTCCACCGTCGCGCGCCTGAGCGCCGGGATCAGGCTGTTGGTCGCCTCGTCGTACTCCACGCGTCCCGACTCGGCGCGCACGAGGCGCTGCACGCGCGATTGGCGGTCCAGGTCCCAGATCCAGATGTCGCGGAGCACCTCGCCGTCTCGCGCTCCGACGTAGATGACGGCGCCCTTGAAGTCCCGGATGAAGGTCCGCGGCACGATCACGCCGAGCGGGTTGGCGCGGATGGCCGCGGGCAGCTCCCGGTGGAATTGGGCGCGGGCCCATGGCGCCGACTCGAGATTGACATGGAGGGCGAGCAGCGTGCCCAGCACGGCAAGGATCGCGACCGGACGCGCGATCCGCGGAAGGCTGATGCCGCAGGCCCGCATGGCGGTGATCTCACTGTCGGCCGAAAGCCGTCCCAGGGTGAGGAGCACACCGGTGAGGATGCCCATCGGCAGGGCGAAAGAGATGGCGAAAGGGAACAGCAGGGCCACCAACCGAGCGAAGGTACCGGCGCCGAACTGCTCGGCCAGGAACGGGCCGAGCAGATCGCGCACCACGTTGGGCACGGCGACGACGAAGGCGAAAAGCCCCACCGCGGCGGCGCACGTCAGGAGCACGCTCCGGAAGATGTGGCGGTCGAGCAGGTTCACGCGGGGCTTCCGCGCGGAGGTTGGCGCCGCCGGAGCCCGCGGCGAGGGAATTTCCGCCGCGCCCCGGGATCTGCCGGGCGAGGCGGCGGACCCTCAGGGCAGGTCGGTGTCGCCCATCAGGTAGCGATCGCACTCGCGGGCCGCGCCGCGGCCCTCGTTGATCGCCCAGACGACGAGGCTCTGGCCGCGGCGGCAATCGCCGGCGGCAAAGACACCCTTCAGGCTGGTGGAATACTTCTCGTGCTCGGCCTTGATGTTGGAACGAGGATCGGTCTCGAGCCCCATCTCCTTCACCAGCGCCTGCTCGGGCCCGAGGAATCCCATCGCGAGAAGGACGAGCCCGGCGGGTCGGGTCTGCTCGGTGCCGGGAACCTCCTTGGGCACGAACTGACCCTTCTCGTTCTTCTCCCACTTGATCTCGACGGTCACGAGCTCCTTCACGGCGCCCTGCGCATCGCCGACGAATTTCTTCACCGTCGTGAGATACACGCGCGGATCGGCGCCGAACCTGGCCGCCGCCTCCTCCTGGCCGTAATCGACCTTGAGGGTCTTGGGCCACTCGGGCCACGGGTTGTCGGCCTGCCGCTCCAGGGGCGGCTTCGGGAGGATCTCGATCTGCGCGACGCTGCGGCAGCCGTGACGGATGGAGGTGCCGACGCAATCGGTGCCGGTGTCTCCACCGCCGATGACGATCACGTCCTTGCCGCCGGCGTGGATCGGGCTGTGGGCGGCGCCCCCGTTGAGCACCGCCTTGGTGTTGGCGGTGAGGAACTCCATGGCGAAGTGGACGCCCTTGAGCTGGCGGCCCTCGATCGGGAGGTCGCGCGGCTGGGTGGCGCCGGTGCAGATGACGGTGGCGTCGAATTCCTTCAGGAAGATCTGCGGCTCGACGTTCTCGCCGACGTTCGCGTTGCAGATGAACTTGATGCCCTCCTTCTCCATCAGCTGGATGCGGCGCAGGACGACCTCCTGCTTGTCGAGCTTCATGTTCGGGATGCCGTACATGAGAAGCCCGCCCGGGCGATCGGCGCGCTCGAAGACGGTGACGGTGTGGCCGGCCTTGTTGAGCTGGGCGGCGGCGGAGAGCCCGGCGGGGCCGGAGCCGATCACAGCGACCTTCTTGCCGGTGCGGACGCGCGGGGCCTCGGGCAACACCCAGCCCTCATCCCATCCCTTGTCGATGATGGAGACCTCGATGTTCTTGATGGTGACCGGCGGGGCGTTGATCCCGAGGGTGCAGGACCCCTCGCACGGCGCGGGGCAGACCCGTCCGGTGAACTCGGGAAAGTTGTTGGTCTGGTGGAGCCGCTCGAGCGCCTCTTTCCAGAGCCCGCGGTAGATGAGGTCGTTCCACTCCGGGATGAGGTTGTTGATCGGGCAACCGCTGGCCATGCCGCCGATCAACTTGCCGGTGTGGCAGAACGGGATGCCGCAATCCATGCAGCGCGCACCCTGCTGGCGGAGTTTCTTCTCCTCCATGTGGTGGTGAAACTCCTTCCAGTCCTTCACGCGCTCGACAGGAGCACGGTCGACGGGGAGTTCGCGGAGGTACTCGATGAATCCAGTTGGCTTGCCCATGGGGAAGAGGGTTGGAGGTCGGGATCGTGGGTGGTGCGTGGCTCAGTTGCCGCCGACGCGGGAGAGGTCGCGGGCGTTTTCCTCGAAGGCCGCCATGACGGCCTCGTCGCCCGTGAGGCCCTGGGCCTTCGCGCGGTCGAGGCAGGCGAGCATGCGCTTGTAGTCCTTGGGCATGACCTTGACGAACCGCGGCACAAACGTGCCCCACGCCGCGAGGATGGCGCGGGCGCGGTCGGAACCGGTGTGGTCGAGGTGGCGTTGGACCAGCGTGCGGAGGGCGGCGATCTCGCCGGCGTCCTCGAGTTTCTCGACGCCGACCATCTGGGAGTTCACGCGGCCGGCGAAGTCGCCCGATTCGTCGAGCACGTAGGCGACGCCGCCCGACATGCCGGCGCCGAAGTTGCGCCCGGCGCGGCCGAGAACCACCACGCGACCGCCGGTCATGTACTCGCAGCCGTTGTCGCCCACGCCCTCGACGACGACGTCGACGCCGGAGTTACGGACCGCGAAGCGTTCTCCCGCGAGACCGCGGATGTAGGCCTCGCCGGCGCTGGCGCCGTAGAAGGCGACGTTGCCGATGATCATGTTTTCCTCGGCGCGGAACGTGGACGCCGCGGGCGGATAGACGACGAGCTTGCCGCCCGAGAGGCCCTTGCCGAAGTAATCATTGGCATCGCCCTCGATGGCGAGGGTCATGCCGCGGGTCACGAACGCGCCGAAGCTCTGGCCGGCGGAACCGGAGAACTTCAGACGGATGGTGTCCTCGGGCAGGCCCTTGGCGCCGTGCTTCCGGGTGATTTCGCCGCTCGTGATGGTGCCGGTGACGCGGTTGACGTTCCGGATGGGAAGATCGGCGGAGACCTTCTCGCCCCGCTCGATCGCGGGGCGGCAGAGCTCGAGGAGCTTCGTCATGTCGAGCGAGCGGTCGATGCCGTGGTCCTGCTTCATCTGGCAGAAGCGGCCCACCTCCGGACCGACGTCGGGCTGGTAGAGGATCTTGGAGAAATCGAGCCCCTTGGCCTTCCAGTGACTGATGGCGCGACGCGGCTCGAGACGGTCGGTGCGGCCGACCATCTCGTCGATGGTGCGGAAGCCGAGCTGGGCCATGGTCTCGCGCAGGTCCTCGGCGATGAACCGCATGAAGTTGACGACGTGCTCGGGCTTGCCGGCGAAACGGGCGCGCAGCTGGGGGTCCTGGGTCGCGACGCCGGCCGGGCAGGTGTTGAGGTGGCAGACGCGCATCATGATGCAGCCCGTGGCGACGAGCGGCGCGGTGGCGAAGCCGAACTCCTCGGCGCCGAGCAGCGCGGCGATGGCGACGTCGCGGCCGGTCTTGAGCTGGCCGTCGGTCTCGACCGCGATGCGGGAGCGAAGATTGTTCAGGACGAGCGTCTGGTGGGTCTCGGCGAGACCGAGCTCCCACGGGAGACCCGCGTGCTGCAGCGACGTCTGCGGCGAGGCGCCGGTGCCGCCGTCATAGCCGGAGATGAGGACGACATCGGCGTGGGCCTTCGCGACGCCGGCGGCGACGGTGCCGACGCCGACCTCGGAGACTAGCTTCACGCTGACGCGCGCGCGGTGGTTCGCGTTCTTCAGGTCGTGGATGAGCTCGGCGAGGTCCTCGATCGAGTAGATGTCGTGGTGGGGCGGCGGTGAGATGAGGCCGACGCCCGCGGTGGTGCCGCGGGTCTTGGCGACCCACGGGTAGACCTTGGTGCCGGGGAGCTGGCCGCCCTCGCCGGGCTTGGCGCCCTGGGCCATCTTGATCTGGAGCTCGCGGGCGTTCACGAGGTACTCGCTGGTGACGCCGAAGCGGCCGGAGGCGACCTGCTTGATGGCGGAGTTCTTGGAGTCTCCCTGCTCGTTGGTCCACGTGAACCGGGCGGGATCCTCGCCGCCCTCGCCGGTGTTGGACTTGCCGCCGATGCGGTTCATCGCGATGGCGAGCGTCTCGTGGGCCTCCTGCGAGATGGAGCCGTAGGACATGGCGCCGGTCTTGAACCGCCGCATGATGCTCTCGGCGGGCTCGACCTCGGAAAGCGGGACGGCCGTCTCGGCGGGCTTGAGCTCGAGGAGACTGCGCAGCGTGCAGAGCGCGGCGCCCTGCTCGTTGATGAGCCGCGCGTAGTTCTGGTAGGCCGTCTTGTTGTTGGTGCGGACGGCCTTCTGGAGGGCGTGCACCGACTCGGGCGTGAACAGGTGGGCCTCACCGCTGGAGCGCCACTGGTAGATCCCGCCGACGGGCAGCACATGGCTCTCGACCGCGCGTTCCGGGTAGGCGGCGCGATGGCGCAGGAGAACCTCCTGCGCGATGACGTCGAGCCCGATGCCGCCGACGCGCGAGGGCGTCCAGGTGAAGTAGTGGTCGACGACGTCCTGGCGGAGGCCGAGCGCCTCGAAGACCTGGGCTCCACGGTAGCTCTGGATGGCGGAGATGCCCATCTTGGACATGACCTTCACGACGCCCTTGGACCCGGCCTTCACGAAGTTGGCGCAGGCCTTCTTGTGGTCGATGCCGGTGAGCAGACCCTCGCGGATCATGTCGTCGATCGTCTCGAAGGCGACGTACGGATTGATGGCGCTGCAGCCATAGCCGATGAGCAGCGCGAAGTGATGCACCTCGCGGGCGTCGCCCGTCTCGAGCACGAGGGAAACCCGGGTGCGCAGGCCCTCGCGGATGAGGTAGTGGTGCAGGCCGGCAACGGCGAGCAGCGACGGGATCGGGGCGAACTCGCGGGTGACGCCGCGGTCGCTGAGGATAAGGACATTGACCTCCTCCTCCTCGATCATGCGGCGGGCCATGGCGGAGAGCTCCTCCATCGACTTGGCGAGACCCTTCTCGCCGCGGGTCACGCGGAAGAGAATGGGCAGCACGCCGGTCTTGAGTCCCGGCAGGTTGGTGCGGCGGATCTTGCCGAACTCCTCGTTGGTGAGGACCGGCCACTTCAACTCCACCCGGCGGCAGGCGGTCGGCTCGGGGTTGAGCAGGTTGCCCTCCGAGCCGAGGCGGGTCTCGGCGGAGGTGACGATTTCCTCGCGGATCGAGTCGATCGGCGGGTTGGTGACCTGGGCGAAGAGCTGCTTGAAGTAGTCGTAGAGCAGACGCGGCTTGTTGGAGAGCACCGCGAGCGCGGCGTCGTTGCCCATGGAGCCGATCGCCTCGACGCCGTCCCGGGCCATCGGGGCGAGCACGACGCGCTCGTCCTCGAAGGTGTAGCCGAACGCGATCTGGCGCTGGAGCAGCGTGGCGTGGTCCGGTTGCTCGAGGCGCGGCGCCTCGGGCAGGTCGCCCAGGTGCACGAGGTGCTGGTTGAGCCACTGCCGGTAGGGCTGCGCCGAGCAGACCGCGCGCTTGATCTCCTCGTCCTCGATGATCCGCCCTTGGGTGGTGTCGATGAGGAACATGCGGCCCGGCTGGAGCCGGCCCTTGCGCACGACCTGGTCGGCGGGGATGTCGAGCACGCCGGCCTCGGAGGCCATGATGACGGTGCCTTCCTTGGTGACGTAGTAGCGCGACGGCCGCAGGCCGTTGCGGTCGAGGATGGCGCCGATCTGGACGCCATCGGTGAACGCGATCGAGGCGGGGCCGTCCCACGGCTCCATCAGGCACGAGTGGTACTGGTAGAACGCGCGACGCTCGTCATCCATCGACTCGTGGTTGGACCACGGTTCGGGGATCATCATCATCATCGCGTGCGACAGCGGGCGGCCGGCGAGCACCAGCAGCTCCAACGTGTTGTCGAACATCGACGAGTCGGATCCGTTGGGGTTGATGATCGGAAGGATCTTCTTGATGTCGTCGCCGAACAGCTCGCTGGCGAACAGCGCCTGCCGCGCGTGCATCCAGTTCATGTTGCCGCGCAGGGTGTTGATCTCGCCGTTGTGGGCGAGGTACCGGTACGGGTGCGCGCGCTCCCAGCTGGGAAACGTGTTCGTCGAGAAACGCGAGTGGACGAGGGCCAGCGCCGACTCCATCGACGGGTGCTTCAGGTCGGGGAAATACTGGTCGACCTGATCCGTCGTGAGCATGCCTTTGTAGACGAGGGTCTTCTGGGAAAGACTGGCGACGTACCAGTACTCGGCGCCCGGCAGCGTGGAGGTGCGGATCTCCGCGTAGCTGCGCTTCCGCACCACGTAGAGCTTCCGCTCAAACGCCATGTCGTCGACCATGCCCGCGGGGCGGCCGATGAAGGCTTGGCGCATGAAGGGCTCCACTGACTTCGCCGTGTCGCCCAGCATCGAGTTGTCGGTCTTCACCGTGCGCCAACCGATGAAGGTGAGGCCTTCGGACTGCACGACCTGCTCGAAGCGCTCCTCGATGCGGCGGCGCATGGAGGGATTGCGCGGCAGGTAGAAAAGTCCGCAGCCGTACTGGCCGGGCTCCGGCAACTGGAAACGTGCCGCGCGGCAGGCCTCCTGCAGGAAGCGGTGCGGCATCTGGATGAGAATGCCCGCGCCGTCGCCCGTGTTGATCTCGGCGCCGCTCGCGCCGCGGTGGTCGAGGTTGCGCAGGATCTGCAAGCCGTCGGCCACGATGCGGTGCGACTTGCGTCCGTGCATGTCGACGATGAAGCCCACCCCGCAGGCGTCGTGCTCGAAGAACGGATCGTACAGGCCCTGTTTGGTCGGCTGGCCAGGGGAGCGACGCGGCTCGGTGCGGGAAGCGTCGGCGGACAGGTTGGAGGCGCGGCGGAGTTGGTCGTTCATGTCTTCGGAAAGTTCGATCGGGGCGCTTAGAGCATAAAAAGGGCCGTTCCCGTCATCAGCGAGAGCGGCCCGTGAAGTTTTTGATGTGGGATGGCTCTCAGCGTCGGACTAGAAGAAGCGGATCGTTTTCGTGGCCATTTTGGCATGCTCCTCGTCGGAGCAGCCCGCGTTGGTGGGCACGTCCGTGGTGACGGCGGTGGGTTTCACCAGGTCGTTGCTGAGCAGGTAATTCTCGACCTCCTCGCCGGAGACATCGGCCAGCATGACGCCGTCGAGCTCGACGCAGGGCGACAGCGGCTGGCCCGACTTGCGGACCATCTCCGCGTAGTTGTCGCGGTTGTTAATGATGTCGATGTCCTCGAACGGCAGGCTGTGCTTTCGCAGGATGGCGCGCACCCCGTTGGACCAGCCGCAATGCGGTTTGAGGTAGGCTTTGATAGTCATGCGATGAACGTGGGCGTGGACAAAATCGCCGCAAGGTAAAGGTCTGGTTTTTCGGCGATCAAGCGTCGTTTTGGAAATTTTCCCGCGGCGCGCCGGCGTTATGGCCGGACAGTCCATGCGACGGCCCGCGGCGCGAAACGCGGCCTAGCTTTTTCCGGATCGAGCGGGTATCTCCCGCGCGATGAAAGTCCTCGTGACCGGAGCCGCCGGCTTCATCGGCCACCATGTCGCGCGGCGCCTCGCGGAGACGCGGCGCTGCGAGGTGCTGGGCGTGGACAACCTGAGCGACTACTACGACGTGGCGCTGAAGCGGGCGCGGCTGGAGCAACTGGCGCCGCTGGAGGATTTCCGGTTCCTGCAGGCGGATTTCGCGGACGCCGCGAAGTTCCCCGCGCTGGTGGCCCACTTCAAACCCGACTACGTCGTGCACCTCGGCGCGCAGCCCGGCGTGCGCTTCAGCATGGAGCAGCCGGCCGCGTACACGCGGAACAACCTCGAGGGATTCGCCACCGTGCTCGAAGCGTGCCGGCGGAATCCGCCGCGGCATCTGGTGTTCGCCTCGAGCAGCAGCGTGTACGGCGCGGGCGCGAAGCCGCCGTTCCGCGAGGACGACGACGCCAACCAGCCGGTCTCCTACTACGGCGCGACCAAGCGCGCGAACGAGCTGATGGCGTACAGCTACGCGCACAACCACCGGCTCAACGTCACCGGCCTGCGCTTCTTCACCGTCTACGGACCGTGGGGCCGGCCCGACATGGCGCCGACGCTCTTTGCGCGCGCGATTCTCGCCGGCGAGCCGCTCAAGCTCTTCAACGGCGGGCGCAACCTCCGCGACTTCACCTATGTCGACGACATCGTCGACGGCGTGATCAAGGTCCTGCTCTACCCGCCCGCGCAGCCGCCGGTGCCGCCCCTGCGGATCTACAACCTAGGGCATCACCGTCCGGTCGAGACGCTGCTCTTCGTGCGGATGCTCGAGGAGTTGCTCGGGAAAAAGGCCGCGGTGGAGCTGCTGCCCCCCCAACCCGGCGACATGACGGAGACCTGCGCCGACCTCGCCCTCATCCGGAAGGAAATCGGCTTCGAGCCCAAGGTCCCCCTCGAGGAAGGCCTGCGCCGCTTCGTCGATTGGTTCCGCGGCTACTACCGCGCCTGAACGCGCGAAGGTTGCACCCGCGGACCGCGACGCTTGGTCTGCCCCCATGGCCCACGCCGAAGGCGTCATCCTGCTCGATCCGTTCCCACGCCGCCTCGGCCGCATCTTCGAGGCGGAGGACCGCGCGCGCCTCGAACGCCTCGGCCGCGTGCTCTGGCACGACGGCACACCCGCCGATCCCGCGCACCTCGACGCGCATCTGCCGGAAGCGATCGCGCTGATCGGGCAGTCCCCGCTCAGCAAGGAGCGCCTTGACCGCGCCCCTCGCCTGCGCGCCGTGTTCAACGTCGAGAGCAATTTCCTGCCCAACGTCGACTACGACGAGTGCCACCGCCGCGGCATCCCGGTGCTCTCCACCGCTCCGGTCTACGCGCGCCCCGTCGCCGAGATGGCGCTCGGCATGGCGATCTCGCTGGCACGCCGCATGCACGAAGCCGACGCCGCCGTGCGCGCGCGCCGCGAGTTCAAGGGCGACAACCACGACTCCTTCCTGCTTCACGGGAAACCGCTCGCGCTCATCGGCCATGGCAACCTCGGGCGCGCTCTCGTGCCGCTGCTCCGGCCGTTCACGCGCGAGATCCTGGTCCACGATCCGTGGATCCACCCGTCGGTGGTGCGCGACCAGGACCTCATTCCGGCGACGCTGGACGAATGCTTCGACCGCGCGCGGGTGGTTTTCCTGCTCGCGGCCAACACGAGCGAGAACACCGGCCGGATCGGCGCCACGCAGTTCGCGCGGATGCGGCCGGGCAGCGTGGTCATCCTCGCCAGCCGCGCGGAGATCGTCGACTTCCCCGCCCTGCTCGCCGCCGCGCGCTCCGGCCACATCCGCGCCGGCATCGACGTGTGGCCGACGGAGCCCATCCCGCCCGACGAGGCCGGCCGCGACACCCCCAACACCCTCGTGCAAGCGCATCGCTGCGGGAGCGTGCCGGAAATCCAGCCGCTCATCGGCCGGATGGTCGTCGACGACCTCGAGAGCATCCTCGCCGGCCTGCCCCCGCAGCGCTGCCAGCCCGCCCGCCTCGAGACCATCGGCCGCATCCGCAGCAAGCCGGTCGGCACCTGGTCGCTGAGCGATCGCGGGAAGAATTAAAATCGATCGCGGGCGATCCGCCGGGCATGCCGCGGGATTGCCTCGCCCCCACGGGGCGGCAAGCTCCCGGCCCAGCATGAAAACCCCCGCCCTGCTTTTACTCGGCCTTGCCCTGCTCGCGACCGGTGCCTCCGCCGCGGCGCCCGCGAAGATCCGCGTGCTCATCGTCGACGGTCAGAACAACCACACCGTGTGGCCCAAATCGACGGCCATGATGAAGACCTACCTCGAGGCCACCGGAAAGTTCGAGGTGTCCGTCGCCCGCACGCGATTCGCGTGGAAGGGCGAAAAATGGCTCGCCCAATACCCCGCGCCGGGCGGGCGTGCCGCCGAGAACCTGCCCGAGCCGAAGGCCGACCCGGAGTTCACACCGGATTTTTCGAAGCACGACGTCGTCATCTCCAACTTCGGCTGGAAGGCGGCTGATTGGCCCGCGCCGACGCGGCAGGCATTCGAGGACTTCGTCGCGCGCGGCGGCGGCTTCGTCTCGGTGCACGCCGCGAACAACTCCTTCCCCGCGTGGCCGGCCTACAACCGCATGATCGGCCTCGGCGGCTGGGGCGGCCGCAACGAGAAGGACGGCCCGTATGTTTATTACGACGCGGCGGGCAAACTCGTGCGCGACACCTCGCCCGGCAACGGCGGCGCCCACGGTCCCCAGCATGAGTTCGTGATCGAGACACGCGCCGCCGACCATCCCATCATGCGCGGTCTGCCACGCCGCTGGCGCCACACGCAGGACGAGTGCTACGACCGACTGCGCGGCCCCGCCGAGAACATGACCGTGCTCGCCACGGCTTTCTCGTCACCCGAGTTCAAAGGCACCAACCGCCATGAGCCGGCGCTAATGGTGATCGAGCACGGCAAGGGCCGCGTCTTCCACACCATCCTCGGCCACGAGGATTACTCCTTCGAGAGTGTCGGCTTCATCACCACGTTCCTCCGCGGCGTCGAGTGGGCCGCGACCGGCAAGGTGACGATCCCGGTGCCGTCGGATTTTCCGAGCGAGGAAAAGGCCGCGCGTCGCCCGTTCGCCGGCAAATGAACGGCCGTCGCCGCCTCATGCGCCCCCACCCCGCGCTGTTCACCGCGCTCGCGTTGCTCGCGGCCTTCACCGCCTTCGCCCAGCAGACACCCGCGCAGAAACGCGACACCCGCGTGGGCCCCGCGACCAAGCTTCGGACCAAGCTGCCGCCCGGCTACACGATTCCGGTGGTTGACATCAGCGCCGACCGGAGTCGCCAGGTGATCGTCGACCGCGAGCCGGGCCAGTACCTCGGCCACCCCACGACGGTCCTGCTCGAGGACAACAAGACGATGCTCATCGTCTACCCCAAGGGCCACGGCCGCGGACAAATCGTCTACAAACGCAGCACCGACGGCGGCCTCACCTGGAGCCCACGGCTCCCCACCCCACGCTCCTGGGAAACCTCCCTCGAGGTCCCGACGTTGCACCGGGTCGTCGACGCGGCCGGCCGCCGTCGCATCATCATGTTCAGCGGCCTTCATCCGATACGGATGGCGGTGACCGAGGACGACGGCGCGACGTGGGGCGATTTGAAGCCGATCGGCGATTTCGGCGGCGTGGTCACCATGTCGACCGTGATCGACCTGCGCACCGGGCCCGGACACTACCTCGCGTTCTTCCACGACGACGGCCGGTTCATCCGCGGCGGCTCGGAGGAAAAGTTCCGGATGAAGAGCCCCGGCAGCACCCACACCTCGCCAGCGGCGAAGCCCTGGCGCTTCTGGGTTTACACCTCGCTCTCGCATGACGGCGGACTCACGTGGAGCACGCCCGCGCCCATCGCGTCGCTGCCCGACGCCAGCCTGTGCGAACCCGGCGCCCTGCGCTCGCCCGACGGCAAGCAGATCGCCGTGCTGCTCCGGGAGAATTCGCGGCGCTACAACTCGTCCGTGATCGTTTCCAACGACGAGGGCCTCACGTGGAGCGAGCCGCGCGAATTGCCCGCGGCGCTGACGGGCGACCGCCACGTCGCGAAGTACGCGCCCGACGGGCGGCTGTTCATCAGTTTCCGCGACACCACCCACGAGAGCCCGACGAAGGGCGACTGGGTCGGCTGGGTCGGGCGCTACGAGGACATTCTCCAAGGCCGCGAGGGCCAATACCGCGTGCGGATCATGGACAACACCAAGGGCGCCGATTGCTGCTACCCCGGCGTGGAGCTCCTCCCCGACGGCACGTTCGTGACGACGACCTACGGTCATTGGACCGAGGGCGAGCAGGCCTACATCGTCAGCGTGCGTTTCAAACTATCCGAGCTCGACGCCCGCCTGCCCCGCCGGCCCTGAGGCTCGCCGGCATGCCGGTACAGCCCGGCATGCTGCGGCATAAGCCGGCCTCATGGTTGAATCCCCCGGAAAACCATCGACGCTTCTGGGAATGACACCGGGCCTCGCTGAAATCCGTCGCGCCGCCGACCTCATCCGCGGCCACGTGCTGGAGACACCGTGCGTGCTTTCGCGCACGCTGAGCGAGATCACCGGGGCAGAGGTTCATCTCAAGTTCGAGAACCTGCAATTCACCGCGTCGTTCAAGGAGCGCGGCGCCTGTCACCGTCTCTCCCTACTGACTTCGGACGAGCGCCGGCGCGGCGTGGTGGCGATGAGCGCCGGCAACCACGCGCAGGGCGTGGCCTACCACGGCCAGCGGCTCGGCATCCCCGCGGTGATTGTGATGCCGCGTCACACCTCGGCGGTGAAGGTGGAGCGCACGCGCGGTTTCGGCGCGGAAGTCGTGACCCACGGGGAAACCCTCGAGGCCGCCAGCGAGCACGCCCACGCGCTGGCCCGCGACCGCGGTCTAATCTTCGTGCATCCGTACGACGACCCGGCCGTGATCGCCGGCCAGGGCACACTTGCCCTCGAGATGCTGGCGGCGGTGCCCTCGCTCGACACCCTGGTGATCTCGGTCGGTGGCGGTGGCCTGATCGGCGGGGTCGCCGCGGCGGCTAGGGCCCTGCGTCCGGAGATCGAAGTCGTCGGCGTACAGGCGCGCCGCTTCCCGGCGATGTACAACGCCGTGAAGGGGGCGTCGCTCCCGCAGGGGGAAAGCACGCTGGCCGACGGCATGGCGGTGGGTCGCCCGGGCGAGATCACCCGCGAGATGATTTCACGGCTGGTTTCCGACGTGGTCCTCGTCGACGAGGGTCATCTGGAGCAGGCGATCGTGCTGTTACTGGAAGTGGAGAAGACGCTGGTCGAGGGCGCGGGCGCGGCCGGCCTCGCGGCTTTGCTCGCCGAGCCGGCGCGTTTTCGCGGGCGGCGCGTCGGGCTGGTACTCTGCGGCGGCAACATCGACCCCTTGCTTCTTTCGTCGATCATCGGCCGCGGCATGGTGAAGGCGGGTCGGCTGGTGCGACTGCGCGTCGGCGCCCGCGACGTGCCGGGCTCACTGGCGCTCATCACCGCCACCGTGGCGCGCGCCGGGGCCAACATCGAGGAGGTGCACCACCAGCGCGCGTTTTCCTCACTCTCGGCGCAACACGTCGAGGTCGAGCTGGTGCTTCAGACCCGCGGTCCGGCGCATGTCGCCGAGGTCGTGGCGGCGTTGCGCTCCGCCGGTCTCGCATCGGAACCGGCCTGACGCCACGCTTCCTTCCCCCAACATGCCGAACCTCGCTCCTGAGATTTCCTCCCGGCTCGACGCCCTCGCCCGCCTCGTGGGGCGCACGCCGCTCATCGGGGTGCGCTTCCGTTTCCGCGGCCGCGAGCGCGTCATCCACGCCAAGCTCGAGAGCTACAACCTCACCGGCAGCATCAAGGACCGGATGGCGCTGCACATCCTGCGCCGCGCGTGCGAGCGCGGGGAACTGTCCCCCGGGCGACACATCCTCGAGGCCACCAGCGGCAACACGGGCATCGCCTTCGCCGCGGCCGGTCGGGCCCTCGGCTGCCGCGTCACCATCTTCATGCCCGACTGGATGAGCCGCGAACGCGTGCTGCTGATCCGCAGCCTTGGCGCGGAGGTAAGACCGGTTTCACCCGACGAGGGTGGTTTCCTCGGGGCGATCCGCATGACCGAGGAGCAGGCGGCGCGGAGGCCGGATGTCTTTCTCCCGCGCCAGTTCGCCAACGAGGACAACATCGAGGCGCACGCCCTGACAACCGGACCGGAGATTTGGAATCAACTGGCCGCGCTCGGCCGTAAACCAGACGCCTTCCTCGCGGGTGTCGGCACCGGCGGCACCGTGATGGGCGTCGGCCGCCACCTGCGTTCCCGGCACCCGGGCGTGCGCATCCACCCGCTCGAACCCGCGGAATCGCCTACGCTTTCCACCGGACACAAGGTGGGGCGTCACCGCATCCAGGGAGTCTCCGACGAATTCATCCCGGCGATCGTGCGGTTGCGTGACCTCGACCGCGTGGTGGCGGTGCCCGACGGCGATGCGATCCTGATGGCGCAACGCCTCGCGTCCGGACTCGGCCTGGCCGTGGGCATTTCCTCCGGGGCGAATTTCCTGGGTGCTCTGCAGGTGCAGGAGGAGCTCGGGTCCGACGCGACCGTCGCCACCATCTTCTGCGACAGCAACAAGAAGTACCTCAGCACCGACCTCCTGCGGGACGAACCCGTGCATCCTGGTTATCTCACCCCGGAAATCGAGCTGCTCGGCTTGGAGTCGGCACCCTCCGCCTGAGCGCAGCGGGAAGCCGGCAAGGCACTCACCGCGGACCCCGGTTCGGGGCCGCCGAGACCTCCGTTCTTCGTAGTTCGATCTGCTCAACGCGTCCGTCCGTGACGACGATCCGCGCCACACAACCCGGCTCGGAGTACTGGAACGGGGCTCCCATGATGGGCTGCCTAGCCGAAGGCAGCGATCGCTTCATCTCGATCTCGGCACTACCGACGGACACCCCGCAAGCGAGCTTCACGCTAGCCCCCCGCAGGACGGCGCGGCTGAATCCCCGGTCACGCGCATCGAAAAACAGGGTCGCGTCCTTGTAGATGAGCACCCGGACCGCCGGATGGGTGCGATCGTCCTTCTCGGGAGGGCCCAACTTCGTGAGCACGACCTCGAGCGGGTCCGACAGCAGCATGCCGTTTGAAAAAGGCTCGAGGCGACTGGCGGCGACTCCAACGGCAAGGGGAGCGCGTAATTTCGGCGCTTCTCCCCCGGCGTTGGCGCGGGAGCTGCGCCGAATGCGAATACTCGAAACGACGGATCCGTCCCGTTCGAGGGATACGAGCAACCCGGAAACCTCCACCTGAACGGCGTCCTCCGCCTCCGCTTCGCGGCCAAACTCAGCCGTTACCTCACTCCACGGACTCCCCACCTTGAGTCCGCCGGCCAGCGCCACCCCATTGATCAGTCGGATCGCGGTCAGGCGTCCCGACTCACGGTCGAAGGTGGCGGCGAAGTCGCGAAAAGTAAGCTGCTGGAAAGGCAGCGCGGAAGATGGTTCATCCGATACCGGTGGTCCGTAGCGTTCGACCACGGCTGGAAGGCCAAGTTCAAACGAAAGCCCGTTGGAGAGCGGCAGAATACGATTGGCCTCCCGCCCCGGCCGAGGATCGCCGACCGGACCGGCTTCAGCTGCCCATGCGTAACCGACCACAAAAAACCCCAGCGCGGCCATGAGCAGCCATCCCTTCCAGCCAAGACCGCATCCCGCCGCGTCCGCGTGATGATTCAAGAGCGCCGCTTTCATTGTCAGGATCCCGGCGCGAACCCGTCCTCGGTGCCGCTGCTAACCCGGTACTCGCCCGTGCGGACCGCACCCGAACGCTGGTTGTAGATCTCGATCACGCGCGTGAGCTCGAGCAGGTTGATCTGCGCATCCCGCGACGTGTCGGCATCGTGATAACGTGAAATTTTTCCAGCACCGGTAGCCGAGGCGTTGGCGGCGAAACCATCCTCTCCCGAAACGTCGGGCAAATAGGCGCCGGTGCGGCGTGAAAGCGCCGCGTTACGGGTGTTGTAAAGCTCGATGACGCGCGTGAGCTCGATGAGACCGATCCGGTAATCGCCATTCAGGTCGGCGGAATGCGGACGAGGAGTCATGGACAAGATCAGCGGATCGGGCTTGGCCAGCACGGCACCCGTCACTTCTCCATTGGTCACTTGTGCCTGCGCGGTGATGGCTTTGGAGCCGAGAGTCTCCGAAGGCACCGAGAGAGTGTAGGTGATGACCACCGGGCTCGCGGGCAGTGACGTCCAACGCCACTCCAGCAGACCCGCCACCCCGGTAACAGGAGCGGAACTGGTTCCTTGGCTGTTCTGCGCGGTCAGCTGCCAATTCTGGGGAACGAGGACCTGCCAAACCACGGATCCCGGCTGACCGGAATAAGTGATCGTGGATGAAAGGGTGATCAAGGAACCCGCGCTGTAGCCCGCGGTTCCGCCAGCCGCGACCCCGTGCGCACCTTGAAGGTCCACCACCCTTAACACCGCCCGCCGGCTGGAGGCAGGTCCGTTGCTGTTGATGGCCTCCACGTAGTACTCGCCGGCTGACGAGGCCGCGACCGCCGAAAGCTGCAGGGTCGCGGAGGTCGCGCCTGAAATGGCGTTCCCGCCGAAAAACCAGCGGTATGAAGTGGCGCCGGCCGCCGCGACGGTGAAGGTCGCCCCACCGCCCGAGGCTACCAGCAAGTCAGCCGGCTGCGCCGTGATCACCGGCGGCAAAGCGGATCCGGAAGCGGCAAAGGCGATCTGATCGAGAGCCATGCGGAAGGGCAGCAGGCCGACGGTGCCGCCTCCGATCGTCCACTCGCGAACCTGGGCGGGGTTGAAGCCGGCGGCCCAGGCGCCGAGCGGGATCTCCACCGCGGTGGACGCTGTGCTGGAGAACTGCGCGCTCGCAACCGACACCACGTGTGGATTCAGGCCGGCATCCCTGAGCTCCAAAACAAAAAAGGGCGCCTCGTTACCTGGGTTGCGCTGCCCGGTGATGGTCACGTAACGCATCGCGGAAAGGTCCAAGCCCGCGGAAAATCCACCCCAGCCATTGTCGTCCTTGGCGGTTCCACCAACCACGATGGTGTCGGCGAGGCGCTGCACATTGCCAACCCACGTCGATCCTGATCGCACCGCCCCCGTGGCGCCGGTCGCGCTGAAGTTCTCCAGCTCGACGGGTTGGGCCAGCGCGATGGCGGCCGTGAGAAGTCCTGCCGCGATTGGGCGCAAGCGGCGCAATTTCAAGAAACGCCCCCCTGCGCGTTCAAGGAAGCGCCGCGGGGAAGGCAATGGTGCGCTCCTGGGTTCCGGCCGCCGAATTCCGCCGCTGCACGAAAACGGGGACTCCCGCACGGATCATGAATTCGTCTCGGTTCGAGCCGGAATCACCCACCCGCTGCCAGTAACCGGCCGAATCATTGTGGAAAAAGCTGAGCCATGTGGCGCCGCTCCAGACGGAAAGGATATCGGCCTGTGACGGGTCGCTGGAGGAGCGCCAGCCGGACACCCGGTCCGATCGTTGCAGGGCGAGATTACCAAGGCTGATGTCCCCGGGCTGCATCGTGGCCAACAGGCTCTGGAGGTTATCGCTGCCGAGTTGCACGGCCCGGTGCGGCACAGAAAGCACCCGTCCCACCACGGCCATCACCAGAGGCGTGTCGCCGCGGCGCGTGATCATGATACCCCGGTCAGGCCGGAGCAGCGCATGGTTGCGGGCCGCATCCACCTCGGTGTCGGAGTCCAGCGCCCAGCGGTTCCACAGGGTGTTGAAATAGTAGCGCTTCCAGCCGGACCCGGCCCAAAGCTGCACGAGATCGGCGCCGCGGGCGTCCGCGGCGCCCTGCACGACCAAGGCGTCGCCCGGGGTGTTGGATCCGAAAAACGTGGCGAGGGTATCGGCCGGCAGAACCTCGAAGGAAGCGCCCGCCGTGCCCGACTCTATTTGCAGGGAGGTAAGATCTAAGCCGTCGGTTTCCAAGTAGAGTCGGGACGCGGTGTTCGCGGTCGAGCTGACGAGGAAAATCCGGCCGGAGGCCTGGCCGGAGGTTACGCGCACCGCGTAGGGCGCGGAAGGCGCCGAAAAAGCGCCGGGCGCCCACGCGGCTCCCTCGGAATCAATGTACGTGGCACCCAGCCCGCTGACCCGGCGGATTGCGTCGGGACGGCTTGAGACGTCCGGATCGAAGGGGATCGAAAAGGAAGCGGTCTGACCGGCCGGAATGGTCTGCGTGAGAAAGCCGACGGGCCGCGACTTGACCTCCTGGGCGTGCAAGGAGCCCCACTGTATCGCGACAACAAGGAGTCCGAGCAGCAGCGCGGGGAAGGCGAGACTGGCGGACCGGGTGATGGGCAGGGCGCGTGGCGTCTTCATGGCTCAGTTACCCGCGTTGGAGTAGGTGCGGAGGAAGAGCTTGATGTCCGATACACTCGCCGCGAAGCGGTTCAGGCCCTCCTGCTCGTTAGAGTGCAAGGTGTACGCGGGGATGACGATCTTCCAGCCGCTGTTCCAGACGCTGCGGCCGACGAGACGCGAGCTGGTGAACTCGGCGGGCATCGAACTGTAGAAGAACGACGGCTCGCTGACCGCGCGGAAGGCGTTGTGGCGCCGCGTCACCCACGGAACCTCCATGAGGGAGCCGTTGGCATACACGTACTGCGAGGAGGAGAACTTCGTCGCGCCGAGGTTATACGGCAGCGGCAGCGCCTGATCGGCGACCTGCCAGCCGCGGATGTCGTCGGTGTCGCCCAGCGGCGGGGCGCGCATGTAGTCGGTGCCAGTCGGGATGAGGTAAACGTACGGCGTGGCGCTGAGGGCGTTGGGCGTGGTACCAAAGACCACCGGCGACGTGGCCGAGCCGTTCAGGTTGGGGTCGATGCCCACGTAACCGGAGAGGACAACTCCAACGGAGTAGATCTTCGTGGAATAATTGGACGCGGAAAACGCGTGGTCGCCCTCCGCGAGCGACAGGCCGAAGAAGTTCTGTCCGTGCTGGATCGCCGTGCGGAACGACAGGATGACGCCCGGCACCGAGCTGCCGTCGGGCTTCTGCAGGTTACGACACAGGAGCGCCACGTCGGGATCGGCCAGCAGGTTGGGAACGAAGTTCTGCTCCAGGGTCTGGCGCCAGATGGTGTCGTCCGTGGTGATCGCCGGGTCGTCGCGGATGCGGAACAACTCCCGGCGCAGGGAGAACACAGTGCCGTTCTGGTCGGGGTTGTTGATGCCGAGGCGGGATTTGGCCACGGACCAGTCGGACTGCAGCTTGGCCATCGCTCCGGCCAAACCGGCGTCGCCGGTGGAGCCGGCGGTGGCCCGCGGCACATTGCCCGTCAGGTCGCCGATCGAACGAGCGGAGACAATGGAGTTCAGCACGCCTCGGCCCGCGGCGGAACCGAGGAGCCCGGTCTCGTAGTCGTAGCTCTTGGCCGCGAGATAGGTGTAGCGGCTGGCGAGGTCGAAGAGCGTGCGGTACTGCTCCAGAGCCTCGTTGCGGAACGTGCGGAAGACCACATCACGCGTGCGATAGCCTTGCACGACCGCCGCCGCGCGTTGGCGGAAAAGCGAGCGTTCGGCCAGAAGCCGGTTGCCCTCGCTGAGCTGACGGTTAACCGCTTCGGCGGCCCGCTGGAAGTTCGCGGCGTTCTGGGCCACCTCGTAGTGTGCCATCGCGGCTTCGCGGTAGCGCAACTGAAGTTCATAAACCACCTGCCGGTCAGGGTACTGGCCAAGAATATCGCCCAGGCTGTAGGGGAGGTTTTCAATTGCCTTATCTTTCGCGGAGTCGGTGCCGATCGCGGCTCCCCCGGTGGCGATGGCGGCGAATTTCAACGCAAAGCCCACCACCACCCCGATGTTGCTAATCGTAGCCTCCACCCCGGAAAGAGCGTCGTTAGAGAATCCGATCACGTCGGGCACGCCCGAAGCGACGCTATCAAAAATACCATGGATGAGATCCGCGCTCGTTCCCATGACTTGCGAGGCGATCGCCAAGTCGGTCGCGGTTCTGCGGAGGCCATCAATCCGATCCAATTCGGACTCTTCCAGCTGCTCCGCCCTTGCGGAAACGGAAAAGTAATCGTCGAGCAGCCGCTTATGCCCGAGGAAGGATTCGTAACGGTGCTGGAAGCGGCTGACGGAAGCGATGAGTTCCATCTGGGCCATGTGGGAGGACAGCAGCAGTTGCTGGAGATTCCCTGTGGCGGGTCTCGTTCCAAGTGACCCGCCGCGCGCTTCGGCCCAGTTGTCGGCGAACTGCACGAACCGGTTTTGGTTGATCGTGATGGTTCTAGGCGTGGTGCTGGCGAGGGCAGTAGTGTTGGTTCGAGCGAGATCGAAGTCCGTGAACGAAACCGCCGTGAAATTGGTCGGCGCGTTCAACGTGACGGAAAGCGAAGACTCGGTATCGACCAACCCACCCGCCGGCCGGTCGATCAAGAACCACAGCAAGGTGTCCGGCCCATCATATCCCTGCGCATAGGTGCGTCCGGCGCCGATCTCCCCGGAGTAAGGCAGGCCGAAAATCTCGATCAGCTGCCGGTTGAACGCGGCCTCCTGGTTGATGTAGGCCTCGAGATATCCGCTGGATTGATTTTCCTGCCCGCGAAGCATGGCCGACATCTTGGAGGCCTGGTCGAAGGCCCCCTTGGCGTTGAGCGCGGCCTGAAGGGCGCGATCGTACACCTGTTCGAAGTGCGACTTGCCGGCCTTTAGCTCGGTCGGCGAGATGTCAAAGGCGATGGCGCCGGGACTGAGCCCGAGCGGATTGAGCCTCGCGTTGGCGCTATCGAGGGTCGACTGCAGCGCCCCTCCGACCACCGCGATTTCCGAAAGCCCGGTGACGGTGGTTCGATCGATCCTTTGCACGCCTGACTTGTTCGGGTCGGCGTCGAAGTCGGGTACCATGGAATTTCCCGTGAGCCAGTTGAAGTAGGCGCCTTGAATGGAACGGGAGGCCCACTCATCGACGCCCCAGTAACGGCTGACGCCCGTGCTGCTGTTGTAACGGCCGTCACGGAACTGCCCCCAACCCGTCGAGCCGTCCTGGTAGGCTTGGCGGTAGGTCAGGTTCAGGATCTGCTGGGCGGACCTCGCCACGCTGGCCGCAGAATCCGCGAACCGCCGCTCATCGTAGTAATCAACCGTCACGGGTTGACCCAAAACGGTCACGGTCTCCGCCCGCGGGGACCAAGTAAACTTCGGGCTCTGGAGGAGCCGGTAGTAGCCCTTCACGGCGGTCAGATAGTGTCCGTAGGCATCACCGTGGCCCTGGGGAAACATCCACTGCGCATCCGCGGCGTCCACGGTGCCGTTGGTGGCAGAGCCCGAGGCCGCCTCGCGGATGTTGTAATTCAAAGCGTAGAAGGCCTCACCCGAGTTGATGCCCCGCGTGAAGTTCCAGTACATGCGGTTGTAGATCGGCGCGACCCGCACGCCGGGCGCCAAGAGATCGTCGCGGCCGCGTAACAGACCCAATTCCTCCTCAAGCACATTGGCTACCTGCCCCTCGAAGGTGAAACGCGAGGTATTGACCGTGGTGATGTTGGAGCCCTGATCCACGGCAATCGTGGAGTTCGCGGCGTCGGCGAACGCCTCGTTGCCCAGCACCACGTAGAGATCGTTTAGATAGCCGGCGGCGAGCAGCAGCGCGTTGTTGGCGGATGGATCGTCGTACCCGGAATCGATGCTGATCGCGCGGGCGCGATTAAGGAGGGTCTCGTAGATCTCGATGAGTCCGAAGGTGTTGATGTTGGCGAGTGAGAGGGCGACATTACCCTCCCAGCGTTTGCCCGCTTCCGTGAGCACGCTCACGTCGGTATCGATCGAGGCGGAACCGAAATTCTTGATGCGCTGGTTGAAGGGATTGATGCCCGCCAGAGCCCGCTTCACAAAGCCCTCGACGAGCTTCGGGTCGGCCCAGCGGGACCAAGTGGTGTCGGACACGACCAGCCCGCTTCCTGGCTTGGGGCGGTACCGCATCGTGAAGTAGTTGTCGCCCAGCATGAGCAACGGCGTGCTGAGCGGGTTGGTGGGTGAACCCCCGACCGTGATGATGTTGGTCAGATCTCCATTCGGACGTACCCACGGGCTGCCCACCGCAACCACTTGATCAGCCTCCTGAGCGGCATGGAGCCGGAAATCCAGGGTCTCCAATGTGTTGGCGGCGGCGGAAGTGAAGAGAAGAACCTCGATCTGATTGGACCCCGCCGTGAAAAAGCCCGTCGGCAACTCGAACTGCAGCGGCAACCCGCCCTCTTCCTCCTTCAGGAGACCGGAGGCTGCCGCGGCCGACGCCGTGACGCCCGGCTTCTTGTAGGTCAAAACCTTGACGTTGTTGACGTAGAGCTCCCAACCCGACTGCGGGAGCAAGGCGGCGGCACTGAATATGACCCGGACCGGTACACCAGAGGAAAAGTCCACGTTGAAAGCGCGCAGGGCGATGCCCGGACGCAGATCATTCGACCAAGCCGTCCACGAGGAGTCCTTGATGGCGGCCTGCCGGGCAAGGGCCACCGTAGATGCCGCATCGTAAACGGACTGCGCGGGCCGCAGGACCGTCGGATTGCGAAGCATCTTCCACGCCCCGGACTGCAGTCGCGACGACATCGCGTAGGCGTAAACCGCCGGAGCCTGGCCGTCGGTGCCGGGTTGGGCATAGCGCCACTCGAATTCGTAGCTGCCCGGCTGGCCGCGGAAGTCAGCGGTGTGACGAAGGGTGACCTGTTCGTCCAAGGGATTCTCGGAGAAGAGAACTTTCATCTCGCCGGGATAAAGATCGGGCACGACGCGGAGGATCTGCATGTCGACCGGCTCGGTGCCGGGCGTGAAGGCGCTACCTCCGCCGAAGACGAGGGTCACCCAGCCGGCCCCCGCGCCTGGCGCGGTCAAAGCGTAGTTCACCACGGCGCTTTCAGGATCACCAATTTCGACCACGGATCCTGCCGTGAAGCTTCGGTCCAGGGACGCATCCCGGCGGTACAGGCTGGGGTTCACTGCATCCGGACGGAAGGTCTCAACCGTGGTCGCGAGGCTGGCGATGGCCGTCGCCCATCCCGCCGCGTCCGGATCACTGGTACCGACGAGCTCTCCCAGGACCCTGAGGTCATCACCCGAAAGGACGTTCAAATTGAGGTAGGATTCGCCCACGGGTTCCTGCACTAACTGGCCTAGAAGCACCAAGGTGCCTGCGTTGCCACGAAGCGGATCATAGTAGAATCGCCTTTGCAGGTGGGGAGGCAGCCGCTGGAAGTAGGTCTTCCCGGCATCGGAAACCGTGGCGATGGAGACAGGGAGCTTGAGGAGCCCCGCCGCCGAACCTAACGCCAGCGCTTTTTCCCGGAAGGAATCATGGAGCACCACGCTTGTCTTCAAATCCGTGGCATAGGACTGCTGGTACAACACCTGGGCGCTCGTCTGACCGTAGACGGTGGGCAGTCCGGATTTCGGGAGCGTGAGGGTTTCCGCCACCCGCAGCGTGGGCGCGAATTGGGGCCAAGCGGGCCGGTAGGTAATAACCACCGGATCGCCACTGGAAACCGCCGATCCCGAGTAGGGGGCGGAGGAAGCAGGCAGCAGGAAGGGCAATGGCGTGCCCACGGTGGGTTGAGTCGCGAGTCCGGGAATGAAGAATCCGCTCTGCATGGGATACCAGAACTGCATCCCAAAGGCGGCGTTCGTGGCGGAAGTCGCGTGGGGGCCACGGTAGACCCAATCAAAGCCCTTCCGGTCCTTGAACGTGAACTTTTGATAGGTGGTTCTTAGGGCCGTTGGCACCCCTGCGTTCAACAGGGAGCTGTCCGAGCCGTTGGTCACCGTCGCCTCGCGATTCTTGGAGACCTTGGTGCTGGGGTCCAACGCGAGGGGCAGAACTGCCAGCGGCATGGGCGGCTGCAGCATGGTGCCGGCGGTGACCGGATAGTTGAACGTGTACGTGGCGTTCTCGCGCAGAACCTTGAAAGCGGTCATGGCGGGACGGCCGTCCGTCGGGGAGGTATAGGAAAGAAGAACGAACTTTTCGGACGTGTAGGAACTCCCGGCCGAAGTATTGTTCAGGTCGTCGCGCAGTGCGTAGACCACGCCGCCCGTCATCACCGCGTGCTCCTCGTTGGGATTATAGCCGATGGCGTCCGCGACGTTTTGGACGTGGAGCGAGCCCGCGCCCTCGGCGGCGGTCAACGGACCCGAGCCGGCATTGGAGGCCATCACGATCTCCGGGGCACTCGTCGGAAAACTCGTGGTGTAAGTTCCCTGTTTGGAGGGCACGAAGAAAGATCCGAAAACATTCCCCGGGGACTGGATTTCTTTGTACCACCAGACCTTGAGGACCTTGTCCTGGGGTCTGGCGTTGACCGGGATGATCGCACCCAAAGCCGACTCCGCCACTCCGAGCGAGGCCGGATCCTTGTAGGCCGCTTCCAGATAGTTGCGGCCAGACTGGATGTAGCCGGCCGTGGCGTACCCCGAGGGAGCGACCAAACGCTGGCCTACGGTTGCGGACCCATTGATGACCGCTCCGTCCGGCTCCTGAAAGAGTGTGCGGTCGACCGCCTGCGAGAAAAGCCGGACGTACCATACGGTGGAGTCGGAGGAGAACTTCAGCAGGGTGCGGTTGAACCCATCGGTGGGGACGGAAACGGTCAGACGCCGATTCAAAACATCGAGCGCCGCCTCTCTCTGGGCCGGATCGTCCTGGTAAACAACCTGCGGCATCTTGCCTGCAGCCAATTGCACGCCGTTCGCGGTGGAGCTGCCGCCGGAGGGCACCAGATAGTGCACGAATGAGGCCAGCGCTGACGGCCACGAGAACGAATACGCGTTCTTCCAAACGGGCCAGAGAATGGTGGGCGCGGATTTTCCACTGCCCGCCGGAGGCGTGAATTGCGCGGAACGGCTTTCGAGCCAATGAAACACGACCCGATCCGGATCGGCGTTTTCCTTTTCTGCGTAGAAGTCCCGCGTTCCGTCGGAGCGCAGCAGGGTTCCGTAGTAGATATCAGTTTGTGACGAGGAGGTGACCGGCGAAGCCCGCCATTGAGCGCTCGAGACGTCGGGTAAGGCTCCCGCTAAAGTCTGGGGCCGGATTTTATCTCCAATATCGATCCCGGTGACAACGGTTGGCATCACCCTCAAAACATCCACCACGTCCGCGCCTAGATATTCCCGTTTAACGGACTCTCCGGGCAGCAACGGCCCGAGGTACTCGATAAGAATCCTGCCCTCGACGTTGTAGGCATGCAGTTCGGCGATGCCGTTGTTGTTCTGATACCACAGCGTGCGCCGTTCCTGTGAGGCGGCCGCCGTGTTGACCACCAACTGGCCTGTATTCGGGTCAAGGTAGCCGAAACTGAAGTCGGTTCCCACCATTGCGGGGAAGTTGGCGTTGTAGACCGGCGCCACGGCTTGCACTCCCTGAGCGGGAAGCGCGACCGGCGGCGCAGTGTACTCCTTCTCTGTCCAATACATCCTGCGCGTCGGCACGGATGAAGCGCTAGAGACGTTGAAGATCTCTTGCCGGAAAAGATACCTCACCTCGGAGCTTCCGGGAACCGTCTGAGGGGCGGAAGTCACCCAAGTCACCGAGACACGCCCCGCCTGCGAGGCGAACACCTTGCCGGCGTGGGGGCTGTAGTACACGGACGCTGACGTGGAGCTGGGCGCATATTCCTCGGTAATCGCCGTGGCTGTCGCCCGCGTGCCCGAGGCAGGCGCCGCGATACTCACGACGGGAATTCCCGTGAAGCCGTAGCCGGGCGCGGTCAGGTTAACGGCCGTCACAGCTCCCCCGCTGACGACCGCAGTGGCGGCGGCCCCCACTCCGCCGCCGCCCGTGATGGTGACGACCGGGGCCGAAGTGTAGCCACTGCCGCCAACGTCGATCCGGATGGACGCGAACCGGACCGGTGTACCCACTGCGGACGACCCGGGCTGCGAAAAAGTCTCCCCCGGCTGGACCGGCCACGGGCGCCAGTAGCCCACCTCAGCGGTGGTGGAACCGCCCTCTCGCGCGAGCGGCGGGAAGATAACGTCTGCAAACAGGTACTTGGGCACTCCGGAAGCGAACGCATTACCGAAGCTGGAGCGGACAAGTACCATAGCGGTCCCCGTGGGCGCACCGGAAGGATAGGACGTTCTATAGATCGACGACGGGTACTGGGCCGATTGGGCGCCGGATACCGCCCGCGCGGAGGAAGCCGCCGAGGTCGCCTGCACCGCCTTGAATTGGGGCGTCGTGATGGACGGTGATCCCACCCCTGGCACCGACGCGGCCGCAACGTAGAGTTGGTTGAAGGAACCGCGCTTGAGTTCGAACTGCGCCCGGCAATCGAGGCCCGCGAGAACAACTAACAGAGCCATCAGGCCCCTAAGAGGCGTTGGTTTCCGGCACATCGTATTGGCTTAGGGCTTCTCCAATTCTTGAGTACGGGCTTTCAATTGTCGTAAACAATAACCCGAGCAGAAGTATTACGGTGAACCGCGAGCCAGAGCCGGAACTTGCTGTAGGTCGGCTGGTAGCGCACAGCGGCTCCGGGCTCCAACTTGTACCCAGCCAGCGGAAGCCGCTCGTGTCCCGCACTGTCCAATTCTGGGGTCCAGCCTCCCGAATACGTGCCATTTGCGTTTGAGAGATTAAACTGAAAACTGTTCCTAGATGGCACCGCTGTAACCACACGCCCGCCGTTGGGGTCGGGCAAAGACGCGGAGCCCGCCCCGGTGACTCCAGAAATGGTTACGGTATTTCCGGTTTGGATGGCATGCCCAGTACGCGTGACAACAGTTACCACCCCATTTTCAGCCGTAATTGAGTTGATATTCATATCAACCGGCGGGCCGCCGTTATTCACATTACTAGCGTTATTGGCCTGATTAACATTCCAAGGTGAGGCCAGCCCCGGCGACTGAGAGCCGGGGTAGAAGGTATATAAATAATACCAGTCACGATAGCTGCTTCCCATAGTATGAGCCCAGCTCCAATGCGTGGAAAGGTCGGTAATCCCAAGCCAGAAATAATCATCACGCGTCCCGTTTTGCTGATACCATACCGAGTTACCAGGAATATACTGGCCAGATGTAAAGTCCCCGTTGCTGAGCATTCCACGCTGGGTTAGGTGGATGCGGACCTCAGTAATCTCCCACTCGTCGCTCCACTCCCAAAGATTATTATTTTCCTTACGGTGTTTCCCGATGATCAGGATCCTACACCCATCTGCGTCATTTCCCAGATTCTCAATGTCGATTGGAACAAGCTGGTTATAAACTCCGTTGGTGTTAGTTTCATAATCGGGTCTAACCGCTTGGTTGTAAACCTCCGGGGCACGTCCGATAGCCGCGCGAACCGTCGGATGAAGCTTGGAGCGGTCCACCGCGTCGTTGGCCATCTTCTGAATCGTGACCGAATTGGCCCCGAGTTTCGCCGTCGTCACGGCGCCATCCGTCAGCTTGCCCGAATCGACCGAGCTGGCCGCCAGATCAACCGCACTCACCGAGCCGTCGACTATCTTCGCCGAGTTGACCGAATTATCCGCGTGCTTGGTGAGAGTAACCGAACCGTCCGTGAGCTTGGTCGCGTCGACGGAATTGGCCGCCAGGTCCACCAAAGCCACGGACCCATCGGCGATTTTGGCGGAGTTGACGGAACCATCAGCCAGCTTCGCGGTGCCGAGGGAACCATCGGTGAGTACGCCGGCGCTGATCTGGCCGCCGGCCATCTTGGCCGAGGTGACTGAGCCGTCGGCCAGCTTCGCCGTGGTAACCGATCCATCCGCTATCTTGGCGGTCTGGACGGAGGCGTCGGCCAGCTTGGCGGCCGAAACCGCCGCGGTGGCCAGCGCGGCCTCGTTGACCGCGGCGGAGGACAGCATGGAGGAGGTGACGCCGCCCGAAGCGACGGTTTCCGCCACTCGGGAACGGAAGGCGAAGGCGGTGGTGACCACCTGCTGACGCGGGGAGATTTCCGGGTCAACGGCGGCGGTTCCGTCATCGACGGTCACGCCAAGGTAGCGGGTGCTGCCGTTAAACGCATCCGCGAACACCCCGGTGTTGGTTTCCCCGGCCACCGCGGAGCCAGCGCCGATCAAGACGCTGAATTCACCGGCGCTCAACACGACGGTCTGCTGCTCCGACCAGAGCCGGTTCGAGGCGGCGGCATCGGTGGGATGGTTCCAGACGCGAAAGGTCATCAGGCGCTGGCCGGTGATCGCATTGCCGGAGGCGTCGACCACCTTTCCGCTGTAGCTGATGAGGGCGGGAACGTTGCTCGACTGGGCCATCGCCGCCGAGGTCAGGGCCAGCAGACTCAGGATTAGGGCCTGGATTTTCATGTTGGAAAACAAGGAGGTTCTAAAAGTGGAGGGATTGGGGGATCAGAGGCTCAAATCAGCGATTTCACTGATGCGGCGAAGTTCGAAAGTTCCGGCGGCGACGATCGGCTCCTTGCGCAGACCGGTGACGGTCTCGACGTAGGTACCCACCATCTTGGAGGCGCCCCAGGAGGCACTGTCCGGATCGGGTGTGATGAGTCCCTCCGTGGAGGAGAAATTCAGCCGCACGCTCCGTGAGACCGCGTAGCTCTCGACGCCGGTGGGCAGCGGCTGGAAACGGGCATCGCGGTTGTCGTGGTCGGGGTGATAGGTATGAACGAAGGGATTCGTGGGGTCGTTGTGCGCCAAGCCGATCGGCCCGAAGTCCACAAAGTTCCCCAGCGCGAACGCCCCGCCGGAGGCGGAAAGAATGAGGTCCAAAGGCAGGTGCCCGGCGCTGAGCCTCACCGCCGAGGATTTTCTGTCCGTCTGCAGCGCCGACTCACTCGTGGAGAGGCCCACTTCCTGAGCGGATCCGGACAACTTCCCGATGCAAACCTGAGAAAGGAGCCGCACGACCCCGGCGGCATTGACGTGGATGATCAAACGAAGCGGGAACGAGCGGGCGGTGCTGGAACCCGAGGAGCCGCGGAGCACGGGATCGACGCGGGAAACCTGAGCGTCGCCCACCCAAAGTCCCTGCAGCGAGGATGCGCGCGCCGAGATTGGAAGCGGCACGTCGACAAGCTTTCCGGCATCGCGCACGCGAAGAAAAGAGGCGTAGAGGGTGCCGGCGGCCGCGGTCATCCTCGAGCGATCGGGTCCGAGCGTGATCTTGATCTCCGAAAGCGGAGGAATCGTCTCGGTGAAGGCTCCCGACACAAAGGAGTCGGTGGAAACCGTCTCAAGCTGACCCGAGACAGGGGAGTTCTGCTGCGAATAGGTGCGCCGCAGCAGCGGCACCCGCGCCAATGCGACGGTGGAGCCTCCGGTCGGTACCGTGATTTGCGGTGAAGTGTAAGCCGCTGGGACGGATGCTGAATCCTCCGGGGTGAGCGTCACGGTCATCGCGGTAGAAGTGCGATTACGCAGGCGGACATTCACGAAGGAGGAGGTTCGGCCGAATACGAGGCCGTCGGAATCAGAGGTAATGACCTCGAGGGGGCCCGCGAAATCGCCCGTGACCGCGGCCTCGAACCAATAGGCCTGGTTGCGATCGAGCTTTTCCGTGGACGGCGAGTAGATCGGCAGCGGATTGCCCGCGCCAATGTCCCCTCCCACGTACTTGTAGACGCGCGCGTTGGAGGCGATCGCGGCGGGGAAGGTGGCAAAGTACGTGGAGAGCGTCGGCGCGTCCGTGCCGCCGAGCGCCGGCATACCCAGGAAATTCGCGCCACCACGCATCCACACGGAGCGCGGCAGCATGATGCGCTGGGGAATCGTCAGCTGGTAGGCCTCCGCGGTCGTGACCCCCGTAAGCGTCGCGACGGTGGTCGTTCCATTCAAAAGCGTGACCACCGGCGTGACGCCGGCGGGAAGGTTGATCCCGCTGAAGGTGATGGTCTCGCCTGAAAGCAGGGGATTGGGCGTGACGGAAGTGAGGAGCGGCGTGGTGGTCGACTGGGTGCCGACCGTGATGTTATTCCACAAGAGGACGGTCGCAGTGACGGGATCGGAGCCGAAGGAAACCCGCAGCGTGTACGTGCCTTGCGCAGTGCCGGTTGGGACCACGGCGGTAACGCGCGTCGCGGATTGCGAAAGGCCGGGCAGCAGTGTGGCGACGGTGGTCGTGCCGTTGAGCAGGGTGATGACCGGAGCGACACTGGTCGGGAAGTTGGTGCCGGTAATGGTGAGATCGCCCCCGCCGGCGACGGCGCTGGGCGTGACCGATGAGATACGCGGTGTTGTCGTGGTGGCGTTGGCATCGACCTTAACGTTGGCCCAATTCAGGACCACGCTGCCGAAGGCGGCCCGGAGCGTGTAGGTGCCGTTGGCCGTCCCGGCCGGAAGCGTGCCGGAGAACGTGGCCGGAGCGGAGCACTTGACGAGGTAGGCCATCTGGCCGGTGAGCGAGCCCAGCGTGGTCTGGGTCGCGTTGCCGCGGATCCATACGCTCCACTCGGGGGTGCTGGCCGTCGGCAGCACCGAGGACGTGCGGAATTGGGCGGGGTTGGGGTTCGGGTTCCAGCGCCAGATCTCCTGCACTGCCGGGGCGCCCACGAGGAGGTTTTCGATCGTGTCGTGGTTGGCGTCGCCGTGGAGGTAGATCGAGTTCCAGCCCGCCTTCAGGGAGTAGGTGACGTTCTGCCACTGAGCCCTGGCGCTTGAGGCGAGGGCGAGGAACAAGAGGAATGCCGGGAGAAATTTCTTCATCGCACGCTCAGTCGGTAGAACCGGGAGGTGGTTGAGGGGGCTTTCACAAAAATCGACCGGATGCCGACCTCCGGCGCCTGGTAACGCGCCTGCTCCGCTCCTTGGGCGGACAGCGCGAACGATACCGTGGTCCAAGTCTTGAGATCGGCGCTTTCCTCGACCGTGTAGGACTTGCCGGTGATGCCGAAGAACTCGAGTTGCACCGCGGAGGCGGTCTTGCCCAGCAACCGGAGTTCGAAGCGATCGGACGGATCGGCGGCGAAAGTGCCGGCAATGTACTCGTGGAAGTTGGAGATGCCGTCCCCGTCGAAATCCCCGTCCCGGGAGATGAGCGCCAACTCCCAGCCGTTGGCACCGGGGCGCCGGCCCGCAATGTAGAGCTGCCATTCTTCCCAAGCGTCGGGGAGCCCGTCGCGATCGGTATCATCCCCGAGATTAAGATCGAGCCGTACCCGCTCACCGCCCGCCGTGGCGCGCAGGGAGCCGGAAACCCCGATCGGGTAGAACTGTTGTCCGTTCATCGTCACGACGACGGAAATGAGGCCGCCCGCGGCCACCGCGGTTTCGCTGTAGGCGCGTGTGGAAGGGAGATTGAGGTCAACACTGACCTTGAGCTCGTAGTTGAAACCTCCCCGAAGCTCCTTGGATACCGGAGCGCGGCCGATTTCCTTGCCGTCCCTGAGAAGGATCAGCTCCGCGCCATCGACCTTCAGGGTCGCGCCCACCTGATCGCGCACGATGCCGAAGAGGGTATAGTGCGGCGCAGGGGGGAAAGCCTGAAGGAGCGCACTGGCGAAGGCGAAAGCCAGCCCCCAGCGCAACCAGCGATAAAATGTCATGGGTAAGCTCGAGTGAGCAAAGCCGCGCGCCAGTGGTACCTCAACCCTATTTCCATAAGAAATCAGTGGGGTGAGTCTCGCATCGCGGCCAAGTCCGTCCCTGGGCGGTTTTGGCCGTCGAGTCCCTCCGCTTCGCCATGGATGATAAAGGTCTGCGTTCATGGCACCTCGTAGACCTCGATCAAGGCATTGCCCGAGGCACCGCCGGGGCCGGTGAGCTGCGCCGTGTAGGCGCCGGGGGTAAAGTAGGCCAGCAGCGCCGAGTCGGCGCTGCCTGCCGGCAGCGCAAAGGCCCCGACCTTGGAAGCGGCCGCGGCGATCGCCCCCGGCTCGGGCCCAACCGTCCAGCCCGAGTTTCGCGTCACCACGCGATCACCCGAAAAAACGGCGATTTCGGTGCGCGCCAAAACGTCCTCCACGCCAAACTGCGCCAAACCAGGCCCCACCCCGCGCACCAGCAGCCGTTTCGGTACCGACCCCGAAACCACAAAGCCTGCGATCAGAGCGTCGTCCCCGCCACCCGCGCGCGCCCGGGTGGCGATATTGACCAGTTTCTCGGATCCGCCGCCCCGGCCGGAGTCGGCGTCGTAGACCTCGACGAGCGCGACCCCCCTGGCGCCGGTTTGGGAGGCGGCGACAAGGGTGTAGGCGCCCGGCAGCAATTCCGTAAAGAGGGCGGCGTCGCGGCTGCCCGGCTTCAGCGCGAAAGCCCCGACCTGGGCGGCGATGGCGCTGGTTTCGGCCGCCTTGGTCGGCACTTCATCCCAATCGTTTGCGGACGCCACGAGCTGACCCGCCCGGTAAAGCTCCAGGCGGGCCGCGGGGAGGACCCCGCCCACTCCGAAAGCGGATAAACCGGGGCCGACGACACGCAGCAGCAGCCGGCGCGAGGCGTTGCCGCCGACCACAAAGCCCGCGATCAGCGAGTCGCCGTTTCCTCCCGTCGGGCTGCGACTGGAAATGTTCAGGAGCCGTTCGGTCTGGCGTGCAACAGACGTCTCGGCGCCCAGGAACGAAGTCGCGCCGCCGGAAGCAGGCGTGTAGTCCAACGCCACAACGCTGCCCGCGCGGATCTCTCCGATGAATCCACCTCCCCCGGAGAGTCGGCCGGCGGAATCCGCCGTGATCCTTGATCCGTCTTCAACCGAGCCCGTGAGAACCGCGGCGAAGCCCTCGCCGGAGGGAGCGACAATCAGGTAGGCCCGCGCGGACCCGCCGGAGGAGCCTGCCGGGTAGTAGCCCGCGAAACGCTCCAGACCGACGGAGCGAGCCGGACCGGTGGCGGAAAACGACAATCCCAGGCGATCGACGGAGCCGGCGAGCGAGCCGTCCGCGGCAAAGGTCCCCGCGATGGCGAACTCGCCTTCAAGCGCCGCGCGCGAAGGCATCGCCCCGACGGCCGCCGAAGCGACGGCAGGTCCGGGTTCGGTCGATCCCGAGAGGCGGCCGGCGGAATCCACGCTTACGGCCGAGGCGACCACGGCTTTTTTCGCCGCGACGGAAAAGCCCACGAACGCACCGGTACGGTCCTCACGGACGAGCAGCGCGAAGGAACCGCCGCCGCTGAGTGTCCCGATATAAACGCCTGCGTAAGGGAAACGCGCAGCGGACTCCGAGACGGCGATCGTCGCCGCCGCCGACAGCACCGAGCCGGCGGCGTTGGAAACAATCACGGTATAGGCGCCGGCGGAGGCGGTGGTGACGCCGGTGAGGGCGTACTGGGAACCTGTGGCTCCGGTGATGGCCACGCCATTCCGCCGCCACTGATAGGCCAGCGGGGTTGATCCGGTCGCGCTGACTGAAAGCGTGTGGGCGCCGCCCACCGAAAGCGAAGCCCCGGAAGGTTGGACGGAGATGGCGGGAGCCGAAGCCCCCGAGGCGGCTGGGGAGAACACCAGATTCGGGGAGGAAACAATCTGCTGTTTCGAAACTCCATTTTCCGAGAAACGGAAGATGGCGGACACGGCGGAGAAAACCTGCGAGCCCGAGAGGCCTGCGGGATGGGCGATCGTGAATTCAAAGCGCGCCGGGCTGGCCGGGATGGAGGTGTAGGCGAACCCAAAGGAGCCCATTTCGCCGGAGAAAGGCGCGACTTCCGGCGGATTCGTACCGCCCTTCGACACGAAGGCCCAGTTCGAGGGCACCGAGCCGATCTGGAATCCGATGGAGCCCATCGAACCGCTGTAGGTCAGGGTAACGCTCAGCGTTACCGTTCCCGCCGCGGTCCCGATCGTCGAGGCCACGGGGGAGACGCTCACCGTCTGCGCTCTCAGAAAGAGCGGGCAAAGGAGGACGAAGAGCAGTATCCGGCAGGAGGAAGTCATGGCATGTTTCTCACGGTAGCTGGTATACCTCCACCAGTCCCACTCCTCCGCCGGAGACGGCCGACATTTGCGCGGTGTAGGCCCCGGGCGGCAGCGTGAGCAGCAGAACCGCATCCTTGCTGCCCGCGGGAAGACTGAAGGCGCCGACGGAACGCGCGGCAGCCGCGATTCCCGAAGCCTCATCTCCATTCCAATTATCGTTCTCGGCCACGACCGTCGCCTCGCGCCGGACGACGAGCCGGGGGTCCTGCACCACGCCGCCGACACCGAATTGCGCCAAGCCGGGACCGATTGCACGCACCAGCAGACGCCGCGGAGCGTTGCCATCGATCACAAAGCCGACCGTCAGCGTCCCGCCCGCCGCGTCGAGCGTCGAGCGGACAGCCAGGTTGCTGAGCGACGAAACGGCCGCGGCTCCCGCGTCGTAAATCTCCGCCAAAGCCACGCCGTCTGCACCGCCGGCTTCGACGTGCACGGTGTAGGAACCGGGGCCCACCGCTGAAAGTAGCGCCGCGTCGGCGGAGCCCTCCGCCAGCGGAAAGGCCCCGACCCGCGCGGAAACCGATGTGACGCCGCTGACTCCGGCGGGCCCGGAGTGCCAGTCCTCGTTTTCCGCCAGCAAGGAGGCCCCCTGATAAAGCCGGAGACGAGGATTCAAGGCGTATCCGGAAACACCGAAGCCGGCGAGCGAGGGACCCACACCGCGTATGAGGAAATTTCGCTGGGCGGCGCCTTCGACCGTGAATCCGGCGATCAGCGTGCCATCACCGGTTCCGGAACGCGCCAGCGAAGACAAGTTGATGAGACGACCGGTGGCCGGAAGCACGGTGGACACGCCGGAGAAATCGGCCTGCGCCTCGTTCGGAAGCTTGAAACTACCCTTCAGGGCGCCGCCGTCCGCCGTCAGCGAGCCCCTGACCTCCGTGGTCCCGGTGCCGCCGGAAATCGCCCCGGAGAAGGAGAAGTCGGCGCCGAGGTCGAGGACCCCGCCAAAAATACCTTCGGGCGATTGCAGCAGCACCGCGGTTTGTCCGGAAGGCAATGCGATCGCCTGGACGGTGCCCTGTAGCGTCCCAAGGAAATCAGCCCGGTAGGCGCCGGTCACCGACGCACCCGGGCCGGACGTGGGCAAGGCGCGGGCCGAGGCCCTCAGGCCAAGCTCGGAAAAGTCGAGGGTGAGTTGCCCGTCGCGTACCGAGCCCCTGACGGTGACCTGGCTGGGGTTCGAAGCCGCACGCGCAGGTCCGCTATCCCGCGCTCCCAAGGGAGCCGCCACTGTGACCTGCAAGGTAAAGGTCCCGTCCGCGGCGAGCTGGACATTGAAAGCCCCTTGCAAGCCAACCTCGGCAGCCAAGAGCAATACCGTCACCGAGCGGCCGTCGGCTGGCAGGAAGGCGGCCACCCGACCACGCCGCGCGGCCTGATTCACGTCGACGACATCCGCGAGAAAGGTCTGGGGCGTTCCGGCCGCAACCTGCACCCGTCGGTCCACCGGGGAGGCGGGGGCGTAGTTGGAATCGCCGGGCTGGGATGCGCGGACGACCACTTCGCCGGCGTCTGGAAGAACCAGCGAGCCGGAATCGATGCGGGCAGATCCGCTGATGATCTGGAACGCGACCGGCAGACCGCTGGTCGCGGTGGCTTTGAGGGGCAAGGTACCCCCGCGGACGCCGGACGCCGGAAGCTCGAAGGAAATGGTCTGCGGGGCGCCTCCCACGGTGAATGACTTCTCAACTGCCGTTGCGGCCGCATAGGACCCGTTTCCAGGTTGCGAGGCGCGAACCACCACCGTGCCGCGTCCCAGAGCCACGAGTTCTCCGCTCTCGATCTTGCCTGGACCGCTTACCACAGAGAACGCAACCGGCTGGCCGGACGACGCCGTCGCTATCAGCGGGATGCGCCCGGAAGCCGGAACGCCCGAGGGCTCCGGGAAGGTGATCGTCTGTCTGCCCGGTTTGATCACGAGGGTTCCAGAGGTGGAACCTTGGAAGGCAGAGGACTCGACGATGGCGAAAACCGAGTAGGAGCCCACCGCCGTGGGAACGACCGTCGTGGAGCCGTAGTAGACGACGACTTTAAGGTTGCCCGGAGAAACCGAGACTAGAACCGGTTTCGGCTGCCCGTCGTACTCCTGATCCAAGGACGAAAGCGTCACGCTCGCCGGGGTACGGGAGTTTTCAGAAACCGTGACCCTCACGACCGCGGACAGCACACTCACGTTGCCCAGGGCATCCGTCGCGGTGGCCTGAATCGGATAAGTTCCGACTTCCCGGAAGAAAGTGACTTCCCATGCACCCACGGCGGAGGCTTGCGCAGAAGCGACGGACGTCGAGTCGGCGAAAACCTTGATCAGGGCCAGCGGTTCGGCCGTGCCCCTCAGAGACACCAGATTGCCCGACACATATTGGGAGGAGAAAACCGGGGGATCACTGACCACCGTCACCGTGATCGCCACCGTGTCCGTGTCCGTCGCGCCCAGGGCGTCCGTGGACAGGACCGTCAGTGTGTCCGAGCCGTTGAAGTTGAGCACCCCTTGGTAGGTCAAAGTCGCGAGAGCCGCGTTGATCTGCGTCTGCGTGCCAGCGAGCGTGAGCGTCGCGCTGTTGTTCGCCCCCGCGCTGATCGTCGCGTCGGTTGTACCGAGGGTCACCGCCAAGGTGCCGTTCGTCACCGTCAGCCGCGTGGTCGCCAGGTTGCCGTCCACGTCCGCCGCGCTGATCGCCGCGGCCCCGCTGAACGCCAACACCGTGTCCTCGGCCACGCTCTGTGCGCCGGGCACCGTGTTCACCGGCACGTCGTTCACCGTCGTCACCGTGATCGCCACCGTGTCCGCGTCCGTCGCGCCCAGGGCGTCCGTGGACAGAACCGTCAGTGTGTCCGAACCGTTGAAGTTAAGCACCCCTTGGTAGGTCAAAGTCGCGAGAGCCGCGTTGATCTGCGCCAACGAGCCCGCTAGGGAAAGTGAGGCGGAGTTGTTCGCGCCAGCGCTCAGCGCGGCACCGCCAGCAATATTCACGAAAAGCCTGCCATTGGTCACGGTCAGACGGATTCCCGTAAGATTATCGTCACGGTCGGCCACACTGACCGCGGCCGCGCCAGTGAAAGCCAGTACCGCATCCTCGGCTACGGTGCGGGCGGACGGTACCGTGTTGACCGGGGAGGCGGCGGAAAGAGGGATGATCTCCTGGGGAGCAGAAGTCAGAGCGCTGACCGCGGAAGGCGCGAGCACGGCGGAAGCGCCGAAAATATGGGGGCCCTCCGCCAGTGCCGTAGGCGGGGTGAAGGACCATGCGCCGGAGGCATCGGCCAGGGTTGAGCCCAGCTGTTGATCGCCGTCGTAGATCCGGATGGTGGCTCCGGCAACCGCGGTACCGGAGATCACCGGCGGATTCACCACCGAACTGGGCCTGAGCCCGACGATCAACGGCGCCGCGGTCGTCGATGATTCACCGGCCACGACGATGGGGTCGAGAATGACTCCGTTGGCCAGCCGATCGTCGTCGCCCCGCTCGCCGTCGCGATATACGATGCGGATGATGTCGGGTCGGCCGTCCCCGTTGGTGTCGATGAATTGAGCACCCGTCCGGCCGTCCCATTCGAAGGCGTAAAAAGTCTTCACCACGGCGGAGGCGCTCTCGTAGCCGAACTTGAAGATCTTGGTGGGCACCTGCGCGCCCCGGGGAAGGGTGATTACAAGCTCCACCGAGCCGTCGGGCTTCAACAGGGCGTTGGCCAGTTCAAACTGCACGACGGGGGAAAGCGCCACCCAGTCCTTCGGTTTCGCGTCGAATTCATCGACGGAGTAGGTCTTCGCGTCACGGACGACGGCTCCGGCATCAACCACGACGCCGTTGCGGTCGCCCCGGAGATCGCCGGCGGCGAAGCTGCCCACCACGATCGCCATGACGTCCTGGGCGGAAGCGCCAGATTGGCCTACACGAACTGTGGCGACCGCGGTCTGGGATGAATCGGGCTGTCCGTCGCCGTTGAAGTCGCCGGTTGTCGCCTCATCAGAATCGGCGACGCCATCGCCGTCGGTATCGAGTACGAAGTTCAGGGAGTAGATCACTGCTTCGTCGGCCGTGCCGCCCGCCGGGGAAACCACCACCTTAACCGTCGCGTAGCTGGTGAACGTGGCGCTGAAGCGCACGGAGAGCAGGGAGCCCGCGACGGCACCTGCGCCGTTGGTGAATTCGCGCAGCGAGAAGCCGAGGTCGCGGCCCGTCGGATCGATGAACAATTCGGCGAGGTTGACGGTTAGGTTGGCGGCGGAGCGAACGCGGATGAGCAGGGCGAGGTCGGAAACCGGCCGAATCTTCGCCGAGGTCGGGGCGAAGGTGGCGCTTCGCGGGCCGATGAAGACCTCCCCGGCCGTGGGGTCGGTGCTCCCATTGCCGGCTCCGTCCCGCGCGATTACGTCAACGGAGAAGGTTCCGGCACGAAGTGCATTGAGCGAAGGCACCGGGCATTCCCAGATGCCATTGCTGCGCGAGAGGGTCACTTCACCTCGGGTGGAGGAATAGGTTACCCCGTCGACGGCCACGGTGAGCACGACTGTGTCATTGATATCAAACAGCCCGCGAAGAACCGGCGTCGCGGAGGTCGAGTTCAGCGGGAAGACCGTCGGCACACCGGGGGCGGCGGTGTCGATCACCACGGAACGCGCGGTCTCGGCGCCCACGTTGCCGGCGGGATCGGCTTGCAGGAAGATCAAGGGCTGCGTGCCATCAGGCAGCGCGGCGAGCGGCGTGATCGACCATTCGCCCGCCGGGTTCACCAACGCTGATCCGAGCAGTTCCGTTCCCCGCAGCAGGCGCGCGGTGGCTCCCGGCTCACCACGACCACTGAACGCGGGGCGGGCTGATGCGTTCGGGGAAACAAACGCGTTCACCGAGGGTGCGGCCGGCGGAGTCCGGTCAACGATCAGTGTCACGACCGCCGACGAAGGCCCGTTGTTGCCGGCGGCATCCTTGGCCACCGCGGACAAAGGATGAGTACCTTCCGAAAAATCCACGGACGGCGAAAACGCCCAGCGGCCACCGGTGCCGGTGGTAACCCGCGCCAGGAAAACCCCTCCGTCGAAGAGCGAAACCTCCGAACCAGCCTCGGCGTTTCCGGCGATCGCGACCTTCGTAAGTCGGGTCGCGGCCAAGGCGTCGATCGTCGGGGCCGCCGGGGCGGTAAGGTCGATTTCAAAGCGAACCTCGGTGGAAACGGCACTCGCCGCTCCCCCGCTGTCCGTCGCGGTGGCCGTCAGCACCCTGATACCGGGAGCGAGAGCCGTCGCGGGGGTCAGAGTCCACGTGCCCGCGTTGTCCGCGACGGCAGAACCGATCAGCAAGCCGCCGTCGAAGACCCGCACCGTGGTGGCCGGTTCAGCCAGACCGGAAAGGACGGGGCGAAGCGAGTTCGATGGCCCCGCGGAAAGGACGGTGGGGGGCACGGGAGCCGGCAACGTGATCGTGAAGCTGGCCGAGGCGGAGGCGGTGCCGGGATTACCCGCCGCATCGCGGACGGACGCGGTGAGAGAATTCGCTCCGCGGCGCAGCGGGAGAGCGAGCGTGACCGTCCATTGCCCCGCCTCGTTAGCCAGCCCGCTGCCGAGCAACAATTCGCCGGCGAAAAGCTGCACGGTGCCGCCGACTTCGGCGGTTCCGCTGATCGCCGGGCGGGCCGAGGTGAATTCACGCGAGGCGGAGAACGCGGGGGCCGGCGGAGGCGTGGTGTCTATCTCGAACGAGGCGCCAGCGGAGACGGGGCTACGGTTACCAGCCGCGTCGATCGCGACGGCGGTAACGGTATGCCGCCCCTCGGCAAGTTCGAGGTTGGATACGACCCGCCATTTGCCGTCTTCTCCCGAGGGGCTTTGGCCGAGCTCAACGGATCCCTCCTGAACGACGATCCGCGCCCCGGGTTCGGCCGTGCCGGAAAACTCGGGCCGCACCTTGTTCAAGAATGGAGTCACCGCATCCAGCGCCGGCTGCCCCGGCGCCGTGGTGTCGATCCGCAGTTTGACGGGAACCGCCGGACTCCTGTTCCCCGCGGCGTCAACCGCCACGCAGGCAATCTCGTGCTCACCGTCCGCCAGAGGCGTGGTCAGTGTGACGGACCAGTTGCCGTCGGCGCCCGCCAATCCGCTCCCGATCACGGCGGTTCCCTTCGTCAGCTCGATCACGGCCGACGCCTCGGCGCCACCGGTCACGGTGGGGAGGAAGGAGTTCTGCAGGGCCGCCGACGAAACCGAGGGCCCGACCGGAGGAGTCCGGTCGAACACCAAAAGGCGCTCCTCGGATTTCGCGCTGGCATTGCCCGCTTCATCCTCCGCTGTGACCTGGATGCGGTACGAGCCCTCGGCGAAGGTGCGGATCGAGGCGAAGGACCACTGGCCGGTCGCCGGGACAGCGGTGCCGCCGAGCAGTTCGTCGTTCACGAAAATCCTGACGTAGGAGCGGGGTTCGGCGCTGCCAGAGAAGGACACGGAGGTGAGGTTGCTGGGCGACCTGAACTGAGCCGTCGGTGAGAACGGGGCGGTGAGGTCGATCCGCAGCGTGAGGACAACTGAAGCGGAGCTGGTAGCCGTTTCACTCCGGGCGAATGCATTGAGCAGATGCACGCCCTCCGTCAGCGCCGCCGCCGGCCGGAGCGACCAGCGGCCCGAGCCATCGGCCTGCGCCTCGCCGATCACCAGATCACCCTCCTTCACGACGACCGAAAGACCCGGCGAAGCGCGCCCGTCGATCAGGGGTGAAGCGGAGGAGGTGACCCATGAAGCGCGGGTGAAGGCGGGGGCGTCGGGAACGTTCGGATTGTAGGTGATTGCGACCTGCTCCGAGGGTACGCTCGCGTTACCCGCGAGATCGGTTGCGACGGCGGAGATCAGATTGATGCCCTCGGTCAGGGCCGCGGAAAGCGTGATGGCCCACTCCCCGGCACTGTTGGCGGTTGTGTCTCCGACCACTTGCTCGCCCCGCAGGAGCCGGACGGAGGCCGACGGCTCCGCGCTGCCGGTCAACTTCGGTGCGGGCACCGCGAAAGAGGCCGGCTTGAGGGTGGGCGCGGCGGGCGGAACCGAGTCCACGATGACCAGACTCAGCGGGGAGAAACCGCTGGAGTTCCCGGCCGCATCAAGCGCCAAGGCGGTCAGGGGATGGGAACCCTCCGCCCAGGGTTGCGCCGGTGTGAACGTCCAGCTCCCGTCGGCCGCCACCGCCACCTCGGCCACGACTTTGTTTTCGTCGAAAACCCGGACGGTGCTGAATGCCTCCGCGCGCCCCGAGATCAGCGGTGTTTTGGATGAGGAGTACCGCGGAACGTTGAGGGTCGGAGTTCCGGGCGGATACGGATCGACCGTGACGTTGAATTTCGCGGAGGCGGGCCCCGTGTTACCCGCGGCATCACGGGCTACCGCCGATAGCTGCCGCGGGCCCGCGGGCAGAGGAGCCAGCGGAACGACGGACCACTGCCCGCCCGTACTCGCCCGGCCGGATCCGATCTCCACCGCGCCGTCGAGCAGGCTGACCACGGCGAGAGGCTCCGCCGTCCCGGTGATGGCGACCCTTGCGCCGATCACCTGACCCGGAAGCGTGAAAGCCGGCGCGGCAGGCGCGACGGTGTCGAGTTCCACGATGACCTCCGTGGACGTCGCGCTCGCCGTGCCGGCGCGGTTGGTCGCCACCGCCGTCAGACGATTCGCGCCTGCCACCAAGTCGCCGGAGGGAGTCAACGACCAGTTGCCGTCCGACCCGGCGATCGCCGTGCCGACAGAGGTGCCGCCTCTGGAAACTGTAACCGACGACGACGCGGGGGCGGTGCCACGTATCGAGGGCCGCGCGAGATTCGTGGGCCCGGAGGTCAGGATCACGGGCGCGGCCGGAACGGAAAGATCTACCTCGAGAACGGTCACGGCGGAAAGGGCGCTGGTGTTGCCGGCGATGTCGGTGGCGCGAGCGGTGATCTCGTTCCTGCCCTCAAGAAGGTCCGCGGTTACCGTCGCGCTCCAGGCGCCCCCCGCATCCGCCGTCACGGAGGCCAGGAGCCCGCCGTCGCGGAAGATCTGCACGACCGACCGAGGCTCGGCCTGACCGCTGAGAGGAGGCCTTCTGGTGCCCACAAACCCTGGCAGGGCGAAGGACGGCGGCGCCGGCGCCACGGTATCGACGATGATATCACGGCTGCGCGCGAGTGATCCGGAGGCCGATCCGACAGGGAGCACAAGGGAAGGGGCCACGGCGCCGGAAACGCTGCCGATGGTCCCGATGAGGGCGCCGGACCCGGCCGCATCCAGATCCGCGGTGAGGTCGCCGGGCTGAATCTGATAGGAAAAGGTGAGAACATTGGTGCCCGCGCCGGAGACGTAGGCGGCCGATCGCTGCGCCGCGGAATTGAGCTGGAGCGCCGGGGCTCCGGTGACGGTCACGATACCGGAGAAGGAGACCGAAATTTCCACGGTCTGACCGCTCCGGTAGGGTCCGTCCTTCGCCGTCGAGTTCAGCGCGATCACCTCGATCCGCTCCGCGATGCTGAAGGCCTGCTCGACCGGCACCGCGGCCTCGAGGTTGCCATCGCCCGCCTGCGTCGCGCGGATCACGACCCGGCCTGCGGAGACGAGAGTCACCAGGTTTCCCGCGACGGTGGCGGGGCCGCTCACCACCTGATAGGAGACAGGCAAGCCCGAGCTCGCGACCGCTCCCAGCGTGAAGGCCGGGTTGCCGAGAGCCTGGTTGGGCAGGGCGTCGAAAACCAGCGTTTGGGACGCCTTCACGATCGTCAGCTGGCCCGGGGTGAAGACGAAACGGTACTTCGACGAGCGTCCGCCGTTCGGGTTCAAAGTGTAAACGCCAGCCGGCGAGGCTTCATTGGCCTCGGTGGCAACCGCGGGTCGCGCTTCGAAGCCGGACGGTTCATCTCCGGTCAGGAATCCGTCAAACGTGAGTTCAAACGGGGGATTCGCGGATGCGAAGGCTCTCACGACGGGCTTAACGCCGACCCCGAGAGGCCGGGGCGCCACGATGAGCACCTGATCGACGTCGGAGGCCGACGCGTAGGTACCATTGCCGCGCTGGGAGGCCCGCACCACCACTTCTCCCGCACCGATTATCGCGAGCGACGAATCCGTCAGGGTGGCGGGACCCGAAATCAGGGCGTAGGAAACCGGCAAGCCGGAGTCGGATGACGCTCGCAGGGTCACGGGGGAATCCCCGTAGGTCGCGCTCCCGAGAGCCGGAAACGCGATGGTCTGCGACAGTAGGAGCACGCGGAACGATTGGAGGCGTTCCTGGGCGGGATTGAATTGCGCGTCGCCCGTCTGGGAGGCCTTCACCACGACCGTACCGGCGCCGGTCGGGGAAAGGATCTTGCCGCTGATTGTCGCGGGACCACTGACGACCGCGAAAACCACCTCAAGCCCGGAGGAAGCGAAGGCCTTCAGTTCGATCGGAGCGGAAGTCACCGCGAGATCGGACACCGCCGTGAACTCCACGTATTGGTTCTTCTTGGAGACATCGAGGGCGAGATTCACCTCCGGCGCGGGGAAGTGGTTCGCGTCACCAGCCTGGACCGCCCCGACCGTAACGTTGCCGGTGGCGGGAATCGCAGAGAGCTTCCCTTCCGCGGATAGCGAACCCGCACTGCCGTTGGCCAGACTCAAGGTCACGGGAAGACGGGAGGAGGAGGAAGCCTGCAGTACCAAATCCGTCTTGAGGGACGAGAGCGGCGTCTCCGGCAGCGGGGCGAAAACGATGTACTGCGGGGCGCGCTCGATGGTGAAGCTCCCGGTCGCATTACCCGTGTAGTTCCCGTCCGCCGGCACCGCCACCACCGTGTAAGTGCCTGCGTTCACCGGCCTCGTGCTCTCCCCGTTGAACGTGTACCGCACCTCCA
>JACCDP010946959.1_pt1 | contig 46570 bp, 40 predicted proteins | sample 7445841 | NCBI WGS metagenome assembly JACCDP01 (sample SAMN15323441, study PRJNA562643) | freshwater metagenome | isolation source: river surface water | place: USA:Blue River Watershed | collected 2017-08-17
GTCGATCATGGTTTGATCCTCCTAAATAAAAAAAGTCACCCGTAAGGAACGACCGAAGCCGTGGTACCATCCTTGTTCGTTTGACCGCACTTAATTACATGTTAACGCCATGGACGGTTAAGGTTAACTTCAAAGCGAATTTCAAGTCGTTTGAGTGGTTTCACTTTTCACTCATCCCTAAACGCGACCCTACTGTACTTTCCCTAACAATAAAATTATATCACGCAGCGGGTTTATATTGGGCACAACGATATGCAATGATGGCAAAAGCAACGGCAACATTTAAGGAATCAATTTGTTTCATTGGAATGGTGACCTCTCCATTAGCAATCGCAAGTATGCCAGGACTAATGCCATGAGACTCATTACCAATAACCAAGATATTTTTTTCTTTAAATCGATATTGCTCAAGCGGAATGGCTTTCTGTGATAATGTCGTTGCAACAACGTGATAACCCTCTTGTTGATATTGTTTGATCAGTGTTCCATTTGCATCATCTTCAAGGATTTGTAGACCAAACATCGCCCCTTGCGATGAGGCAATGACTTTAGGGTGATAACGATGGGCAGTTTTAGGTGAGAAAATAACAGTATTCATTCCCAAACCTAAACTGGTTCGGAGAATGGTGCCAACGTTTCCAGGGTCATTAATTTGATCTAAATAAACGATGGCATTTCCGACCGGTAGTTTAGATTTCACTTTGCGACAAAGACCAATGATTCCTTGTGGAGTTTTTTGATTGGAAAGGGCACTTAATACATGGGCTTCACAAATAAATACTTTAACCTCAGCTGGAAATGGACGATCTTTAAGGAGATAAACAGATTCTAATACCCCTGCTCTTAAGGCATGGTCAACGAGGTGTTGACCTTCCACTAAGAAATGAGTTGGTTCAAAAGGACCATCTTGATCCTTTAATAGTCTTAATTTTTTAATGTGCGCATCTTGTAAGCTTTTAAAAGTATTCACTTGTATTGACCTTTTAAAATTTTAGCATGTTCTAGCTTATATGGAGGGTAGGCATGATAAAGGGCCTGATAAAACTTCTTAGAATGATCAAAATGAAGATCATGCATTAATTCATGAACGATGACAGCGTCAATAATCGGCCAAGCAAAATGAATCAGTTTCATCGCAAAGGTTAGGGTTTTGGTTCGTCTAGAATTGGAACCTAACCTTGTATGCATCAAGCGAACGCGAATTCGATAAGGGGTTTGAATTTGCAGTTGCTTTTGCCAGTGCTTAACTCGCAGTTGAAGGGTTTGGGTAAATTGCGATTTTAATGAATCATGATAGGGGGAATTTTTTTCAATGTTATTGATTTTTTTACCCTGAAATAAATGAGCTAAGTCTTTATAATCATGCCATTCACCATACAAATATAAACCGTGATTGTTAAAGGGTTGAGGGATATGTTTAACTTTTTCCAGTAACTTTTTTCCATGAAGCATCACTTGTTTTTCAATCCAATCTTCCCCAGTTCTTTTAGGAACCGATACTTGAAAAGATTGATTAAGAAAACGAATAATCATGCGTTTTTTGCTACGATAAAAAATCGTTACAGGATAAACTACATCTTGAATTACAACGGTCATGACTAAACTTTAAACTTAGAAGCGTGAAGCATGGTCAAGGTCTTCGCATTAAATTGTCGGAGATATTTTTCCAATAATTGCGTTGTCATCTCAACATCTTTTAAATGCACCATCGACGTATGAGAGTGATAATATCGGCAAGGAATCGATAAGGTCATGGCCACCACCCCGGAAAATGCTTTGTGCATTTCTCCTGCATCTGTTCCGCCAACCGGCATGACATCATAGGTGAAAGGAATTTGATTTTCTTTGGCCACTTTTTCAACATCAGCGACTAAACCATGATGGGCAATCACGCTTGCGTCGAGGATGGATAAAGCCACCCCCTGACCTAATCGTGTATCCATTTTCGGTCCGCCAGGTAAATCATGAGAAAGGGTGACGTCGATGGCAAAACCTAAATCTGGTTTCGCTTTATAAGTGGAGGTTTTGGCTCCCCTTAATCCGACTTCTTCTTGAACCGTAAATGTGGCAATGATGGTTGCTTCCGTTTCCACATCTTTTAATCGTTTCATTAATTCAATTAGCACACCACAACTAACGCGATCATCCCACGCTTTTCCCATGACGATATCGGAATCATTCATGATGATAGCTTCCGTTTTAGGACTAATCATGTCGCCAATACGAATCCCTTTTGCTTCAACTTCTTTTTTTGAATTCAATCCTAAATCAAGATACATTTCTTTAATTTCGAGGACACGGTTTCTAGCCTCTGTACTCATCCCATGCGGTGGTTTAGCACCGATGATGCCATGATAAACATGACCTTCTCGCGTGGTAAGTACCATTACTTGGGCAAGAAGGACATGGCCCCACCATCCACCAATTGGTGTAAAACGAACCATTCCTGATTCTTCAATTTGTGAAACAATAAAACCTACTTCATCCATATGCGCTGCAAGCATGACCGTTAAATTTGGATTTTTACCTTTTTTTATTGCAAGTAAAGACCCTAAACCATCGTATTGAATATCATCAACGAAAGGCTTGATTTGCTTTTCGATGAATGCAGCAACTTGATGCTCAAAACCAGAGATACCGTTGAGTTCAGATAAAGATTTTAGCAGTGGCCACCAAGTTTTTTTCATTGTGATGCTCCTTTAATAAGCATTTTGTTGTCTTGTATAGTTAACACCTAGTTTTTTAAAGTAAGCTTCGACGACGTCCTCGGATGTAAATCCTAATAATGGCATTAAGTTTAAATAAGCTTGAAATGCAGCCTCTAAATGTTTGACGTGCCAATGCTTGGATAATTCAGACAAATGTTGAAAGACAAGAATGGTAGCCTGGGTTAAAGAAACGGAGAGTTTTTGAATATCGTAATCCATTTTTTGGGACTGTGCTTCAATCCCTAATGACAAGAAGAAATGTAGTCCGTCAGCATATTCATCAAGAATAATTGCTTTTTCCGCACTCGGTTTTTTCGACCAAAACTTAAAGGTTTTGGTTTCGTTAATCATTTCCCCGACTTCAACAAGCAAGGCGAGGATGCGTTTGTCTCGTGTGTTTGCATAGGTTACTTGATGTTGAGACTGAATATGGGCGTCTAATTTTGCTTGTTCGGTTACCAAAGGTTTAAGTTGAATCTTCATACAATCTTTTTTAACCTCCAGATATCATCAACATATTGTTGAATCGTACGGTCGGTTGAGAAAAAACCAGATCGTGCAATGTTGACAATTGCCATTTTTTGCCACAGTTTGGGTTGTTGATAAAGTTTCGCAGTTTTTTCTTGGGCAATTGCATAGGCATCAAAATCCTTTAAGACAAAATATTCATCATTGCGATGCATGATTTCATCAAAGATTGGGCGGAACGTTTCCAAATTTCCTTCAGACCAAGTGCCATCGATTAAGGAATCGATAATCGCTTTAAGATGAGGGTGATTTGCATACATATCCCAAGCCCGATAATTCCGATTTTGGTTGAGCGTATTGACTTCATTGACCTTCATTCCAAAAATGACACAGTTTTCAGCGCCAACTAAATCTGCAATTTCCACGTTAGCACCATCTAAAGTCCCCAATGTAATCGCACCATTCATCATGAACTTCATATTACCAGTTCCAGATGCTTCCTTACCTGCAGTTGAAATTTGTTCAGAAATGTCAGAGGCTGGAATGATCTTTTCAGAGATCGAAACACCATAATTTTCAACAAATACTACTCTCAAAAATGGATTGATTTCTCGGTCTTGGTTGATGACTTTCGCAACGGAATGTATTAATTCAATAATTTTTTTAGCGTAAAAATAACTGGGAGCAGCCTTGGCGCCAAATAAGAACGTTCTTGGAGCAATACGATAGGATTTATCTTGCTTCATTTTTTGATAGAGATACATGATGTGAAAAACATTCATCAATTGACGTTTATAAGCATGCAGTCGCTTGATTTGAACATCGAAAATGGTTTGAATATTCAAGTCCACATGTTGATGCATTCTCAAAAATGCGGCGAGTTTCTTTTTATTATCGAGCTTAATATTTGCTAATTCAGTTTGAAGGTTTGCATCGTCTTGAAAAGCTAATAATTTTTCTAATAGTTGTGGTTTTGTTTTCCAACTTTCACCGATGCGCTTGCTAATCGCACTGGCCAAAGAAGGGTTACTATACATCATCCAACGTCGATGGGTTATGCCGTTGGTCTTATTGTTGAATCTTTCTGGGTAAAGTTGAAAGTAATCTTTAAATGTATCCGCTTTTAAAATATCGGTATGTAAAGCGGCAACGCCATTGGTAGAAAAAGTTGAATAAATAGCGAGATTTGCCATGTAGACCATACCATCTTTGATGATGGCCATGTTACGTCTAGCATCATCGGTGATATGTTTTTGTGAAAATTCTAACTGACTACGGCGGTGAATTTCCTCAATAATCATAAACACTCTTGGCAGTAAAGGTTGCATATAATGAATTGGCCATTTTTCTAATGCTTCGGCCATGACCGTGTGATTGGTATAAGCCATACATTTGGTTAATTGTTTCCAAGCTGCGTCCCAAGGTTGATCATATTCATCCATCATGATGCGCATGAATTCCGGTATCGCCAAGATGGGATGTGTATCATTTAACTGAAATACGAAATAATCAGAAACATTATCAACGCGCTTAAAGCGACGATAATGTGATGCGATAACAGATTGCAATCCTGCTGAAACTAAAAAATAATGCTGTCTTAATCTTAAAATTTTACCCTGCTCCGTGGAATCATCTGGATACAAACCATGTGTAATTTCTTTAACGGTTTGTAAGTATTCTTTAAAACTTTGATGATTTGGTATGTTTTCTTCAGTAGGTTCGGCGGACCATAATCGAAGGTTGTTGGTGACATTGTTTCGATAACCGACTACGGCCATATCATACGGGACGGCTCTTACATTTAGCGCATTTACCGTTCTGATCGCATAACCGCCCTCAGGTCTTAAATAAGTTTCAGCTTGACCGTAGAACTTTACATCAACGGAATGTTTTAAGTTCTTCACTTCCCAAATGTTGCCATTTTTTAACCAAATATCTGGAACTTCAATTTGTTTGCCGTTAACTATTTTTTGTTTAAAAAAGCCATAATCATAACGAATTGTATTGCCATGACCCGCGTACCCTAAAGAAGCAATTGAATCTAAAAAGCATGCTGCCAGTCGACCTAGTCCACCATTACCAAGTCCCGCATCCATTTCCATATCAATAAGTTCTTGTAACGAGAGTTTAAGATCTTTTAAGCCTGCTTCCACGATGTCATAAATGCCTAAATTTTGTAAATTACTAAGCATTAACTTTCCGATGAGAAATTCCATGGAAAAATAAATAAGTTGCCGTGGATGCTTTTGATTATCTACAGTTCTTAGGTTTTTTAAATTTTCACCTGCATAGTCTCGAATCATATGACCAATAATTTCATATCGTTCGGTAATATGACTATCTTGCACATTACGACCAAACTTAGATTCTAAACGCTCGAGAAAAATTTGTTTAAATTGCTCTTTGTTCTTAAACATACGAATGAAAGCTCCTTTTATTTAGCGATTGGATCGCTTATTCTTTTTAAAACAATAGCAGCAAATGAACCAATGGTAAGCGTTAAGGTTGCCGGTCTACCTTCTGGACCTTGTACCGCTTTTGTGATTAACGGACTAGAATTGATTCGATGCCACCCACTATAGATTTCGTTATCTGTATTCAAGACTTCTTGATATGTACCTGAATCATAGACACCAATATCATAATTATTATAGTAGTTACCTTTCATATTGAAAACAATGATAATTGAAGAATTGTTAATTTTTCTTTCAAAGGCATAGACATTATCATTACGATTATCAACCATTAACCAACGAAAATGGGCAGGATTATGCTCTTCAACATGTAAGGATGGTTCATGTTGATATAAACCGTTTAAGTCTTTGATTAAGCGGCGAATGGAGTCATGTTTAGGGAATTGGGTAAAGAACCAAGGCAAGGATACTTTTTCATTCCACTCATCAAAGGAAGCAAATTCATTTCCCATAAAGGTAAGTTTTTTTCCGGGATGCATCCATTGATAAGTATATAAATTCCTTAACAAGGCAAACTTTTCATCATAATTTCCCCACATTTTGTTGATAATGGTACCTTTACCATGAACGACTTCATCATGGGATAAAGGCAACATGAAATTATCGGAATAAAAATAATGCATGGAAAAGGTTAATTTATGGTGATCATAGTATTTATAAATGAAATCAACGCCATAATACTTTAAAGTGTCATTCATCCAGCCCATATCCCACTTATAATCAAATCCTAAACCACCATATTCAACCGGTCGCGTTACACCGTTATAGGCGGTTGAATCTTCAGCAATGCTCATTACCGTAGGGTGATAACGATGAATAAAAAAGTTTAAATCACGAATGAAAGCTATTCCAGCACTATTTTCTCCTTGTTGAGCATTTCCATCCCAATAAACAATATTACTGACGGCATCAATGCGAATACCATCAAGATGAAACATAGAGATGAAATAATTGATGCTGCTAAACAACAAACTTCTCACAACTGGTTTTCCTAAATCAAATTGGGGAGACCCCCATTGCGAATAGGTCCTTCTTGGGTCAAAGTATTCGTATAATTTACTGCCATCAAATTCATGAAGTCCAAATCCATCGCTAGCAAAATGAACAACAACAAAATCAAGGATAACGCCAATATTTTGCAAGTGACATAGGTTGACAAATTTCATCAAACCTTTCAAAGATCCATATCGAGAATCAACAGAATGAAAACCTGTGGTTTGATATCCCCAAGACCCGTCAAAAGGATGTTGGGTTAATGGCATAATTTCGATGTGAGTAAAACCATGATTTTTAACATATGGAATTAACTGATCTGCCATCTCCTCATAACTAAAAAATTCTTTATTGCTTGGTTTCTTCCAACTGCCAAGGTGAACTTCATAGATGGCCATTGGTCGATCAAAATTTCGATTTCTTTGTTTGAGATAATTTTCATCATTCCAAGGAAAACCTGTATAGTCAGTGATAACACTCGCAGTGAGCGGTCTTACTTCTGATTCAAAAGCATACGGATCAGCTTTTTGAACGTTAACGCCATAAACATTTTTAAATTTGAATTTATACTTTTGCCCAATCTTACAATCACTAATAAACGTTTCGTAAATTCCCAATTCATGAATTTTTAACATCGGGTTTGCAGATTCATTCCATTGGTTAAAATCGCCGACTACGAAAACATCACTAGCATTAGGGGCATATAACCGAAAAACAAATCCATTCACACTAATTCCATTGAGGATTTTTGTTTCGGGGTGAACACCAAAAAATTGATAAGCTTCAAAGGAACCGAAATTAAAAAAATGATCAATTAACTCTTTTGACTTCATTAAATTAATTATACTGCTTTTCATCTTTTTAAATTAATCAAAAAATGTGTTTCCATCTTGAATGAATTTTCGGTATAATTCCTAAGGAAAGAAGCAAGATTTCATGAGTAAAATCATTGCCGTTAACGCAGGTAGCAGTAGCCTTAAATTTAAACTTTATGATATGCCATCTGAATTGTTAATTTGTTCAGGTATGGCGGATCGTATTGGGCAATTGAAGGGAAACTTTAGTTTAACAATTGGTCAAGAAAAATTGAGTATCGATATCCCGATTCCAAATCATCAATCGGGTGTGTCGCTTTTATTAAAATACTTAATTGAGAAAAAGGTTATCCAAACATTTAATGAAATAAAAGGTGTGGGTCATCGTGTCGTTCAAGGTGGTAAATATTTTTTCAAAAGTGTCATTATTACTGCTAATGTGATTGAGAAAATTAAAGAATTTATCCCGTTAGCACCTTTGCATAATGGTCCAAATTTAAGTGGTATCGAAGCATTTCAGGCCATTTTACCGAATGTTAAGAATGTTGCTGTGTTTGACACAGCTTTTCATCAAACCATGGCACCTCAAGACTTTTTATTCCCGATTCCTTATGAACTTTATGAAAAGCACGATCTCAGACGTTATGGTTTTCATGGAACTTCTCATAAATATTTAATGCAACAAGTCTATAAACATCTTACCACACAAAAAAATCCTAAAATTATCACCTTGCATCTTGGCTCTGGGGCCTCATTAGCGGCAATCAAAAACGGAAAAGTTGTCGCAACATCAATGGGTTTAACACCTCTTGGTGGAATTATGATGGGAACCAGAACTGGTGATATTGATCCAAGTGTTCTACATTTTGCCGCATTAAAAACGGGACAAAGTCATGAAGCAATCTATGAAATGTTTAACAAAAAGAGTGGATTGCTTGGTATGTCTAAATTATCATCGGATTCACGGGATTTAGAAGCCGCGCACTTAGAAGGCAACGCTCAAGTCCAACTTGCTAATCAATTATTTGTAAGACGCATCGCCGATTTTATTGGTCAATATACTGTTCGTTTAGGTGGCGTTGATGTGATTGTATTTTCTGCTGGAATTGGCGAGAATTCAGGTTTCTATCGTCACCTAATTATCGAAGAAATCAAAGAAGCACTATCGATGATTGAAGATGAAAAACTCAATATGTCGATTAGAGGTAAAGTAGCGATTATTACTAAACCAGAAAGCCGCGTGATTGGTATGGTGATTCCAACGAATGAAGAATTAATGATTGTAAAGGACACTTATGAAATTATTCAATAGGAAAAAAGACAATTCAAAAACTTACCTTGATATTTTCAATGCAATAAAAAAATTTTCAAAAATTGTAGTTTTTAGACATGTCATTCCTGATTTTGATGCCTTAGGTACGCAATGGGGTGTTGCGACTTGGATTAAGGATAATTTCCCATTAAAACAAGTTAAAGTTGTCGGTGAAGATCATCCTTCATTCACCCCAAGACTTTATCCAAAAATGCAAAAAGTATCAGACAAGTTCTTTGACAAAAAAACCCTTTGTTTAATTGTGGATACTGCTAATGTAGATCGAATCGACGATCAACGATTTAATCGTGGTGGCATGATGATTAAAGTTGATCACCACCCTAATGTGAATCCATTTGGTGATATTTGCTTAGTGGAGACGAATGCTTGCGCCGCCTCTGAATTATGGATGAAGATGATAGAAACTTACGGAAAAAAATTTAAATTAACCAAAAAAGCTGCTACGTACTTTTATTCAGGTATTGCAGGTGATTCGGGCAGATTTATGTATCAATCTACAACACCGCAAACCTTTGAAATTGCCAAAAAATTATTAGAGACCGGCATTAACGCTCATGATGATGTTTACCTAAAAATGTATGAAAAAACTTTAGATGATTTAAAAGTAACCGCTTATTTATTAAATCATTATCAAATTTCAAAACATGGCGTTGCTTATTACGTTCTCAGTCACAAAGAGCAAACCGAATTAGGCATGCTTGCCTCACAAGGTAAGGATAATGTGAATTTATTTAGTAACATAAAAGATGTTCATATTTGGTGTTCGATCTCTGAAGACATCAAGGATCATGTTTGGCGTGTTTCTATTCGTAGTAAAAAAGTGCAAATCAATCAAGTTGCTCAACAATATCAAGGTGGCGGACATGCCCAAGCCAGTGGTTGTAAATTAACCAGTTTAGATCAGCTTCCAAAATTTATTGCAGATTTAGATAAATTATTGAACTAATCGTTCCTTTTCAATGACGCATACGCTTCTTTATGGTATGCTTTTACTAATGAGGAGAATACCTTGTTTATCCCACTTCACATCACAAGTTCTTACTCCTTTTTATCAAGTGGTTTCACGATGGACCGCCTTATTTCATCACTCAAAGAAAAACAATACAATATTGCTGGATTAGCTGATTATCAAGTATTATTTGGAATCCCAGAATTTGCCACTTTAACTAAGAAAAATCAAATCCAATCCATCATTGGAATAGATATTGCTTACCAAAAAATGCTGGTAACTTTTTTTGCTAAAAATGAAGAAGGTTATCGTTTACTGATTAAACTTAGTCAATTAGCCCAGAAAAAAGAAATGGATCGATATAAATTTGCGACAAATACTGACGATGTGATCGCAGTCGTATCCACCCTTCAAAGTGGAATATTCAATGCTCCTTTTTCAGAAATTGCGCTTTATTTGCAAACCTCATTAAAGGGGATTAAAAAAGTTTATCTCGGTATTGAACGTTATGATGATTCAGATTTGAGTAGGATTCAATCCACGCGGCAATTTGCCAAACAATTTGCATATCCTTGTGTTGCTTTTCCCCATATTCTTTATGGTAAGCCAGGTGATGCGATTATTGTTGATATGTTAAAAGCCATTCAGACGAATGAATCTCTGCAAATTAAGGAAAAAAATGGTCGACATTACTTACCACTTCCTTCAGAAATTGAAGGTTTTTACACCCCAGAGGAATTGCTTGAAACGGTTAATATTAGTAATGATTGTAAGTTTAATTTTTTTGTTAAACGTGGGCAATTATTAACCTTTGAACCTGGTAAAGATTCGCAATCGATTTTAAGGGAAAAAGCGATTGAGGGTCTACAAAATCGACCGATTGATTTTACCCAGGTGGTTTATTTAGAAAGACTCGATCAAGAACTGACCATGATTGAAAGTCTTGGATTTGCAGATTACTTTTTAATCGTAGCGGACTTCATCCAATTTGCTAAACAACAAAAAATTCCTGTTGGGCCTGGAAGAGGATCGGCTCCCGGAAGTTTAGTTGCTTATGCGCTCGGGATTACAGAAATTGATCCACTTCCTCATCAATTATTATTTGAACGATTCTTAAATCCTTCCCGAAAAACCATGCCGGATATTGATACCGATTTTGCTGATAAAGATCGAGAAAAAATTATTGATTATCTTACTCAAAAATATGGCGCAGATCGCGTTAGTCATATTATTACCTACCAAACCATTCAAGCAAAACAGGCCATTCGCGATGTCGGACGCATATACAAGTTTTCAAGTACATCGGTTGAATTATTATCGAAGGCGTTGGGAGATGGTAAATTAGATTTACGAACTTCCTACAAAAACTTACCGGTATTTAAAAAATTGTTTGATGAGGATTCAGAGTGCGCAGAAATCGTTAAACTGGCTCACAAAATCGAAGGTTTTATCCGCCAACCAGGCATTCATGCTGCTGGCATTATTTTAAATCAAGCACCATTAATTCAAAGTTTGCCTCTTATTCAACAAGGTGATAAAACCATTTCCCAATACGAAATGAATTATTTAGAAGCGCAGGGTTTTCTAAAAATTGATATCTTAGGTTTAAAGAATTTAAGCATTATCGAAACTTGTTTAGCGACCCTTCATCGTCAAGGTATTGACGTTCAATTAGCTCAAATTAATTTTGAGGATCCGCAAGTGTATGGGTTATTAAGAATGGGTTTAAATATGGGTATTTTCCAACTTGAATCGGATGGGATGAAGCGGGCAATGAAGACCATTCAAGTTGAGCGATTTAATGATTTGGTAAGTTTAATTGCCCTTTATCGACCAGGGCCGATGGATAACATCGAAACTTATGCTAAACGTAAACAAGGCTTAGAACCGATAACCTACTTGGATCAACAATTAAAACCAATTTTAAATCCAACTTTTGGTATCATCATTTATCAAGAACAAATCATGCAAATCGCTCAAACGATGGCAGGTTTTTCATTAGCGAAGGCTGATGATTTCCGCCGAGCCATTTCTAAAAAAGATAATGACGTCATGCTCAGTTTGAAGCAAGCTTTTATCGATGGTGCGGTTAGCAAGGGTTATAAAGCGGATCATGCTCTAAGTGTTTATAACCACATTGTTAAATTTGCAGATTATGGTTTTAATAAATCTCATTCCGTTGCCTATGCAACCCTCACGTATCAAATGGCATACTTAAAAACCTATTATCCACATGCTTTCTATGCGGCCATTTTAAATACCTCTGCAGGAACCTCTGACACAAAGTTGCTAAATTATTTAGATGAATTAAGGATGCTAAAAATTAGCTTATCTTCACCGAATATTCAGTCACCTTCAAGCCAATTTATGATGGTTGATCAACGTTTAATTGCCCCGCTAACCATCATCAAAGGTATTCATCATGCTTTAGTTGAGAACATCATCAAAGTAAGATCAAAAGGACCTTTTCAAGATTTATTTGATTGTGTGACGCGTTTGTATCCCATTAATGTAAATTTGAACCAACATTTAGCATTAATCGATGCAGGAGCTTATGATGGATTTGGTTTTAACCGGGCTACGTTAAGAGCAACTTTACCAAATGCAATTAAAAATGCTACGATTCAATCAACGTTTATCGATGAATCTACTGGTTTAATCCCCCCTTCTTCTTTACCAAAAATGGCTTATGTTGAGGCCACCGATTCCGCCTTTGATAATTTAGAAAAAGAATTGGATGTGACCGGTATGATACTCTCTCAAAGTGTACTTGGACCGTATCGTATGGATAAACAAAATCAAATGGTCGTGACCATTCAAGAGGCCAAGAAAACCAATCAAGTAGTCCATACGGGTGGTTTAATCCGTGCTATCCGCATTGTCAAGACCAAAGCAGGGCAAACGATGGCATTTGTCACCATTTATGACGAAACTGATAAATTAGATTTAGTCATCTTCCCCAAACTTTATGAAAGGCTTGCTAATCAGATATCTCGCGGACAAATGGTGATTGTTGTGGGCACCGTTGATCAAGAAAAACAAGATAGTTTTATCGTGGATCAGTTAAGAACAATCAAATGATGAAAATTCTCAAAATTATCGATGGTAATGCTCTACTTTTCCGTGCTTATTTTGCGTCAAGCTATAGTGGTGCAAGTTTATCTACGAGCACTGGCATTCCCACGAATGCCGTCTATGTGTTTGCCAATATGATCCAAAAAATACTCTTTCCAGTCGAAGACAATGTGCATATATTGGTGGCCTTTGATACGGGTGAAAAAACCTTTAGACATCAAGAATTAGAATCATATAAAGCCCATCGAAAACCAGTACCAGAAGATTTAATTCCTCAATTTCCAATTGCTCGCGCTTTATTAAATGCGCTTAATTTATATACTTTTGAACAATCTGGTTTTGAAGGGGATGATGTCGCGGGTACGGCAGCAATCCTTGGGCTAAAAGCTGGAATGGAAGTAGAAATTTACACTTCAGATCGTGATTTCCTTCAATTAGTTCAACCGCATCTCACGGTACATTTAATTCGTAAAGGTGTCAGTGAAATGGTAAAAATGACGCGAGAAAAAGTGATTGAAGAATATGGCATTACGCCTGAACAAGTTCCCGATTACAAAGGATTAGTCGGCGATGCAAGTGACAATCTTCCTGGCATCCCCGGTATCGGCGAAAAAACTGCGATCAAATTATTACAACAATTTTCAACTTTTGAAAAAGTCCTAGAAGGTGCTAAGACCTTAAAAGGGAAGACAGCAGAAAATATATTAACCCATCAACAATCAGGTATCATTTCCAAAAAACTTGCGATCATTCAAACAAACATGAACCTGCCATTCGATTTAAAAGAAACGCTTTATCAAGGTTTAAATCAAGAAAAATTTCAAGAATTTGTCAAAGCGTATGAGATGAAATCGCTTTTAGGAAGATTTCAAATGAAGGCAAATGCATCAGCGCTACCGATATCTTTTGAAGTCGTTAAATCCTTACCCGAACAAACGTATCATGAAATTAGTGTTGTCCCCATCATCAAATCAGGAAACTATTTTCGAGAATCGTTAACGGGATGGGTCATCCAACATGATGCCCAAACCTTTGTATTAAAACTTGAAGATAGTCAAAACGATTTAATTTGGAAGCGAATCATGCAAGACCGAAGGATTGAAAAAATTGCCTTTGATTATAAAGAATTGCTGGTATTGGCGCATCGCCATAATCTAATTTTGGAGGGTCCCTATTTTGATTGCATGCTTGCCACATATGCCTTGGAAGAAACACCGTCCTTGAATCGGCAAGCAGTCATGCAACAAGCAGGTATTGCCCTAAGCGATGATTTAATTGAACAAAGCGTGCAAGTTGCGCAGTCATTAAAAGCGATGAAGGCTCGACTCATCAAACAGTTAAAAGACAAGCATTTAGAAAAAATTGTTTATGAAATTGAATTTCCATTAATTCCGGTATTAGCAGCAATGGAAATCGAAGGATTACCAATCGATGTTGCATATCTCAAGAGAATGGAAAAGATGGTTGAGGAAAAAATTGAGGATTTAAGAAAACAAATCTTTGGTCACATCGGTCAAAATTTTAACTTGGATAGTCCTAAGCAATTAAGTGAAATCCTCTTTACAACTTTGCAATTACCAAATCCTAAAAAGGGATCAACCAATGCCGATGTTTTAAAGCAAATGAGTGGCTTGCATCCATCCATTCCTCTGATTCTTGAATATCGTAAATTTGCCAAATTACAATCCACTTATATTAAAGCTTTACCGGAAGTAAGCTATGCGGATGGTAAGTTACATCCAATTTATCAACAAGCGCAAACTACGACTGGCCGTTTATCTTCTTTTGACCCTAATATTCAAAATATTGCCGTTAAGGATGAAGAAACTAAACTCATCAGAAAAGCATTTTACTATCCAGATCAAGACTTTGTCTTACTTTCTTTTGACTATTCTCAAATTGAATTAAGAATCCTAGCGGAACTTGCAAATTGTCAACCTTTGATTGAGGCATTTCATCAGCAAGAAGATATCCATACTCTAACCGCAAAACGTTTATTCGCAAATGGTGGCGAGGTAACCTCACTGATGAGAAGACAGGCGAAAGCTGTTAATTTTGGCATCATCTATGGTATTTCCTCATGGGGATTATCTGAACAGTTAGGGATATCTTCCGCCGAGGCAAATCAGTTAATTGATTCATTTTACGAAGCATATCCCGAACTCAAACAATATATGCAATCCTTAATCATGTCATTACAAGATCAAAAATATGTCTCAACCCTCTTGGGAAGACGACGTTATCTTCGTGATATTTCTGGTAGTAACTTTCAAGCAAGAGAATTTGCCAAGCGAGCGGCCATGAATGCTCCGATTCAAGGAACGGCTGCAGATTTATTGAAATTAGCGATGATTAAAGTGGATAACGCTCTCAAGATAAATCGCTTCAAAACAAGATTAATCTTAACCATCCATGACGAATTAATTTTTAAAACACCGAGTGAGGAAATAGAAAAAGTCATGCCCTTAATCCAAGGGATTATGGAAACTGCATTACCTTTAAAAGTACCTTTAAAGGTTGATGGGCATTTTGCTAAGACTTGGTATGATTTAAAATAAAGCTATGCCAGAACTTCCAGAAGTCGAAACGGTGGTTAAAACTTTAAGACCCTTAATGGTAAACAAGACGGTTAAGGATATACAGATTTTTCACGCCGCGATGGTCAAACCTAACGTTGAAGAATTCAAAAAAGCACTGATTGGAAAATCAATTCAATCGATTCAACGCCTCGGAAAATTTATCCTGTTATTTTTTACCAATGATATCGTCGTCATTTCCCACTTAAGAATGGAAGGAAAATATATCGAGGCTGAAAATGCTTCAATTCCATTATCGCGTTTTGCTCGATTGGTCTTTGTCTTCGAGAATGGGACTAGGCTAATTTATGATGATATGAGAAAATTTGGGACTTTTGAATTAACAAATCAAGCAACATACCTGCAGCACCCCTCCTTAAGAAGTTTGGGTCAAGAACCCATTCATGCATTAGATCCTAAACCCATTCATCAACTCTTTCATCATGCGAATCGCCCTATCAAATCATTACTTTTAGACCAACGAATCTTATTAGGTATTGGCAATATTTATGCGGATGAAATTTTATATGCGTCCAAAATTCATCCTTTAACACTTGGTCGTGATATATCGCTAACGCAAACTTCTACCATTTTAAAACATGCGCGAGAGATTTTAAATCAAGCGATTGAAGACGGAGGTACGCGGATTCGCACCTATGCATCTGGCCAAAAAATTGATGGTGAATTCATCACCAAAATTAAAGTATATGGTAAAACTGGAAAAGTTTGCATTCGATGTCATCATCGCATCGATAAGGTAATCGTCGGAGGTCGCGGTACGCATTATTGTCCTCGTTGCCAGCATCATCCCCAATTTCCCTTTGTGATTGGTGTTACTGGGGAAATTGCTACAGGAAAATCCACGCTGCTTCAGGTAGGTAAAAGTTTAGGCATTCCCTCAATTGAAGCTGATACCCTCGTTCATGCTTTTTATCAGACTAAAAGTGCTGTTCAGTTTTTGAAGAAAATCTTTCCGGAAAGCATCGTCAAAGAAAAAATAGATCGAGCCATCCTTTTAAAGCAAATGTTAATCAATCCTAAGCGCTATGAACAATGGATAAAAATTCTTTTTCCGATTATTAAAAAAACGATTTACGAAAAATTGTTAAAGAGCAAAGCAAAAGTTATTCTACTTGAAGTACCTTTATTATTTCAAGGCGAAATTGACGCTTTTACAGATGTCGTTGTTGGCGTTGAATCAACTCGGGCTATCCAACTGAAACGTCTAAAAAGGAGAAATCCCTCCACTGCAGATGCATTAATCGTGCTTAATGAACGCAATCAATATCGGGATTATCTATCCTTCGTAGATGAAAGATTAGTTAATATTCATAATTTAACGACATGGAAGAAACTTGTTAAAAAAACTTTATACGTTTATCTAAAAAAAATTTAAAGTGGCATTAAAGCAGGCAAATATATAGGCTTGGTGAGAATTTGCACGAGTTGTAACCAATCGGTCATCAACATTCTTTTATCTTTATAACCTTTAAATAAGGCTTCTAATTGCAGAATAGGAACGGTACTAGAGACCATGGTAATCAGTCCTTGTTTTTGCCGGGCGATAAATAGAGGAATTAAGACATCGATTAACATCTCCTCACTAATAGGTTGTGATCCTAAACCATCTAGGATTAAAACACTGAGTTTTTGCAGGCGCTCAAGTTCTCGATTAAATCCTAGTGAATCGATTTTTTTACTAGAAACCAATCTTGGTAATTGAAGATTAAAATCTAGCAAACCAATGGTGCCTAATTCGTTGAGAGCGAAGCGATAAGCAAATATGCCTAAGGCAAAGGATTTGCCAGATTGATGGGGACCAATTAAAGCTAAGCCATCTTTAGTTTGTTTTTGTAAAACTTTCATTAAGTAAACATACAAAGCTTTTTGTCCTTCACGTTGTTTCAAAGATTCAAAAAGTTTGGAATCTTTCCAATCCGAATTAAAATCATCATAAATTAGAAAACGAGATACCTTTAATTGATCATCAAGCATCGGACAAGGAGCAAACTTACGTTCTAAAAAACCCACAGCGTTTCGATGCATACTCACGACATAATGGCCTTGTGGTTTTAGACATCTTCCCGCAATTTTGCATTGTTCTACTTCCTGTTCATCAACTTCTAATTTTAAAAGGGTTGATAAATGTTGGTGAATTTCTGACTCCTTAATCTTTAAGGTTTCAATTGTTTTTTTCAACCATTTACTTTGCTTCACTTGGAGGATGGCTTGTTTGATAGCATCTTCAAAATCATCTTGAATAATAGGTTTTGGATTAATGAGTTTCATTTTAAACCCTTCATCTTATTTTCTAATTGGTCAAGTTCCCCTTCATCAACATCATTTACGGGTTGATAAGTGTCTTTCTTGAGAGAGGGAGAGTTCGATTCTTGTGTTTCTTTTTTTGACGTTAATTTTGATGGTCTTGGTTGACTTAATTGATAAAAGTAATCCATCGTATCAATAGCATGTTGAACATTGGCTCGTGTTAAACTACCTGCTAATTTTTCAACATACCTTGAACTTAAAACATTATTTTGTGTAGTTAACACGTGGTGAATCAGGGCATTGATGACACTCGCAGGTAAGGCATATTGAGTTTTTAAACGCAGTAACAAACTAAAATCCGCTGGAGATACTTCTGCACCTTGTTGCTTCATCATTAAAAAATCTAAAGGTGACATCATTTCCATTTGATTCATTAATTGTGCTTGAGATGAGGTACCTTGTAATTGAACCTTCTGTTGTTGACGTTGGCGAATGAAAGAAGGAAGACGTTTTTCTTGTCTAGCAGCTTGCATAATTTTATCCATCTTCAATCGATGGTTTAAATCAAGATTGGTACCAACAATATCGGCAGTTGCAAGTTCATCTAAACCGATTAGGGTGGCAATTGAAATGACTTGTTGCAGATCATCGGCATGAAGTTTATTGATATCAATAGAAAATTGATGCTGAAGTTGCTCAGCAAACTTAAGTTGATCAAATGGTTGTCTAATTTCTGCTAATGATTTACCTTTAACATTGGAATTTACTTGATTCAAAAATGCTGGATGATTCAAGTCAGGATGAAAAACTTCAGCAAAACTTACCGATACATCCTTTGATTGGGAATCAAGTGGGGGAGTCATATACTTTGATTCAATTTTTTTGAGATATAAAGTATTGGTCCGTTGAATCAGTAAACCCTTTAAAATTGGATCTTCCATAAATGCCTTAGGCGATTTAGGAGCGTAGAGAGAAAACGTGAATAAATTGGTTTTTTCAAAAAATTGATGATAAGTTCTCAAGAGCCCAACCGCTTCTAATTGCATTCTTGCAGATTGAAATGTTTGAGGAGAACTTTGAAACAAAGATAAAAAATTTGAAAAAATAATTTGATTTCCTTCTAGTAATTGATCTTGTTGTTTTAAAACGCCATACAAACCAACGGCCTCAACGCCAATAAACGGTGCATATGCTTCAAATAAAAAATCTAAATCTAATGAAGATATCATAGATTCAGAGCGAATTTGAATAAAATCTTGACTCGTAATAATTTTCATCGAAGATTATTATAAATTATAACCGATTAAAGTAAAAAGAAATGTAAGTTGATTGAGTTTAAGGTTTGATTGCTTAAACACCTCAATTTTGATAGCATTATGAATGAAATGAGAATCTAAAAAATGACCCACTTAATGTTCGATGGTTATGGCGTCAAAGCCACGATTCCGCTTGGGAATAGTAACTTTATAAATCAAACAATAAATTTGGTACTTTTTGATTTAAAAATTAAACCAATTTCCCCCGCCTATTTACTACCTTATGATTATGGATTAATTCCGCTTGATGAAGGGTTATCAAGTTATATTTTTCTAAAAGGTGGTCATCTCACTATTCATACATTTCCCTTGCGAGGTTGTTATTTTGTTGATTTATATACCCAGCATGATATCGATTCATCGTTGTTTCGTAAAGTCTTACAACGTTATTGGCCAAGTCAAAATCAAAATAGTAGACTTTTTTCAGCAAATCGAAACGGTTTTAATCAATCTGAGCAATTTGATTCAAAATCGGTTTTTGGACCACACGTCATGGCCACAGTTCAATTGAAATCGCCAATAAACTTAGAAACAACAAACCATTTTTTGGAAGGTCTCATTGAAAATATTGGCATGACACCGATTACCAGAGCTTTTGGCCTGTATGATGAATACCACAACCCTTCGTTTTTATCGAGTATTGTGATGATAGCCGAATCGCATTTGTCTATCCATTTAAATTTGAAAGAAAATGTGATGTACTTTGATATTTTTTCTTGCAAAATGTTTGACTATGCAAATGTTCAAAGTCTACTTGAAAAAATGGGGAATGTAAAAAGTTGGCACGTCATTGCTAGGGGTGAAAAACACGATCCACGATCCACTAAAAGACAAGCAAAAAAATCGATAAGTTTGAAAGCGAAACAAGCTTTAAATTGGTGGAAAGAAAGCAAATGAAATCTTTAAATATTGGTATCCTAACTTCTGGTGGTGATTCACCTGGGATGAACGCTGCCATCAGAGCTATTGTCCGGGCGGGTATTAGTTATGGTCATCAAATGTATGCAATTTATAATGGTTATCGAGGATTAGTGGCGGGCCAAATTGAAAAGGTGGATCGTTCTTTTGTTTCACAAATCATCAATAAGGGCGGCACGATTCTCCGTTCGGCGAGACTTCCAGAATTTATCGATGTAAATATTCGCGGCGAAGGCGTTAAGCAATTAAAAAAATTTGGGATTAATGCTTTAGTGGTAATCGGGGGGGATGGTACTTATCGCGGCGCAAAGGATTTATCGGACATGGGCATTAACTGTATCGGTTTACCCGGCACCATTGATAATGACATCGCTTGTACAGATTATACGATTGGATTTGATACCTGTCTCAATACCATCGTGATGGCAGTTGACAAACTTCGTGATACTACCTTTTCACATCAACGATGCTCGATCATAGAAGTCATGGGCAATCGAGCAGGAGATCTAGCTATTTATGCAGGTTTAGCATGCGGTGCAGAACTGACAATATCAGGTGATAATTTTATGCCATTAAAAGAAATCATCGAACGATTAAAGTTTCAAAAAGCTACCAGTAAAAATCACGCGATGGTGATTGTTTCAGAAAAATTATTTGATCTTCAAGAACTAGCTCGTTTTATTTCTCAAGAAACAGGTTTTGAAGTCAGAACTGAAGTTTTAGGCAGAATTCAACGAGGTGGTTCTCCTTCTGCTTTTGATCGCATTCTTGCCTCACGGATGGGCGAATACGCCGTGCAATGTTTAAATGAAGGGAAGACCAGTCGCTGTATTGGAGTTCGTGGGCAACAACTTATGGACTTCGATATATACGATGCGCTCGCTATGCAAAGAGCAAAGCATACAAGTATCGTAAACACGATTGATCGGTTGAAATAAAATGATGTATCGATTTGATAAGAAAACAAAAATTGTTGCGACGATCGGACCGGCATCGGAAACCTATGAAAAACTTTTAGAGATGGTGGATGCGGGCATGAATGTTATGAGGGTTAATTTTTCCCATGGCGACTACCCAACCCACCTTAAAAAATTTGAAATGGCAAGGCGGTTAGAAAAAGAAAAAGGCATTTTTATTCCAATCATGCTTGATTCAAGAGGTCCAGAAATCAGAGTTGGCATGTTCGAAAATGATTCTGCTCTGATCAAACAAGATAGTACTGTCCGCGTTAGTATGAAACCTCTATTAGGAAATGCTGAGATCTTTTCAGTTTCTTATGCGGATTTATACGAAGATGTAAAAGTTGGAGATCAGTTACGTATCGATGATGGTAATTTAGCCCTTCTTATTGTGGAAAAAGATAGAAGTCAACATCAGCTTGTTTGTAAGGCTTTAAACACACATACCATTAAAAATCGTAAAGGCCTAAATGCGCCATTTGCGCGTTTATCAATGCCATTTATTTCGGTGCAAGACGAAGCAGATTTTAAATTTGGTTGTGAACATAATGTAAATTACATCGCAGCCAGTTTTACGAGAAGAAAACAAGATGTTTTAGACATTCGCGCCATCTTAGAAAAATATGGCAAACCTAATATTCAAATTATTGCAAAAATAGAAAACCCTGAAGGTGTTAGTAACTTAGAGGAAATTCTTGAGGCAGCAGATGGCATCATGGTTGCCCGTGGAGATTTAGGTGTGGAAATTGCTGCTGAACAAGTGCCCATCGTTCAAAAAAGAATTGTTTCGATGTGTCGTCGCGTTGGTAAACCTGTCATCACGGCGACGCAAATGTTAGACAGCATGGTGAATATGCCAAGGCCAACTCGCGCAGAAGTTTCAGACGTTGCGAATGCAATATTGGAAAGCAGTGATGCAGTGATGTTATCAGCAGAATCTGCTAGCGGAAAGTATCCTGTTGAATCCGTCAACATGCAAGCTAAAATTGCCCAAACGATGGAAAAAGAATTGGATTATTTAAAAATGTCCAATCAAGCTTATGAAAGTAGTAAAAAGATTAATTCTGACGCTATTGCTAATTCAGTCGCCAACACTGCATTGTTAATCAATGCTCAAGCAATTATCACTTTTACCGAAACTGGCGGTGCTGCTCGACGTATTTCAAAAGCAAGACCTTCTTGCCCTATTTTTGCCATAAGTGATCGCCGGGAAACAGTCTTGTCATTAGGACTAGTGTGGGGCGTGTATGCATTTTATGCAAAAACCCTTCCCCAATTTATCGAAGATATGGAAGCCTTTGCGATTTTAAAAGCAAGACAAATTGGTTTAAAACCTGGAGCAAATATCCTTTTGACTGGTGGGGTTCCGACTGGCGTTGGTTCCACCAATTTTATGAAAATATTAACGTTAAAGGATGTTAAAGAAGAAGCATTATGAAGTATGTGATTGCGCTCGATATCGGTGGCACGAATCTAAGAGCAGCCTTAGTGAATGAATCGTATCAAATTGTTCATTTAGTCGTGGAAAAAACTCCACTAAATGATCTCCAAGCTTTTTTGAATCAAGTAAAAAAAAGTATCGATTCGCTATTTAAAAAGCAATCCAATATATCCGCAATTGCTTGTGGTGTTCCAGGGCGTGTTGATGTTTTAGGCGGGATTGATATCCTTCCTAATATCGGGATTAGAAACGTTCCCCTTCAAACTTTTTTACAAAACACATATAAGTTACCAATCGTAATTAAAAATGATGCAGTGATGGCAGCGGTTGCCGAAGGAAATTTAGGTTATGGTAAAAACTTTGAATCGAGTTATTTTATCACCATTTCCACTGGGATTGGCGCTGCTTTTATTGCCAATCATGAATTAAGACATAGTTCAGAAGAAGCAGGTCATATGCTAGTGCCTTTGGGGAATGGATATGAGGAGTTAGAAAAAGTGGCGAGTGGGCAAGGTATTGTTCAATTGGCTTCCTTTCACGGTATTTCTATTCCTGATGCAAAAACTTTTTTTGAACGTTATGGTAAAGGCGATTCCTTGATAAAACCTATTTTTAAAAGTTGGTTAAATTATCTAACTGACTTTTTAAAATGGGTTGATCACTATTATCAACCTAAGGCTTTTATTCTTACCGGTGGCGTCATGAAATCAAAGGATTATTTTTGGAAAGAATTACAGGCTGCAGTTCCGCATATTCCGCTCGCACTAGCGCAATTCGGTCAAGATGCTGGCATCATTGGAGCAGCAAATTTAGCTTTCTCTGCTAAATAATTGCACTTCATTCGTTTCGTTATATAATGACATTAGCGTTAAAGAAGCTTTGTGAAATGATATCGCGATTAGAGAGTTAAGAAGCTTGGGTGAAATCTTAACCGCATCCCATTCCACATCACCACTTCAATATAAAAAACGTTACGTTTGCTCGCGTTAAGAGCCATGAGTGTACATGCCGTATGCATGTAAATTAAGGTGGTACCACGCACATGAAGCGTCCTTATGAATGGACGTTTTTTTATTTAAAGGAGAAAAAAAGATGATCATTACTCTACCCGATGGCAAAACCATGAACCTAAAACCAGGGATGAATGGTTTGGATGTTGCTAATCAAATTTCACCCTCTCTCGCTAAGCGCGTTCTTGCTTATGCTCTGGATGGGCAATTATTTGATTTATATTGGCCGATTCCTAAAGATGGTCAATTTAAATTACTCACGGAAAAAGACCCAGAATCATTAATGATGCTTCGACACGATGCTTCGCACCTACTAGCGCAAGCAATCATCGCCCTATATCCAGGGACGAAATTCGGAGTTGGTCCTGCAATTGATGAAGGTTTTTATTATGATATGGACCTTTCTCAACCCATCAGTGAAGAAGATTTCCCAAAAATAGAAGCAAAAATGCTTGAGCTAGCAAAACAAGCTTTTCCAATTACGCGAAAAGAAATTTCCAAAAAAGATGCTTTATCGATGTTTAAGGATGATCCCTATAAAACGGAAATGATTCAAGCGTTAACAGGCACCATCTCCATCTATACCCAGGGTGCATTCACTGATTTATGTTTAGGACCTCACTTTCTAAACACCAGTTACAACCAAAATTTTAAATTATTAAATACCGCTGGCGCTTATTGGCGTGGTGATAGCAAAAATAAACAATTAACACGTATTTATGGTACAGCTTTTTTTAATAAAAAAGATTTAGATGCATATGTTGCAATGTTAGAAGAAAGAAAAAAAAGGGATCACCGAAAACTAGGTAAAGAACTTGGTTTATTTATGATTTCAGATTACGGACCAGGTTTTCCTTTCTGGTTGAATAAAGGGATGATTTTGCGAAAAACACTTGAGAATTTTTGGATTGATGTTCATCGGGCAGCAGGTTATCAGCTCGTGCAGACCCCGACAATGTTATCGAAAGAATTATGGGAAACCTCGGGCCACTGGTTTAACTATCGCGACAATATGTATGTGTCTGAGGTCGATGAAAAAGAATATGCGATTAAACCCATGAACTGTCCCGGTAGCATGCTTGTATATAAAAATGAATTTTACTCTTATAAAGATTTGCCTATCCGTATGGGTGAATTAGGAAATGTTCATCGGCATGAGGCTAGTGGGGCGTTATCGGGATTATTCCGTGTTCGTAATTTTACGCAAGATGATGCCCACATTTACTGCACCCCGGAGCAACTTGAAAACGAAGTTAGAGAAATTGTCAAACTTTTTGATTTCTTTTATAAAAAAGTATTCCATATCGATTATGATGTCTATCTCTCAACTCGACCAGAATCAAAATATATTGGCACACTTGAAACCTGGGCAAAATCAGAAAAAGCACTTGGTGATGCCCTCACTGGCATGGGGAAAACCTTTAAAATTAATCCAGGTGATGGTGCTTTTTATGGACCTAAACTTGACTTTAAATTAAAAGATTCAGTGGGTCGCACATGGCAATGTGGAACGGTACAATTAGACATGAATAACCCTGAACGTTTTGATCTAACTTATATCAACGAAAAAAATGAAAAGGTAAGACCCGTCATGCTTCATCGGGTTGTTTATGGATCGCTAGAACGATTCATTGGTATCTTGATTGAGCATTATGCTGGAGCATTTCCAACATGGTTAGCCCCCGTGCAAATTAAAATTCTTCCCGTCAATCAAAGTTTTCATCTTGACTTCAGTTATGCATTAAAAAAAGCAGCAGCAGCTTTAGGACTCCGTGCAGAAGTGGATGCAAGTAATGAAAAACTTGGTTACCGTATACGGAACGCTCAAGTTGAAAAAATTCCCTATTCCGTTGTGATTGGGGATAAAGAACGTGATGGCCAAATGGTGACTTACCGTCCCTATGGTTCTGAGGAGCAAATCACCGTTTCAATGGCAACCTTTTTGCAAAAGGTCCTAAAAGAAGTCACGGATATCACCAATTTAAGAATTGAATAATTGACTTTTACTTGGCTTATGTTATATTTAGCATTGTAAAAATAGAAAGTAGAGGCGTCCGCTTCTCACCTGATTCTGATACAGAATGGGTCAATCGCTAGGAATTTAAATTTCTTGATTGAATCATGGACGCTGGTCGCGTCCATTTTTATTTAAAAGGAGTGTGATCTATATAGCTTACATGAACGTCCCTGTTCGCCCCGAAAAGAAGAATAACGGTGATCTCATCAACCAACAAATCCGCTTTGCTCAAGTTCTCGTGATTGACCAAAATGGTAAACAACTTGGGGTGATGAATAGTTACCAAGCTAATCAACTCGCTGAACAAGCAGGCCTAGACTTGCTCTGTGTCGCCCCTGGGGCAAAACCCCCTGTATGTAAAATTCTTGACTATGGTAAATATCGCTTCGAACAACAAAAAAAAGCGAGAGAAGCTAAAAAGAATCAACACATCATCGAGATCAAAGAAATTCAAATTAGTCCGCAAATCGGTGAACATGATTTACAAGTGAAGGTGAAAGCTGCAATCGGTTTTTTTCAAGAAGGTGACAAGGTCAAACTTGTGTTGCGATATAAGGGTAGACAAATGGCGCACCAAGACTTTGGAATCGAAATGGTGAATAAGTTTATTGAATCAGTCAAAGATGTATCGGTGGTTGAAAAAAAACCTGAACTTGAAGGAAAATTACTAATTACAATTCTTGCAAGTACCGTAAAAAAGTAAAGGAGCTATCAAAGTATGGCAAAAAAATATAAATTGAAATCGAAACGGGCTTTAATGAAGCGCGTGAGAATGACCAAGAGTGGTAAACTCATTCGTAAATCTGCTTATACAGGTCACTTATCCCGTCACAAATCCTCAAAACAAAAACGTCAAGCAAGAAAATCACGGCAAATCTCGGCTTCTGATTATAAACGTATCAAAGTCTTATTAGGCCGCTAGGAGGAATGAATCATGAGAGTCAAAGGTGGAACAGTCAGTCGTGCTCGTCGTAAACGTGTTTTAAACCGGGCTGAAGGTTATTTCGGTGCAAGACACCGTTTATTTAGAACCGCTAAACAAGCGGTGATGAAGGCGAGATTATATGCGTATCGTGATCGTCGAACGATTAAACGTGACTTCCGTAAATTATGGATTAAACGCATTAATGCGGCAGTGCGTCTCTATGAATTATCCTATAGCCAATTCATGTTTGGTTTAAAGCAAGCTGGTATTACCGTGAACCGGAAAATGCTATCTGAGTTAGCGATTCATGATGAAGCAGGTTTTAAGACCCTTGTTGAAACCGCAAAGAAAAATCTAAAGGCTTAAATACAATTAATAAAAAAACTCGGTATTATTACCGAGTTTTTTATTTACTGGGTTGTGGAACGGTCAACTTCTTGAGTAAATTGGTTGCCTCTTGATTGGCTTTTTCAAATTTTCCTTCAAAGAAAGCTTGTTCCGCTAAGGCTATGATTTTTTGATTGTCTGTCGTGCGATGACGATCTTTATTCGCAGTCAGCAATAGTTTTTCTGTTTCAAGCGCCAATTTGATAGTCGCATGGATACGTTGAACCAAGGCTTGACCCTCTTGTTTAACGAGCATAAGATTTTGTTGGACAACATTCATATCAATGGGTAATAAATTTAAGGCATCCACAATTTGTTTTAAGTTTTGGTAGAAGGTGGTTAATTGATTGTCATATTGTTCAGTGATAATTTGTATATTTAAATCATCAAGCGCTTTTTCAGCATCTTTGAACTGTAAAAAATATTGATTCACAGATGTATATGCCTCTTGTGAGTGAGTTTTTAAGGAAGCAAGGTATCGGGTGAATTCATCAAGTTTACGTTCACCAATGTCAGCTTCTTTTTTTAAGATGTTGATTTTATCCACTTGTAATGTATAGGGCTGTTTTGTACCAGCTAAGACAAGCGTATCAAGACCTCTTTTGGTTAAATTCAGTCGGGAAATGAGTTCTTTGATAGATTCGACCTCTGCAAGCCGTTGATGTTCAAGAACATAAATTTCTTTAATCTTGGGTAGTCCGGAATTTAACTTAGAAAATCGGCGTTCTAAATTATTAACCGCATCATAAGTTGCTTCGTAATCTTTATCAAAGATTATTTTTGCTTCTTTTTCTTTTTCAAATAAAGGATAAAAACTTTCTATTTTATCGCCGATGGAGTTCAATAAAGGTTCCATGCCATAAATATCAAAAACTGCAATACGAGTTTGCATTTTTTCAAGTTCATCTTTTGCCTTTGAAATGGTATCTTTTATTAACAAATGGTGGAGCGGATAACCTTGTTTTTGCATTACATCAGATGTCTCGATTAAAGTTTTAATTTTCTCAGGAATCACACTGGATAACAATACACAAATTCTTGGTAATTCATTCATCAAACCTAAAATCTTTTTGATAGCCTTTGTCATCTTGGCAATCATTTGCTGAATATCATCATATTCACCAGCATCCATTTTTTGATCAATGAAGTTGACTTGATCATCCACATATTTAAATAAATTATTAAATTGCGTTTCCACCAAACTGAGTTGATTGATTTTTCCGAAATATTCACTACGAAGATGACGAATTAGCTCTTTTATTTCTGCGATTAAAGCCTTGGTATCTTCCTCGGGTTTCATAATCATCGTTAACTCTTGCATAAGTTTTTTGACTGCGCTTTCAAAAACATCTAACGTAATCCGCGTCGGTTGATAAAGCGCGTTAAAGGCTTTTCCATCATTATCTTTTACATATTGAGAAAGTTTATGAAGCTGATCTTTGGCTTTATTGTCTAATTCATTTTTGATCATATCGTGGGTTTTGGAGATACCATCAAAATAACTAAAATATTCAAGATTATGCTTAGAAATCTTCTCTAAACGTTGATAAATAGCAGCAGCTTGAACAAAAAAAAGTGCGTGCGTGTCTTGATATCTTTTTTCTAATTCTTGAAATGGTTTTTTAATAAATAACATATGGATGAATAACTTAAATATAGCATATTCATTTAAGTTGCGATGATTGACATCAATGCTACCTTTTTGTATAGTATTGAAGCATGTCAAAGCATGCATATACCGCTTGTCCGACCGCTAAGACCAATGGAACAAAGTAACCTGAGCTTAAAGGCGAAATGATTCTTAGCATCCGAAGCGTGGAGTATGCACCTAGCTTTATGTCTGCAATAAAGAAAGGAGATTATATATCTCATGAGATTTAGAGGCTCAGATTGGAAACGTTCGCGTCGTTTAGGTTTTTCAACTTTAGAAACAGGTAAGGAATTAGCCAAGCGTCCTTATGGTCCAGGTCAACATGGCCAAGGCCGTAAAAAGAAACCTTCCGAATATGGAAAGCAACTCTTAGAAAAGCAAAAGTTACGTTTCACCTATGGCGTCAATGAACGCCAATTTCGTCGCTTATTCTTAATTGCGTTAAAATCTAAAGAAGTTACGGGTACTCGCTTTATGCAAATTCTTGAATCGCGTTTAGACAATCTCGTCTTCCGCTTAGGGTTTGCAAAAACTCGTAAAGCTGCTCGGCAATTAGTCAACCACGGTCACATTACAGTGAATGGTGCTAAAATTGACATCCCTAGTTACCTTTGCGAAGTAAACGATGTCATCGCCGTTGCCGAAAAGAGTAAAAACTTAGTGGCAATCAAAGCATCGATTGCGAGTAATGCAGGAACCTTAGCTTATGTTACCGTTGATAAAGAAAAGTTATCTGGTGTGTTTAATCGTTTCCCAGAAAGAAAAGAATTACCACAAGATATCAACGAAGCGCAAATCGTTGAATACTATAACCGTTTGGTGTAATCCTTCTATTTATTGAATAATTAAAAAGCTTGGTCTTCTTCACCAAGCTTTTTTAATTTTAAGATGGAAGTTCAACTAGGACATAGAGTTTTTTGCCACGTCTTAAGACAAAATATTTACCAAAAAGCGCATTTTCTTTTTTTAATGTATAGGTTAGTTGATTAACTGTTTCGCCGTTGATGCTAATCGATTGGCCTTGAATGAATTCTCTCGCTTCTCTTTTGCTAGAGGCAAGGGTGCATTGAATTAAGGCATCTTCTAATAAGGTGTTGGGTGTTAGTTTAACTTTTAAAGCCCCTAAAACTTGCAGAAGTTGCGCTTCATTTAAGGATTTAAATTGACCTGTAAACAAAACTTCTGACATCATTTTTGCCTCACGAAGAGCGCCATCGCCATGTAGGGTTGTGACAACGGATTCTGCTAACCGCCTCTGAGCAATTCTTTGACCCAAAGCTGCTTGATGATCTTTTTCAATTTGGGCAATATCTGTTAGGGCTAAGAATGAGAACACTCTTAAATATGCGATGGCATCAATATCAGAAACATTGTAAAAATATTGATAGATAAGATAGGGAGAGGTTAGTTGAGGATCTAAAAACAATGCCCCATCTTCTGATTTTCCAAACTTCTTACCATCGCTTCGTGTAATCAATGGTGTGGTAAAAACACCAGCTTTGGCATCCATTCCACCAATTTTTCGAATAAGTTCAAGACCACTCGTTAGGTTACCCCATTGATCGGAACCACCAAATTGTAACCGACAACCTTCACGTTGATAAAGGTGTAAAAAGTCTATCGATTGCAATAACATATATGAAAATTCCGTGTACGATAAACCTGATTCTAATCGATTGGCAACAACATCTTTTGCCAGCATGTAATTGATGGGAAAGTATTTACCATAATCTCGAAGATAATCTATCATCGAAAGTTTACCTAACCAGTCAAAATTATTCACAACCATTCCTTTTTTGGAGTCAGAAAAATCAAGATACTTTTCAAGTTGCTTTTTAATTGCACGGGTATTCGCTTCGATAGAAGCTGCGTTGAGCAAATTACGTTCTTTGCTTTTTCCGGAAGGGTCACCAATCATCCCCGTGGCCCCACCGACAACGGCGATAATTCGATGACCTGCCCGTTGCAGTCTCATCAAGATAGAAATTTGGACAAAATTGCCAAGATGCATCGAAATTGCAGACGGATCAAAACCACAATATATCGTCGTTGGTGCGCTAAGTAATTGGCTTACTTCATCAAGGTTAGAAACATCTTTAATCAATCCACGTTGTTGTAATTCTTGTAATATATTCATAATTAAAATAAGGTACTCGCACGTTTGACAAATGTGGATTCAAACTCGAGATTCTTTTCCTTTTGTTCGTCGGTTAATAATCCGGCTAACATGGTTACTGATGTGGATCCTACTTCTTTTAAATCTAGGTGTAAACTCGAAAGTTGTGGGCGGATAATCGAGACATATTTGGTTCCAATAATGGATAACACCTCAACATCTTGTGGCACTCTTAAACCCGAATCAATCGCGGCGTTAATCACTGCCGCGGCAAGTGAATCTCGATATGCCAAAAAATAACCAGACTTCGTTGATTTAAAAATTTCCATAAAGTCAGCATAGGTTTGGCGATAAGAGTCTTCGATTGAAAAAACTCCATAATTTTTACCAGCTTTAATATGGGCATCGATAAAGGATTTTTCAATTCTTTCTAAAAGTCGGCCTGAATGATGTAAATGTAAGAAATACATCTTCTTACTTCCTTTTTTAAAATATTGTTGAATCACTTCTTTAATTTTCTTTTCATAATCAAAATTAATCGATGCTAATCGATCCCCTTTGACTTGATTATTAATGACGACAAGAGGGATTTTGTAACTTGCAAGTTTATTGATATCCTCGTTATCTAATTCATCATCAAAAATAATCGCACCATCGACGTGAGAAGTAATCACTTTTTCCACGACTTGTAAAGCATCTTCTTTGGATTTATTGGTGACGAAAAGTGTCAATTGATATCCCCGTAATTTTGCTTCATCAGTCATGCCATTTAACATATTGGCAATATAAACATAGTTTGCACTGGGAATCACAATCCCGATATTGGTGGTCTTATTAGTGGCTAGGGCTTGGGCAAGACGTGAAGGTTTATAACCTAACCTAGCGATGGTTTCTTCTACTTTTTTTCTCGTCTTTTCCGTCACATTTGAATTGTTGTTAATGACACGTGAAACCGTTGCAAGCGAAACACCACTGGCAACTGCAACTTCATATATGGTAACGCGATCTTTCATATTGTTCATAAAGTTGAACCTCCGATAATGAAAACACTTTCATTATAAATGAAAATTTACATAAAAACAAATGATAGATTGTAATTTTTTTACATTATTTAGAGGGAAAGGTGACTAATTTTAAACGACTTGAATGGATAAGTCCTCGACCCACTTTTGCTTCAGGTTTACCATTTAACATCACCAAATCACCGGTAAAATTTGTCCGTAAGGTAACCAAATACAAACCGACGCCATATAAATTAACGGGAGCTTTTTCTCGTTCAAACCACGATATTTTTTCAGGGTTAAAACCGGAAGACACGATAATTTGTACATACGTGAATCCTTCCAAATCTAAAGCTTTCCTCAATCCATGTATTAACCAAGGATTTACCCCGTGTGGATCACCATGCTTCAGTGGATTTTTTTCAAAGTAACGATCAATCAGACTACTGGAGGTATCGACTCTTACTGCTTTTAATCGTTCTTTAAATCTTCTTGCAACCTTTAAACTATCGGTAACAACATCATTATTATAATCTACAAGGGCGGTAATTTTTTCTTGCGGAAATTGTTCGCCATAATACTCACAGGCCTTGACGATATCACCCTTACACATTTGAATAAGCGCATGAGGCATCGTGCCCATCCCTTTTCCACCCCACCAAGACGCTTGGGCATCAGTGCTAACTCGGTCGATTCCCATTATAAAAGATGCATAACCGTCACCACTTTGGGTATGGTAATCATCTTGGCGATCTGCCATTGAAAAAACGGGTTTGCCATTGGCTGCTTTTAAAACTTCTCTTGTATTGGTAGCGACCGAAGATCGCCGAGATAAAATGCCATCAATGGTAGATTCAAGAAAACCAAAATCTTCATAAGCCCCAGTGATATGAAGAACTGGTTCTTTACTTTGAATTTCTTCACCATCTTCAAGCGCTTCGATACGTAATTTTTCTGGATGATGAGCAAACGTGTGAATTAAGGCAATCGATTCATCCAAACCACAGACTGTTAAATTCGGTTGCCATTGAAAAAATTGCATCGTGACAATTTGTTTTGGCATAAATCGATCAATAATCGCTCTCGTTTTTAGAAAATAGTTTGCCGTGTAAAAACCTTGACGAATGGCTTCTGGAAATTGAAAAGTACGATTGGTTAAACGGGAGATTTTTTTTGCTTTCTTCAGTTCGATTTCATTGACCATAAAAATCCTTTCCAAGACGCGTATTTTCAGGGAGAACGAAAACCCCCATTTGTGTCTCTGGCACAATACCGAGAGTTTTTTGAGAACAAAACATCCCTTGTGACTTTTCCTTCATCATCATTCCTTCCTCAATCAACTGACCATCGAGGAGCATCGCTCCAGGTAAAGCAACCACGATTCGATTTTTAGGTTTAAGTTTAGCGGAATTGGTGACCACTTGGATATTTACGAGTCCTAGATTGACTTGGCAAATCCATAATGCATCTGCATCAGGATGCGCTTCAATCGAAATAATTTCACCGATCGTGAATCCCGATTGAAAGGGTGGTAGAACCAAAGAAATGCCATTTTTACGGAAGTATTCATTTAAGATTTCTATTTGTTCTTGAGAAAGATGGCGAATAATCCCATTTTGAAGTGTCGGTAAAATTTTTAAAGGATGGTTCAAATTAATGCCAATCAGAGTTTCTTGGTGATAAACCATGACAACGTTATCTTTTTTAACATGGTGTGTCGCCTGTAATGCTGGTTGCAAATATATCGCAAGCGAATCACCTAACGTCATAGGCTGATAGACATAATTAACCATGATGATCTTCTTTCGCAAGTTGTTGGATGAGGGAACTGTTAAGTTGTTTTAGCATTGCCAATAAGGTATTTTTACTTGCTTGAAAATCACGAGTATCCAATATCGTTTGCGATGAATGAATACTACGAGCAACAATACAATGAGTTAAAGTCATGATCCCTGATAAATTTTTATGAACTGCTCCAGCATCGGTTCCGCCAGGAGAAGAATAAAATTGAAATGGAGCTTTAGCCGCTTTTGCCATTTGTTCTTGCCAAGCTAGTAAGGTAGGTCTAGCAATCATGGATGCATCGATATATCGTAAGAGTAATCCGCCACCTAATTGCCCTTGTTCACTTGCGTCACCACTTGAATCGCGGGCGGGTGAGCAATCCAAAATAATTGCAAAATCTGGATCAATCATCGTCGAACTCGTCGTCGCTCCTCTTAAACCGACTTCTTCTTGTACCGATGCACCAACATATAAATCAAAAGGTAAGGTTTTACTTTTTAATGCTTTTAAAATTGTTAGACCCATGACCAGACTATAACGATTGTCAAATGCTTTACCTAAAATTCTAGTACCGCCTTGTAATACAGCAAAACTCGTAGCATACGTCACCATATCACCGGGTTTTACACCTTGTTTTATCGCCTCTTCTTTAGTGGTAAATCCGAAGTCCAAAAATACACTTTCTACAGAAGGAATTCCTTGTTGAACGTCTTTTAGCAAATGGGGAGGGGTTGTGTCAACAGCTCCTAAAAATACTTTGCCTGCGCGGGTGGTTAAATGCATCCGTTGCGACGTAAGGGTTAAATTATTAATGCCGCCAATCGGTACAATTTTAATCATGCCATTAGCCTGGATATGACTGACCATAAAACCAACTTCATCCATATGACCAAGAATTAAAACTTTTTTGGCGTTAGGAATATTGCTTTTTTTAAATGCAAAAACACTTCCTAAATGATCCGTTTGTGTTTCAAATCCCATAGATTGATAAGCTTTTAACAAAAAAGAGGCAACTTGATTTTCTTGACCTGAAATAGCATTTAATTCAGATAATATTTTGAAATGTTTTAATTCAAAGGGACTAAGCATGGTTACTCCTTTTGGGCAACAAGGCGATAAATCGGTTCGGATGCTTTACGGAAAAAACTTTCATATTCAGTCATAATATCAGTTGATTCAACAGTGGAATATGGTTGCTGAATCTGAATCATATTATAAGACATTTGATTTAGATTCCCTATGGAAAACATAAAGAAATCTAAGTTATCGGTTTTTAATTGGATTTGGCCTTTTGGTTTGAGGATGCGAGTAATTTTTTCTAAATTACCTATTGCTGTTAGTCGGCGTTTATGATGTCTTAACTTGGGCCATGGATCAGAAAAATTTAAATAGATTTCATCAAAAAATTCATCAGGAATATTAAAAGATGCTTTTGCAAAATCACCCAAAATCAACTTGATATTATCAGGTTTCATCAATAGAACTTTTTTCAAGGCAAACGCTATGACAGTGGTGACGCGCTCAATCCCATAAAAAAAAGTTTGAGGTTGTTGTAAACTTTTTCCGGTAATAAAATCTCCCTTACCAGTGCCTATTTCTAATGCGTAATGTTCAAATGGATGTTTTTTATCAATTGAATCTAAATCGGTTTGCACGTATTCAGGATGGTCAAAAATTAAAGGTTTAGCCCAAGGTTTACTTTTTAAGCGCATGCAATTGCCCTAGTTCAAATATGGCTCGGGCGTAAATCGCCATCGAATTGGTGTAATCCTCAAGATCAATTTTTTCATCATTTTCATGAATAAAATCTTCCTTATTTGGAAATTTGCTTCCAAATGCAACGGTATTTTTAGCTTCCTTGGCATAGGTACCACCACCGATGGTAATGATGGGTGAGACTTTATCTCCAGTTTCATCTTGATAGGCTTTCAACAGCGTTTGAATCATTGGGGTTTTTGGATCAAAAACAAGCATCGGGGAAGTTGATAATGTTTTAAACTGTAAGGGTTTTGGCGTTTGCAATTTAATTTTTTTCTCTACATCTTCATATTTTATGGATTCAGGGTAACGGTAATTCGCAACTAAAGAAAATTGATGACCATCATAATTGATTAAACCAATATTATTCGTAGTTTCTTTTAATAACGGAGCTTTGGCATCAATGCCTAAATTTTTACCTGTAAAATCTTCGTATTGTTTAGCTAGCGTGGTTAATGGTTCTTGGGGGAAAGCCTTCGCTAAAAAAGATAATAGCGCCGTACCAGCGTTTTTACCTAATTGCGGTAAGGAACCATGAGCAGCTTTTCCATGAAAAGTAATTGTGGTTTTAGAACCATCAACTTTGATTTCGTGAGGAAAACCAAATTGGTTTAATGCCCGTTCAAGAGAAAATAAGGTATCGACAATGGCAACAGCTTTATCAATCACGGAATTAGCGACGATACCAGCTTTTATGGAATAAATTCCACGAAGATGAACGTGACCAAATATTTCAAAATTACTAATGCCTTTTTCTCCGTAAATCAAAGGAAAATTACCATCTGGTGTGAATCCCGCTACTGCATAAGGTTTCTTTAATTGATGAAAATAATATTTTAAACATCCACTGCCTTTTTCTTCATTACCACCAATCACAAGCTTGACTTGAAAACCTTGAATTAATTTTTTTTCTTTTAACATCTTTATTGCATAGTATGAAGCTAAGGCAGGCCCTTTATCATCACTTGTGCCCCGACCATACATCCGATCTTTTTCAATCACAGCACCAAAAGGGGGGTGCTTCCAACCCTCAGCAACCGGAACCACATCCGTATGCGCATAAACAGCAATTTGCGGACCAGTTCCATAGGTAATTTCGGTCACATGTCCATCACAATAATCAACTTGAAAACCGTCTTTTTCAGCAAGCTTTCCAATAAATTGTAGTGCTTGATAAACCGGATCACCATAAGGTTTTCCCTTGGTAATGGTTCGATCATCATGGATGGAAGGAATTTGAATCCATCTTTGCAGTTGTTGGATGGCTTCTTGGTGATAAACCTTAAGAAATTGAGAAAATTGTGATGCCATGTTTGCATCCTCCTAATCTTGGGTTAAAAAGCGTTTAATCGGACGAATATTATTGAAAGTAACGTAAAGAAGCGGAATGGTGAAGGCCGCAAGCAAAGCTTCTAACAATCCATTAAGCCCCATGATAAACCAAATGAGATTAAATAGGTTCCCAAAGGATGCTACAAAATTTGCACTTTCAAAAATCCATAGCATTGATAAAACAAGAATCGTGTGAACAATGGTAGCGACAAATGCACTAGCACCAATCAGTAACCAACCGAATCGACCTTTGTATTGTTTAGCAAATGTTAAAATGATGCCCGCAAATAAACCAAAGATGATTCTAGGAAAAATTGAAATCATCGGATTAATAAAAAATAAATCAGTCGGTAACGGTGCGGGATTGGTTAAAACAACGAACAACGAAACCATCCCAAACGTTAGACCAAATAATGTAGCTGAACGAGTTGATAAAAGAATGGCACCTAATAAGACTGGTAAATGAATCAAGGTGATCGAAACACCTGCACCTATGGGCACAAATCCTAGTAAAGGGACAAATCCCATTATCGCAATCAACGCAATAAACATACTATGGATGGTAAGCTTTCTAATTTGACGCCTCAAGGTTATTTGCATAAAGATATTCCCTTTAATGATAAATGAGGATCATGGGTAACTTTAATGCTAAACAATGGCAATAACCAATTGGCATAACCACCTGTAATGATCACGGGGGCGTTTCTTAAACCTAGACTTTTTACCCCTTGTTCAATTAAACCTTCAATCATGTGTACATGACCTAAAATGATGCCACTTGCCAATGCATTCGTAGTATTTTTACCAAAGACTTCAGTGGGTTTAACCACTTGCATGGTTTTAATTAAGGAAGCATTTTGATTAAGTGCTTTAAAGGAAGTGATAATCCCTGGGGCAATCGATACACCTTCAAAACCATGGTCACGAATGGCCATCACTTTCGTTGCCGTGCCAACATCAATGATGATGGCATCTTTTTGATAATAATGATCTGTGGCAATTGCATCCATCAACAAATCAACACCGAGTTCTTCTGGTTTTTGAATGCGTATTTTATAATTAGGTACACTTAAAGTTGAAAGAAAAACTGGCTGAATACTACTTAATTGAGCAATCGCTTTTACGATTAAATGGCGAAGTTGAGGTTTTACAGAGGCAATTTTTATCGAAGTAATTGCATATTGTTTAAAAACAGGTGTTAACCAAGTTTGATACGTTTTAATCGTGGGAATATTGGGATGATCAATAAATGAGTGCAGTTGTAAAATCCCTTGATCAAAAACCCCTAATTTAACGGAAGTGTTTCCTAAATCAATCGCTAATAACATACCCTTATCCTACTACAAAGTTCATCATTTTGCCTTGAATATAAATGATTTTTTTAATATTTTTACCTTCGAGATACTTCGTCACATTTTCATCCAATTTCGCCAATCGCTCAATCTCCAATTCATCAGTCCCAACTGGAAAAGTTAAGGTTGTTCTTAATTTGCCATTAACTGCAATCGGAAGTTCGAATGTTTGTTTTTGTAGTTTAGTTTCATCAAGTTTCGGCCAAGCATGATACGCCAGAAGATCTTTGCATTTTAAAATAGACCATAATTCTTCACCTAAGTGGGGTGCAACACAGCTTAGCATTTGGACAAAGCCCTTCAAATAGGAAATTGGAATCGTTTGGGCTTTGTATACATCATTGATGAATATCATCATTTGAGAAATGGCTGTGTTTAATTGTAAGGATTCAAAATCTGCCGTTACTTTTTTAATCAAAAAATGATAGCTGTAATCCAAGGTGCCATCACTTTTTTCCACCCAACGATCTAGATATTCTTTTTCACTAAAAAGTCGATAAACCCTATCTAAAAAACGGCGCGATCCTTCTAAACCTTGATTGGACCACGGCAGTGCCGCCTCTAAAGGTCCCATAAACATTTCATATAATCGTAAAGTGTCCGCACCATATTGTTCGATAATATCATCAGGATTAACAACATTTCCTCTTGATTTTGACATTTTTTCACCATTCTCACCGAGAATCATGCCTTGATGAAATAATTTTTTAAAGGGTTCTTCTGTATGTACTACACCAATATCAAATAAAAATTTATGATAAAAACGTGCATACAAAAGATGTAACACAGCATGTTCTGCACCACCAATATAAAGATCAACTGGTAACCAATGTTTAATAAGCTTTTCATCGGCAATCACCTTGTCATTCTTTGGATCTAAATAACGGATGTAATACCAGCAACTGCCAGCCCATTGAGGCATCGTATTGGTTTCTCGAACGTAAGCTTTCCCATCCATGACCACATCTAACCAATCAATGGCATTAGCTAACGGTGACTGGCCCGTACCAGAGGGTTTAAATTCTTTTAAGTCAGGTAATAACAATGGTAACTCGTTAACTTTTAAAGGAATAATTTTTCCATCTTTTTTAGCAATTAAAACCGGGATTGGTTCACCCCAATAACGTTGTCTAGAAAATAACCAATCACGTAATTTATAGTTCGTTTTAAATTGACCTTTTTTAAGAGAAATGAGTTTTTCTGTAATCACTTTTTTGGCAGGCTCAATCAGTAAACCATTAATTAAGGGCGATTGAATATGCGGGCCGTCTTCAACCATAGCAGCGTCTTGAATACTGCCCTTTATTACAGTGCGAATTGGTAATTGGTATTTTTTGGCAAATTCGTAATCGCGTTGGTCGTGAGCAGGCACTGCCATTACTGCGCCAGTACCATAACCATAAAGGACATAATCAGCAGTCCAAATCGGTAACGCTTCGCCGTTAATAGGATTGATGGCAAACGCTCCAGTAAAAACTCCAGTTTTGTCTTTGTTTAACTCGGTTCGATCTAGATCAGATTTATTTGATGCTTTTTGAATATATTCTTCAACTAGTTTTTTTTGTGAAGGAATGGTAATCGTTCTTAATAACGGATGTTCGGGAGCAAGGACAACATAGGTTGCCCCATAAAGCGTGTCTGCGCGAGTGGTATAAACTGTAAAGGATTCTTTTGATTGTTTGACATCAAAAATAATTTCGGTACCAGTGGATTTACCAATCCAATTTTTTTGCATGTCTCTGGTCGAATTAGGCCAATCCAATTGATCTAAACCCGAGAGTAATTTTTCAGCATACGCAGTAATTTTCAATACCCATTGACGCATCATTCTTCTTTCTACAGGAAAACCGCCTACTTCTGATTTTCCATCCACGACTTCCTCATTGGCGAGAACTGTGCCTAATGCAGGACAAAAATTGACAGGCTTTTCATCAATGTATGCTAAACCTTTTTCTAATAACTTAATAAAAATCCATTGTGTCCATTTATAGTAATGTGGATCGGTTGTGGAAATTTCTTTGGACCAATCATAACTAAACCCTAACGCTTTGATTTGTTTTTTGATGTTAGCAATATTTTTCTCAGTAAAACCCATGGGATGGTTATTTGTTTTTAGGGCATATTGTTCTGCTGGTAGCCCAAATGCGTCCCAACCCATCGGATGTAAAACATTGAATCCTTGCATTCGTTTCATTCGGGCAACAATATCGGTCGCCGTATATCCCTCAGGATGACCCACGTGGAGTCCTTGAGCAGAGGGATATGGAAACATATCTAAAATGTAATATTTTGGTTTTGAAAAATCATAAACATTCGTATAAAAAACGTTTTGATGATCCCAAAAAGATTGCCATTTGGGTTCGATAGTCTTATGGTCAAATCCCATAAAATCCTCCTAAAAAAACAAAAACGCCCTTGAAAGGACGCTAATGCGTGGTACCACCTTACTTTGCATAACGTTATTATGCACGCTTGATAACTTTAACGGGTTTAGCGAAGGTTGTGATGATAGGTGAGAAGAAAGCAAGGCTTTCGATAGTCTATCCAACCTTACTGATATGTTACCATATTTAAGGTGAAAATCGTTGCAAAATTACCATGGCAATGATAAGATTAGCACGTTGTCTGGAGGAATCAATTTATGGCAAGAGTATGTACGGTTTCTGGTCGAGGACCGATGAGTGGAAACGCTCGTTCTCATAGTTTACGCGCAACACGAAGAACGTGGAATTTAAACCTTCAAAAATATCAAATCACAGAAAACGGTATCACCAAAACGGTAAAGATGTCTGCTCGTGCCTATCGTACCTTGATGAAAAATCAAGCTACCCGATAAGCCACTCGATTTGGGTTAATAAAACCCAAAGCATCACATTTGCTAACGATAACCACTGTGTATAGGCCATGACAAATTGAATGGGTCGACGATACAGTGGTTTTTCATTTGTACCTTCAACTTTTTCCAATAAAGCCCAATCTTTTAATCGTGGGTTCAATAAGATAATTAATTGAAAAATTCCTTGCCCTAGGGTTGTCCAAGGCAAAAAAGTTTGAAATTGGGGAAAGGGAGATATGAAAGTAATATAGCTACTTAATAATAAAATCGCAACAATACTAACTGTAAATAAAGTGACCATTCCTAGATAAATTTCGATGCGCTTTGGTTGAAGAGTAAAAATGCCAATCGTAGAGAATAAAAAAATAATCATCAAGATTAATAACACATACGTGATGGGTAAACTAGGATAAACAAAAACGCTTTCCCAATAAGCAAACAAGGAAACCAAAAAGAAAATAAATAAAGCTTTTAGCGGTTCGAAAGTAAATGGAAACGCCATTCGAGTTTGATGAAGTTCAAAAGGTAAATGGTGATAAAACAAATAAGGCGTTTTCTTAATGACTTTAAATTGGCCTAAGGCAAAATATAAATATCCACTACCTAAAACCCAAACGAGAATCCACAGCATCCAAATTAGCGCATCATTCATGTTTTAGATCTTGAATTGCCTTTGCAAGATTAACCTGGTTAAATAAAAAACTCCCAGCAACAAGAATATCAACACCAGCCTCAATGCAAGATTTAGATGTTTCTAAATTAATCCCACCATCGACCTCAATCATGGTCTTGAAATTTCTAGCGTCAAGTTGTTGACGAAGCCATTTGATTTTTTCAATCGCAGAAGGGATAAAAACTTGACCACCAAAACCTGGTTCTACTGACATGATTAAAATCAAATCAACCATCCCTAGCAAAGGCTTTAAAACTTCGACTTTTGTTTGAGGTTTAATGCTTATACCAGCCTTGACACCTAGTTTGTGTAACTGATCAATCCATTTGATTATTGTTTTGATATTGTTAGCCGTTTCAAAATGAAAGGTAATGATATTTGCACCTGCCTTTGCAAACGCCTCAAAATATTCACTAGGATTATTAATCATCAAGTGGACGTCATGGACAAGACGAATCGTGGAGGTAACCGCATGAACAATCGGTATTCCAAAAGAAATATTCGGAACGAAATGACCATCCATTATATCGTAATGAAGGTAATCTGCTTTCGCTTCTACCACTCTTTTAACTTCCGTTTCTAACTTTAAAAAGTTGCTAGCAAGGAGCGATGGGGCGATAAGGATTTTTCTCATGGATTTAATACTCCTTTTGTTCTGGTAATTGCTGAAGCATTTTGAGGTAATCTTGATAAATCCCTAAAGGAATTTTACCACTTTTAACTTCTTGAAGAATTTGGCAACCTGGTTCATGTTGATGGGTACAGTTAAAGAACTTACACTTTGAAAACTGATTTTCAAAACCAGGAAAAACTTTTGCAAGATCTTGTTGCAGCATCGGAAGTTCGAGAGAAGAAAAACCTGGTGTATCGGCAATAAAACCACCAAGCCATGGTAATAATACGACTTCTTTGGTTTGATGTTTACCCCTACCTAATGCTTCTGAATAAGTACCAATTTGTCTCGAAAATAAAGGGTTTAAAGCATTGATAATCGTCGATTTTCCCACCCCTGTTTGCCCAGCAAATGCTATCACTTTATTCGCACCGATCAAACTAAGTAAGGCTTGGGGATCCGGTTTAAATTTATTAAAAAATAACACTTTAAACCCGTGCTTTTGAAGATAGGATAAGTCATCTTGAAAAGTAGCAGGATCTGCTTGATCGATTTTAGAAATAATGTTGGTGATGTGAAGATTATAAAATCGACCAAAACTGATAAATTTAGCAAGAAGAAAGAATGAGTATTGCGGTTCCACTAAGCTCGTGACGATGATGAGATCGGTTAAATTACTAACTCGCGGACGTTTGATAAACGTTGTCCGAGGATGAATACTCGTAATCATATTGAGATGATCATCGAATTCAACGTGATCACCTACAACAGGTTTAATTAATAATTTATCGGTTTTCCGAAGATGACAAGAATAGATTTGCGCTTGATGATAAACAAGATACTTCCCAAAATCTAAATTAACGATAGTGCCTATCATAATTCATCAACTTTTAATCCGAGTAATTTTGACCAAAAAGATCGTTTGGGTGTAATTAATTTTGGATGATCAAGGCATTCTTTGATATCGCGTTGAAATTCCAATACCGATCGATATCGGTCATTGGGATTTTTTCTACAAGCTTTTAAAATTATTTTTTCAATCACTCGTGGTGTAGAGGGAATCCATTGCCTCGGAGATGGAAATTTTTCTTTAATGTGGCGCATGGCAACCGTAATTTGATTATTGCCTTCGTATGGAACTTTACCGGTAATTAATTCAAAAAAGGTTATCCCTAATGAGTAAATATCACTTTTAAAAGTAGGGGATTGTCCATTGGTCACTTCCGGTGGTAAATAATGAACAGAACCGATAATTACTTGGCTTTTTGTCACGCGGCGGGAATTTTCAAAAAAGGCAATGCCAAAATCACCAAGTTTGATTGTTTCATCTGGGGTTAAAAAAACATTATCTGGTTTAATATCGCGATGAATGACAAGCGAGTTATGGGCAAAGGCAACAGCATCGCAAAGTTGATACATCATCTCACACGCTTGTTTGAATCCAAATCGTTTTTGTTCATCTAACAAACCTCGCAAGGTTTTGCCTTTGATCAGTTCCGAGGCCATGTAAGGTAAATTTAGATGGTAACCAATATTGATAACTCGGACGATATTGGGATGATTTAATGAGGCAGACGCCCTAGCTTCCCTTTCAAATCGGATCACGTTATCTTTCGATCTAATTGCGTTTTCTTTGATAATTTTTAAAGCAATTTCTTTGCCAGTAATCAAATCTTCTGCTTGGTATACGTAGGCAAATCCGCCTTCGCCTATTTCCCTAATAATTCGATAGCGTTCATCAATAATATCGTTATCTTTAATCATCGTTCCGCTTCCCAAATTGCTACCGCAATATTGTCATTTCCGCCATTCGCATTTGCTAAATTTATTAATGAGTCAACTTTTTGTTGAGGTGTATCTTTTGAGCGAATGATACTGGACAATTCACCCTCGGTTAAATTATTGTATAAACCATCACTACAAACCAAGATAGATTGATTTTGATAAGGAACAATTTTGACATCGTATGAAACCGATGTATTAAGTCCTAAAGCGTTAAGTAAAACATGCCGCTGAGGATGATTTGCTCTTTGCGCTTCCGTTATCTTGCCTTGTCGAAATAAATACTCTACATAGGTTTGATCTTCGGTAGCCTGTGTTAATTGACCATCCTCAAATAAATATACTCTTGAATCACCTATATTTAGAATGATGAGATCCTTATTGACGATTAAAGCAATGACCAACGTGGTACCCATTTCTTTTAAAGAAGAACTTTTTTGGGCTTCTTGATAAATAGTGCGGTTAGCTTGTACCACTTGTTGACGCAACCATAATGTCGCAGTTTTAGATGTCAATAAACCAAAGGTATTCTTAAAACCTTTAATTAACGATTGCATTGCTAATCGACTTGCAAGATCACCTCGAGCATGGCCACCCATTCCATCGGCAACGCCGAGCAAAACATCTTGATGCCGATTAACTAACGCCACCACTTGATCTTCATTGGTAGTTCTTACTTTACCAATGTCGGTTTTAAATGCAAAACTACCGCGCTTCTTCATGCTTATGCTTTGCCCTCAATTGTCCACATGCAGCTTCAATATCATGACCAAATTCTTTACGGACGGTTGCATTGATGCCCAGTTCAATTAATTTCGCCATAAAGGCATTCACCGCTTGGGGATGAGGACGGCGATACTCATTTTCCATCACAGCATTGTATGGAATTAAATTAACATAACAGAATAAATCTTTAATTAAATCAGCAAGGAGAACGGCATGTTCAATTTGATCATTAATGCCTTCAATTAAAATATATTCAAACGTGATTCGCCTACCGGAGTTTGTTTGATAATCTTTAATGGCCGGTATCAGTTTTTCTAAGGGAAATGCTTGATTAATTTTCATTAAGCGCGTTCGGATTTCATTGGTGGGAGCGTGTAGTGAAACGGCAAGGTTAATTTGTAAGGGTTCATGACCATATTGTTTAATTTTTTCTGGAAAACCAGAAGTGGAAACGGTAATATGGCGAGCCCCAATTGCAAGACCCTTATTATGATTTGCAATACGAATAAAATTCATCACATGATCATAATTATCAAAGGGTTCACCGGTTCCCATCGCCACAATATGACTGACGCGTTCTTTGCGACCTTCTGCATCTAAAAGATCATTCATGACAACAATCTGGGCAATCATTTCACCTGCAGTTAAATTTCGTTGGCGTTTCAATAGTCCTGAGGCGCAAAAAGAACAGCCAATATTACAACCAACTTGGGTCGTTACACAAATGACATTGCCATAGTTGTATCGCATCAGAACCGCTTCAATTAAGAAACCATCTTCTAATTTTAAAAGCAATTTAACGGTACGATCTAAGGAATCGCGGCGGACATGAATCGAAGGTAGTTGAAAATGAAAATGCTTTTCGAGTGTTTGCCTTAATTCTAGACTTAAATTTGACATGGCTTGGAAATTTCGGACTTTCTTTTCATAAATCCAATCATAAATAACGCTTGCATAAAACGCTTTTTGGCCCCAAGATTCAAGGGTATTTTCTAATTGTACTAATGTTTGACCAAAGATACTTTCCATATTATTTTTGCTTTCTCATTGCCGCGACATACAATGCTGTATTTAGTTTATCAAAAGGGAAATATTGAAATTCTTGAATCAGCTTAAAAGCTGGATGTGCTAACAAGAAGTCGGCAATTAAATATTTTCCTTCTTTATGATTGAGTGTATTGACTCCGTAGAAAAGCAACCCACCTTCTTCGACAAATTGACTCGCTTCATGAATCGCAGATTGCTGATTATAGATCAATTCATCAAGCTCTTCTTGTTGGAATTGGAAAAAGAAATCAGGAAGAGAGCGAATCAAATCAAATTTTGAACATTGAGGAACAACCATGACGACATCTTGTTGTTTGGATAAATGGGTAATTAAAGCTTTGGGTTCAGCTTCATATAGAGATATGTTTTGAAGTTGAAAGGCTTGTAATGATTTTTGCATCGCTAATTTTCTTTCGACGGAGTTTGTAACAATATTGATTTTAATTTGTTGCTCGGTGTAAATCGGTAATTCTAAATACAACGCTTGGGGCCTAGTTTCCACCAGTAACATTTCGCCTTTTACATTATCAAAACTAAATTGTTTGACAATATCTGTCACCGCTAATCGTTGTTGAAAAATTAAATTATTGACATATGCTGGGTGATTTTTTAAAGGTTCTTTTGCCTCATATATCACGGTATCTTCAACGGGAGTAGCGATCAGTTCAGGATGACGCTGGGTCAGTTTTTCTGTGGAGATTTTTAATGTATTGACTCGGCAAGCTTGTAAAACTGGCTTATTATTCGTCGATAATATTTTAAGTGTTAATGTAAAACCAAAATGTTTAATCCACATTTGCACTAACCAATCTGGGGTATTGAACTTAATTCCCAAATAGGGTACTGAATTTTCTTTGATGCTTGGGTCAATTAAATTTTTTCCTGGTACTGCTAAATTGGTAATCAATTCGATGCGATCTTCGGAAATTTTCTTTTCTTTTAAAAAATGCTTTAAGAAAAGAATCGTCTCTTCATGTGGGATCCTTTTGACAAAAACATTATTACCAATTGCAGTTTGGACAACAAATCGATCCGCTTGTGTCAATTCCGAGGTAAATCTTTCACAGACATGAACCAGCAAACGGTGGTGGTGTAATTCGCAACTGGTAAGGGAGCGAATCAAACCTTGAGAGATAGACTTAGGAGCATTTGCTAATTCCGACTTTAAAGCATCGGAAAATGGTACTTTATCCTGGATAATTTTATGAAGAATTTGACTCACTAAGGTATATTCAATCATGGGGATTAAGGGTTTTGAACTAAGCA